>Ga0172379_10005349_pt1 | contig 18024 bp, 20 predicted proteins | sample GrowelOW334metaG_FD_119756 | JGI IMG/M metagenome (GOLD analysis project Ga0172379, IMG submission 119756) | Groundwater microbial communities from an aquifer near a municipal landfill in Southern Ontario, Canada - Groundwater well OW334 metaG | ecosystem: Environmental > Aquatic > Deep... | reverse complement strand
CAGCGGCTCATCGTTCGCCAAGATCCCTGATTTTCTCCGGTTTGCTTCCTCCAGCATGAGAGTAGTGATCGCAAGTTTTGTTCTCGCTTTTATGTATAACGTCGTCGGAATATATTTTGCGTTACAGGGAATGCTGACACCGGTAATGGCGGCAATATTGATGCCGGCAAGTTCTATTACGATTGTCCTTTTTACGACATTAACGACACAACTGTTGGCAAAGAGAAGGGGATTGCTGTAATGTCTGTTTTTGTAATAATGATCGGATGCAGTTTTTTTATCGCCGTCGGTTTTTTGATCGCGTTTCTCTGGTCCGTGAAATCCGGTCAATATGAGGATAAATATACTCCATCCGTCCGCATACTTTTTGATGAAAAGAAAAACAAACAATAAAACTCCACAATAATTCACGAGGTATCAATGGAAGTGCAAAAATTTCAGTATGACAACAGGATCGTCCGGGATTTCGGTATTGCTTCGGTGATCTTTGCGATCGTCGGCATGCTGGTAGGGGTGCTGATCGCGTCCCAATTGTTCTCCCCGGCAATCAATGCCAATCTACAATATATGACCTACGGCCGTATTCGCCCTTTGCACACGAATGCAATTATTTTTGCATTTGTGGGGAATGCGATCTTCATGGGTATATACTATTCGCTTCAGCGGTTATGTAAGGCAAGAATGTTCAGCGATCTGTTGAGCCGCATCCATTTCTGGGGCTGGCAGTTGATCATTTTATCGGCAGCAGTATCACTTCCGCTAGGATTGACGACGAGCAAAGAATATGCTGAACTGGAATGGCCTATCGACATCGCCATTACGTTGATCTGGGTTGTCTTTGCGATCAATTTCTTCGGAACGATCATCAAACGCCGCGAACGTCATATGTATGTGGCAATCTGGTTCTATATTGCCACTATCGTCACTGTTGCCGTACTGCACATTGTGAATTCACTGGAAGTTCCTGTCTCGTTCTTGAAAAGCTACTCGATGTATGCGGGAGTGCAGGACGCATTGGTGCAATGGTGGTATGGACATAATGCGGTTGCATTCTTCTTAACGACCCCTTATCTCGGACTGATGTATTATTTCCTTCCCAAGGCAGCTAACAGGCCGGTCTATTCTTATCGTCTGTCCATTGTTCATTTCTGGTCTCTCATTTTTATCTATATCTGGGCAGGACCGCACCATTTGTTGTACACGGCGCTTCCGGATTGGGCGCAATCACTCGGAACTGTTTTCTCTATCATGCTCATCGCTCCGTCGTGGGGAGGTATGATCAACGGTCTGCTGACGCTCCGCGGTGCATGGGATAAAGTCCGAGAAGAGCCCGTGTTGAAATTTATGGTTGTCGGTGTTACTGCATACGGCATGGCAACGTTTGAAGGACCGATGCTGTCATTGAAGAATGTGAATGCTCTTGCTCATTATACGGACTGGATTGTTTCACATGTGCACATCGGTGCATTGGGATGGAACGGTTTTATGACGTTCGGTATTCTTTATTGGCTTGTTCCGAGACTCTATAAGACTGATCTCTATTCCAAAAAACTTGCGAGTTTCCATTTCTGGATCGGCACGCTTGGTATCGTCTTCTATGCTTCCTCCATGTATGTCGCAGGCATTGTGCAGTCGTTGATGTGGAAAGAGTTCAATCCGATGGGAGTGTTACAGTATCCCAACTTCCTTGAGACAACGCTGCAGATCATTCCGCTGCACATGATCCGTGCTGTCGGCGGAGGATTGTATCTGACCGGCGCTTTGGTCATGGTGTATAATCTTATAAAAACAGTGAAACAGGGTTCTTTCCTACCGAATGAAGATGCGGAGGCACCTGCGTTGTCAGCGGACGATCATAGCACGTCTGAAACAAAACACCGCTGGCTTGAAAAGAAACCGATTCAATTTGCATTGCTTGCTACCGTAGCAATCCTGATCGGCGGAATTATTGAAATGGTTCCGACATTTCTTGTAAAGTCGAATATCCCGACGATCGCAAGCGTGAAACCATATACGCCGCTGGAATTGCAGGGACGGGATCTGTATATCCGCGAAGGGTGTAATGCCTGCCACTCGCAAATGGTTCGACCCTTCCGCTCGGAAACAGAACGGTACGGGGAATATTCCAAAGCTGGTGAATATGTGTATGATCATCCATTCCTGTGGGGTTCACGCCGAACCGGTCCGGATCTGCATCGCGTCGGCGGAAAATTCCCAAATCTGTGGCACTATCTGCACATGGAAAATCCGAGAACGATGTCACCGGGTTCCATTATGCCGTCGTATCCATGGCTGTTAACACAGGATCTTGATACATCTTCGACATCGGCCAAAATTCAGGCGATGCAGACGTTGGGAGTTCCGTATCCGAAAGGATTTGAATTCATCGCGAACGAAATTCTGCAGCAGCAAGCAGATTCAATTGCCGCCGATCTTCAAAGGAATAAAGTTCCTGCGGAACCGAACAAAGAGATTATCGCGCTGATTGCATATCTACAGCGATTAGGAACCGACATTAAAATAACAGGAAAGTGAGGCAACCATGCTCTCTACATATCTCAGTGCCATCGACGGGGTATCGGCCTATCCGATCTTTTCCTTGATTATTTTCATCCCGTTCTTTCTCGCAGTAACCATTTGGGTGATCAAATTAGATAAAAAATTTCTGAACTATATGGGCGAAATGCCTCTCAAGGATTCAATCGGGTCCGATGAGGAGGGGAAATAATACCATGAAAAACTACACACTCTTCAAACGTCTTTTGTTGGCAAGCTTCGTTGCAGTGCTGCCGTTATACTCTCAGGCAAAGGACCCGGAAACGGAACTGGCGTTGATCTTCACTGTATCGTTCATGATCTTTGTGATCGCAACATTAATGTATATCATTGGTGTGATGAATTCGGATGTTGATCCGATCGCAACCATGTTCATCAAAATCAAGAATTATGTCATTCCTCCGCCGAGCGAAGTTGCACCGGATGTCGGTCATGTGTATGACGACATCCGCGAACTGGATAATCGCATTCCACCTTGGTTCAATTATCTCTTTGGTCTGACCGTCATCTTCGCGTTTGTCTATATGATTGACTATCACGTTATCGGATTGTCAAAATTATCTGCAGATGAATATATGGACGAAGTGGTCGCCGCGAACCTGCAAAAGAAGATCATGCTGGCCTCGGGCGGCACTATCAACGAGAATGCGCTTGTTGCATTAAAGGATGAGGTATCATTGAAAGAAGGTGCGGAAATCTTCCAGAAGTTCTGCATTTCCTGCCATGGACCGCAAGCAGGTGGACTGGTGGGGCCGAATCTGACCGACCAATATTGGATCCACGGAGGCGGTATTACGAACGTTTATACCACTATTAAGAAGGGTGTTCCTGGAAAGGGCATGATCAGCTGGGAACTGGTCTTTTCACAAAAACAGATCCAAAATATCGGCAGCTATGTGTTGTCGCTGCAGGGCTCGAATCCTCCGGGCGGGAAAGCTCCCGAAGGTCAAAAATATGTTGAACAAACAGCAGCTGCACTGGATAGTACGCAGAAGAAAACGATGTGATGAACAATGGCTGATGCAGGCAGTATGAAAATAGACTCGGAATCGTTCCGTGATTCGCTTGGTATCGTCGAAAAGAGCGGCAAACGGAAATGGGTCTATCCCAAAGAACCGAAGGGCAGATTTACGAATGCCCGGAACATCTTCAGCGGAATTCTGCTGCTGAATTTGTTCGGGACTCCGTTCGTAACTGTGAACGGTCATCCGTTCATGCTGTTCGATATTATCAACCGAAAATTCATTTTGTTTGGATTTGCATTCGGGCCGCATGATTTCTACCTGCTCGGACTTTCGATGATCACAACGATCGTCTTTATTTTTCTTTTCACGGCGGTTTTCGGCAGGCTGTTTTGCGGCTGGGTCTGCCCTCAAACTGTTTTCATGGAATCTGTGTTCCGGAAGATCGATTACTGGGTAGAAGGGGACCATCGAAATCAGCGGAGGTTGAACGAATCGCCCTGGTCCGGAGAGAAGATTTTCAAAAAAGGGACGAAGTATGTCATTTATTTCGTTATCTCGTTTCTCACTGCTAATATGCTGCTTGCATGGATCATCGGGATACAGGCGCTGGAAAAACTTGTAACAGATCCGGTGAACGAGCATGTGGGTGGATTTACTGCCATGATGCTGTTTACCGGACTGTTCTATTGGATCTTCATTTGGTTCCGTGAACAGGCGTGCATCCTTGTATGTCCCTACGGACGATTGCAAGGGGTGTTACTTGATCCGAATTCCGTCGTCATTGCATATGATAATTTCCGCGGCGAACCGCGTGGTAAAATAAAGCGGAATGAACCAAGAACGCTCGGCGATTGTATCGACTGCAAGGAATGCGTCACTGTCTGTCCGACTGGCATCGACATTCGCAACGGGACACAGTTGGAATGTGTTAACTGTACAGCATGTATCGATGCCTGTGATACCGTGATGGATAAGGTGAAAAAACCGCGAGGATTAATTCGGTATGACTCATTGAACGGGATTAAAACGCAAACACGGAAGATCTTTACCACACGCGTGATCGGCTATTCCATTGTTCAACTTGTGTTACTATCGTTGCTGTCATTCTTCCTATTGACGCGTTCAGAGATCGATGTGACGATCCTCCGAACGCCGGGAATGTTCTATCAGGAACAACAGCATGATAAGGTCAGTAATCTGTATGACATGAAAGTGCTCAATAAAACGTTTGAACAGAAGGAGATCGAGGTTAAACTGCTTAACATAGAAGGTGAGATTCAGATCCTTGGCGATAAGAAGAGTGTTCCGTCGCAAGAAGCAGCGCTTACGAAGATGTTTGTTTTGCTGGATAAGGAAGCCATCACCAAAATGAATACTCCGCTGCAGTTTGGGGTGTATTCGAACGGTCAGGAAGTACAACGGATCACCACGTCGTTCCTTGGTCCGGTTGAGAAGAAAGATAAACACGACGATCATGAAAAAGATGATCACCATATGAAGGATGAGAAGAAATGAAGAAAATGAACTGGGGGTCATGGATTGTCGTCAGTTTTGTTCTGTTTGCCGTCGGCACGTTCGTCATGGTGTATATTTCCATGTCGGAGAATGTCGATCTAGTGACGGATGATTATTATGAAAAAGAATTGAAATATCAGGATCAGATAGAAGTGCTCAAAAGCACCGATGCGTTGGAACAAAAAGTGAATATCACTCTCGCGGACTCTTTCCTGGTACTACACTATCCCGTTGTCGGCAGTCATGATAACTATTCGGGAACGATCAATTTTTTCCGGCCATCGGACAAGCGGGGAGATTTTTCCCGCCCAGTCCAGAACGATACGACGCACACGCAGTCATTCCCTATCAATATCTTCGCTCAAGGTTTGTGGCGTGTAAAAATCTCGTGGAATGTCGGCACACAACAGTATTATTCAGAACTCCCCATAATTATTCGATAGGAATATGGAGCTACTCGCAGCACTAACACTTGGATTTCTCGGCAGCATGCATTGTATCGGCATGTGTGGTCCGTTGATGCTGGCAATCCCCGGAGGTGAGGAAACGCGCGGGAAATTCATTTTGGGACGAATCATCTACCATGCAGGCAAAGCCTTCACGTATGGAGTGCTGGGTGCAGTTCTGGGATTCGTCGGAAAAAGTATGTTGATGAATATACAGCAGAATATTTCGATCATCCTTGGAATCACCATGCTGCTTACCGTCGCCGTACCGTTTGGATTAAAATCGAAACTTGAAAAGTATTCTCCGCTAAAGTATTTGTATGGTTTCGTAAAGCAAAAGTTTTCTGTATTGATGAAGAAGAGGGGAAAGACTGCGTTACTGGTGATGGGAATGCTGAACGGCTTGTTGCCGTGCGGTCTTGTCTATACAGCATTGATCGGTGCAACGGTTGTTGCTGATGCATGGCACAGCGCACTGTTCATGATGGTGTTCGGTGCCGGAACTGCACCGGCGCTGGTAGCAGTGGCAGTGACAGGAAAACTTCTCTCCGTCCGTTTTCGCTCCATCATTACCCGCGCAATACCGATGTTCAGCATTGCCCTGGCGCTGATTCTTATCTTGAGAGGAATGAATCTCGGTATTCCGTTGATCAGCCCAAAGATCGTTCAAACACCCGTCCATGAAACGACGATGGATTGCTGCAAGGAATAACAAGTTGTTACCGCGATACGTAGTCCATCAATGATTTGATCTCTTCGTTTTTCTCTTCAAGGATAAACTTAATCACATCGCCGATCGAGATTAATCCGGTCAGCTCTTCGCCTTTAAAGATCGGGAGGTGTCTGATCTTTTTATCCGTCATTGTTGCCATGATGCTCTCGATCTCATCCTCTTCAGCAGCAACGGAAAGGGCCGTCCTCGGTGTCATGATTTCGGATGCTTTCAGATGTGTAGGATCTTGTTTGACGCTCATACAACGATGAACGACATCCCGTTCCGAGATCACGCCGGATACTTCTCCGATATCGTTCATGACAACGAGAAATCCCACCTTGTTCGTGGCCAACTGGGATACGATATGTTCGACGGTAGCGCTTTCCTTTACCGTAAAGACTTTGCGTCCTTTGGAATCCAAGATATCTTTGACCTTCATAGCAGTTCTCCTGAAATGATGAACAAGTGTTTCAGCAATGTAGAAAAGTGTAAAATAGAAGTCAAGACTGCAAAAATCTGCACCGGGATCAAAAAAACTGGACTTTTCCGCTTATTGTAAACACGTAACATGACTTGTCCGAGCGTCCCGTGGATCTTTTATCCCCATATACGATGATATGTTGTTTCCACAGCGAGAGCCTCTTTACCTTCCGGTGTGATATTATACATCCGAATGATAAGCTGATCATTTTCCGGTTTGAGGATCTCCGTCCGCCAACCCCATGGCGGCGAACCGTCGGGTGCATCGTAACTTCCCAGCACGTTAAAACAATCATTGCGGACACTGCCTTGCGAAAACATGATGGTGGTGCCGTTATGAAAACTATCCACCCAAGCAGATTGGAATTGGCGCGGACTGACAGCATAGCCGTATAATGCGGTTCCCTTCAGCGGTTTTCCCTGTAAACTGCCGTGATATTCATGCAGGATGAACATGCCGTCAAGAATTGGGCGCAGCGTTCCGTGCCAGGGAGATTCATCAGCGAGGATCCCCGGTTCAAAAAATGTTTTGGTAGTTCCAGCCCATGTACCGGCTAATTGTGTAAGAAAATGATGCGGACCGGATTGTAGTGAAGTCTCGAATGTCTCTTGTGACATTTCACACCTTTGGGGATTGTATTGAATAGGTGCAATATAATGTGAAGAAATATTTAATGTCAACCATCGGTTGACAAAGGTTTCCTGGCTCTTGGCATTCTTTCAAAAGAGTGTTTAGAGCCAGGAATGATCAATGAAAAGCGAGCGTGCATTATCACTTCGTTGATCGTGAACGTCCAAACCAGCGTTTCTTCTCGCCGCTGGAAGCATGTGGAGTATGCGGTTTTGCATGATTCGCATGTACCGGATGTGAAGGGCGCTGGTGGCGATGCTGCTGTTGAACCGGTGCTTTCACGGGATGGTGATTCGTCAATGGGAAAGGATGATCTTCAATGACAGGGATCTTTTTCCCGATCAGCTTTTCGATGTCGCGCAGATACGCTTTTTCTTCTGCATCGCAAAAAGAATATGCTGTTCCTTCAGCGCCAGCGCGGCCGGTTCTGCCGATGCGGTGCACATAGGTTTCCGCAATATTAGGGATCTCATAATTGATGACGAATTGCATATCATCAACGTCAATGCCTCGAGAGGCGATATCGGTAGCAACAAGCACGCGGGTAGTCTGTGCTTTGAAATTCGTCAACGCTCGTTGACGAGCATTCTGCGCTTTATTTCCGTGTATCGCTTCTGCCTTGATGTGATTTTTTACGAGTGCTTTCACTACTTTGTCCGCCCCATGTTTCGTACGGGTGAAAACAAGCGCTGTTTTAATTGCAGGGTCCTTCAGCATGTGCAGCAATAAAGCGTTTTTATTCCCTTTATCAACGAACAAAATATGCTGATTGATGATATCCACTGTTGAAGAAACGGGTGTGACAGATACTTTTTCCGGATTGTGCAATATGGTGCTGGAGAGCTTTATGATTTCAGCCGGCATCGTGGCGGAAAAGAACAACGATTGGCGTTTTTCCGGAAGAGCGTGAAGAATCTTTTTCACGTCGTGGATGAATCCCATATCGAGCATCCGGTCCGCTTCATCCAGAACGAAAATCTTGATTTCCTTCAATGAAATATATTTTTGACTCATCAGATCCAATAACCGGCCGGGTGTTGCGATCAGGATGTCCACGCCGCGCTGCAACACATTGGTCTGTTGCTGTTGTCCCACGCCGCCGAATATTGCAGTGGAAGTCAGTCCGGTATGCCTGCCGTATGCTTTGAAACTGTCGTTGATCTGGATTGCCAGTTCCCGTGTAGGGGTGACGATAAGACTGCGGATATGTTTTTTATTATCATGCGGTTTATGACCGTGCAATAGTTGCAAAATTGGAATCGCGAATGCTGCAGTTTTTCCAGTGCCAGTTTGCGCACAGCCGAGCAGGTCAGTCCCTTTCAAAACGATCGGAATTGCCTTTGCCTGAATCGGTGTTGGTATTGTGTATCCTTCTTCGGAGACCGCTTTCAGGATTGGTTCAATGATGTGTAATGATTTAAATGCCATGGATCTTTGTATTGGAGAACAGTTTTGATTGACAAAACGACGTTCTTTGGTAGGATATGCGAAATGATGTACTGTATCGCCTGAATTCTGCTATAAAATGACGAAATTTATCCTTAAATCCTTGTCATTCGTTGAATTAAATTGTTTAAAATACTTAATTAATAAGATGAAGAAAGGAATGGGCATTTGTGGTCAATTCTCACGGTTTTTGTTTCAAAATCCGTACGGGCAGTGTAACGATATGCTGCAGTAAAGATAGAATTCCATCGACAGCGATTCCTGCAATACGGAAGGGGAGAAGAACAAGCCAGATGAATGGATAGAGAATGATTGCCAGGATGGCAAGCGGCCAACAGAGAACGAGAAGAATACACCAAAGAAGAAATTTTATCATAGTGCTAACTCCTTACTGTACTGCCGTAGAGTTTTGCCAACGTTCGCTTCTCCAGTAACGTTGTAGTTCCGGTGTAAGAAACGTCCAGGCGATAAACCTGCTTTTTTTCTGTCCTTGTTCCATATTGACGATACGGATCTCGTTCACACCGAAATGGTGGAGTTCCTTTTTGACAAGAGGCAGATTAGAGCCTTTCGATAATAATGTGGTGAACCAGAATACCTGTTCCTGATATTCAACACTTTCTGCGATCAGGCCTTTCACGAATGCAATTTCACCGCCTGGATAATACAATTCATTCTGTTGACCTCCGAAATTCAAAAGGGAGCGGGCTGTAGTTTTGATCCCAAGATTCTTCCATTTCCTTTTTGTTCCTGCAACTGCTTGTTCCACAGATGAATGGAATGGAGGATTGCACATTGTTATGTCGTAGTGCTCATTCGGTAATAGGGCCCCGCGGAAAAAGCGACCTGGATTTGTCTGCAACCGGATAGCAATATGTTCAGGCGGAATATGATTTGCGTCCAAAATGTCCCGGGCAGACGATACTGCAATGTGATCGATCTCCGTACCGACGAATTGCCAACCGTATTCCTTGTATCCCAAAAGAGGATAGATGCAGTTTGCACCTACACCGAGATCAAATACCGAGATCATCCTTCCGAACGGGATCACATCTTCATTTACGGAAGCCAAAAGGTCGGCAAGGTGATGAATGTAGTCTGCTCTACCAGGGACAGGGGGACAGAGATAGTCTTTGGGAATATCCCAAAAGTGTATTCCGTAAAAATGATGCAGTAACGTTTTGTTGAGAGCGCGGACTGCGTCTGGGTTTGAAAAATCGATTGTTTCGCGTTGATACCGATTCACAAAAACGAATTGCCGAAGTTCCGGATACTGTCCAAGCAGCGTGACAAAATCGTATCGTGCATTGTTCCTATTCCGCGGATGCAATCCGTTTTTCGGTTCGGTGTCGGTTTTTTTTGAAGTTGTCACTGGTTCTTATAGCCCGCAGGCGGAATGCTGATATTAGTACTTACTGGAGAAGAGGTCACAATTGTTTTGCCAAGGAAGTGATATCGTTATTATCAATGATTGTTTTTGAATACCTGTCTTTCGTTAAGCGGATCATGGCAAGCCCTATTTCCTCCAGTGTGCAAACAAAATTCGGGAATAACGATTTCAGGAGTGGGTAAAAAAGGCCGATCGTTGGAGTGAACGGCAATGCATTTTTTAATCCTTTGATCGGTTTGATATATCCGGGACGGAAATTAAAGACTGCTTTGAACGGTAATTTCATCAGATCATTCTCTGTTTTTCCTTTCACACGCGCCCACATACTCCTGCCGGATTCAGTGCTGTCAGTACCGGCGCCGGAAATATAGCAAAAAGTCATGTTGGGATTGAGTCGAGCGAGTGTTGTTGCGGCATGCATTGTCAGATCGTACGTCGTTCGTCTGTATTCCTGCTCGCTTTTACCAACAGAAGAGACACCGAGACAAAAATAGCATGCTGTGTATCCTTTCAATTGAGATTCGACTGAAGAGAAATTGTAAAAATCGGAGTGGATGAGTTCTTTCAGTTTTGGATGCTGGATGCCGCACGTTCTTCTGCCGATAACAAGAACAGTTTCAACGTCCGGATTGTTCAGGGCTACATGGAGAACACCTTCTCCGACCATTCCAGTCGCACCGAAGATAATGGCAGTGATACTCATAGAAATCCTTTCAATAAAAATAGTATTCCAATGTAGAGAAGTGAAAAAAGGAATGCAAGACGAGGTGGAACGGTATGATCTTTATTTGATCATCGTTAACAGCATCTTGAATCGCACGGACGCTTTTACAGCGTGTGGTACATTTCCCGGAAGAATGATGCATTCGCCTGCATTGACGGTAAACGCTTGTCCGAAGATTAAAACTTCCGCTGACCCGTCTATCACCTGGATCAATGCTTCGAATGGGGACGTGTGCTCACTGAGTTCTTCGCCGGAATCAAACGCGAATAATGTTGCATGGCCATTCGGTTTTTTGATCACCATTTTGCTAACGATAGCACTTGCAGCGTAATCGATGGACTTACTCAGAACAAAAACATCGGCGGTCTGAAATTCGTTTTGTTTCATTGAATCCCCCTTAGTATCATCAAATAGAAAGTGTTCGTAATAAAGATACAGCACATTTCAATCAGCAAAAACACTCTAGAATTATTCTTGTTGGAAGAAGAGACCGTGAATTGAAGATATTCCTCTCTGCAAATCATGTAATGCTTAATCACCTGAGTCTTTAACAAGCGGTTGTTTATTTGCAAAATCATATAACGTCAGCCGCCGGAGCCGATAATAGGTGATCCAATAATCGGACAACGTCTGAATTCGTGCACGATAGGCAGCGTCTTTCTCGGACTGGGCAAGGAATAGGTTCGGCACATCAATCTTCCCGATAGTGAAACGTTCTCGCGCAACATCGAACCGGCGTTGAGCAACCGTATCTGCCTTACCGGAGAGTGTTACCTGCGTTTGTAACTGCAGAAACCGACGGACCTGATACAGAACCTCTTGTTTAAAAGAAAATTGCTGGGATGCAATCGATTGTTCGACTCGGGATTGCTCCGCTTCCGCAGCTTCCACGGCATGGCTTCCTGTGCCGAATCCATAAATCGGGATTTGCAACTGGATGCTGAGTTCCTGCTGATCCAGCAAATTGATGTACGCGTCGCCGAAGGTGTTTGCCTTTTGATTCAGTCCGATGTTCGCAAAGACGGACATTGCGAACGTATTGTTGGAGGATGTCTGACGTACGTTCCGCTCTGCAGCGAGTTTTTGCTTTTCGAATGAGAGCACGTCGCTGCGGAATTGATTCGCAAATTCCAGTGCTTTTGCCGGATCTACCTCGATGTACGGAGCGGACTCATCAGGACGAACAAAGATCGGGCGGTCGTCTGTGATACCGATGGAGTAACGGAAATTCTGAAGTGTCCGGTCAAATTCAATCACGGCACTTTCATATTGTGTTTTGGCATTCAAATATGCGAGCTCACTTTGCAACAGGTCGTTTTCTGCGATCTTTCCTACATTGAACCGCCCTTTGGACATCTGCAGCAGCGTGTCGTTGATCGCCAAATTGAGCTGCGCATTGTTCACGTTCATGGAGGCGAGATAGAATCCGAAGAACTTGCTCGTAATGTCGATAGCTGCATCTTCCATCGCTTCCACAAATTCACGGTGAGAGGATTGATAGGTGAGATCTTCTAATTCGGAATCCCACGCAGCAGTGTTGATGGAGAAGAGTGTTTGTCGCAAAGATACTATAAGCGGAGTTGAGCGATAGTATGCACTTTTTGTTTCAAGATTGTCCAACCTGTTTAGACGCGAAGCGATAGATATTTCCGTATTGGTCCAAGGAATGCGCTGGGATACTCCAAGCGACATGGAAGACTGTGCCTGCCGCTGTAGCAGAAATGTATTGCTGCCATCCGGCTGCGTTATGCTGTTGATCGTCCGGATGAATTGTGGTGCATCGGCTTGCAACGAAAGCTGTGGTAGGAATCCAGCGGTAAAAGCTTTATACGAATGCTTTTTATTGTTATAGGCAGCGCGTGCCATAGCGGAAAGCGGTCCGTTTTCTTGACCCATGCGGATACATTCATTCAGTGTCAACGTTAAGGTGTCTGAAGATTGTGCAACAAGAATGTTCGACGTGCAAAGAATGAACGACGTAATCAGGACTGTGCTGCAATAAAGTCGAAATAGATTATTCATAACGCAATGATTGTATAACATCCTGATCGGCTGCCCGTTTAGCAGGAAAATATCCGAATGTGATGCCGATGCTGATGGAAATGGCAAAAGAAATGGCAATGGAAAAGAATGAAACGATGGTATGAATATCCGCTGTATATTCAATAACTATACTAATGGCAAATCCTAGAAGGATGCCCACGATTCCACCGGTAACGCTGATAGTGATTGCTTCTGAAAGGAATTGCATGGTAATGTCACTGCGGGTAGCGCCGACCGACCGGCGGATGCCGATTTCTTTCGTCCGTTCCATCACAGAAGCCAGCATAATGTTCATTATGCCGATGCCGCCGACGATCAGAGAGATAGAGGCAATAGCACCAAGGACAATATTGAAGATTTCTTTTGTCCGCTGTTCCTGTTTCAGTAATTCTTCCGGTACGGTGACGGAGAAGTCGATGAGTCCGTTATGCCGTCGCTGTAACATTCGGCTGATCACTTCCGCCAGCGGTCGGATCTGCTCCGTATTGTGAATACGGACTACCAGGCGGTCCACTTGATGGTAATTTATTGCCTTTTTCTGATCATCACCGTTGTCACCGGAATTACCATCTCGTGCTGCGTTCTGAACGTCTCTTCTGGTTACCAGGGCACGGTTCTTATAACGGAGCAGAACAGTATTGATGGGAGAGTAGATATCGAAATTATAATCTCGTAGACCGAGATGCTGGATGTTCTGTTTTGAGACATTGCGTTCATTCATCACACCAATAACGGTGAGCCATAATTTCCCGCATTTAATCTTCTTTCCAATAGGGTCTTCGCGGGTGAAGAACTTCGTCTTGATTCCGTGTCCGATAATGGCGACGGGCAACGATCGTTCCAGATGTATTTGAGAGAAATACGACCCCTTTTCAAGGGAATAGTCTGAATGTCGGAAGAATGTGGAATCCACTCCGACCAGTTTTGTGGAACGTTTTAATCCTTGGCGTAGAGCCACTGTTTCGATCACCACTTCAGGACTGACAGCCTCCACATTCGGCAGTGTCGAAACAATGCTGTGTCCGTCCTGGACTGTCAGTCCGGGAGAGAACTTCTTTTTCTCATTTGCTTTTTGATTCTCGTCTTCCTCGACTTTTCCTTCTTCTTGTTCGATGATCGGGGTGATAATGATATTATTCGTCCCCAACAGTTTCATTTGATCGAGAATCTCCTGTTGTGCCCCTCGGCCGATAGCAAGCATGGAAATAACGGAAGCAACGCCGAATACGATGCCAAGCGATGTGAGTCCGGAACGGAGTTTATTGCGGAAGATCGCTTCCATCGCCGTCAGCACATTACTCGTGAGTGCATGCGACGGTGTCAGCGCAGAGAGAATTGAGCGGAACCCTTTCTGTATCACGACGGTACTTTCAATAACTTCAGTTTGGAAGCAGCGGCATCGGGCGGAGGAGAAAGATAGATTTCATCATGGTCCGTCAATCCGTGAAGCACCACTGCAGCATTTTCATTTTGCAGACCAAGTTTCACTTCCTGTTTCACAATACCGCCGTTTTTCAGATAAACAAATGTTGTCGAATCCTGTGTGTGCACTGCTTCTAGCGGAATTGAAAGTGCGTTGGCAACTTTTGCCACTCTGATTTCATTCGATGTTGTCATGGCGGGACGGAGCGTTGTATCGCGGTCGTTAATGAGAATACGGACTTCAAACACTTTGGAATCTGAGTTCGGACGCTGTTCTCCAATATTGGCGACCTGCACAACGCTGCCAGAAAGCTTTTTGTTTGGATCGGCATCGAGGCGTAGTGTCACTTCCTGTCCGACCGCGATCTTTTGAATATCCACTTCATTCACATAGGTGATGGACTCCATCATCGTCAGGTCCGGAAGCGTGGCGACAGTTGGTTCCCATGGGCTCACAGTTGCTCCTACAATTTTCTTCTTACCGTTCCATTCACGGGCATACACCACCATGCCGTCCGCCGGTGCAAGAATGGTAAATTGCATTAACACGCTCCGCATGATATCCAGTTTTTGCTTCTCTTTCAGAAGATCTGCTTCGACAGCCTGGATTTTGGCAATGGACTGCTGCGTTTTTGTAACATAATTCTTCTTTGCTTGTGCAATGGATCTTTCTGTGCGGTCAAAATCGATCTGTGCCTGCCGTTTAACAGCTGGCGCTTCATAGGATGATTGTTCAAGTACAATCTTTTTTTCTTCTAAACTGTAAATCAAATTCACCAATTCATCGCGTGCCTGTGAAAGTGCAAGGGTGCTGTCGAGTACGGTCTGTGTATATTGTGCATCCAGTTTCTGAACAGAGAGTTCCGATTCCTTCAATCTGCTTGCGATTTCCGCTTTGTCGAGTTCTGCAACGAATTCCCCTTTCTTCACTACGGTCCCTTCAGCAATCAGGTTTGAGATCTTCATTTGCCAGATGCCGGCAGCACGCGCCTGTTCCGGTCCTTTGATCTCGATTGAATTTTTCGCCTGCAGTTCTCCAGTAGTTGTGATGGAAACTACAAACTCACCTTTCACAGGAGTAACAACGAGCTCAGACGATGCACCCCCCTTGCTGCTCAAGAGAAAAAATAAAAGAAGGAGCAGGATTAAACCACCTGATACACCGTAGAGGATCCTTTTTTTTGCTGAAAGACTTAAATAGATGGAAATGATGTTAGGGATTTTCATAGGGAACATTTGCCGGACATTGGAAATATCACTTTGCAGTGTTACTAAAAGTTGTAGGGAAGTGTTTTATATTTACATTTCCATCATTTTGTGTTGAAACGGTGTAAAAATGTAAAGAAGGGAGTTCACGAAAGCAAGCCAAAGGGAGGAGTATTTATACGGTAGGGGAGGATAATGGAAAAGAAGAAATAAAAAAGGCATTTCGTCTTTCGAAATGCCTTACAATTGTTATGAATATGATAAACTCTCTATCTCGTAAATTGCACTTTCTTTTTTGCTTCCTCGCTCATCATTGCTGGAGTCCATGCCGGGAACCATACAATGCGCACATCGGCATCGGAAACGCCGGGGAGAGAAGCGACCCGCTCCCGTACATTGTTGGCGATCTGTCCGGAGAGTCCGCACCCTTGTGATGTCAGAGTCATCTTAACGCCGACCCAATCGTCGATGATCTTCACGTCATAAACAAGCCCGAGGTCCACGATGCTGACAGGAATTTCAGGGTCGTACACATCTTTTAATGCAGAGTAGACTTGTTCCTTTGTGATTGCCGGAGTTTGTTCCGGAACGGTTGATTCGGTAGTAGAGTTCATAATTTTCTTTCTTGTTCATGCATACGGTGATATTCTTTAGTGAAAAACATCGTTATTATATAAATAGTTCGTGAAACTGTCCCCAAAAAATGACGACGGGTCAGTTGGTCCCGATCGTACTCTGTGAATACACTGAAAGATACAATCGAATCTTCAAAGATTCACTCCCGGAAAGTTTCGCCCGGGGATTCATTATCGTGAGAATACTGTCCCATGAAGCAATGGAAAATTGTTCTGGAACATAGAGACTGTGGCAGCCGGAACATTTCTTCACATAGAGGTCTCTTCCTTCAACTGCATCGTCAAATGCTGTTGCTCCTGTAGAATGGATACGCACCGATTCTTCGGTCGGATAGGGAATGCTCGACGCACAACTGTTCAGGGAATGTATGGCGGCAATAACGAGTGCCGATATGATCATATTCTTAAATGTCATCATCTGTATCATAGATGGAAGGAGAAGAGGAGCCGTGTTTGTACTTTTTCAAATTCTCCCAGATCCAAACTGCCGTTCTGAGTGGTAGCGCCCTTAAAACTGGCTAGCTGCGGTTGCACAGACAGAACAGTCCAAAAATATTCATTGGATACTGCGATAGTGGGCCCTGCAAACAGGGACGAATGTTGCAGTACGCCATTCACCGAGACGGATTGATGCCGTGCTTCAAGACCGATAGAAAAATGAGGAGAGAATTCATACGCCGCTGCAAAATCAACCTCGGTCACAAATTCATCTTCTATTTCCGTTTTACCATTAACAACGTCATACGACCATTCCTGTTCGCCAACTGCATTCAATGCAATAAGAAAATTGGAAAATTGTTTATCGAATAATAGTTTTCCTTCCACTTCCTGCTTGTCTGGTCCAACGGTCCATTCACCGTACAAAGCAAAACCGAAAGGATCAGCAACCCTGTCCAACAGTTTATATTTCCATTCGTTAGAGATGCTCATGGAATAGGAAGATGATTTCGCTCCGCCGGCTGCATCTTCGTTGGAGTCTTTCACACGCCATGTATAGTTGAGATACAATGCCGACATCAGATTATCGGAAACACCGAATTCATACTCGATCCGCTGATCGAGACGGCGGTAAAAATATGCCCGCCCGCGGCGGTCAGTGTTCCACAGTTCAATTTCGCGTGCTCCTTTTGGCAGGACCGAAGTTTCATAGGTGAAACTAAATTTCCGTTCATTTGCCTGCAGGTTTTGCATACCGGCAAGTACTATGATGCTGAAAAAAATATATGCAACTCGATGCTTGTTCATGGTTGTTGCTCCTCTGGTTGTGATGAGTGGGAGCATGGCAGGCAGGCGAAAATTCCATTGCTTGGCGAATGTATGTTCGCTATCTTTAAGAGAGAGTGCCAAACCTGGTGCTCTTGTGATTTGAAACGCATCATCACACCTTTCGCGAGGGATTCTGATGGTGCGTTTCTTTTTTTAATTGATGTTATTTCCGCAACGAATAACGCTGTCGGCTGCGAATTTCAACAAGTGCGCAGTTACTGCAATCCTTTTTGTTCTTCCGCTGGCGGAGTTCAGAACGAACCATCAACACCACGGTGACAGCGACAATGCCCAATGCACTATATTCTTGCCAATTGCTTATGAGAGTATCCATAAACCCACTCGATAGGTAAGGAATGTTCCAGAATACGCCAAGACTGTCATATACGCCAGTTGGAACATTGGCCACTTCCATCCGTTTGTTTCCCTGCGCATCACGGCAATTGTGGACAAACACTGCATTGCCAGAACGTAATAAACCATGATGCAAATTGCAGTCAGGACAGTAAATGTCGGTCTGCCAGTCAATGGATTGACTTCTCTTTGCATTTGCTCGCGCAATGACAATGACCGTGCATCCGCAT
>Ga0172379_10005348_pt1 | contig 18028 bp, 22 predicted proteins | sample GrowelOW334metaG_FD_119756 | JGI IMG/M metagenome (GOLD analysis project Ga0172379, IMG submission 119756) | Groundwater microbial communities from an aquifer near a municipal landfill in Southern Ontario, Canada - Groundwater well OW334 metaG | ecosystem: Environmental > Aquatic > Deep... | reverse complement strand
TGATTTATTTTTGAGTCAGGTATCAAGCAGTAATTAAAAACTCCTAGAGAGTTTTGTGTTGAGGCTGGTAGTGAGATGATCGGTTGAGTATCTTTTCAGTAAGGGAGGGAAGATATTTTCTGAAATGACTCGAACTACCGGCCTTAAATTTTTTTACAAAAGTGATCCGGATTCTCAAGGATAAATCATTATGTTCAATCTATAATGCCACCTGAAAATCGTCACAAAAGAGGACCTGAAATCAGATCCTCTTTTGTGGGTTGTACTGGAGTCGAACCAGTGACCCCTACCCTGTCAAGGTAATTACCATGCAAAAAAGAGAAAATAAGAGAAAACTAAATGCATTGATTAATTAACAATTAGTATCATATCAGAATAGTTTGTTTTCACTTCTTTTACTGTTATTTTATTACTTTTTGTTACTATTTTGTTACTCGCTATTGTTTTGTTATTGCTTTATTATTACATTTGAAACCAACAACATAACAACAGAAAATAATGAGTACACAATCACATAAAAAGGTCAAAAAAAGTACAAAAAAGAATAATGTTGTACTTAGGGAGAAAGAATTAGTCTCTGGAAACATCAGTTTATATCTTGATATTTACCGCGATGGACAACGTTCTTATGAATTTCTGAAATTATACATTAACCCCAAAGCTAGGAATCCTATTGACAAGGAACAAAACAGGGCAAATTATGAATTAGCAAACCGGATCAGAACTGACCGGGAAAATGAACTAAATAACCTTGCTTTTGATTATATCCCTCTCACAAAACAGAAAGTTTTGTTCTTTGAGTTTGCCCAAAACTATCTGGACAACTACACAAAAAAGGATAAGGCCATGATAAATGGTGCTATTGAAGATTTCAGGCGATTTATCAAAGAAGAATACCCCGGGATTAAACCTGAAACCTATAGAATAAGCCAAATTGATAGACTTCTGATTGTACATTTTATTGATTTCTTACAAGACAATCACAAAGGAGAGGGGGCAAATTCATATTATAGCAGGTTTAAAAAAATCCTCAACCATGCTGTAGCCAGGAATATTATCTCCAAAAGCCCGGCACAAAAGAAAGAACCGGGAGACAACGAACTAACCTGTAAAAAGCCCAATGGGTTGAGGAAACAAATACTGACAAACGATGAAATACAACTTATTGCAAAAACAGACTGTACCCGGCCAGAGATAAAAAAAGCCTTTTTGTTTTGCCTATGCACAGGGCTGAGATTTGTTGATGTTAAAGCCTTGAGATATTCTGATATAGACTTTTCATCTTTCCAGCTCAAAATTGACCAGCAAAAAACCGGAAATCCAGTTATTGTTGACCTCAACCAAACAGCCCTTAAATTGATTAATGCACTTGAAGCTCCTGATAGTTTAGTTTTTGATTTGCCTGGTAGGAAATGGGCGACAAAAACAATTAGCAATTTGGTTAAAAAAACAGGAATCAACAAACACATAACCTGGCACTGTGCAAGGCACAGCCTGGCAGTAAACCTATTGACCAGCCCGGCACGCCCCGACATAAAAACAGTAAGTAGTATTCTAGGTCACACCTCTACCAGAACAACAGAGGTGTATATGCACGTGGTTGATGAACTAAAAAAGAAAGCCGTTAACTCTTTACCGGATTATGAATTGGGACATTAAAAAATACAAGTTGTAATGAAAGAAATAAGTTTTGAGCAGTTTAAAAGTGAATTTCAGACAATTGCAGATTTAGTCATTTCTCTTGATGAAAAGAACAGAGCAATTTTAAAACCAAGAGATGAAATTAAAATCTATATTGAAAGTAAATCACTTTATATTCAGGAGATTATCATAGAGGAATTGTTAGAAGTTTATAGTCTTGGGGGAATATCTGATTCTTATTTGAATAATAAAGAAGTAAATTATTGGAATAAAATGCCATTTGAGGCTTATTGTAATTTTATTAAAAAGCGTATTGAAGCAAAAATCAAACACTTTCAATTTATTGATGATGATCGGATCATTCAAAATCTAAAGGAGAAAATCCATGCATTAACCACTAAAAGTGCTAAAATCAATTTCTTGCTTGAAAAAATAAGGGATTTAGAAGGAGATTACCCCAAAGCATTGGGGAAAATCTTGAAAGAAGATGATCTCTACTTATTCTTGAAAAGGGAATTGAAATATTGGGAAAAATATAATGAGCTTTCAAGTGATGCAGAAGCCAAAAAAATCGAACCATTACCTCAACTATCAACAAATCTAACAATTGGCCAAAGAAGCAAACTTTTTGAATTATTGAAGGAAGGAAAATTTATACCTGATAAAACCGACCCCGATTGTTTTAATTGGGCTTTAAGTGTGACTGATGAAAAGCAGCTCAAACAGCCCAGTTCATGGCAGTCAATAAAATGGAATAAATCAAAAATGGCTTTTGTTGAACTTTTTAAACCGTATATTGACACAATAACCAGTCGCCCAGCTAATAGGGTTGTTGAAAAACTGTTTTTAGATGAATTTGGGGACACAATGAAAGATTTAAAAAGTCCCGGAAAAGATCAGGTTTCAGGCAGTTGGAGTGACATTTGTACTATTATCGACAAGTTAAAAATTTAAAAAAGTCGCACACTCCCGTTCAGTTATAAATCAACATTTTAGGATCATATCAGCGCACACTCGCACACGACCCGCACACTAAAACGTGCGGGTTTATTGTTTGTATATCAATTCATTACATCATTTCTCTTGTTTACATTTGACCCGTTGATCGACAAAGGAAACGGGCAAAGGTAGTGCAGACCTGACCCCATTTTATTAATTTCAAAAACAATAAAATGGACAAAAAGGAAATTTCAGTCGCTGAATACCTACGGCGAATTGATGAGAGGCAACAGAGTATTGAAAACCTGATGCTTTCACAAAAGAATGTTTTGACGTTTGATGAAGGTGCCACCTATATGGGTGTGAGTAAGAGCCACCTCTACAAGTTGACAATGGCCGGAAGTATTGCCTTCTACAAACCAAGAGGCAAGATGATTTATTTTGATCGGGCAGAACTTGAAAAATGGTTACTCCAAAACCGGATAACTCCAGCCGATGAGATTGAGGCCAAAGCAACAGCCTATGCCCTAAACAATAGAAAGGGCGTTAAACATGTTTGATTGCTATCTCAAAATGCAGCAGTTACCCGATGAGGTAAAGCGTGCAAATAAAATTAAAGTTGGTGCAAGTGTGCCACGATTGGATTGTTTAGCAATGGCGGGTTTTTATGAAGGTTTAAAACCGTTAATTTCCAACAAAGGGCAACTGAAATTTTACTTAATGGAAACCCGTGGACTAATCAACAGCAGCGACCAGAGGCGGGCAGGATATTTCTTAATGGGAGAAAAGTCAATAAACTTTAGTAGCATTTTTCAGCAAACTTTTGAGATTGCAGACCAAAATAAATATTTTGGATATGGTGAACCAAACTGCAATAAGACACTGAAAAACGGAGAGCCAAATCCTATGCTGAATTACAGTGAAGATGCTTATTTGTTTATTCATAATTTAAACTTCACAGAGCTTGAAATATTAATTATTACAAAAGGGCGTTACCTCATTCAAGGCTACTTAAAGAAGCTTGCAAGCGGTTCACTTGATGAGGCTTTACAGGCTATGAGAGAACAGGCCAAACCGATCTTTAATTATTAATCTGAGATAGTCAATGCCTTATAGTAACATGTTTCATTTACCAAAAAATGGTAAACTATGTACGACACAGTAAACTTTTGGATTGACAGAGCAATGGTGGGGGGAGATCCTCTCACCATCGCTCAATTTCTTACCGATGGAGCAGAACACAACAGTAATGCCAGAGGTTACACCTTTACAGGAAAAGCGGGTGACTATTCTGTTTTACTCACCGATGCAGGAATAAGTCTAAAAGGCAGTTTGCCAAAGTTTCTGTTGCCAACCAACATTCACACACTTTCCAGAGCCGGGGCATGTCAGGCAATTGAAAAGTTGAGCGACACCTTACATTTGCCAATAGAGGAAGCAAAAGTAACCCGGATAGATGTTAGCACGGTATTAATTGTCGATCGGCCACCCTGCGACTACTATCCATTTTTAGGCAATAAACCGCGTTTTGAACGATTGCAAGCCACAAGCGACACCTTGTACTATAACACCAATAAAAAGCAATTGATATTCTACAATAAGCTTGCTGAGGCCAAAGCCAAAGGGGTGAATATCCCGGCAGCCTTCCTGTGTGAAAATCTATTGAGGCTTGAAGCAAGATTTACAGAACGATTATCAAAACAATTCAATCTGCCAATGGTAATAGGTGCAACACTTACCGATGAACGATTTTATACTGGAATGATTAAACGATGGGGCAATGAATATTTTTCAATTCAAAAACTAAAATCTATTTCCAAAATGGATACCAGCACAATTAAAACACCCAAAGATGCTAAAGACGTTTTATTCTCACACTTATTGCAAAATGCCGGTGGTGATTTAGTTAATGCCTTTTTGGCAGATTTAAAGGCCAAAAACATCTATTCAGATCCAAAATATTACACCAGAATAAAGGATGAATTGCAGAAGCTCATTAGTGCAAAAACTCAGGCAGAAAAGAGCGATTTAATTAATGAACTTGATACAGCAGTCAGAGAGGTTTTAATCAATTGCAGATAAAGTAAAGCCGGAGTGCCATATAGTAAGATGTTCTATTTCCCATTATTTGGTAAAACATGTTTTGATTTAATGAGAGTAGCCCGATATTGGTAACCACCCGATAAAAAACCTTTGTTCTTTCCGATAATCTTTGTTTGTTTTCCTTTTGATACATTCTGTACTAAATATTTGGTATTCAAACTACAACATGCTACCTTTATCTAAAATAGATAAAATTAGACTTCAAAATGGCTAAAGGAATAAAAACCGGAGGACGGCAAAAAGGAACATCAAACAGGTTAACCGGACCTATAAAAGAAATGATAGTCCAGTTTGTTACCAATGAAATACAGCACTTACCGGGCTTATTGAATCAACTTGAACCCAAAGATAAGGCTGAATATATCATCAAGCTATTGCCATATATTTTGCCTAAAAAAGCTCCCGTTGATACGCTAAAAGAGAAAGACCCAAATGAAAGGCGCAGTTTGATACACAATATGTTTAAACCTCATACCTCACAAAGCACCCCTGTAATGCAAAGGTGATCAATGAATTTATAACGAACCTTGATTGATACCATCCAAAATGAATCAATTATCCGGGAAATCATTATCATTAAGGATAATTCTGTGGGCGACCACTATATTTCTTTGATCACCACAGAAAAGAACCGGAAGGAATTAGAAACGCTTACCTCAGAGTTTGAAGATTTTAAAGATAAAGCCTAACCATTCCCGGGCAGACCCTGCTTCTTGTTTGGATTTATTTGTCCGTGTGCATCGAAGTGTTCCTGAATCATTTTGTCCATTTCCTCCAAAGACATTGGCGACTTCTGCCATTCTGCTATCGTTTCCATTTTGGCCTCGGTTACTTCCTGATGGGCTTTGCTTAGATATTTCCTTGGAATCATTTTTTACAAATTTAGTTTTATACTATTGCTCAATATTTTGCATAACAAGCTGGATGTGAGGACGGGCAACTCCTCATACAGACCCCCGAAGGAGCGGCGGCAGCCCTTTCCACTCTTCCATCCAGCTTTTTTGATAAAAGGTTAATAATGTTAGCTCTCCAAAACAATAAGAAATTAGCCGGACGTGAGGACGGCCATTTCCTCATAACCAATTAAGGGGCAGCTGGCCTTTCTGCTCTTATGCCCGGCTTTTATATTTATAATGGCATTAAAAAAACCTCTCCTTTAAGAAAAAGCAATTATCTACTCTCTCTTTATTTTAATCGGTTTTGCATCACCTGTTTTCTTGTCAATAACAAGTCCACTTTGATATTCATATCGTCCATTATCCTTATTTACAAAATAGTAGGTTCCACAAAACAGTAATCCTACCAAAATAATTGAGAAACAAAGCCAGAAAGTTGAAGTTGGCTTTTCTATTTTAAACCTTTTCATGGATTTATTTTGAGTTTTAGTTGGATTGAGATTATTTATAATAGGAGGGATGTTTGAATACTTATCTTTAAAAAACACAGCAATGTCTTGTTTTTCTAATTCTATAATAATCGAATTATGACAATCTGATTTTGTTTTTAGCAAATGATATTCACCAGTAATTTTTTCTTTGATTGTTCCATTCTTTAGCTCATCGCTACTAAACTGAAATGTAGTTTCCCATTCATGATTTCCAGGAATTTTAATTCTCTTTAAGTAAAAAATCGGCCTAATGTCGAACAAGTCAATAAAACGCACCTTGATAAAACCCTCTTTCACAAGGTTATATAGTATATTTTTTGATTCATTTATATCATTAGATACTATTAATGATTTATGAAAATCCATACTTTCCGTAATTATCAATCCTCGACTTTTCAGTTCTTCCTGAAATTCAAATACTGGTAAATAAATACCAGGTAATACATTTCCCCTATTATCGATTTTGCTTAAACGCTTCGTCATATTCAAGTTGCTCATAATTGTTCTGGTACAAATTATTCCAAATCAGAAATACTTTTTTGGCTTTATCATTATTCTCGGCTCTCTTAAACTTATAGCCTCCAATATTAAAAAAGTCATTATCAAAAAAGCAGGCGGTCAAAGTTCCTCCACGCAGAATGTCTTATTTACTTGAATGCCTAATCCTTCAAGCACCGCACAGACAAACCAGCTGATTTTTGATAGTCTAATCTGCTAAAATAACTTTGACCGTTGACTAAAACTCTGAAATAAGCGTTAGAGACATTGAACTCAGTAGCACTCCAAAAGTATGCAGAAGATCCAGCACTTAACATATAAACTCCAATTTCAATCGTCCCGTACACAAGACAGCCAGCCCCAACAGCTGTAAAACCCGTATCGTTAGTCGCACCGGTAGGGTCAGACCAATGATATGTAAATGCTTCTCTTAATTTTCCACCGGCAGTTGTACTTTCAGCACCATTAGCATTAAGTAGTGCATTTGAATCGATATATTGTATCAACGTATGCCATTCACTGTCGCTGGGCACATGCCAGCCAGTTGGACATAATTTCCCTGTATTTACTACATACCAGTTGTAAATTGCTCCGTTAGGATTTTGGTTTGTTTGTTCCGCCGTGCTAAACCATCCAAAACCTGGCGTTGTTGGAAAGCTTTTAGTTAAAACTGCAAACGGTGGAATGGCAGTGCCATCATTGTATTTTGTTGTTCGCAGATTGGATGCCATCCACTTTTGAGATCCAATTATGACCGTAATGTATACATTGCCTACCACATCCGTAACAGTTCCAGCGGATGTTGTGGTAAAGCTAACTTCATTACCATATACTGTTTTGAAATTGTTGGTGGCATAAGACCTCAAATAGTACTTTGTTCCGGGATTTAACCCTATGACAGAACTTGCAAAATTGCCAGTCCCTGTACCATCTGAGGTTTTGTTATCTGTGATAGTTGGCGACTGATTTGTACTCCAGCAAACCCCCCTTGCAGTAACAGGAGACCCTCCATCAGTAGTTACATTACCTCCACTTTTACAGGTACTATAAGTAATTGCTGAAATATCTGTTGCTGTTGTAACTGATGGAGATGTAATTAAAGTCTTGAATTGAACCTGACTATAGTATGCAGTTCCTACTGAATTAGTGGCGTATGCTCTAATGTTATATGTTGTACCAGGTGTCAACCCTGTCATTGAACTTGTGAATATTCCTAAACCTGAACCATCTTGAGTTTTACTATCTGAAATTGTCGGGGCTGAATTTGTTGAACTCCAACAAACTCCTCTCTCCGTCACTATTGCCCCACCATCAGAAGTTACTTCTCCTCCGGCTGTCGCAGAGGTTGCAGTTATGTATGTAACAGGAGAGGCTGTAAGTGCTGGTAAGACTTTAGGAGTTTCTTTCTTGCAACTAATCAAGACTGCAAAAATCAGTCCTATTAATCCAATTTTGATAAATGATAAGTCCATAATTATTTATTTTAATTGGTCCGTTTCTATGAAAACTATTTATTTTTTATCTGAACTATTATCTTGATTAATTCTGATTTTTCTTCCTCATTTAGTGGACGGATCATGTAATCAAAATTTCCAATCTTAATCTTGCTTTTGTATATAATTATTCTTGCATTAAATTTCTCTCCTACCCTTGGAAAACTGTCACCTACTCTGTGAGTTAACTCTAAAGTTGTATTATATACCTTCTGTGCTCCGGAATAATAACGAATACTAAAGTAATTTTCCCCAAGATTATATAATCCACCAAGGTAATGTGTTGCCTCTTCGCCTCTGATTTTGTAAATTCCATACTCTGCGCTCGATTGGTCCATTTTCATAATTACCAATTCATTATCAGGAGAAATTAGTGCCAAATTTACTTGAGTAGTATCAATAAGCTCAAGCAGAATGTAGTCTTTGAAGTGAGCTGTTGTTTTAATGCAACTTTTCATGGCAAAAAAGAAAAGTACAATAACGATTAGTACAGGAAAGATTTTTTTCATATTTGTCAATCTAGATTAGTTTAAGGTGGATTTTTGCTGCTAGATCTAATATCACCCAAATGTAATAAATTCAGACTATAGTCCGTGGATTAGATTTCTGAAATATTTCAATTTAGCTCTGACTAAAGTCTGAGCTATGATTGTTGAAATATTCGGCAAAGTATTACGTGATTTGAGAGAGTCGAACCATATCTCTCAGGAAAAACTTGCTGAATATTGCGACTTGGATAGAACGTATATTTCCTTGCTTGAACGTGGATTAAGACAACCAACAATCACGACTATTTTTAAACTGGCTCATGCTTTAAAAATATCATCATCGACTTTGATTGAAAAGGTTGAAAATCAAATATATAGACACCATTTAACAGAGCATCAAATAACACATCATTAAGCTGGTGTGACGGTTTTTCAAAATCAATTGGATTTCTCATAGTCATTCAAGTTTATGGTTTGTAAAATATCATATCATCCAGTAATCCATAGAGTTCCTCTAAAGTTACACCATATTTTTTTAGAATACGATTTACTTTCGCGATATCTTTGTAAAGGTCATCGTAGGTCTTCTTCATCAACTTATTCAGATTGTTGAACTCGATTTCTTCCGGAGTGTATTTTTTGATAACCCGACGCATATCAGAAACAGAAAAGTTAATCGGGAGATCAATACTTCTTAGGATTGAATCATCTTCAAAGAAGCAGGTGCTTGCATTCATGGTAAGGTTTCCAATGGTAAGCGAAGCCTCATTTACCTCAAAATGGGTTAAAGTTGTAGTTGTATTTTTGATTACTTCAAAAAGGTAATGATATGGCACAGAAACCTTCACCGGACTAACCGTCTTACAGAAAATCGTTCTGGATGCACCAATCACTACAAAGATCACCTCATTAGTCTTGATGGTAATTTCACAGTTGTAGAGTTTTCCTTTGGCTGTTTTCGGTACAGCCACACTCAGGAACCGCATGGTATCTTTCAACTCCCTGGTGTTGCATGTCATCCTGCATTTAGTTACCGGTTGAATAAGTAATTCATTCATGGCTTTTTTGTTTTGTTAACTGCCATTCTCATGCAAAACATAATCCTATTTTCCATAACTGTCAATCCTTCAGCATCCATCGTTAATCCAACAACATATTTGTCTTTAAGGTTAAGCTTTGTCTTATAATGAATACGTTCTTCATACCTGCAGAAGAACTGGATCTGCCATCCCTTCTTTTCAGATTCACTTATCTTGAAACTGATATCATCTGCCGTGTAGTTTTTGGAAGCATTTTCCAGGCCATCGGTAAAAATAGCAAAGAAGACCTGGTCTTTAGAGTTCACCAGCTCGTTAATCTTCATGAAGGATGCTCCTATGGCATCGTACAATGCAGTCGTTGAATCCGGGATGTAATCTTCTTCAGTTAATTTCCTGACATTGTCAATGCTCTGATTTACAAATTTGAAATCCACTACATCGTTAAAAACGCAAAGCGTAAACCGCATTAAGGCCTTAGGTTCCTTTTCTGCCAGCTTCACAATCATTTCAACCTGCTCATTAAAACTGGCGATCACCTCCTTTTTCAAGTCTCCCATGGAGCCACTTGAATCAAGGATCAGCACATAATGGATCTTGTTTTTCATATTGCATGGAATAGGTGTTTTATTCTTAATGATAAGAAATCAAAAACGTCACCCTGATTTTAAAAGAATTTTTCACTAAATTTGAGATGACCCTAAAATTCCTAAAAATGAACACAGAAACCAATTACTGGGACATTGCTGAGAAGGATTTCAGTTTGATTCTGGCAAAAGAGAATATTGAAACCATTAATTTATTCTCAGCTGTTCTCACATCTGTTTTCCTTGTTTTCAGAAACGAGCAAAAGAGGGGGATAAAATCATTTTGTGAGGAGTCCTTGGCTTCTCTTGAAAAAGAAGGTAAAAACGATTCAAACGATTACTACGTTGACAGTGGAATAAGGTTCAGTATAAGAAGCACTTTTATCGGTGAGCCAGAAACGGATTACAGAATTAATCAAAAAAAAGAGGAAAACGAAAAGATTATCAGCGATATTCTGCAAGGCAATCAAAAGACCTTCAATGAGATATATGAATACGAATTTCCAAAGGTCGTCAGGTATGTAAAAATGAACTCCGGGGATGTGGACCAGGCAAAAGACATATTTCAGGATGCAATTGTTATTCTTGTAGAAAAAGTTCAGCGAAATGAACTTGATCTAACCTGCTCGATTAAGACATACCTTTTCTCCATCTCACAACATTTATGGATGGATCAGCTACGGCAAAATAAAAGAGAAATACCACTCAATGATTCTTACAGTTACCTAAATGCAGCGATTACAGTTGTAGGGTTTGAGAATACACCAGATATTTATGAGCATGTAAATAGTGCTATTGAAACTCTTGGTAATCCCTGTAAGCAACTACTTGAATATTATTACTACAAAAACCTTAGTTGGGATGAAATAGCCAGTTCTCTTGGTTATGCCAGTGCAGCCAGTGCAAGGAATCAAAAATACAAATGCCTGGAAAGGATCAGGAAAACTTTGAATGTTGAGGTTGATTGACCCTTTCTTGTGCACTAATGTTGAACTTTGTTACTATTTTGTTACTCGTCACCCAACCAACCACTGTAACTACGTGGGTTGTACTGGATTCGAACCAGTGACCCCTACCCTGTCAAGGTAATGCTCTAAACCAACTGAGCTAACAACCCTTCTGTTGAGACGGCAAAAATAGAATTATTTTCTGCAATATGAAATAGCCATGAGTAAATGTATACACCAACCGAGAATGATTAAGTGGCTATTCCATTTGGCCATTAAAAACAAATTATTTACAAATGAAAACGCCCCACCGAAAAAGCTGAGCGTTTTCATATTGTAATGCAATCAACTTATTCACTAAGGAACATATACCTGGTTACAACCAGGGCAAAAAGAATGTAAACATCCAATGCACCTATTTTGACTTACCTGCTGCAACTTTGAGTACTGTGTAAAAGAAGATTCCACCAGCGATACCATTGGCAATACTATAGGTAAATGGCATGAGGATAAAAGTCATGAAGGCCGGAAATCCTTCTGTGAAATCTTGAAAATCAATATCCAAAACTGAAGAGGCCATGAGAACACCAACAATAATCAAAGCCGGTGCGGTTGTTGCATTTGGAATCATTGTTGCCAGAGGGGAAATCAGCAAAGCCAGAAGGAACAATAATCCGATACCTACCGTGATAGCTCTTTTTAGTGAATTAGAAAGTCCATTTCGCCGAGAGCATTGGATTTAGCATAAAACCCTTGTGACCTGAGAAATTGGCACTAATATCCTCTTCAGTACCTAAGGAGAGGTGTTCCGTGCAATTGTACCACAACTGGGGTTTGGTTAGAAACACGTATTTGGTCATATCTGAAGTTCCCACAAAATTATCTTCTCTCCAGAAATCAGCGAATCCTGAAAAGGTAACTTTGTTTTTAAGCATCTGGATAGCCCAGACACCTGTAATCTGAAACGATGAACTATTTTTGTCCTGGATGGTTTTGTACATCGCCTGAAGGGTAAATACTTTTGAGAAATCCTTGGTATTCCAGGTATATTCTCCCCCAAAAAGCCATGCATTGTTGATTTGATAAGCTCCATTCAAAGGAGTAGAGGTAGTGAACTGCCCAAAACCACCATTGTATTCAAGATGCAATGCAAACGGACTTTTCCAAAATTTTAAAGCACGTGAAATCTCCCAATAAGCCATACTAATGCCATGGACATCTCCTTCTCCGTAATTCATATCTATAAAAAAGAAGCTGCTTCCCCATTTATCTGGTTTGAACATCTCAACGTGTGTCCATGGGAACTTATGATCTTTGCCAAGATCATAATGCAATTGAACATTCTGAGCTTTGATTATGGAAGCTGATACAAAAATCATTAGGAGTAAAAGAATTTTTTTCATGCGGATATTTTATTTTTTACATATTAAAAACTACGCAAAAGTAAAAATTAATATTCACTTTTGCGTAGTCGTATCATATTGTGTATGTGTATTTTATAATATATCAATTTCTGTTTAATTGATTTTTAAGTAACAAAAATTAACATTTAAACAGACCCGCTTTCTTCAATAGCCCTGTTGAAAAAATGGTTAACAGGGAGCAATAACCGAAAGAACTGAGCACTCTTTTCAATAAAATTCTCCGAAAGCAGCTCTATTTCTGTAAGGTTCCGTCCAAAACCAAATGATCGGTTTCTGATCAATGATATATGCTCCCAATCTTTAGGGAATCCTTTGGGAGCCGTCTTAAGCGGATCGAAATAGTGTTGATCAAAAGTAGATCTAAATATCTGATTTTCTATGATTTGACGATATTCTTCAGTGTGGTAATAGATCTCCTGCCGGATGGCGGCAAGGTACTCCGGCAGTGGCATGTAAACTCCCCCCGAGACAAAGTACTCACCCGGCTGTATGTGAAGGTAATAACCGGCAAAGCCTGATTTTCTTCCACCCCTGGCTATGTAGCTTCCGTAATTCGTCTTAAACGGTCGTTTGTCGTTCGAAAAACGAACATCCCTGAAGATCCTGAACATGCAATCTTTGGGTTGAAGTAGTGGCACTTCTACATCAAACTTTCTAATTTCGTCTATTAACGAGGCAGTAATATCCAGGAAGTCTTTTCGTGTTTTTTCGTAGCGGTTCCGGTTTGCATCGAACCACTCCCTTTGATTATTGAGATCAAGCTCTTTTAAAAACAGGAGAATATCTTTCATAGGAGTGCCGAATTTAATGACTATCAAAAATAATCAAATCAGGGGATCAATGTAAGATCGGAAAGCTATTTTTGTATGAGGAATCTAGGTAGAAAAAGTGATAATGATAAAAGAATGAATAAAAGTGTCATCATCGTTGCAGGTGGGAATGGATCCAGAATGGGAGGAGATCTTCCAAAACAGTTTCTTTTACTGGAAAACTACCCTGTTTTGATGTGGACTATTTTGAACTTTATCCGTTATGAATCAACGATAGAGGTCGTTGTGGCGCTGCCTGAATCTCAGATTAACTATTGGAATGAGCTATGCCTGAAATACAATTTCGCTTATCCGCATCGGGTCGTTGCAGGAGGCGAAACGAGATTTCAATCTGTCAAAAATGGAGTGGCAGCTTTGGGAATAACCGATTTAGTTGCTGTCCATGATGGCGTGCGACCTCTGGTGTCCCAACTTACCATCTCAAACTGTTTTAATCAGGCAGAAGCATTAGGGGCAGCCATTCCAGTCCTTCCGGTAAACGAAACTCTGAGAACCGGAACGATGGAAGAATCTCAAACCGTTGACAGAACCCAATTTTATACCGTTCAAACCCCTCAGATTTTCAAGGTTGAAATCATTAAAGCCGCCTATTCTCAAACCTGGGAGCCGTCTTTCACGGATGACGCTTCTGTCGTTGAACAGGCAGGATACCCTATTCGAATGGTTTTAGGTAACAGAGACAACATTAAAATTACCCACCCTGAAGATCTTTTGGTGGCAAGTGGATACCTTAAACAAAAGAAAGGCACCTTCTAATGCCTTTCTTTTATCGGAAAACTGAATCCGATACACTAAATTCCTGAGGAATCAATTCAGAACTATTATTTATGACTTATACAAACCTGGGTAATAAGCGGCAATCAGGTTTAAATGATCAAGCGTGTCGGTTATCCCTGTTACTAAAACCCTTTGGCTGTAAAATTCCGTTTTGTTTACGCTATCCAGCGTGATAGGAAATCCATTGTATAAGAGATCATTATCCAATAATTTCACTCCAAAATAGACTCCGTTACATTCATACTGGATGGGTAACTTTTCTGACAAAACATAGTACTTTGTGCACCTTTTCTCCTTGTCAAGCGCTACGATGACTTTTAGGTCATTCTTTTCGTAGGTAATCTGATACAGATCCAGTTGCTTATTTTTAAACGACATTTGTTTATCCAATGCCTCAATTTTATAATCTCCGAATTGAGAATTAGAATGTCCCTGAGATAACACTTGATTGGCAAATGAGGCCAAACCGATTACCAGGATCAATACTGTGGTAAAAACTATCCTTTTCATGACTAATAAATTTAAAAAATGATTTAAAAAAATTCAATTTCTGTTTAACTTGCAAGTCAACTATAAGACGCCTGACATTATTATTCGTTACATCACCGAAACACTTCATCCAATAATATCGATTCCAAATTCGACTATTTTTTAAGGAGTAAACTGCCATTTTCTGATGCCTAAAAATTCATATACAATTGATTTTATGACATATAATGAAATAAATCTTTCGTTTATTGCAAGGTTGAACACCCAGACTGGCTTCAATTTTTTAACCTTTCATTAACCATTTTTTAACTATTTCAAGAGATAGACAATAATTCGCTAAATTTATAGAGAAGTGACTTTATACCTTGAGAAACAATCAATACATTAATCCAATAATTTGAAAAAAATGAAAGAAAAACAGGAAGAGGGCAGAAGAATTCTCTTAAAGAACCTTAGTCTTCTGACTGGGGCGATGGTTTTACCAACCGGACAGTTTGCTTTTGGAAAAGCGAAAAAGCAACAGATATAACTGGGATTTGTAACCTATTTGTGGGGCAAAGACTGGGATCAGGATACGCTCATTAAAAACCTTACTGCTTCAGCCATCCACGGTGTAGAACTCCGGGTGGAACATGCCCGCAAAGTATCCACAGCATTAACTGCAGAAGAACGCAAAACTGTCAGAAAAAAATTCAGCGATAGTCCCGTTCAAATCGTTGGCATAGGAACAAACCAGCAGTACGACTATCCGGAACCAGCCAAATTGCGTGAATCCATTGAACAAACCAAGGCTTTTTTTCAACTCAGTCACGACATTGGGGGTTTGGGAGTAAAGGTTAACCCCAATCAGTTCAGGGTTGGAATCCCGCACGAGAAGACCATCGAACAGATTGGTCTGGCATTGAATGAACTGGCAAAGTTTGGAGCCGACATGGGACAAATGCTTCGGTTGGAGGTACATGGCAACGAGACGCAGGAATTGCCTAACATCAAGGCCATCATGTATGTAGCCAACCATCCGAATGCAACTGTATGCTGGAATTGCAACTCCCAGGATCTTAACGGGAAGGGATTGGAAGCCAATTTCAACCTGGTGAAAGATCGCCTTGGCGACACCTGCCATGTCAGGGAACTTGACGATACGACCTATCCTTACCAGGATTTGATGGACCTGTTTCTCAAAAACAAGTACGAGGGTTGGGTTCTTCTTGAGTGCAGAACAGACCCGGCAGACAAGGTCAAAGCGCTGATCTACCAAAGGGAGATCTTTGAGAAAATGACAGGAAAGAGTTGAGAGATGAGCGCTAAGAATAGTTCGATATTTATATTTATTTCTACCTTTATCAAACATGTAACCTTATAACTAGACTAAAATTTAAAAACATGAAAAGAAATCTCATTCCTGGAAACAACAGCCTTTTACTTGTTGCCGGAATTCTGTGCGCTGTTTATCTGCTTCCATTGGCAGGAAAAGCCCAAACCGGTGATGTGGTTGGAAAACCCATGACCTCACTGATGATCTCTGATGCGAACAATCAACCGAAACAGATTCCTTTCGTTGGTGAAAAGGTATTGCTCCTTCAATATACCGATCCTGATGTGAAAGATATGAACGACAAGCTCTCAGATGCAGTTAAAGCCAGAAAATTTGATGAAAAACGTTACCATGGAATCGGAATTGCCAACTGCAAGGATACATGGATTCCAAATGCCGGTATCCGGATGAAAGCCAGACAAAAAGAGAAACAGTATGCCGGTTCAGTCATCCTGCTTGATGAGTCACGTGTTTTGCCAACCGCGCTGGGACTTGGAGATTGTAACGAGAAAGGGGTACTCCTGATCGTTGGAAAGGACAAAGTCATCAAATACATGAAAAAGATTTCTACCGAAGAAGAGAGTCAAAAAGCGACTGCCGAAGTCCTTGGGATACTCGAAACCGAGATAAATAAGTAATAAAAAAGGCCTTCCGGCCTTTTTTTATTACTTATTTATCTCGAAAAGTCTTCTGAGATTAACCTGACCGCCAATGATTGATTTCACCTGATCAATGGCTACCCGCTCTTGTTCCATCGAATCGCGGTAGCGAATGGTTACGGTATTGTCGTCCATTGTCTGGTGATCAACTGTCACGCAAAATGGCGTTCCAATGGCATCCTGCCGTCTGTAGCGTTTACCGATAGAATCCTTTTCGTCGTACTGACAATTGAATTCAAACTTAAGCTCTTCTATGATTTCGCGGGCTTTTTCAGGAAGTCCCTCCTTTTTGATCAACGGCATAACACACAGCTTGACTGGAGCCAGTGGTGCAGGAAGCCTTAGCACTACCCGGATATCCTTTTTGCCGTCGCTGCCTTCGATCTCCTCTTCGAAATAGGAGGCAGACATAATTTGCAGAAACATCCTGTCGACACCAATCGAGGTTTCCACGACGAATGGAACGTATGATTCATTGAGTTCTGGATCGAAGTACTGGATTTTCTTGCCCGAAAATTTTTGGTGCTGCGAAAGGTCAAAATCGGTGCGCGAATGTATTCCCTCCACCTCTTTGAATCCAAATGGAAATTTAAACTCGATGTCGACAGCAGCATTTGCATAATGAGCCAATTTTTCATGCTCATGGAAACGGTAATTGGATTCGCCGAAACCGAGGGCTTTGTGCCATTTGATCCGGGTCTCCTTCCATTGCTCAAACCATTTTAGTTCTGTGCCGGGGCGTACAAAAAATTGCATCTCCATCTGCTCAAACTCCCTCATCCGGAAGATAAACTGACGGGCTACTATTTCGTTGCGGAAAGCTTTGCCTATTTGGGCGATCCCAAAAGGAATCTTCATGCGTCCAGTCTTCTGTACATTCAGATAATTCACAAAGATACCTTGTGCTGTTTCCGGCCGGAGATATATTTTCAGTGAACTGTCGGCTGTTGAACCCATCTCGGTAGAGAACATAAGGTTAAACTGACGAACTTCAGTCCAATTCCGGGTGCCGGAAACCGGACATACAATTTCGTTGTCTTCAATTATCTGCTTCAACTCGGCCAGGTCAGCATTGTTCAAAGCATTAGCAAAGCGCGTGTGCAAATCATTCCATTTTTGCAGATTCTCAAGTACTCTGGCATTGGTTTCCCTGAAAATCTTTTCATCAAAGGATTCGCCAAAACGGCCTCGCGCTTTTTCAATCTCTTTGTCTATTTTGCCTTCAATTTTAGCCAGCTCCTCTTCAATCAGCACATCTGCACGGTATCTTTTTTTGGAATCCTTGTTGTCGATCAAGGGATCATTGAATGCATCCACATGGCCAGAGGCCTTCCAAATGGTAGGGTGCATAAAAATGGCGGAATCAATTCCTACTACATTTTCATTGAGGAGAATCATGGAATCCCACCAGTAT
>Ga0172379_10005347_pt1 | contig 18029 bp, 15 predicted proteins | sample GrowelOW334metaG_FD_119756 | JGI IMG/M metagenome (GOLD analysis project Ga0172379, IMG submission 119756) | Groundwater microbial communities from an aquifer near a municipal landfill in Southern Ontario, Canada - Groundwater well OW334 metaG | ecosystem: Environmental > Aquatic > Deep... | reverse complement strand
GCCGTATGAGCGGAAGAGAAGGGGGTATTTGACTCCCCATTCGTCAGCCCCCGTCTCCCCTAGTGAGTAAGCAGAGTAACCCATAGAGACTTCGTCCCAGTTGAGGCCTGGAGGGTTGGTGGAAAGATTAAATAATCTGAGAAAAGTTGCGAGAATGAGAATGACTAAAAGAATGTGTCGTTTTAGCGTGTCCATAGCTTAAGGATATCACGATCTTCTTTCACCCAGTGCCCTTTAGCGGCTGCTCTATGCTTGATCACCATAGGGAGATAGGTCAGAGCGCGAAGGACAGGAAGCGGGAATTTGAGGAGAAAATAAGGCAAGCGGATAAAGTGAGAGAGCATAAAAGCAGGATCGGTGACATTTTTCCAGATAAAGAGGAACTGATTGCGCTGAGCGGTAGCCATGACAAACTCTTTGGTAAAGTTGCTTGCGATTACGCTCTTTTGGTGATCGTGGACAACCTTGCATTCTGGTGCCCAGAGCACTTTCCAGCCACGTTTCCAGGCATTAAAACCCATATCCGTATCTTCCCAGTAGAACGGTTTGTAGAGCAAGTCCATACCACCAAGTTGCAGCCATTTGGCGCGATCAAAAGCACCCTGACCACCGGAGGCCCAGAGACTAGGATTGACGGAGTTTTTATTTTTGTCCGTCGGCTCTACTTTGAAATGATGGAATAAGCCATCTTTCCACTCGCCCCCCATCCAAGCTTCTTTGCTGTTGAAGTTTAAGGCATAGACACTCTCATCTTCAAAATATTTGAGGGCTTTAACAAAACAATCAGGAGAGGGGCGGACATCGGTATTGAGGAGCATGATGAGATCGCCCTTTGCGAGTGAGACTCCACGATTGACGGTAAAAGAGAAACCGCCGTTTTCTTTGTTTTCATAAAAACGAACTTTTTTACCCAGGGACTTCACATAGTCAGCAGATTTGTCATACTGTGAGTTGTCGTCCACTATGACAATCTCAGCACCCACCGCTTTGGCGGCAGCAAAAACATAAGGGAGATTTTGTTTCATTTGGGACTCACTGTTCCAGGACGGGATGACAACACTAACTGATTTTTGTTTTTTCATAATATGTCTCCTGTGATTTGATTAGCTTATTGTACAACACGAGTGGCTACGCGGAGTCCGCCAAAGCGGCCGATATCCCTAGCTATCTCCCCCTCGATAAACATAGACTCGGCTACGCTTTCAGAGATAACTACTTGGGTAGGCGCAGTAGAGGAAATTTTGACTGATTCTAAGCGTAAAAGTGGGACGATGCCAGAATCTCTCCCCATCGGGAGATCAAAATGGAGATCCACTTCGTGGGATACGCCGGCGATGGCCTGTGCTACTTCCATCTTGCGCTTGAGTGAGAAGGGACCGATATCCAGCGTAAAAACATGGAGATTGGTGATCGTAAATATTATAATTAGTACTAGAGAGATAAACCTCCCCAGTTGCTTAAAGTGGAAAAGGAAATCAAAGACAATGATGATGACAGGGAGATAACAAGAAGCAAGGTAATACTCAGGGAATCCGAGCTCGCGGAGCTTGATCACGAGAGCGAGGTTGAGGAGGACAATACCTCCCCCTATTTTTGAGATTTTTGATCCGCGAAAGATTGCAAGAACAGCAAATATCAGAGCAAGCATGCCAACATATAGGTGGAGATCGCTAGTCCCAGTAAGAGTAGCTACAATATTTTTACCCAAGCGAGCAAGTACTGATTCAAAGACCATCCACCATGGTGGGGTCACGATGGCATTTGCGGTCACAAACTGTTTGATCAAATCGCGCTCGAGTCCGCTATGGCGAAGATCAAACAGGATCAGCGGAAGCAAGGTAATCAAATAACCGGCGATGACGTTATATATAGTGTTAGGACGAGAAATAATACGTTTGAAGGAGAATAAAAGTAGGAGAGGAGCCAGAGGGATGAGGGCAGCGTGAATATGCCATGACAAACCGGCGACTAAACCAAGCAGGAGTGACTCTAACTTGGTAAAAGGTCTCTCTAGCGAGAGCAGATAAATCATGACTACACTCCAGAGCGGGATCAGGCTGACATTCCAGGAAATACGAGACATCTCGATGGCAAACCAGGAGAGTGACCAGATAAAAGCGAGGCCGAGTGCCTGCCACTTACCCCACACTCGTGGGAGGAGTACCAAGATAGCTACAACTGCTAAGACGTCAAAGATCACGCTAGTTATCGGGAGTGATAGTGGATTGCCGTCCATAGCTAGATAGGCAGGAGTAGCGAGGTAGTAGTAGAGCGGACCAAGGAAAAATCCTCCCTCCCCTTTGGCAACCGGGCCAATGAGTGTGGCTTTGCCCTTTGCGATTCCAGCTATGACTTGGTAGTCACGATTTTGATCCCAGTCGAAAGGTGCGCGGTTTTCGATTTTGTATAGTCGCAAGAAAAGGGCGAGTGCAATGATGAGGCTAGATAAAAAAATATACCATTTGTTTTTCATACAATGAGCGTGCCTAGTTTGGTTGCGAAGGCAGTGTCTGTGTAGGCATCAATAATGATCTCACTCAGATAATTTGACCGATCCTGGTTAGCGATGAGTGCAAGAGTTTTGTCCATGAGCTCTTCTTTGGTGTTCCAGTGCAAGTCCGGATTACTAACGATCTCTGTCTGACCACCACGAGGCACAACTAGTGGGATGCATAGAGCTGAGACGGCTTCGACAGTGCTAATGCCAAAGTGCTCGGTGAGCTCGGGATTCTTTTTTTCATCGATGCCAAACCCGGCAGCGTGCCAGTAGATGGTGGCCTTGCCATATAAATCACATAATTTGTCATAACTGACGCCCACGGCAAACTCGATGGGCAGTCCCTCGGCACGGGCTTTTAAGCTATTAACCCAGTCGTCACTAGCGGAAGCACCGGCTAGGACCAGCCTCCAGCCGGGTATGGTCGGTGCAAGTGCCCGCCAGACATCGATCAAAACATCCTGTTTCTTGGCGTTGAGTGAGGGCTCAAAACGACCAACCGATAAAATTAAGTTTTCTTTGGACGATTTACACACAACTTTCTTTACTGGCGGATAGAGGATGGTAGAGTTAATGCCGTATTCTTTGTCGATGATTTCCTTGGTGAAACTTGAGTTGACGATGACGTGATCAATAAATCTTTTCTTTAACTGATTCTTCCACGATCTTCCCCCGACTCCGTGAAATGGCACCTGCATATGGAGGATGTTGCGTTTACCACCAAGGAGTGGAATTGAACCATCAGAGAGATAGACGACAATATCGTAAGGACGGGTCGCGAGAAACATTGATGACGGGTTGTTGCCAAAATAAAGTTTTTTGACTGATGGGTCAAGGCGGGGCGAGACCAGTTTAATCCCGAGCATTCCAGCTAGTTTGTTTACCTCTTCAAGATTGTCCCAAGCAAAATAAATTTCGTTACCCAACGACTCTAGAACCTCTGCAACTGAGAGCATGTAGCGTTCACCACCCCCTAAATGATCTAAATAAGGAGAGACTATCAATGCTTTTTTAGCTGTGCCCATATTAATTTGCCTTGTGCTTTAAAACTCTAATTATTCGAATAATTAGAGTTTTAAAATGGTTGCTCTGATTTTCGACGATCTTCTTCTATTCTACGCCTCCACTCAGACCAATTGCGTCCTTTTGGAGGCAATGCTATAGAGAGTTTGTAACCTATTGTATCTAAAAATTCACCAAAGGCCTGTTCTTTGGCAATTGCAGCTAGCTCGCTAGCGAAGTGAGAGTCGGAATTTTTTGTGACTTCTGAAATTTTGCCGATTGTCCCAAAGCTTATGCACAATTTTTTACTAATTTCTGCGTAGCTATAGCCTTTTACCAACATAAAAGCTGTGGCTAACCTTTTGGCAATCATTGTTTTTTCGGTAGTAGAAAACAATGCATCAATGGCAATATTTGACTGCCCGTGACTAGCTAGTCTTCCCAGAAATTGTGGAAATAATGAGAAGATTTTTTCAAAAACTTTGGGACTTAATTTATGTTTGGAAACTTGTGACATATCTAAAACTCTAATTATTCGAATAATCGTAGTTTTTCATTTTTTATGGATGAGATTTTGTTTTTCGTATAACTTGGCGTAGGAGATGAAGACTGAGTAGCCCTGATAGAGAGACTGGAAAAGTCCGATCTTGCCATCGAGAAAGCCTTTCTTTAGGAAATAACGGCGGATAAATTCCATGACAGATTTGCGTAGAAGGGTGATCCTGGTAACCGGCGCCATCTTGCCCTCATAAAACTGCTCAGCTTCGATATCTGAATATCTATTGGTTTTTTCAACCATCTGCTTGAGACTCTCATCTTTGTGGTGCTCCATAGCCTTTGTAGTTTTGATGGTAGAACCTTTCACTCGCGGGGCACTATGGATATTCGTCGGCCAAGAAACAAAATCGGCTTTACGCACAAGGCGCACCACGTAATCACGTTCCCAACCCCCGTGACGAAGTGGATAACCAAGAGAGTAATTGTCCCTGCCTATGGCATAGGCTGAACACGAGGCTAGGTTTTCGATGATAGCCAAGATTTCTCCTTGGAGCTCTACCGGCACTATCTCGTCGTAGTCCATGACAAGGACCCAGTCTCCTCCCGCTTCCTTAATTTGCCTCTCTCTAATAACTTCGACAATTTTGGGTGTTTTGACGTCGATCACCCGTGCTTTGTATTTATCAAATAATGCCAATGCTTCTTTGTCAGTGCGCTCCATGTTGAAAATGATGAGTTCGTCAGCGAAGGAGACACTTTTAAGCATATGCTCAAAAGTGGAAAGTGAGTCACCTGTGGTAATCTGTGTACTAACGGAGAGCATAATTTGTCTCCCGAACATATCCTAGATATCTACCACTGCTAACAACCTGGGCAAATCCTGGGGGTACTTTGTCCTTATCTTCGACAGTAACTATGAGCATCGTAATACTCTGATTGTTTAGCACCTCGAAGGTAAACAAATCGTAGTTGTAGTAATAGAGCACATGTTTAGCGCTGTACCAAACTACGCTTGGCGCGCCGCCATAGCGGAAACTAGAACTGATGGTTTGGTCAGCGGGTAAGATGGCTTGGGCCACTCTCTCGTTTGATGAGACAAGCATAGCGAGATCAGATCCCGGATAAGTATAGAGAGCGTTCGCGACCACGAGGGTATCTGACAGAGGACTTTTGGCGCTCGACGGCTCTATATACTGATATCCGTGCCAGAGCATCTGAGCTAGCATACCAACTACCAGGATAGTAGCTACATTCCGAGACTTTTTTTCTTCTGCAAAATACGTGAGACCATATCCGATTGCCAGAGCAATAGCGGGATAAACCGGCAAGATGTACCAAGACAATCTGGTCTTGGCGAGAGTAAATAGCACAAGAGGGATAGCTACCCACCACATGATAGTTAACAAGTCGTTAGCTTTACGCTCACTCACCCATTTTTTGAGCATGAGAGCAAAACTAAAGATGGTAACTAGGACTACACCAGCACCTAGATCTTTGTAGAGGAAATTGAAGTAGAACCAGCGACTTTCCAGATGGAACTCAATGGGCACGGTAGCGCGACGGACAACTTGTTCAAGCAGATACGGAGTGATAAAGGCGTTGCCATGAACTAGATAGGCGTAAAGGTGCCAAGGTAGGACTGTGAGAAGAAAAGCGAGGACAACAAACTTCAAGTATTTCCATGATTTTTGGAAAAGTAAGGGTAGAGCGATGATGACAGCAAGAATGCCTGAAGCTCCTTTAACCATGATTGCCAAACCCATGACAATACCCACGAGCCAAGGTGAAGAGCCGGCAAGGAGGAGCCAGCTAGTCCAGGCGATAGCAGCAAGTAACATGCCATCGGTATTTACTGTCCGCGCACGCGAAAGGAATAAATTGAAGTAGCCAAGAAGACCGGCACTTGCTGCCCCCATGAGGGTACCGCCGAGTTTTTGTCCGATCCGGAAAATGGCGTAGAGAGTAGCCCCTGCAAATAGTGGCATGAATAGTCGAGCTCCCAGTTCATTCTCCCCTACTAGACTCATGCCAAGCGCTGTAACCCAACCAATAACTGGAGGTTTTTCTAGCCACAAATCTCCGTTCCAAGTAGGAATGAGAAGATCACCCGAATGTTTCATTTCCCTGCCAATGCTAGCGTAGATACCTTCGTCCCAATCAAAGAGATAATTTTTACCTAGGCCAAAGTACATGACAAAGGTAAAAAGACAAATAGCAATTAAGGTTATTTTTTTCACTTCTTCTTTGTAATGCTAAATATGAGATCGTTCCTATTGCCCATGCGGCCAAAAAGATAATCAAGGAAAGCGGCGCGGCGGATGGGGTTACTCCAGTTGCGTAAGATCGCTTCCCGAAGGAGGGCAAAACGTAGTCGCCATGATCCGTAGCGTTTGCCAATAAAGAATCTATTCCTAGTCATATAGTAATCGACAAGGGGACTGCCGGCACCAGTACTGCCACCGTTGCAGTGATAGACGACGAGGTTGGGGTTGTACATCACCTCTATCCCCATGGATTTGGCATGCAAACTAAAGTCGCTATCTTCGAGGTAGAGAAAGAATGGCTCGTCGAGCAGACCAATCTTCTTAAATACTTGACGGGGAACAGCGATAAAACAGCCAGTAATAAAGTCGACGGCTTTGATCTTGTCGTGCTGACCACGATCTTCTTCGTCAATCCCGAAGTGGCGAGAAACAGCCATACTCCAGTCAAAATATCCTCCAGCATACCAGATGATGTTACCCTTTCCTTTTTGCCCCTCGTGATACTCATAACCCTTGGCATAATAGATTTTCCCCCCTGCTATCCTATTCTTCCCTGCCACATAGCGGTAGCTACGGAAGAAAAGATCTTTATCAACGAGAGTATCGTTGTTGATGATATAGACTACTTCAGCACCCATTTTGAGCGCTTTTTTGATGCCGACGTTATTGCCAGCAGAAAAACCAATATTGGCACCAGTGACGATCAAATCAAGTCCTGGACAGGCAGCGCGGAGCTCGGCAATACACTCATCTGATGAACCATTGTCTACCACGATAATGTGGGGGGTGTCTTTGCTAGCCTGGATTGATTTGACACAAGCGGCAGTAGTTGCTGCATCGCGAAAGTTGATGAGAACTGCAGCGTGTTTGATATGCTTTGGCTTTGCTTTCATTTGATTAGCCTCCGGGCAAGTTTACTTTTAATACTCGCAAAAACATTATTGGCTTTGTCCCAGTAGAGAGTCTCCGATAATCCGTGGCTAAACCAACTGCGAGGGAAAGATTTGATGGTAGTTTCTGATTCAAGACTTTCATATTTCATGGCTTCCCAGTAGTAGGCGTAAACCATAAAGTAATAGAAAGATTGGAGGATGGACAACATGAGTCCGTGCATACCGTCCTTGTACCCTTCCCCGGCAAAGAAACGACTGATGAGCTCGGAAACTGAGAGTTTGGTAGCTTCGGTAAGACTGAGTTTGTCACCTGATTTCACCCGTGAGAGAGCATCGGCTTTGGCGTAGCGCATATTTTTACTAATCCATTCGTCAAGCGTTCGGTAGTTCTCGTGATGGATGGCAAACTGGTCGCTTGCTCCATACGTAAAGCTGTTTCCACTAGCTACTGCTTCGGCGTGCAAGGTTTTGCCCCAACTAACTTTGCCTATGCGAAAAACTCTAGTTTGGAAATCGGGCCACCAACGGCTGTGCTTGACCCATTTGCCAAAGACAAAGTTCTGGCGGGGAGTCAGGAAGAAATCAAACTCCCGGAGTTTGATCTTGGCACTTAAATCTTTTGCAAGTTCGGCTGGGATACTCTCGTCAGGATCGAGAAAGAGGACATATTCATGCTCGGCGTATTTGAGTGAATCTTGCCTAACACTCTCTACAATGGAAACTAATTTGTGGGCCACGTAATCGGCACCGGCTAAGTTGGCAACTTTCTCGATATCCTCGGTACTTTCCAGGTCTATGACGATGATTTGGTCTACCCAGTTTTTGATTGATTTAAGACATAACTTGAGTAGATCTACCTGGTTGTGGGCGATAACAATAGCTGAGATACCTGGTTTCATAAACACATTCTAGCAGAGAAACTAACCTCTAGAAAGGAGAGAGTGGAATAGTCCCCCTAGCTCGGCTTTTAAGTATTTGCCGTCAATCAAGTATATGGCTACCACATAAATAACCATCCCGACCAGGATGGCCCCAACAAGGGATAATAAGCCGTGAACGTAAATATTGCAGATAAACATGACGGCGGTGGCCATAAATAGACTCGAAACAAAAGGACGCCAGACCATGCCCCAGGTATCGACCATGACGACTCGCCTGAGCGCTAGGAGCACTAAGGGGAAGGTAGTATAGGTGATAATACAGACGGTGATAGCAATACCAACAAACCCTAGGTAGTGGATGAGCGGGAGTCCAATACCCCAAGTCATGGCGGTATAGAGCGCCATGAGTGAAAGGACAATTTTGGGGTGACCGGTGGCATAGATGGCATTGGTATAGGTAGTCGTGATCACAACGGGGATAGCGGCAACGAGGAACCAGAGGAGCGTGGGCAAAGCCGGCAACCATTTATCACTTTTGTCGGCATAGAGGAATTCGAGGATCGGTCTAGCGGTTACGATGAGTCCGAGAATGGCAGGGAAATAAACCACGCTCATTAGATGAATAGATTTTTCGATCCAGCGTTTCAGGCGTTCTTTATCACCTTGTATACGAGAGTAGGTGGGGAAAGTGATGCGAGAGACAATGGTACTAATCTCCATAGGTCGGCTAGAGATATTTTGCGCCACATTTACAAACCCAACAGCTGCTGGACCATACCAAACGGCGATAATCGTTGGGGTGATATTGTCTTTGATGAGCGCTAGGACTGAGTTGAGCTGGAATGGCACGCCGAAGTGTAAGAGTTCTTTAGCTGAGTTTTTGTTGAGGTTCCAGCCAATTTTCCAGGGAGCGATAACGTTAAGGGCAATAGCTCCGAGGATGGTGCGAGAAATGACGGCCATGACCAAACTCCAAACACCAAAACCATGGTATGCCATATAAACGGCGATAGAGTTGTAGGCAATAGTTTCAATAATCTCGGGGATGATGAGTAGTTCGAAGCGGAGGCGACGCTCGAGCATGATCGAGGGGATAGTTTTGAATGAAGTGATAAAGAGTGAGAGCGAGAGAATGCGAACTAACCAAGCGCCACTATCACCCAAGTTGTAGAACCTACCTACCCAGGGAGCTACTACCCAAGCGACGATCAAAATAACAGTTACGAGGCCTTGCTGGATGGTAAAAGTGGTACGGAGATCGTCGTCACTCACCTCTTCTTTTTGGATGAGGGCCGCACCAAAGCCAACGTCAGAAAAGAATGAGAGGAAAGTAAAGACGACAAAACTGACAATACCAAAGATGCCAAATGATTCTTGGGAGAGAAGTCTCGCCAGCGTGATGATACCGACAGTATCGATAATTTTGAGGACCAACCGGCGGAAAGTGAGAGTAAAGACTCCCCTGATGGCGCGATGTTTGAGATTGTCTAAAATTTCGCTCATATTAGTAGCAATCCTATCATGACCATGATAGTTATCCCCGAAATACCGAGTCCGAGATTTTCGATTAAAGTACGATGCCAAGTAAGCGAGATTGTATTGCTACCAGAGTGGACATCATTGATGGTGGTAACTAGTCCGGCTTGATTTGGTTTAATTGGCTCTGGTGAACCATTTAAGGTCAGGTGCCACTGAGGCATGTAGGCAGTACTAAGCGTTAAGGGAGAAGTGTCTGAGGTTATGATAGTGCCAGAGACTGTGGTAGCAGTTCGACTAAGTCCATCTTCTACGGCCGAACCAGGAAAATTGGGCATCCAGCTGGGTAAATACTCAGGGATCTTGTCTCTTGCGAGTGGGGCAAGAATAGTAGGATTGCTTAGGGTCTCTGCACTATACGTACGATATTCTTGCGGGCGAAAATATTTGATATTGGTATAAATCAAAAGTGAAGAGAAAAGGAGTAGAGTGATCAGTTGCCATCTTTGGGGGATAATTGTAAGCGATAAACCCGATAGAGCCGCGACACCGATCCCGATCATAGATAACGTACGCCACGGGAATTGAATGAGCGAAAGCATTGGGACTATTTGCCAGATGATAGAGGATGAAGAGAGTGAAAGAAAAACAAATAAAACAACAATGCTGCCATAGAGCGCGAGTATTTTCCATTTCTTTTGCCAGATAATGGCCGAGGCGCCAAGTAGCGCTAGGAGCAATTGTCCTTTGCCGATCATAAATGACATGTGATCGTTTGTAATACCCGTACCTGACCCACCATATCCCCATGGTGATGACCATAGCTGTGAGAGAGCCAGGAAATGATCACGAAAATTTGTGAGTCTGGCTACACCCTCGACTTGGACAAAGCTCCGTTCAAAAAATACTGGCAAGATAAACCAAGCGGAGAGACCAACCGTAGTCAGGAACGCAAAGAAAGAACCTTTAATAAATTTGAGCTGATAGAGACCTATGAGCAAAATAATAATTGGGACAAGGAGTATCGGGAGAGTATTGTGAGACAGAATAAACAAGGCGGTGACTAGTCCTGTGAGGATAATGGTTTTGGTATTCTTTTGTGGTTTCTGCCATAAATATAGAACCCAAGGTAAAAGTGACATGGCTAAAAACTCTGAGTAGGAGCCGCGGACATAGAGCGCACTAGCTCTATATGGTAGGAAAGTAAACGCGACTGCAGCCAAGGTAGCGGCGTAGGACCCGATACTCGATAGAAGAAAATATACACCATATGAACCCACAAGACTTGCAATGAACAAGGCAAGTTTGACTGCGACCTCGACTGAGATAAAAGGTACAAACATGGCCCCTAGGTATGTAAACAACGGAGCATAGTAAAGATGGAGCGGATAACCAAAACCAAAGTTGAGATTATTGTTCCAGGCCGCGGGGAACTGCCCCGATCTTATGGTCCCTATGAGTGTGGATAGGCGAAAGGCACTGGTTGGATCATGAACATCAAACAAACCGGGTTTTAAAAAAGGAATCAAAGTGAGGACGACTGAAGTCAGGATGATGAGCGTAGGAACTAAGTGAATTTTTTTCATGGAAAGATGCGGTACAAACGGATATAGCTCTCGTCAGCTTTTTTGAAAGATAAAATTTCTTCTGAGTTTGGCGGGAGAGATTTAACCTGGGTATTATTGAGGACGAAATATGTCTCCTTGTTCTCTTCTGATTTTTGTTTGACGGCAAGTGGCGGGATGTCGATAACAGGATAGATGCCGGTGATCCTCAGTTTGCTTGACCTCTCTGAGGTATAGAGCTCGAGGCCGTGAGGGAGTAGTCCAAAGGTGCCCTCGGTATAGACATCGAGATCAGTGCCGACAGTTTTGGCTCTTTTGACAAGATAATCAGAGATTTCTTTGACACCGTTACCCGCAGCCCATCCAGAGACATAATCCTGGTCTGCCTGGATAAGTGGCATGGTGAGCGGAGTGAAATATGCCTGATACATAAAGCGGAGTGGCCAGATTGCAAGAACGGCAAGCATCATCAGTCTATGTTTGGTTTTGACTGGGAATGCGTGTACAGCATAAAGTAGCGCAAAAGGAACAATGAAGACAAGATAACGAGGACGGTAAAGCAGGGCGGTGGTAATGAGAGCAAATAACGGGCCCCAGAACCAGGCCGAGATTAGAAGAAGCTTCGGCATATTTTTAATCATTTTAAAAATACCGAAAATGGATAAGGCGTAGATAGGTAAGGTCATATAGGCAATGAGCCATCTCTGACTATCGGCGAAGTTTTGCCAGATCCTGTAGGGATGCTCTAGCAGCATGGTGAGAGGTGAAATCACGAAATCACCGTTTTTCCTGGCGATCATATACATCCACGGTGAGAGGCGCTGGAGATTGTTGATCACTTCGGCAAGGACATAAACGACGATAAGGAGACCTAGATACTTGAGAATGCTTTGTTTACTAAAACGATTTTTGTCTGCTGTCAGAAAAATATAGGCCGCGGGGATGAGCATGATAAAGGCTTGGGCGGGCGACTTGACTAAGAAGGCCAGGCCAGCAGCGATCCCTAGGATGAGGGCCACGTCGAGACGTTTAGTTTTGGCTAGAATGATCGACAAACAGAAGAGCCAGATACCACTTGCGGTAAGCATGCTCTCCATCACGGCAAAGCGGTCATAGAAGAAAAGAAACGGAGTAATTACTGCCAGGGCGGCGGCCAGGTAACCAGTACGTTTATCTTTTAGTAAAAACCCGGCGTACCACAGTCCTACTACTGTGAGATAACCACAAAATACCGATACCAAGCGAGTGGCAACGAGTGGATCTTTGATGAAATGGAGGAATGGCATGGCTACCCAGATAAATAGTGGCTGTTTTCCGTCGGTCAGGGAGATAAAACGCCACGAGGCATCGTGCAGAGCGATCTGAGCCCAGCGAGAGTAGATGGCTTCGTCGACGAAAATGGGGAGTGAGTCTAGATGATAGACACGGGTTGCAAAGTAGGCGAGCGTGATGGCCAGAATGATCAAATAGTCACGTAATTTGAGTTTGGGAAACCACTGCATGGAACCCATTATAGCCTAGTTTTGGTAGTCTAGTGAGAGCTATACTAAGGATGATAGGGAGGTAAATAATGATAGAGACAAAAGGTAGTGAGTTGAGCCAGAAGCCGGTGGCGATATAGGGAACGTAATAGATGAGGCCTGCCAGACTGGCGAGGATCACCCAAGTGCGGACAATGGCATGATCAACTAGTACGGCTGGGATGATCGCCCAGACTAGATACCACGGTTGGAAGCGACCGGGGGAGATGAGCACAGGTAGGAGGAGAACTAGGAAGGAAAACAAAACTTTTAACTGAGGATTTTTGATGAAATACATAGGGATAGTTAGTGTGGTCACAAACTTGGTACCGACTGAAGCAATGAGTGAAATGAGGCTCGGCACTAGCTTGGATTTGAGACTGTAATAGAGAGATAGTAAAAATAAAGCCATCATGACAGCGTCATTGTGACCATTGACGACTACATCAAGGAGTAGGAACGGATTAAGAGCTAAGAGCAGTTGTGACTGGACGATTTTTGATTTAGAGAATCCAAGTTGTCCCCCGATTCGTCCTACCAAGTATATGCACCAGACAAAAAATCCTGACATGGTAATTTTCATTAAATATAAGACTGGGACGAATTTGCCAACTCCAAGCAAGTAGGCGGGGGACTCAATGGCGGTAAATACGGGACCATAGGCTGAGGGGGTATGTACCCAGCGCATAAAGCGGAGCCAAAGGTCACCAGTAAATTCGAGCGGAGCATGGACATGAGGACTCTGATGATAGAACCATAAAATCTTGCCGTGAAACATATAGTTGAAGACATCGTAGGAAAGCATGGGGTAGGATAGCGTCAAAACTCCGATGATCAGTAAGATGGGCTTCCAGGGGAAAGATTCTCTTTTACTTTTAACACTCTGAAGCAGTGCGAGGAGATAACAGGCAAACAAGGCGGCAAGAATGCCAATATATACTTTAATGGACAGCGGACGATCGAAGTAAACGAGGTGTTGAAGTGGGGCGATCAAGCGAAGAAAAAATGGGTTGCTGGAGAGCGTCAAATTGAAGTCGAGAAATCCGTAACTATAAATAAATAAGAGGAGTGAGCAAAGAATGAAAGTAATGGTCAGGATCATAGGTTGTATTTACCGAGCATGTCATTGGCACGAACCCTGATGATTTCAAAAAGCATCTCGATAGATTCTTTGACAAAATTGCGCGATTTACCCATGGTGGTATCCTCGTTTTTCCAGATCACTCTCACTTCCTTGATCTTGGCTCCCAATTTCTTGGCTACGTGAAGAAGTTCAACATCGTAGGCGGTCACTTTCCAGCCAATGGCATTGTTGACACGACCGAAGAGCCGCATATGGGAGAAAATCTTGCCTGCTAAGCCAGTCTCGATGAGTTTGAATCCACACTGGGTGTCGTGTATCTCACGCAGGAGGATCATGCGTCTGACGAGGAGAAAGATGATTGAGGCTAGCTGGCGAATAGGAGTTGAATCAGCCCGCCTGGCTCCACGAGAGCCAATCACCACGTTGTAGCCCTTGTCTGTCCAGGGCAGTAATTTGGCTAGTTCAGTGATCGGGGTAGACTGATCCATGTCGGTCAGGAGGACATATTTACCTTTGGCTTCTTTGATGCCAGCACGCAAAGCATATGGCTTGCCAGCGTGTTGATTGTAGATCATTCTAACTCCCTGATGCTTATCGACAAACTCCTTGATCGCCAGAACGCTAGTATCGGTTGAACCGTCATCAGAAATGATTACTTCAAAGGGATAGGATTGTTTTTTGAGATAAGAAAGAATCACCCCCAGCACTCCGCGCTTGACGTTTTCGATCTCGTTATAGTTGGGGATGAGGACTGTGACAAGTGGTTGCATAGCTTTATTTTATCAGGGTTTGAGTTCGATTGTTGCAACGTAGATATCATAGGTTACCCACTCATTTTTGACCATGGTACGAGGTCCATTAAACTGATTAATTTGAGGATGACCTAAATAATCTGCAATGGCAGGGTGGGCTGGTCCTGTAAGGAATAAAAGAACGGTTGATTCATCGTCTTGTGGGCACGGACCATTTTCACAAATGTCATAAACAAGAGTTTGCAAATCGTTACTTGGAGGATGGCTTGAAATGGCTAAATAATAAGAAATGGTGGTAGTGTATGAACCCTGAGTATTGACTACATTGTAGGGTCTGCCGCCCGCTTGTTGGACGATATAATCAGCGACATTCTTGGCTCTTACTGTTTGGATAGAAGCGATGTCGTGTAAGTTATAAACGAGGGCAGCGTAGGTAGGCTTGACTAGCGTAGCCAAGAAAATAATGGTAAAAATAGATAACCATTTACCTTTGGTTGTAGCAAATCCGATGATTAAACTAACGATGGGGAAGAGAAAGGCAAGATAATGAACATAGACGCTTTCTTTAAGGAGCGAAACTATGAGCAATGACCCAATCAGGAGGTATCCTTGTTTTTTGAAATTAAATAAACTATAGATAAATAATATTGCCCCAGCCACGATCAACCAGGTTCGATTTAGATTGTAACCTGAAACCGATTTGCTGGCGATGATGCCAGAAATAACCGTCTCGGCGTTCTTCCCTAGTCTAGACAGATAGTTGGGATAGTTTGTGTCTCTCCCCACGCTTTTCTCTGCCAGATAAGTTCCAAATGCCCTAGTGTCAACAAAGTTGTGGCGAGCTTCAAAGAGCCAAAATGGGGACGAAGCAAGTAAAAACCCAATTAAAGCGGCTAGTATGTAGCGAGGTATCTGCTTGAGCTGTTTAGATTTAAAATGTCCCCAAACTGCAGAAAGAAATAGTAGTCCCGGTAGGATGAGGGCAACGTAGTGAAGTTGGAACATGATGCCGGTTAAAATACCAAACCAAAAAGGCTCCCACTTGGATTTTCTTTGTGAGTTGAGGAGCAGCAAAGTAGCGAAAAATGGGATGACATTGGGATTCCAGGAGCTACGTGAGTAATGGAGCATGACAGGAGATAAAGCGTAAAAAAGTCCACTGACAATACCACCCCAAGTACTCCCCCATTTGTGACCCAGATAAATAAGTCCAAGAGTAGTCAAAATGCCAAAGAAGGCCACCATAATGGCTGGTCCGACTGGATCCAACTTGGACAAGATGAGAGGTGGAACCATCAAGTAATAATAAAATGGTCCTAAATACATGTTGCCGACTGATGTTTCTGGACCCAAGATAACGGGTTTGCCGGTATCTATTATGCGGTAAGCAACGAGGGCGTCTCGACCTTCATCGTTGTGGAAGACAAAGGTTTTGTCGATGCGGTAAAGATGAGTAAATGCCGAGACGGCAAGAACTAAAGCGATAAAAAAATATTTTAGTTTAGTCATGATGGATTTGCTTTCTGAGAACAAAACTTTCTTTGGCAGCTCTGACAATTACATGCCAATTGCCACCTGTTTGATCGCCAAATTTGCGAGGATAGTGACTTACTGGGAACTGAAGGATCTTAAATCCTTTAGCCTTGGCCTTGACGATAAATTCTGTGACAGTGATAGCACTTTCGGTCTCAAGCTTAATGGCATCTCTGACTTCTCGTTTGAAAAGTTTGTAGGCACAATCGACGTCGCGGACAGTGAGTCCAAAAAGACACAAGTTCCACAACTTTAGGAGTACTTGAGCGACAAAGACCCGGTGGAAAGGATCCATGCGTTTCTTGCGATAGCCAATGATGAGATCGGCATTATCCCGGCCGCCAACAAATTTTGCTAGTTCATCATAGTGAAATTGACCGTCAGCATCGGTAAAGAAGATCCAATCATTTTTGCAGGCTTTAAGACCGGTTTTAACTGCAGCCCCGTATCCTCTGTTTTTAGCATGTTTAACTAGGCGGATGTTGTCATCGTGCTTGGATAACTCCTTAACTACCTCATCTGTCCGGTCAGTTGAGCCGTCGTCTACCACGATGACTTCATATTGCTTAGCTATTTTTTTGGCGGCATCTCTAGCATCGATGATAGCGGTGGCAATATTGCCCTCTTCGTTATACGCAGGGAAAAAAATAGAGAGACTACTCAGCTCTAATTTGGTCATGGTGAAATTGTATCATCTCTTGTAGATGACTAGCTCAGTAGTTTCGGCAAGTACGGACAAAGTATCTGCACTACTTAGTGTTTTGATCAGGGCAGGGCTACCTAAATCATTTTTGTAGATATAATAATAGTCGACAGGCAGACTTAAGATATTGCCTGGGTTAACATTAATCATCTCCTGTCGCCTGGCTTCGTAGTCTATGTGTGTGACCATCAGCTGATCGACGTCTAAGTAATAGGCAACTTGACCTGAGAGAGCGGGAACAATGGCGTTTTTGAGTTCGGGATTTGAGATGTAAACAACCCCCTTTGGGGACTGCGCTAGTTTGTCTAGAGCCGCAAGTTCACTGTCCTGGATGATGTTCTGAGGAGCGGTAATATAGCGTAGTTGTTCTATAGCGTTGGGGATAGTCAAAACAATAATAATCCCGGCAAGAATTTTGAGAAAAATACTTTTGTGGGAGATAAGAGGGGAGAGTACTTTGCCTGCATAAAAACTAGCAAAGAATACTCCGTAATAGAGGAACTGCATGGTATTGAACCATCCACCATCTTGAACAGAGAGAACTGGCATCATAAAGGTAAAAATAATGGCGAGGATAATAACTAAATCATCTAACGAAAGAGTACGGCGAAGAGTGCGAACTGCCAGTACAAACAAACCAAAGAGTCTGGTACCAAAGTTCATGATGGCTAAGAGAAAGATGGAGTATGATTCTAGGGCGATGAGCCGGGGGGACCGGATACCTCCATGCTCATATAAATAGTATCTCGCAAGAGTCCAACTATGATTATTGAAAAGAATCGGATCGTCGATTAAGACATGCGTTAGGGCAAAAGGTGCCCAAGCAAAGGGAAAGCCGGAGCTACCGGAATTGCTATAGAAGAGGCGTTGAGCCAAGATATCGCCAATAATAATAGCGACAATTTGGGCAAAACGTAGGGCTACTTTGTCTCTACGAATGAGGCGGATCAAAATCATGCCACCCAAGATCATGGTTAAGACAATCCCACCATAAAACTTGAGGCCAGAAATAGTAAACATGAGGACTAGTAACCAAATCGAGGAGGTAAGTTTAGTGGCGAATTTAAAGTGGATCAAGGTGAGCAAAATGAGCGGAAGAGTGAGAGCAAACTGGAGATTGAGGAACATCATCCCAGGCTGAATAGAAGTCACAACGGGGAATCCTCTCATACTGGAGTAGAAAAAAGTATTGCCAGCGTAGAGTGTAGCTAGATAAGACAAAGAGCTACCAAAGAATAAAAAGAAAATGGTGGCGTTGAGCTGAGTCTTGGTTTTGCAGTAAATTTTGAGATATTTGACTCCGATAAAAATATAAAATAAAGAGATGACAACGGGGAGGAAGCGGAAGAAAGCAAAAAATG
>Ga0172379_10005346_pt1 | contig 18030 bp, 14 predicted proteins | sample GrowelOW334metaG_FD_119756 | JGI IMG/M metagenome (GOLD analysis project Ga0172379, IMG submission 119756) | Groundwater microbial communities from an aquifer near a municipal landfill in Southern Ontario, Canada - Groundwater well OW334 metaG | ecosystem: Environmental > Aquatic > Deep... | reverse complement strand
CGCTAAAATAAGAGTATGAAAAAATCGTTTACTCTTTTCTTCATCGTGGTGGCAATTGCCGCCACTCTCATAAGTTCTCCAGAATTTTCCATTGCCAAGATATTTTTAGACAAAATTGAAAAAGAGTATGGCATATTTGCCAAACGTCGTGCTTTTGCGCTGGTACAAATGATGAACAGTGCAAAAGATAAAGATGAGATGGAAAAAATGGAAGCGGTGAACGATTTTTTCAATCAAACTCCGTACGCTTCGGATAAAACAACGTATGGGGTGAGTGATTACTGGGCAACTCGATTGGAATTTATCGGGCATGATAAAGCAGATTGTGAGGACTATGTCATCGCTAAATATTTTACTCTTAAAGAGCTGGGAGTGTCTCCCAAAAAACTCTATATGACGTACGCCAAATCGTTGAAGTACAAAACCGCTCATTTGGTTTTGACGTATTATGAAACTCCAAAATCCATCCCTTTGGTTTTGGACAACTACAATTACAAAATTCTCCCTGCATCTCAACGCGACGATCTGGTTCCGATTTACAGTTTTAGCGGAGATGAACTTTTTTCTGCCAAACAAGCACAAATCGGAAAACTTGTCCCCGCATCCAGTGCCCAAAAACGTCCATGGGACGAACTTGTCATTACTCAACAAAAGGAATAAATTATGAGCTTATTTAAACAACTTTCCATTATGCTGACGCTTTTTTTAGGAATCATTCTCGCTTCGGTTATGATTTTAAATTTTAAAACAGCTACTGAGTTCGTCCAAAATCAACTTTATACGGATGCCAAAAATACATCGCATTCTTTGGGATTATCGCTTTCAAAAGTAGCCGATCCAGACGACACTTCGACAATGGACACGATGATTAATGCGATTTTTGACAGCGGATATTATGAGCTTATCAGTCTCAAAGATGTGGATGGAAAAGTACTTTATGAACGTAAAACAGATGTTGTGGTGAGCGATGTTCCTTCATGGTTTATTAGCACTGTTCCTGTCCAAAGCAGTACGGCTTCCAGTGACATCATGATGGGATGGAGTCGTTTTGGAACCTTGGAAGTACGTGGTCATACGGGTAATGCATACCGTCAACTTTATTCCACTTTGATTGAATTGGTGAAAACTTTTCTTATATTGGGTGTGATTGTTTTTGCTTTTTTGTATCTACTATTATCTTTGAGTTTGAAATCACTTAAACGAATTGGCGATCAAGCGAAAGGCATTATCAAAAATCAATTTATCTTTGAAGACAAAATACCTTTTACAACAGAGTTCCGCTCAGTTACGGTAGCGATGAATGCCATGGTTGGCAAAGTAAAAGATATTTTTGAGCGTGAAGATGAGACGTTGAAGCGTTATCATGAACTTTTGTACAAAGATGCTGAAACAAAGCTGTACAATCGCCGTTATTTGGTTGCAAAACTTCCTGATTATCTTCAGACAGATACGCTATTTTCAGCAGGTGTGTATGCATTGTTTAGTTTTGATGAGCTGGATCGACTGAAAAAAGAACTGGGATATGAATCTTACCGTTCACTCATTTCTACTTTTTCAAATAGCCTAAATGATGAATTTTCCAGTGATCCGTATACCCTGATTGCACGCTTGAACGAAAGTGATTTTTTTGTAGTAATACCATCAAAAGAGTCATCTGAGATCATAACGAGACTTGAAAAGGTTATGACTCTGTTGCATCAGGAGATTATGCGAGAAAATGAGTCAGTTGAGGAATATTTAGTCGTAGGATGCAGCGTTGGAAACTATACTGAAAATGACACGCTTAAATCTCTTTTTTCACGGGCGGATTATTCGGTTACCCAAGCAAAACTTCGACAAAATTTTTCTATCGATGTCAACGTTGAGGGCAAAGACTCTCTCGTACTTGGTCGTGAAGAGTGGAGAAATGAACTGCTGCTGAGTTTGGAAGAATCACGAATGTTATTGGCATTTCAAAGTGTTGTGAATGTACATGACGGTAAAACGGATGTACTGCATGAAGAGATATTTTTACGTCTTTTGGATAAAGAAGGGACGATACATTCAGCTGGTTATTTTATACCTATTGCTACAAGTCTGGGTCTTATTGATATGTTAGATCGTTACATGATTACGCAAGTGTTGAAGTACCTAAAAGAGCAAAATCAGACAACGTCAATGGCAGTCAATCTAAGTGGAGATTTTGTCAAAAAATATGCCAATATTGAGTGGTTAAAGATACAGCTTGAGCTTTTTTCACGTACTAATCGAACGCAATTGTGGTTTGAAGTGAGCAACTCTGTCGCATTGTCGGAGCTTGAAGCAGTACAGTCCTTGTGTAAAACAGTCAAGCATCTTGGTCATCGTTTTGGGATAGATCATTTTGTGCTACCCGAGAGTGGGGCGCTTTATTTGCAAGCAATAGATCCTGATTATGTTAAATCAAATGCAGGGTATTTACAAGATATGATGCTGGATAGTGAAACTGGAAATACACGTGAAAGTTTGAATAATTTAGTAAAAAGTTTGGGAATTTCGATTGTGGCGATAATGATTGAAAATTCAGAACAGATGGCAGCTCTTAAAAATCTTGGAATAACAAGATTTCAAGGCTCGTTTGTTGCACCTGTGGCGATGCTCAAGTAAAAATTATTTCTTTTTACGAGTGAGGACAAAAACGAAAGCGGCCATTACCGCGAGTAGTATAAAGATATTGCCTTGTTCATCCATAGTTAGTCCTCTGTCTTATTTGAAAGTCAAAGGAATTGAATGCCTTTGACTACGCTTTGTCTCATTAATGAGGCAAAATGAAGTAATGATATTATACCGTACCTCATAGCCCTTTATAAGAGGTTACACCGTACAATCGCGTTTATGAAAACAACAACTTCCCAACCTTTTCGATTTCTTCCCACAACTCGCGCCGAAATGGATGAACGCGGATGGGACCAATGCGATGTTATCCTTGTCAATGGCGATGCCTATATTGATTCCCCTTTTATAGGTATAGCTGCCGTAGGACGCATTTTAGAGCGTGAGGGATATCGTGTAGGTATCATCGGACAGCCTGATATTACCAGCGATGTGGATATTAAACGCCTTGGCGAACCGAGACTTTTTTGGGGAGTGAGCGGCGGAAGCGTTGACTCGATGGTTTCGAACTACACAGCAACTAAAAAGTTTCGCAATAATGATGATTATACCCCAGGCGGAGTCAACAACAAACGTCCTGACCGCGCGGTACTTGTTTATACTAATCTTATCCGTCAGTATTACAAAAGTACGGTTCCTATCGTTCTTGGAGGGATAGAAGCCAGTTTACGCCGTGTTACTCATTATGATTACTGGACAAATAAGCTTCGTAAGCCAATTTTATTTGATGCCAAAGCGGATTTCCTTATCTACGGAATGGGGGAGGGGGCGATAATCGCTCTTCCAAAAGCACTTGACGAAGGAAAATCACCATACGACATACGTGGTGTTTGTTATATTTCTAAAGAGCCTAAAGAAGGTTATTTGACTTTACCATCGCACAAAGAGTGTTTGGATGAGAAAGAAAAATACATTGACCTTTTTGATGCATTTTATGACAATAATGATCCTATTTCAGCATTAGGATTGTGTCAAGAGGTTGATGGCAGATTCAGTATCCAAAACCCACCTGCCGATTATCTCGACGAGAACGAAATGGACGCCGTTTCAGCACTCCCTTTTACCCGAGAGCTTCACCCATATCACCGACCTCAAGGCGAAGTAAAATGTCTTGAAACGATCAAGTTTTCGATTATGACCCATCAGGGATGCTGGGGCGAGTGTAACTTTTGTGCGATTGGTGTCCATCAGGGACGAACCATTCGTACACGCAGTGAAGAATCGATACTGGCGGAAGCAACACAGTTTACGGAGTATAAAGATTTCAAAGGGATTATCAGCGATGTCGGAGGTCCTACGGCGAATATGTACGGATACGAGTGCAATAAAAAGCTCAAACACGGGACATGTGCTCACCAAAGATGTGTGGATGATACCCATCTGTGTAAATCAATGAAAGTGGATCATACTCGCATTATTAACCTCTTACGACGTCTTCGTGAAGTTAGAGGTGTTAAAAAAGCATTTGTCGCTTCAGGGGTACGATATGACCTTATAACCGAAGACAAACGCCAAGGATATGACTACCTCAAAGAAATGGTGCGTCACCACATATCAGGGCAGATGAAAGTTGCCCCAGAACACACTTCGGATCATGTTCTTCATCTGATGAATAAACCGGGAAAGCAGACACTTGTCGATTTCAAAAAATTGTACGATCAGCTAAATAAAGAAGAAGGAAAGAAACAGTTTTTGACGTACTATCTGATTGCAGCACACCCCGGATGTACTGAAAAAGACATGCATGATCTGAAGCGTTTTACGTCGGATGAGTTAAAGATGAACCCTGAGCAAGCGCAAGTTTTTACCCCAACTCCTGGAACCTATTCTGCGGTAATGTATTACACTGAAATGGACCCAAAAACGAGAGAAAAAATCTTCGTCGAAAAAGATACAGCACGTAAAGAGAAGCAAAAGCAGATTGTTGTCGCCAAGGACAACTTTAAAAGCGGATTTTCGAGTTAAAGGGACATAGGTTTACCAGTATGATACCCTTGTGAATAAGTAATTCCAAGCTCTGTTACGATACTGAGTATATCCTCTGTCGCGACGAATTCAGCTATGGTTTCGATACCGATTCGGTGTGCAAAATCAACTATGGATTCAACAACAATACGGTGACGCGGGTTTTGATCAATTGTTTTGATAAGAGAACCGTCAATTTTTAAAAAATCAACATTGAGTTTTAAAATATTTTCAAAATTCGAGTACCCACTGCCAAAATCATCGATGGCAATAGAAGCTCCAAGCTCTTTCATTCGGGTAATAAACAAGGCAACTTCGTCAAAGTTTTCGATTCCCTCAGATTCTAAAATCTCAAAAACAATTCTATTCGCGGTATTGGTTTGTTTTAATATTCTCTCAATAGTGGTGAGCGTATGGGGATCAAGAATATCGCTGTTGGAGAGGTTGATAGAAAAGTGTTCAGTACGGTTGCTAAAGGTATGACAGGCTTGATAAATCACTTCTTGCGTGATACTTGAATAAAGTTTTGTTTTTTTGGCAATCGGTAAAAAGTCGTTGGGCGGGATGAGAGTTCCATCGTCACGCTGAATTCGAACCAATGTTTCATATTTGTCGGTTACCCCAGTTTTACAATTAACAATTGGTTGGTATTGACATACGATACGGTGCTCGATGAGAGCTTGGCGTATTTGTGCAGACATGGCAATGTTCGTTTTATATTGATCTTCGATTCCCTCAGCTGAATCATACAAAGAATAAGGTTTTTTAAGACTTCGTGCTTTATTGAGGGCGATGTCGGCATGAATAATCGGTTTTCTGCTCATAATAGCGACACCCACTGTGCCACGTAGGTGAAAGGTTTCCTCCCCGATAATAAAATTTCTTTCCTCAAAATTAGAAAGAAAAGTAGTGATCTTGTGAGCTATTTCTTCACGTGAAAATTCACGGGGAAGGATAAAGGCAAATTCATCACCGCCAATACGATAAGGCTGCAGTTTCGTTTCGCTTAACCAATAGGCTATCTGCGCTAGCAGATCATCGCCCGCATCGATTCCGAAAAAATCATTGACCTCTTTAAAATCGTCGATGTTAAAAATAGCAACGGTATTATTTGGGAAGAGGAGCAAATCTTCTTGAAGTTTGAGTCGGTTGGAAAGGGTGGTTAAAGTATCATGGTAAAGGTTTTGGATGAGCTCGTGAGTTTTCTCTTTTACTTTGATTTCCAAATCTTGATTGATAGTTTGAAATTTTTGAGCATAGTTCCATACCCGCTTCTGCATCGATTCGAAGGCTTGTATGATTTGCACAAATTCATACTGTGCATAGGGAATATCAAAAATAATTTTTTCACCGGGTCTAAAATTGTGTACTTTGTGCGCTATAAGTTTTATGGGCATTAAAAGACGATTGATCCAAATCAATATGAACCATAAAGTTAGGATAGCACCCATAATAATCAATCCATACAACGTATAAAAATGGTCCATCGTTTTGGCAAATTCTTCGCCTGAGTAGGTGAGGGTAATGGTACCGATTGATTTTGGAGAAGAGGGTTCCATAAGATTTTTAGTGATTTTAATTGTTTTGGTCAGAGGACTGGAGGCATTTTTACGATAATTAAATATTCTAATCCCCTTGATATCCGTGACTTCAAGTGCGACTACTTCATCGAGCCTAGTAATTGAGGAAACTTTGTCTTCAATTTCTTTTATTCCTAAAAAGAGAGAGATAGCTATGGTGGGCTCTATGGATTGAATCAACAAAGAAGCTTTTTCCTTTTGGGTGTCCAACGTCAAATCACGAACAATCCAATAAGTAGCTAATGTTGAAACAGCAAATATAACAGATCCTCCTATCAGTAGAGTCATAAGGATTTTTGTGGAGAGACGTGCATTACTAAAATGGCTCATTCGACTAACCTTGCAATTTGAAATAAAGAATCATTGAAACGAAATTTCCCTGCTTTTAAAACATTTTTATTGATATAAATCACGGTACTGCGTTCGATGACTATGGTACCTAAAATTCCTAGATCAAGATTTTGTGCATTGTATGAAAAGGTAGGACTATTGTTCGAAGTACCCCACGAAGCCACTTTATTAACCGAAGATTTACTCATGTCGATGAGGTAGGCAAAAGCGATATCATGGCGTATGACGAGCTCATCTACAGAGATAGCAATTGCAATAAAAGGGAGTGCTCCGACATTTCCGTTATGGTTGCTGTTGATCTCATCCGCAATTTTTTTAGCACTATTTTTTCGGTTATCATCATACACGATACCTAAAATAGCTTTACCTGAGGAGCTGTGCGATAATGCTTGTGTATCCAGTGCCATGATTTTTGGGATCATGCGGATGTGTGCATTAAGGAGAAGTGTGTCCTCAGCATGGACGGTAAAAAGTGCTGTCATCAATAGTGCGAACAGACGTATCAAAACTTCCATCCCATTCGAATCCAAAAGGTACGATCCGCTATTGGGTAATCATCAGCATAGGTAGATTCAGGTGCAGGGTATCGCACGGTTGTATCGGTAATATTTTTTATAACACCTTGTACATACCATCCCTTAGGGGCGTTCAAATCCCATCCTAAAGCAAGATCAAGGGTATTGTATGCGGCTAAATCATCACGAGCATCAGAGATATACCGCTTTTTACTGCCAACATAATTCCATATTCCACCCAACGTCCAATGATTGTCAAAATCATAGCTGTAAGCCGCTTTTATCAAATGCGAAGCAGTATAAGGAAGGGCGCTTTCATTACCGTTTTTATCTTTTACTGTTCCATAAATGTAGCTATACGAAAGGGTGAGGGTGTCATCAGCGCTCAATTTCCCACGCAATTCAGCTTCTCCGCCTTGAATCACATTCTTACCATAATTTTGAAACGTATTGGTTGCATCACGGACGATTTGTTGAGAATTAACGAGATAAAAGAGATTGAGCCCTGCTGTGAGATTCGTATTTATTTTTCGTAAGTATTGAGCTTCAAGAGATTTGACTTTCTCAGCGCTCAGATTAGGATTTCCGGTAGCATAACGGCTTGGTGTTGCGTACATCTCTTGAAAGGAGGGATTACGAATACCAATCGCTCCCATTAATTTAAAAATATCACTGCGTGTCGGCTGATAAACAATCGAAGTACGTCCATAAAAATCTGAACCAATATCGGATGTTTTTATGATACCTAATGTTAAAGCAATGGCAGTTTGTTCATTGAGTGTGATGTTGTCGGAGAGATAAAGATTGGTAGTTTGCCGTTTGGCATGTGCCGCATCGATAAAGGCTAACGACAATCCAGTTGATGGGTTGAATAAAGAGGTGTAGTCTACGAGTCCAGTACCTGTAATTTTATTGGTTGTGATAGAGTACATATCGACTGCTTCATCCCATGTCGATTCTAATCCTGCTACTAGATGATGTGATTCTAATCCGTCGTAATGAAGGGAAGTTCCACCAGCAGTACGGCGATTTTTTACCATAATGGTTGCCCAGTATCCGTCAATAAAAGGAGTATAGCCAGTCGTGTTAGTTAATGTACTGCAAGGAATAACATTGCCAGTAAGTCGATTTACACATGAATCAGCAGGAAGTGCCTGAGAATCACTTGTGAGTTTAGTTTCGATGATTGAAGTTTTAAACAAAATCTTAAGATCATATGCTAATGGAAGTGTATATTTGCCCTGAATATACCATGAAGGAGATCCTAATGTACCTTCTGCATTAGGAAGCGCATTTAGATTGCCAAAAGCACTATCGTTTTCATATTCATTGACTCGTCCGCTTATTTCAAAACGCTCATAGCTATAAGTCATACCAAAATCGCTTTGCACCATCCCCAGCTGTGCATGTCCGGTTTTCCCCAGTGCATCTGTGACACTAATGGGAGTTTGACGATCATGTCGTTGCGTGAATGCATCCAAAGAGAGTTTCCAGTTATCGCCACGGTATCGACTCCATCCTCCGATACCCATCGCGTTATCACTTCCTGTATGTGCGAATAGTGCACCTTCCGTGAAGGATAGAGAATTTGTTTGAGCATTGGTGATAACATTGATTGTGCCGGCATAGCCGTTCACTCCCTCGATAAAACTTCCTGATCCACGGACTACTTCGATTCGGTTGATGAGTTCTATAGGAAAATCGAGATAAGAATTATAATTGCTAAAGATACTGTCATTGACCACAAATCCATCGATGATGAGGGTAGATTGCCCGTAAGCGGTAGGATTAGAACCTCGAAAAATAGGGGTACGATTATTCATTGTGTTGGTTGCCATATCGACACCTGGAACAAGTGTCAGTGCTTCACCCAATGTTCTTATCCCGAGTTTTGAAAGATCCGCACTGTGTAAAATCGAGAGGATAAATGGTTGATAGTCAATGTTTTGGTTAGTTTGGGTCGCAATTTTGGTCGTATCAGATATGTCTTGCAGAAGTGAGTTTCCCATTTCCGTATCAGAAGCTATAACACATGCTGTAATAACTGATAATGAAAGAGCTAGAGGAATTAGGCGCACTTGTTTTTCCTCATTCTATAAGAAGATATTATTGCGCTATGGTATCAAAAATAAAATAAATTTTCCTCACTATTACCTCTCTTTTAGTTTCAATCCTCTACAATAACTTTTCAAATCTTTTAACAATGGAATACTTTTTGCGTATCGATAAATTTCTTAATGCAGTCAACCTAACAAAACGTAGAGCAGTGGCTCAAGATATGATTAACGAGGATGTCGTTTTGTTGAACAACAAAGTGGTTAAGCCCTCTAAAAATGTTGCTATTGGCGATATTATTACCCTCATTTATCTTGCGCATGAGCAGCGCTTCGAAGTATTATTGCTCCCTACTATTAAGTCAACGCCAAAATCTCAACAACATCTATACGTCAAGGAGATTGTATGAATCCAACCATACATGATTTTGAGGCACTTTTTGCCCATCGTATGAATGATGAACAGATGCGCGATTTTTTAATGACATTGAGACTCGATAGTTCAACTCCGGTATCGGTGATCTCCGATGCAGCCCAAGTGATGCGTTCTAATGCCATTGCTTTAAAAGTAGCGCCTTCTCTTCAATCCAAGCTTATTGATATTGTTGGAACAGGTGGTGATAAAAGTGGAAGTTTTAATGTTTCTTCGACAGTTTCTATTGTATTGGCAGGAGCCGGTGCGTATGTAGCCAAACACGGGAATCGTTCCATTACCTCCAAATCGGGAAGTGCGGATGTATTGGAATATTTGGGTATAAAGCTTGATCTTGATTTAGAAAAAAATACGCGATTATTAGAAGAGACTGGATTTGCTTTTTTGTTTGCTCAGTACCACCATCCTGCAATGAAGTTTATTATGCCCATCCGCCGCAGTATCCCTGAAAAAACACTCTTTAATATTTTAGGTCCTTTAACCAATCCAGTAGGGCTTTCCAAGATACTTTTAGGGGTATTTGATGAAGTCTTTGTTCCAAAAATGGTGCAAGCTGCTCAAAATATGGGGATGTCATCGGCAATAGTGGTAAGTTCACGAGAAAAGATGGATGAAATCAGCATAAGCGATATCACCTATGCTGCGCGATTGAACAATGATAAGATTGATTATTTCGAGATTGATCCCGAAGCAGTCGGAATCAAGAAAGCTCCTTTTGAAGCCATCTTGGGTGGTGATGCGGTCGCTAATGCAGCTATTTTTAGGAATATTTTAAACAACCGTGCGACAGACGCTCAACGTGATATTGTTTTGATTAATGCAGGATATGCTTTGATTGCCGAAGGTATGGCGCGTGATATACAAGAAGGCTTGGAAATAGCACGCGATACGCTTCTTAGCGGTAAAGCGGCAGCAAAGCTTGAGCAAATTATTTCGGTATCATCGAAACTATGATGCAATTAACGCTTCAAGAACTCCCAAAACTTTGCGAGATTATCGTACAAAATCTTCCTCATGGAGGAATAGTCATACTTCAAGGAGATTTGGCAAGTGGTAAAACAACCTTTACGCAAAGTTTTGCGGCTTTTTTAGGGTTAGAAGATGCTGTAACATCACCTACCTTTTCTCTTCAACAAAACTATAACGATAGATTGTATCACTATGATTTGTATAACTATGGATTTGATAAATTTGTATCTCTGGGAATGATGGAAGAGTTGGAGCGAGAGGGCTATCATCTTATCGAGTGGGGAGATGAAAAACTCGTAGATGTGTTAAAGAGAGCGGGGATGGAATGTATGGTGATAAAAATTACAAAATGCAATAATAATATGAGATGCTATGAGGTGCACAATGGATAAAACAAACCACACATTAAAAATCGATAATTTAGTTAAAACAATCAAAAAACATGAAATAGTTAGAGGCGTCAGTATGGAGCTTCATACGGGTGAAGTTGTGGGGCTTTTGGGACCCAATGGAGCAGGAAAAACGACCACGTTTTATATGATTTGCGGTTTAGTAGATGCAACGGCTGGTCATGTTTATATTGATGGCGAAGATGTATCGGCGATGCCATTACACAAGCGTTCACAAATGGGAATTGGTTATTTGCCGCAAGAAGCATCGATTTTTAAAGATTTAAGTGTTGAAGAAAACCTTATCATCGCGGCTGAAGCGGGTAAACTCTCTAAAGAAATGCGAGAACAGCGCATTGAAGAACTGCTTGAGATGTTTAATATTGAACCTATTCGCGCTCGCCGTGGAATCAATCTAAGCGGTGGAGAGAGACGACGCGTGGAAATTGCCCGTGCATTGGTCAATAAACCCCGTTTTTTACTTCTCGATGAGCCTTTTGCCGGCGTTGATCCTATCGCCGTAATGGACATTCAAAATGTGATTTCACAGTTGGTTGAATACGGTATCGGAGTGTTGATAACCGATCACAATGTTCGTGAAACACTCGCGGTATGTGACCGTGCTTACGTCATTAAAAGCGGAGAGCTTCTGGCTTCAGGAACAAGTGATGAAATTGCACATAATCCTGATGTGCGAGAACACTATCTTGGCGAATCGTTTAAACTCTAAATCATGGCAGGTCTAAAACTTCGGACATCGGTTGAAGTTAAAAACAAACTCTCGAATACTTTGCGTAACTGGCTTCCGATTCTTCATTCGAGTTTGAGTGATTTGGGAGAAGCGATGGCGCCGTTTGTGGAAGGGAATCCTCTTATTGATGTTAAATCAGGATATGAAGAGTCGTTTGAGGCAAAAATACCCCGTAAAATCCAATATGGCTATGTCCAAAACTCTCACTCTGAAGCGATAGAGGCTCTGACGGTGCAGCATAAAAGTTTATACGATGTTTTAGATGAGCAATGTGAAGCTCCACTTTTCCCGACACCACTTTCACAAGCAGTTGCTCGTCATGTCTGTGAAAATCTTGATGAGGGCGGATATTATGAGGGAGATACTGAAGCTTTTTGTCTCTCGATAGCAATAAGTTTCGAAACGTTTGAACAAATACGAAAGCGTTTTCGTTTTATTGAACAAGTGGGAATCGGGGCAAGGAATTTACAGGAGTCTTTCTTATTTCAACTTGATCATACCTCCATAAGCGACACGGTCTATCATTTGGCAACTGAGATGATAGAAAATCTAGAAAGCCTAAATCGTTACCATAAAGAAGAATATTTTCATGAGGCGATGAGAGTAATAGGGAGTTTTAAAAATCCGCCTGCCATTGATTTTTTGGAAAACTCTACGCAAGTTATTCCTGATTTGATGATTTTTAATGATCCGGATACGGGAATAGAAGTTAAGCTCAATGATAACTATTATCCTGCCATTACAATCGATACTGAATACGGCGTTGAACACAGTTTTATCACGCAAAAGTTCAAAGAAGCCAAAAGTTTAGTAGATGCTCTGGAAATGCGTAAAGCAACCTTGTATAAAGTGGGACTGATGATTGTTGAATATCAGTATACTTTTTTCACTGGTGGAGCAATTAAGCCCCTTACCCTCAAAATGCTAGCCGATGAGTTTGGTCATAATCCTTCGACCATTTCACGCGCTATTGCCAACAAATACATTGCGTGTGACCGAGGTATTTATGCGATGAAAGAGTTTTTTACGACCGCTATTGATGAGGATGTATCCAATGCTGCTATCAAAGAGTATGTCAGTGAATGTGTGAAACAAGAATCGCATAAAAAACCGTTGAGTGATATGAAACTCCTGGACATGGTTCAAACCAAATTTAATATTACCATGGTGCGCCGAACGATTGCCAAATACCGTTCACAAGCCAATATTGCAGGGTCAAGTGAGCGTAAAAAACTCTATCAGCTAGGACGATGAAAAAGTTAAAAGCACGTTTAGACGCAGAGGTTGCGCGACGGAATTGTTCAGAGGAGATATGTGAGGATAAACCTGATCCCTTGATGATTGCACGTTCATTTGGAGATGAATGCAATGCCCTTACATGCGCATTATTTGCGTATGGTAATGTACGTGCAATTGTTGGTTTTTTACGATCATTAGAGAACGGACTTATTAATATGGACGAAGAGAATATCGTGAAGTCTGTTGAGGGAAAATATTATCGTTTTCAAAATAGTGAAGATATAGCGCAATGGTTTATCACGCTTCGACGTTTAAAACTTAATGGAGGAGTTGAAGAAGCATTTAGGCAGGGATATGACCAAGGAGGGGTATTGGAGGGGTTAGATGCCCTTATTGAAAGATTGTATGCTCTGAACCCGTATAGATCTCAAGGCTATGCTTTCCTCATCGGAAAACCAATTAAAAAAAGTTCTTCCCCCTCAGCGATGAAACGGATTATGATGTATTTGCGCTGGATGGTACGACATGATACGCTTGATATGGGGTTGTGGAGCGTTATGCCGTCTTCTGAACTCATTATGCCGCTGGATACTCATACGTTTCATGTTTCTACTAAATTAGGGCTGCTAACGAGAAAGCAATGCGATCTTAAAGCAGCTTTAGAATTAACGGAAAATTTAAAAAAATTTGATCCGTTGGACCCGATAAAATACGATTTTGCACTTTATAGGCTCGGACAGGAAGGCATTATTTAGGGAAGGTGGCTTGGCGTTCCAATGTAAAATCCTTGCACATAGTCGATATTTAACGTTTGTAATGTTGTGAAAATCGCATCATTTTCAACATTTTCAGCAATTGATTTTGCTCCAATAGCGTTGGCAAATCCTGCTATGGTTCGCACCATTTCTACATATTTTCGATTATCATTGATTTTATTAATCAATCTACCATCAATTTTGAGATAATCAATATCCAAGTGAATGATTTTTTCTAAATTGGAATAGCCTGCACCAAAATTATCAACTGATATTTTTGCGCCCAATTTTTTTACCTCTGCAATGAAGAGGGATACACGAATATAATGATCATAAATATCCTCTTCCGAAAGTTCAAAGACAATTCTGCGAGCGGTATTCGTACTTACAATTGTCTCTTCAAGATAGCGGAGTGTATGTTGATCCATAATATCAAGTGCGCATAGATGAACAGAAAAGTTTTCATCACGATCTGCAAATGACTCACATGATTGACGCATGATTTCTCGTGAAATTTCAGGATAAAGTGCTGTCTTTTTGGCAATAGTTAAAAAATTCAAAGGCGGGATGAGGGTTGAATCTTTACTAATTAATCGCGCGAGAGTCTCATAACCTTGAATTTTCCCAGTTTGAGTTGAAACAATGGGTTGATAATAGCATATTATACGTCCATCATAGTAAGCTTCGCGAATAGAGGACGCGATAATAAGGTTTTGATTCTGATGATGTTCGAGTTCTTTATCTTCTTCATAGATTGAAAAGTCTTGTGAATTTTCTGTTGCATTGGCAAGCGCTTCATCCGCATGAGAAAGCGAAAGATGCAGGCTTGAATCAATTCCGAGTCGAGTCGATACAATAATTCTTTCATTTAAGACATTAAATGAGTGTTCGTTTAGTGTATGGAGTAAAAATTCAGCAAAAATTGTCAAATCTTCTGTTGTTTTATTCAAATCTAGCAGAACCGCAAATTCATCTCGTCCTAATCGATACGCAATGAGTCCTTGCTTAGTCAGAAGCAGTGAAACTTGCTGTCGTAAAGAATCCGTGATGGCAGCCCCAAAAAAGTGATTTAGTTCTTGAAAGTTTTTAAGATGAATAATGACAAGAGCATGATAATTGTGACGATCCATATCAAATAAAAGACGATGTCTATTCGGAAGATGAGTGAGTGAGTCAATAAATCCTTCATTAATCAGTTCTTTTGTCTTCTCTTCTACATGTTCATGTAAAATTTCGGTCGTATTATGAAGTTTTTCACTGGTTGATTCAATCTCTTCACTTAAACGCTCTGAATTATTAGCGAGCATATTTCTGTAAACAATTAAGAAAGGAAGAATTCCTATAAAAAGAAGAAGTGATTTTGCAATGGTATCAAAAATTGCTATTTGAGATAGCTTTTGAAGAGACGTAGGCTCTGTAACTGCAATCGTTAGATAGTGGATTCCTGCTGAAGTAGTACAAGGGAGATAGAGAGTGTGAAAGCCTTGAATGGTATCGAGCTTAAAGTAGGGTTGATTGTTTTTTAGAATTTTAATGAGTTGTTCACGATCCTCCTTCACTGCATCAAGAGGCTGAATGAGCGCTTGATTCGATGAAGCGAATGCATTGCTAATACCATAACGCAAGGTGTTATTGCTGTCTATAAATACACTGTATAAACGTCCCATACTATTAGTACGTGCCAATGATGTCATATCCTTGATTATATTTGCTGTTTCTATCGGTGTAACTTGACCTTCCCACAAATGATCATAATAATTACTCCCGGTGATTATTGCGGCAGATGATGCAGCTTCTTCTAAATCACCTTTAATTGTCTCTATATGTGTGTTCTTAGCATCATAATATTCTCGAATACCCATTCCGATTACAACAACTAAAAAGAGCAAAAGAGCTATAAAAAACTTTTTACTATTAACGCGCATATAACTCTCCATTATCTATTAATAAATGTCAGTATAACATTTTTATTAACAAAATAGATGAGCCAGTAATGACGCTACAGTGGTGAAAATGAAATTATGGTACAATCGCCTAATTAATCAGGAGTCGAATTGGAATGAAAAAAATTTTAATCGTAAGTGATGGCGTTGTCGGTCACCATTTTATAGAGCGTGTTATTGGTGCGCATACGACTGAAAATCTTTATTACGTCATACATACAAAAAAAGATGAAGTATATGACAGCTATAATCAATCTCGTTTTAAGTTTTTCAATTTCGACCCAACCAGTTATTATAAAATTACCACTATTTTAAAAATGGATTTTACACAAGCTATTTTAGCGATGGAAAATCAGCTCGAACTCGAACAAACAATCAAAAATATTCGCTTATTAAAACCTAATATTCGTATTGTTGCATTGGATTTATGGAATTCAAGCAGTCCTGATGATGGGGTAGAGTGGATTAATATGCGTCAAATTTTAGCACTAAATCTTATCGATCATCTTCCGAATATTCCTGTTCTTGCTCAAAATATTGGATTGGGAAATGGTGAAATAATGGAAGTGTTGGTCCCTTTTGGGAGTTCATTTGTATATCGCCACATTGGATCAATTGAACAAAATAATTGGAAAATCGCTGCAATCTATCGAAATCGTCAATTAATTTTACCATCGGATCAAAAAATGATTCAGCCCAATGATATTTTGGTATTAGTTGGTGAACCAAATGTACTAAAATCGGTGTATCGTGCTATAAAACGCGAACTTGGGCAATTCCCGGCTCCTTTTGGGAGTAAACTTTATTTGTACATTGACATGGCATATGAAAAGCCTAAAACTATGTTTGAATTGGTACGTCGAAGTATTTATATCCAACGTAAATTAAAAAAACCACTTTTAATTAAGATTGTAAATCCTGGAGATATAGATCATTTACGTCAGATTAAAGCGTGTGCAGTCGAGGGTGTAGAGGTAGAAATTGTTTACGATGCTGTGGTGGATGATGAAATGTTTTTATCCGATATTAAAAAACATCATATTGGTCTTTTCCTTGTTTCACAAACGATGTTTGCACGTCGATCAATCCGCAAAAAACTCTATCATGGAAATGTACCGGTTTTAAAACTTGCAAACCGATCTTTTTCAACTTTGAAACACTCTTTGGTGATTTTGGGAGAAGAAAACCATGTTGAGCATATTTCAACCACAGTTTTTGATGTCGCGTCACAACTTGGATTTGATTTGGAATTGATTGATTATGCAGTAGAAGAAAGAGCCAATGTTACGCAGGCGATCGAGCATTTTAATAATCTTTCCACTATTTTTTCAAAATCAATCAATGTTGTAAAAACCGATGAAAACCCTATTCGTTTTTTACGAGATTATGAAAACTTTTTACAATGTCTCCCTTTTACGGACAAGATGTTTGAAAATCCATTTAAACGTTTTTTTGCTACTGATCCTGATGTTCTATACAGTAAACTTGATAACTATCATCAACTTTTCATCCCAACACAAATATAATTTAAGCCCATTTAAAGTATCATAGTAAAACTTTCATACTTTAATTTAACAGGCTTTTTATGACAATCAATATTTCTCTTAATCGTATCATAGATGACTCTTATCCTATCCATATTGGTCCATTGCAAGATATTGAATTCAATGGTAAAGTGGTTGTTCTAACCAATCCAAAAGTAGCTGGATTGCATCTTCATACTCTTCTTTCAAAACTCAAAGCAAATGAGGTTTTTATCATTACAATTGCGGATGGGGAACAGTATAAAAATCTTGAGACCATTGAATTCATTTTGGATCGGATGTTTGATCACCGATTAAATCGAAAATCTTTACTTGTCGCTTTTGGCGGTGGCGTAATCGGAGATATGGGAGGATTTGCTTCAAGTCTCTATAATCGTGGTATTGATTTTATTCAGATACCAACGACATTGCTTTCTCAAGTTGATGCCAGTGTTGGTGGAAAAACAGGAGTTAATAACCGATTTGGTAAGAATCTTATCGGGGCATTTCACCAACCTAAAGCAGTTTATATTGATCCAGCATTTTTAAGTACACTTCCCCAACGTGAGTTTGGAGCAGGTGTTGCTGAGATTGTTAAAATGGCGGTAACTTTTAACAAAGATTTTTTTGAGTGGCTTGAAAACAATGATCTTCGAGAAGATAATAATCTCTTAAGTGCCATTTCTAAGGCAGTTGAAACTAAAGCTCGTGTTGTTGAAGCTGATGAAAAAGAGCAAGGACTTCGTGCAGCTCTTAATTATGGACATACTTTTGGACATGTGATTGAGAATGAGACTAGGTATGAGACATATTTACATGGTGAGAGCGTAGCTATCGGAATGATTATGGCCAATAATCTTGCGTGTGAGTTAGGTCTTATGAGTATAGATGAAATACTGCGCGTTCGAGCTGTATTAGAACGCTATGGCTTG
>Ga0172379_10005345_pt1 | contig 18034 bp, 18 predicted proteins | sample GrowelOW334metaG_FD_119756 | JGI IMG/M metagenome (GOLD analysis project Ga0172379, IMG submission 119756) | Groundwater microbial communities from an aquifer near a municipal landfill in Southern Ontario, Canada - Groundwater well OW334 metaG | ecosystem: Environmental > Aquatic > Deep... | reverse complement strand
TTTAACGGGTTATATTAACATACCCATTGAGTCCTTTGCACCCACTGTAATTGTAAGCAAAAGCATCCTATCAATACCTCTTAGCTAATAAAAACAATTCAATGAATACTATTGCACTCGCTACTTTTTCCATCTGCGCATACCTGGCAAGCGCCCTACTTCTTGTCCGGCATACTTATCAAAATAGCACTCGCCGCACGCCAATTTATTTGGCATGGATCGCCGTATGTGCGCACATTTTGTACACCGTCATCGCTTTTCTGCAAAACAACGGATTTAACTTTAGCTTTATCAGCACCGCATCGCTGATTTCATTGATTGTCGCCCTGCTGCTACTTATAGCGACACTCAATAAGCCTGTAGAAAAACTGGGGATCGTCATATTTCCCGTTGCAGCCATCATGTTTGGGCTGGAGTTATACTTGCCAGGAAAACCGCATCTTCTGCACACCCACAATTGGGAGATGAACGCCCATATTTTGACTTCAATCATAGCTTTCAGCCTGTTAAACATCGCTGCCTTGCAAGCCGTTTTGCTCGCCATTCAAGACCAGCAACTTAAAAGCCATCCGCCCAAACGCTTCATCCAGTCATTGCCGTCACTGCAAACCATGGAATCCCTGTTATTTCAAATGCTGGGCACAGGACTTTTTTTTCTGACCATTTCACTAGTCAGCGGCTTTATTTTTATTGAAGATTTGTTTGCACAGCATTTAGTACACAAGACCGTATTATCCATTATCGCCTGGATCATTTTTTCTTGTCTCTTGGTGGGCCGAATGCGCTACGGATGGCGAGGACAAACAGCAATACGCTGGACCTTAATCGGATTTGTTTTACTGCTCTTAGCTTACTTTGGTAGCAAACTAGTACTTGAATTGATTTTGAAGAAAACCTAAAAAAAGAGCAACCTCACGTTACTCTTTGTCTTGACTAACCTGATTGTCTACAGTTTTACTGCCGAACCCGCCGCTTATGCATATAAATCAATTCGCCCCGCACTTACGCTGGAAGCTGAATCTATTAATTTTAAAGCCGCCTCCCCTTGAGCCTTTTCAATATCCTGACTTTTCTTAATCACAGCGACCTCCACATCTTGCTTCGCTGTCGCCTCTTTCATAAGAGCCGTTGCTAATCCCGGCGCACCTGAGCCCCCAACTGAACCTATCATAAAAACCTCCAAAATTTAGACTTTGCAGACATTATCGCTTTTTGAAAACTAAATCAACCCTTTAACTCTGACTCTCAGCTACTCTAGTCAGTTGGTTTTTAATATTAATAGCCGTTTCCATACTGGGATTCTTCGTTAGAATATGATCAAGCATGATTTCTGCGGCTGAATAGGTTTTATTTTCGATATAAAGCGAAACCAGTTTCAGCTGTGTTATCGTTTCTTCAGGAAATTGACTAATGTATTCATTATAGGCATCAATGGCTGCCAAAGTATCCCCATTAAGACGGAGAATCTCAGCATAGAATGGAAGGTATAAAGGCGTGATCTGTGACAGGCATTGCAGAGCCAATCCCGCATTATCAATATCATCAACATCAATGCTAACTGCCGCTATCCTCGTAAGAGACTCCTCCAACAACGGGGAGCTTTCGCAATCAATGACCTGATGATATGCGATTACTGCTGCTTCAACATTATTTTCCAATTCAGCTAAATAACCTTTAATCAAATAATGGTAAGGAATGGCCTCATCCTTAAAATCATGCTTACTCAACCCCAAAAGCAAATCATTTAATTGTTCTGTTTTTTTATGCTTAAAAAGCAAACTTGCCCGGTGTTTTAGCTGAGTAAGGCTGGAGTGCTCTTTGAATATAGCTTCGAGTCTTGTGTTTTTCTCATTCAAAACCGAATTAAATTTACTCGCAAATTCATTGAACTTCTTTGCCACTACGCCCGCAGGAATACTTGCATCGGGATGTTGTTGTTGCCACAACTGAGCTCGCGCATAACTGCGATCCTTCCTCCATTGATAAAAGAGTCTTTCAAAATCTGGCGCATCCGAGCTCTCTGCCAAACGTAAACGGGCGCGCTCCAATGCACTATCAATCAGCACCAAAAGTTTTGCCGCACCATCTGAATAAGCTTGGTAGTATATGTTACCGAGTTCTTTTGTTTCCTCAGCCGTCCATTCTTCGTCATCAAATGGCTTGGTCATTTTAATAAAGCTTCTTATCCCATATGTCTTGACCAGCTTACTGTAACTATAATTGCGCTTTAACTCTTTCTCTATCTGATCCAAATCCCTTTTATCTTTATAGTCTTCAATCTGCCCTTGAGAGTTATACATGTGCTCATTAATGTGCAGAGCTTGTTTCGCCAATCTCTCGATAGTTTTTATTTGAAATTGCGCACGAACAAGCCCATCAATAACTTTTTTACGATAACGATCACACGACTCTGAATCTGCAATTTTTTCTTTAACAATCGCTGTAATATCAGTTACATCATTTTCAAGCTTAATATCCGCAAGCGGAATAAAATCAACATGATCCACTTTAGCCGCGCTACTAAACGGATTAATGATTTGACATCCCGTCGCTGTAATTGCTTTAGCCTGAGCAGCCCAACTATCGCGTGCACTGGCATAATCGGAACCTGTTGGCGCCATGTATCCGCCATTTGTTTCAACTTGCAACGTTGTTAAGTTAAAACGAGGGCCTGCCGTATATTCATCACTGCCTTTGGCATGCGTATATCCTTCCTTGGTAAAACAAAAATCAACACCCGCTAAAATAATGCGTTTAAAACCAAAGCTGTGCGCCACGCTTAAAGTGGTATTGGTGACGGTCGGTCCGTGGCTATTTAGATTCTCTTGATTTAAAGTTGATTTCCAAGGAACTCTTGATCCTAAATACAGACTGACTCCATGCCACTGACTAACAAGTAACGGCGATGCGTGGTAAGAATGAATAAAAACGGTGCGATCACCGAAAGCCAGCATTTCTTTACTAACAAGAAAACTAATATCTTGCGGATCAACAGAACAAATAAAATCAGGCTCAATGCTTGCATTCAGTAATTGCCTGGAAATCCGAGACACGGAAAAAACAATAAGTTGACTGCGATATTTCTGCACCCAAGGTAGCATTTCTACTAATGAAGGGCCTCCAGCTAACAATACGGCTGTTTTGCCTTGAAAAGTATTCTCAAGTAATTTTGCAGGCAATATATTGTCGGCTAAATTAGCTATCTGGCAAGCAACAAATGCATCACTACCCAGCGCTACATAAGCCCCAAAATGTAGCGCAGTAAGAACCTCTGCAATATGCCAGCTGAGTTCGGCGTACTCGTGAATATTATCTTCTTGAGCGCAAATTGCATTTACGGACTTAACTGCATTAATGTAGAAATAATCTTGTATCTTAAAATCTTGAATAGTTTCCTTCCAACTATCCAACGATATACATGCAATCCTTGGATCCAGCTCTTCAAGAAGTTTATTGCTTTTTAACTGGGCTAAAACGGCCGATGGCTCAATAAATATATACCGGGAACCTTTAGGCAGGTCTTTTTGCTGCAAGTATTGGGGCAATAACCCGGAATCAGTTCCAACAATAATATTCAACGAATCCGGAGCAAAGAGGCTTTCGCTGAATTTAGAATCAAACAAAGCATAAGCGCTAACTTTTTCGAAGCTGCCACGATTAATACCGTACAAGTATTTTTCGCCAAAAGCATTGGCCTTGATGGGGCCAAAGTTACCTTCATTTATGAAACTGTTTTCTTTATCCATCGGATCATCCCAATTTAAAGCTGCACAATAAACCAAACGCCAGCTTAGCGATTTACGGCTGAAATAATTTTTTGGTAATTATAGCCTTTATTAGGCACCCTGATTATTCCATGCCCTAAATTCAGACATTTAATCCGCATTATTTAACGACAAAACCATCATAGAAGCTGGGCAAACTGAGGACAAGAGGCGTATTTATCCAGAAACTCATGTGAAAGAAGCGCATAGCGAATCCTTCGACAGACTCAGAGGAGGGTAAGATTTTGATTTCATTCGAGCTGTGAGCTTGTCGAACCATGAATGAAATCAACTTGTTCAGCGCTTCTCTAAAATACAAGAAGGACTTTGAACCGGTATATTTTACTGTGCCCGCACAATAAAAATGGGGATAGAGAAACGAACCAATTAAAATTATTCAAGCTTGGCCATCACTCATTATATGCTCGAATAGCCCGCTTTCCGCGTTCATAAGACACTTGCAACTTTTCGGCGATTCTTATCTGTTCTTGAACCTTTGCCATAGAAACCGCATCCTGCTCAAGAATTGCATGTGCAATTTCTTTGACCGTATCACTATATTCCTCTGGGATAGGATCAGAAAACAACTGATCTAAATACTGCTGTCTTAATTCCAGCACCATTGTTAGCTTTTCCCATTCTTCATCCGCAATACATTCCGAAATTTCGTTAGCTACTGCACGCAACCGCTCTAATTGAGATCGAAATAATTCAGCATTATTAAGACTATTCATTTATTAGTGCTTGATAGCATCCCAGGCTTCTTTTACTTCCCTCATTAACGAGGCGACTTCATCAAGCATTTCTTCATTGTTTTCATTGCTGGCCTGCAATAAACGAGTGCTTATATAATTATATAACTGCCTTAGATTCACGGCAATATCACCGCCTCGTTCCAGATCAACCGCTTCATTTAAGCCGCCAACTATCGCAATTGCCTTGGATATATAAATACTTTTTGACTCCCAATCAGAACACGCCATAGCGCCTTTCGCAGTATTAATCCGCGCTAAAAAGCCCTCCATTAACATTTGTATTAACTGGTGAGGCGAAGCATCCGCCAATCCGCTCTCGTTATGGACATTTGCGTATTGATTTGCACCTCGTTTGTGAGCAGTAGTGGGATACATATCCGTTTTCCTTTATTTTGCGAATTTCTGAGTAAGCATTTGAGCTGTTGCTTGAAATTGGCCAACTGCAATATCCATTGCAATAAATTGTTTTTGCATGGATTTTTGCAAATTATCCAACCGGAGCTGAACACTCTCTCTCTTGCTGGCAAGAGACTTCAAGGTCTTATTCAATGTTGATTGTTGCGTATCTAGGGGCGCCCCAGATTGCAAATATTGCGTCAAGTCTGTATCTAATCGAACAGCGACTCCATTAGCCGATGAAAAAACATCACTTACCGCAGAAAGATTGGATGTCAAGGCGGTACTAAGCTTGGTGCTGTCTAGCGACATAACCCCGTAACCATCAATTTTAATACCAATCATCGCCAATGAATTATAACCACTGGTTGCTGATGTCACCGTATTGCTTGCATCCTGCCTCAATTTGCTAGTCATATTACGCAATAATGAATCTCCCAACAGCGGGCCACTTGCCCCGCCTGAGGTTCCGCTATACTTGCTTAAATCTTTGGTAGTTGTATGGAAGTTATTGTATGCCGTCACAAAATCGGTAATCGTTTTGTTAATCGCCGCATTATCCAAGCTAAGGTTCAAATTAACAGCCGTTCCAGGTACAGCGGATTGCAAATTCAAAGTCACCCCTGAAAGTACGTCGGTGATGGTATTGGTGCTGCGGGTTGCCGCCAAACCATCCACCTTGATCATAGCATCAGCAGCAACCACAGAGTTCACTGCATCGTAGTTTGCGGGAACTGTGGTATCAAGCACATTCAATCCTGCATCGCCGCCTGTAACAGCCAAGTTAAATCCATTAGCAACCCCGGTATCTTTGGATGTCAGCACTAACTTTGAAATGGTGGTACCCGGCGTCACTGTAGAATCTACATTAACAATACTGGCCGTAACGCCATTATTACCTGCCGCGCCATTGATCGCATCACGAACGTTAGCCAGCGTAGCATTGGCCCCAACAGTCACATTAAACGCTGTTTTCGTGGAACCCGCCCCATAAGTAAAATTAAGCGTGCCCCCAGTTGCTGTAACTACTGAAGACAAATTAGCATACTCAGTAGTTGCAATCGAGTTTTGCGCCTTAGCCAACTGAGTTACTTCTACGGTATGCGTGCCAGCTACCGAGCCTGCGCCGGCAGTGGCCGTAAAAATAGCGGTATTGGCAGAAACGGCCTGATGGGTTTTAAATAAATTTCCATCCTTGAGTTTTTGCACCGCTGTTTGAAAAGTCGATAACGCGCTTTTTAATGAGCCCAGCGCACTTAACCGGGTTTGGGTAGCCGTCTCTTGACGGCTAATAGCAGCAAATTGGGGCTGTCCTTCAGCGTTAACCAACTGACTGACAATGCCATTAATATCCATGCCACTGCCAATCCCCAATGAAGATGTTACACCAGCCATAACTCACCCCTTTAATTATTGATACAACTTAATGATTAAGCCCTATCCTGAATAACAGAACCCGTTTTACCGTCCAATTCCTGCATCTTTTTTATAAACGTCATCATATCTTCCGAGGGTATTTGACGCACTGTCTCGCCGCTTTGATTATCAACAATTTTAACCACAACTTTTTTTGTTGAATCATCTACCTGAAACTCCAGGTTACGATTGACGGTTTGAAGTATTGAATTACCCGCAACTGCTGCTGACTTTAAACTATTAGCCGACACTGGCGCTACCTCAACCTTCGGTTCAGTTACCGCATCCGACTTCAAGGAAGCCGGTTCTTCACTTTGCCGATTACTTTTCACAACTGTTGCTGGAACAAGCTTCGATACATTTGTAATTTCACTGTTCATATCATTAACCTTCAGTTAACCCTATTTTCCAAACGGAAAAGGCTGCAGTGTTACTTGCAGCCTTAGCCTTCCCTGGCTATTGTCATAATACCTTATCTGAGCAAGCTAAGCACGTTTTGGCTAGCTTGGTTTGCCTGCGCCAACATAGCTGTTCCCGCCTGTGACAGAATCTGGTTACGGCTCAGTTGAGCTGTTTCCGCCGCAAAATCTGTATCCATGATCCGTGAACGAGCAGCAGATTGGTTTTCAATCGATGACTGTAAATTACCAATCGTTGCTGTAAGACGGTTCTGAGAAGCACCCAGTTTCGCACGAGATTTATCAATATTTTTAATTGCGTTATCAATGGCAGTAATTGCTGTAGTTACATTAGCAGATGTAGCCGTAGAGCCAATGGAGATACCAGCAGCTATCGCAGAACCTATCCCGGTAGAGGCAGCAACAGACATATTTGCAACGCTGATAGCTATCTGGTTATCAGAGGTAGTATTTGCGCCCACCTGCAATTTTTTACCGCCAGATAAGCCTCCTTGAAGAACTTTAATACCGTTGAATTCAGTATTGGCAATAACCCTTTTTAATTCAAGACCTAACTGTTTAAACTCTACATCCAGTTTGGCACGGTCTGATCCGCCCACTGCAGCCCTATTTGAAGCCTGCACCGCTAAATCACGCATCCGTTGCAGCGACTCTGTCAATGAGTCCATCGCACTTTCAGCGGTCTGCGCCATTGATATGCCGTCATTCGCGTTTCTTACCGCAACTGTCATGCCACGAATTTGCGATGTCATTTTGTTGCCGATAGCCAAGCCCGCAGCATCATCTTTAGCAGAGTTTACCCGCAAGCCTGAAGACAGCCTTTGCATTGTCGTAGCAAGTTCGTTGTTTGTTCTAGTTATAGAGCGTTGAGTATTCAATGATGCTACGTTTGTATTAATTGCTAATGCCATGATCGTATCTCCAAAAAATCTCTCGGATCATCCAAGAGAAAAAATAATTTAAGTGACCAAAAAATTTGTTATTTTTGACTCGAAAATGTTATCGGCGCGTTTTTAAATTACTTTAATTTTTTTTAAAATTATTTCGAGAACTCGATTAGCAATTAATCTCAGCCAAACGCAAACATTAAGTCAATGAGCTGTTTCATTTTGGAGAGGGTTGCATCATAATGCCTTCGCTATTGCTAAATTAACCTATCAAGTCCCATGACACCGGCGTTCCCTTCTTTACATCCTTAGCAAGCCGTCTACCAAGCATTGTGGATAAATATTTCGGCTGCAACCCTTTCCCAGGACGAATGGCACGCACATTGTCACTAGTAAGTTGCTCTCCCTTTTTCACATCTTTAACAATGTAAAGAGAACGCCGGTATCCTAACGATTTCTGTTCGGCCTCAGTTACACCATAACTAACTTTCCCCAGTGCCTGCCAAGCGCGTTCGGTTTCAATCACCAGTTGCGCCATTTCGTCGGGCTCCATAGAGAAAGTACTATCCACACCGCCATCGGCGCGATTGAGTGTGAAGTGCTTTTCAATGACGGTAGCACCCAGTGCCACGCCGGCCACTGATACGCCAACCCCCATAGTGTGATCGGACAAGCCCACTTCGCAACCAAACAACTCACGCAGGTGCGGAATAGTCAGAATGTTGGTGTTCGCTGCCGTAGCAGGGTAAGTGCTGGTGCACTTGAGCAGAATCAGGTCGTTGCACCCCGCCTCACGTGCAGCACGGACGGTCTCATCCAGTTCGGCCACAGTGGCCATGCCCGTTGAGATAATAATAGGCTTACCTGTGGAGGCCACTTTTTGGATGAGCGGAATATCAGTGTTTTCAAACGATGAAATCTTATAGCAAGGCACATTAAATGTTTCCAAGAAATCTACCGCTGTTGCATCGAAAGGCGTGCTAAAACAAATTAAGCCCAATTCGTTACATCTATCGAATATAGGCTTATGCCATTCCCATGGCGTTTGAGCTTCTTGATAAAGTTTATATAGCGATTGACCTGCCCATAAGTTAGCACTATCACTTATAAAAAATTCTCCCTCATCGAGATCAAGAGTCATCGTGTCTGCAGTAAACGTTTGTATTTTCAGAGCATGCGCCCCTGATTTGGCTGCAGCCTCCACTATCTCCAATGCTCGCTCTAAAGATTTATTATGGTTACCTGACATCTCTGCCACAATCAAAGGCGGATGTTCTGTACCAATTAACTTATTTTTCAATTTGATTTCCAAGGCTATCCCCTCAATATCCTAATGTTTCTCTTCTATGCCAAGCATATCATCCCAATCTCGCCATTTTTTTGTACCGGCAATAATAAGCGCTGCTGTTTCTTCAGAACCAATATTGAACAAGGAATCAAGCACTGACAAAAAAGGCTCGAACTTGTCTGGCGAACCGACTTGACGGTAACAATCGGGCTCAAAATTTTGAAATATCACAGGTATATTCTCTTGAGGAAACACTCCATCTTTCACCATGTATCCAAATGACCCTGCTGCTGCAAGATATTGGTTTGCATTACACCATTGCAATAACTCTAATACGCGATGGGATCGCACAGCATTAGAAACACATTCGGAACTAAATCTCAATTCCCGCTCCCAACTCAACAGATTTAGCACTAATTTAATAAATGCAATATTAATATCCGCTAACGATGCCGCAGGCATATCAAGCCACTCTTCAATTTTGGGAAAAATATCATTGTAAAATGGCGCCTTAGAATAATTCTGCCGCAAACGGGCAAGCATTTTCTTTCGCCACGGTAATATTTCATCAATACGTGTTTCATTAAGCGCTGAACCAAAAGAACCTGCTTTCGATATAGGCACCGTATACCAACCGACTTGACCCACATTTGTAAATAGTCGATTTCTCTGATGATAACTCTGCACCGAAAACTGGAAATCATCCAAAATCACAAACACTTCAGCTTGATAAATTAATTCAAAAAATCCCTGCCATGGCAAGAACGCTGGTTGCATCATTGCCACCTTCATTTCTCTTTATTCTCCCAAATCATTTTATGCACTCGACAACCGTGAACTTCCCATTCTGCGCCAGCCGCACCAGCCAAAACAAAACCCACGCGCGAATATAAACGGTATGCACGGTCATTTCCTTCAGCCACATGCACTTGCATTGTTCTCAAATTAAGCTTCTCCACTCCTTCCTTCAACAACAACCGTGTAGCCATTTCGCCAATCCCCTTACCACGAACATCTGCCTCTCCAAGGTATATCCAAAGCTCTCCATTACCTGTTACGAAATCAAGATGCTTGAAACCACAGTTTCCAACATGCTCGCCCTCGTATACAATTGCGTACAACCTCTGAGATGGATCCGCAAATGTACGCTCAAAATATTTTTCATGGCCTACCCAAGTAATGTCACCTCGAACAAGAAATGTGCTTCTCATATCAGGATTAGAAATCCAAGTAAAAGTCTTCGCCACGTGTTCTTTCGTTAAAGGCTCTAACCAAACTCGGCAATCAAGGGCTTTGTTCATTTAAATATCACACAATTAGTTAAGTTTAGAAGGAATTGTCTATGAAAATTTTAAATTTTGGTGGTGCCACAGCAATTTTAGAGCATAACGGCAAGCGGATGTTATTTGATCCGTGGCTTGATGACGGTATTTTTCATGGCTCTTGGTACCATTTTCCTCCCAGCCTCTTAGGCGTTGAGGACATGGGGCGTCTTGATTATGTATATATTTCCCATATACACGAAGATCATTGCTCAGCTGGCACAATCAAGCACATCAATCCAGATGCGGAAATTATTTTGATGGATCGTCAGCCTAATTTGGTGATGAAATTTCTTGATAGCCATGACTTCCATTTCAAAAAAATTCACTTAATTAAGCCGCGCACACCTGTCGAAATTTGCCCAGGCTTAATAGTTGACATGGTAGAGCCAAATCCGGCTGATGAAATGGCGCATCTCATAGATTCATCTTTAGTACTCAACTGGGGTGGATTCATTGTATATAACGCAAACGACTGCCAACCTTATAAAGAGGGGATAAATTACCTCCTCGAAAATTATAATCAGATTGATCTTGCCTTGCTTCCATACTCTGGAGGATCCGGCTATCCATCTTGCTACACTAATCTGACTGATGCTCAAAAAACAGCCGAGAAAAACAGAATCATTAATGCACGCGTCAGCACTTTCATTGAATCAGTTCGCAGCCTCAATCCCATCAATGTCATACCTTTTGCAGACCAATGGGCTGTTGGCGGATCAAGATCCCATCTAAACAAATTTGTCTCTCACTCCTCTTGTCGCGGAGTCGTTGAACTTCCATTCAAAGAAGCCAAATTACAGTCGAACTTGCTACTTCTCAACTCAGGTCAAGAATATGACTTTGAAACATCAAAAAAGATCCCGGACGAACCCTATATTTACAAAACTGACGATGACCGGGAGCAATATATCAACAGCTCATTACTTAATGCAATATACGATCATGAGAGATTCACCTTTAATCCAAGTGTTCCTCTGGATCGTTTAGTTAAATATGCGAGAAAACGTCAATGGGAAACACAAATGAATCAAAACTACTTTCCTTCGTATTCATTTTATTTAGATACATCTGACACAAATCAACGCTTCCATATCAGGCTTGATAGCGAAGAAATCATTATCACTTCAACCGAATCTACCCTGACTGAACCTTACTTAAGAATAACAGCACCACAAAGCTTACTAATAATGCTTTTAATAGGCCATGTGTCTTGGAATATTGCTGATGCAGCATTCTTCCTTGACTACGAACGAGTCCCCAACACATATGACCCAAAAGTCTACGCTATGCTTAATTATCTAAGAATCTGACAACAAATCAGGCGCCGTAGCAAAAACCAGCGTTTGTCTGCCCAAATCCAGCTCCGCAAGCGCCTGATAAAAACGAGATAACTTTTCTCCCTTACCGTTCCTTCGAAGAACTTCTTCGAATTTAGCTCTTTTATTATGACATTGCTTACCTAATGCAGAATTGCCCACATAAACATCACCCATCAAGAGAAACATCTCCATCGGAAATGCCGCTTGAGCATACACCACATCATAATCGCATTTGTTAAGAAGTTGTTTCAATGAAGTGGTAGAGAAATAATTTAAATGATGCGGCGGACAAACCCACCACTCTTCAAGACCATATTCATTAACTGCAGTCATCTGGAAGTCATTGAATTCGTTGGGAACCTCAATCACTAACAAGCCACCAGGCTTAAGCAATTGCCTTTGTATGCTTTTTAAAATTTCCTGGGGATGGCGCAAATGCTCTAGAACATTAAGCAACATAACAACATCAAAACGACGCTCACCTACGCAAGAGAAATCCTCAATACCTGCCTGATAAACATCCAATCCTTGAGCCTTAGCATACTCCACACCTTGAGGCGCTGGATCCAAACCGGCAACCTCAATTCCTTTACTCTTGAAATACAGCAAGGCCTGTGCATAACCAAAACCTATATCAAATAAGCTAAATTTTCTGCCTCCAAAAAACTCATTACACTTCTGATAAATCCCTTCCCAGCGACTATCATAGTAACTTTGCCCTTCCTTTTGGACTTCGAGAGATGAGTCATTGAAACGCTTGGCAGTATAAAACTCTTCCTGATAGTAAGACTCGACCTCTTCCCTCGTAGGAACAGGATCCGCCCTTAGATAACCATATTCAGGATCAGGTATAATTTTGTATTGTTTCTTCATTCACTTCTCCATAATTTAATATCGCTGAGACGCAACGCTGCACTCCTTGTCCATCCACCAGTCTCATTGAGTTACGGCTCATCTCGGCTAAAGCAGAAGGAGTGGCAAGAACCTCGTTTAAAGCTCTTGCGATGTATTCTGCAGTAACCGACCCCCCTTCTCCTAAAAACCGAACGATTCCTGCATGACTCAGTTGCTCTATCGGCCCGATTTGGTTAGATGCTACAGCAATTACCAATGATGGCAGACCTAAACAGCAGCGCTCCCAAGTGGTTGTGCCTGCCGCACCTAGATATAGATCAGAATCAATCATTAGTTCTGCCATATTTTCAACATAATCATGACAAACCACTTGCTTCATCGACGAAGCAAAATTGCGAACATCCGATTTAAATGGGTGATTTATACCCAGAATTACATGTACTGTAATCTCTGGCCGATTTAACAACTGAAAAGCATGCAGAACTTTAAGGGTTTCATTGTTGCTATCGGTTGCACCGAAAAACACTAAAATGCGTTGCAGTTTGCCTGTTCTTATTTTCATCTTGGACAAAGCTATAGAAAATTCAGGGCGCAGCATAGCATAGTGTGGCCCGAGGAGTTTTATGCATTGACTAGAGACCAGCTTGTCATATCGAGCATCTACACCTTGATAGAAATTTTGATCCAACAGCAGATCACAATCATGTGAGCGGTCAGCAAGATCATCAATTACCATAATCTTTTTTGCCAACTGACGAACAATTTTCTCCCAAGTAATATCAATTGCATAGTGGTCTACAATCAACCAATCACAGCCGCCTATTTCATCTAATCGCTCAAGCGTTTTAAGGGCATCTTCTTCCTGAGAAGCGCCCAGCCAAGAAGAATGAACCAACGCATTAGATACTGAGTCACTTGACGGAGTTGCGAGACGAACAAGTTGATACCCTGCCTTCTCAATAAATTCGCACAAATTGCCGGGGTGTTCGCGGCAAATAAAGGTTATCCTCACACCTAGACTAAACAGCTTGTTCGCTAAGGTCAGATCACGTACTACATGGCCTGTGCCGATTTGTATTGAGGCATCTGTTCGAAAAACGATGTGCATCTTATTGCTATTCCCCAAGATGCCAAGCTTTATGCATTAATTCAGCACGCGTCCAATCCTCCAATGTATCTATATCCTGCACTAAATAACGAGGCAAAACTATAGGGATGGATGCCTGCGAAAAAGGCACCGTATCATTCAAAAAAGCTTCTGCTCTACCCCAGCTGAATTGACCAGCGTCATGATAAGCCTCTTCAAGATCCTGAGATCTTGAAGAAATATACTCTGGATAAAATGCTTCTACTCTACCCACTTTATTAATCCGAATCGCCCGCTGTATGGGAAAAGGAAAACTGGTTACAGAAAAAACGAAGGATGCGTTAGAAGTTAATAATGCCTCAAAGGCACTACATAGATAATCCGAATTAATAAAAGGTGCCGTCGCGTAAATGCAACAAGCATATTGCACAACACCACCCTGATTATTAAACCACTGGATTGCATGTTTAATTACCGCATTAGTACCAGTATAGTCATCAGAAAGTTCCATGGGCCGTAGAAACGGAACATCCGCCCCCAATCCGACCGCAACCTGAGCAATCTCAGGATCATCCGTGGAAACAATAATGTGATCGAAAAGCTGACTTTGTTTTGCAGCCTCAATCGAATATGCGATGATGGGCTTACCGCAGAAATCCTTAATATTCTTACGCGGAATACGCTTGCTGCCGCCTCGGGCCGGAATAATTGCTATTTTCATGCACTTACAGCCTTCCTCAATGCTGTCACCACTTGATTCTGCTGTATTTCAGTCAATCCCGGGTATAGCGGTATACTGATTGCTTCAGCGTAATATCGCTCCGCTTCCAGACAATGCCCCACTTTGAACCCCAAGCGCTCATAATAGGGCTGGCGATACACCGGGATATAATGCAGGTTTACGCCTAAGTCCTCCGCCCGCAATATCTCGAACACCTCGCGGTGCGTCTTGTTGATCTCATTCAACTGCAAACGGATCACATACAAATGCAGCGCGGAATAGCTGTCCGGGTGCTGTCTAGGTGCAATTACAGGCAGATCGGCCAGCAATTCGTCGTAACGTTTAGCAATAGCGTGACGCTTAACAACAAATTCATCCAATCTCTGCATCTGACTTAAGCCCAACGCCGCTTGTAAATCAGTCATGCGGTAATTAAAGCCAAGATCAATCTGCTGGTAATACCAAGGCCCGTCTGGCGCATGTGTCATTTCATCTGCATTGCGGGCAATACCATGACTACGAAGCCGATACATGCGTTTCGCTAATTCCGGGTTATTGGTCAACACCATCCCCCCTTCACCTGTGGTTATGATTTTAACCGGGTGAAAACTAAACACGGTAATATCCGAATAACGGCAGATACCTATCGGCTCACCGCAATATTTTCCACCTATAGCATGCGAGGCGTCTTCGATAATTTTGAAACCATATTGCTTGCTCAGTATGTGAATTGCTTTCATATCGCAGGACTGCCCGCTAAAATGCACGGGAATTACCACCTTGGGCAAGCATCCTTTTTGTTGAGCCTGCTCCAGCTTTTCCGCCAGCCGTACAACGCTAAGATTGTAAGTTGAAGGATCAATGTCGATAAAATCTATTGTCGCACCGCAATACAATGCACAATTGGCACTGGCTACAAAAGTAATGGGACTGGTCCAGACGATATCGCCGGAACTTACGCCTAACGACAAACAGGCAATATGCAGGGCTGCCGTAGCACTACTGACCGCCACGGCATGCTGAGTACTGCAATAATCAGCTACAGCTTTCTCGAAAGCGGCAACAGCAGGACCTTGGGTGAGAAGATCTGAACGCAGAACATCCACCACGGACTGAATATCAGCTTCGGAAATATCTTGACGGCTATAGGGGATCATAATTTTAATTTAGTTAGACGATATGACTAGGATCGACATGAATTTGAATTAACAAACGTAATTCATCCACTGTCAAAAATCGCTCATTACTGCCGCTATTATAATAAAACCCCTGCGCCACTTCTTGTGCGCCAGTTTTTTTACAGTAATCCTGCATATTGTAATATGCACCAGCCGGTAAAATAGCGTAATAGCGGCCTAAATCGACGGTATTGACGCTATCGCTGACGGTGATCATTTCTTCGTGAATTTTCTCACCGGCGCGCAAGCCTACTATGCGTTGCTCGCACTCAGAATCAATAGCCGTAGCGACATCGGTAATCCTGTAAGACGGAATTTTCGGCACCAACACCTCGCCACCCCAAGCGTTTTCAACAGCCCACAACACCATGTCCACCCCTTCTTGCAGGCTGATGTTAAACCGCGTCATCGCAGGGTCAGTAATAGGCAATACGCCAGTCTTACGCTGTTCAAGAAAAAACGGGATAACCGAGCCGCGACTGCCCATAACATTGCCGTAGCGCACTACGCTAAAACGGATATCGCGTTGTCCCTTGATATTATTGGCGGCAACAAACAGTTTGTCCGAGCACAGTTTGGTTGCGCCATACAAATTAATCGGCGCCGCTGCCTTGTCAGTGGACAAAGCTACCACACGCTCCACGCCCCTATCCAAACAGGCTTCGATCAGATTTTGCGCGCCCAACACATTGGTCTTAATGCATTCGAATGGATTGTACTCTGCCGATGGCACCTGCTTGAGAGCGGCGGCATGAATTACCGTATCAACACCTTCAAGAGCCCGGCGTAAACGGGCCTGGTCACGAACATCGCCGATAAAATAGCGCATGCAGGAGGCATCAAATTCCTGCTGCATTTCAAATTGCTTGAGTTCATCACGAGAAAAAATAATGAGCTTTTTAGGTTTGTAGTTCTTGAGAATTGTCTTGGTAAAATGCTTACCAAAAGAACCCGTCCCGCCCGTGATCAAAATAGTTTTGTTATTAAACATTATTCTTCCTTATTTGGACATATATTCCAACAACATGAATATGAGCACACACTTTATCAACGTCTTTAAAAATATCCCGTTTCATTTTAGCACCTAAAATTAAATGTGCTTGTATCCAGCCGTTTTTCTTCACTTTTCCCAATTTTTCATTGAAAACCAGCTTTAACCACTACTCAAGACTACCTTTTGACATCGGATAATTTTTCAACTAGCTGCACCCGCTGGGTAACTCCGCACACCAATGTATAAGGTATGGTATCGGCACAGCGGGCAATTTCTTCAACCGGCAAACCATCGCCCCACAAAATCACCGGATCGCCCGGTTTTGCATCGGGCTGGAATTCGAGATCAACGGCTATCATGTCCATTGACACCCTCCCAACAAGGGGTACGCGCTTGCCGTTGACCAGCACCGGCGTTCCGGTTTTGGCATAACGTGGATAACCATCGCCATAACCAATTGCCACAACGCCGAGCATTGTCGGCTTTTCGCACGTCCAGCTGCCGCCATAGCCGACCGCATCGCCTTTTTCGATTTGCTTTACCGCAATGAGCTGTGAATGCAGCTCCATTATCGGCTTTAGACCTAGCTGCTCGCCTGTCGAATCAGGAAAAGGCGATATGCCGTATAACATCACTCCGGGACGCACCCAATCGGTTAAGGATTGCTTCCAGCCCAAAATACCGGCGGAATTGGCAATGCTGCGCTCACCGGAGAAACCATCAACCGTTTCATTGAACAAGCTGATCTGTTTTAACGTTTTATCGTCGTTTTTATCATCTGCATTGGCTAAATGCGTCATCAGGCTGATAGGCTGTTTTATGATGGGACACCGGTTTAACCGCTGATAAATATCGTTAAAATCTTTCGCCTTAAACCCCAAGCGATTCATGCCGGTGTCGAGTTTTAACCAGATAACGATTGCCTGTTGCTCTGTTCTGGCTTCAAATATTTCAAGCTGGGTAAAGGAATGCACCACGGCGTCCAATTGATAATGCAGCAATTCATCCAACTCTTCGGCGCAGGTAAACCCTTCCAAAACGGCGATCCTGTTCTTGAATCCCGCCTTGCGCAGCCGGATGCCCTCATCAACTCGGGCGACGGCAAAAGCATCAGCATTTTGCAAGGCTTCGGCCATGCGCAGCATGCCATGCCCGTAGCCATTAGCCTTGACCAGCGCCATCACCTTGGCGCCCGGCGCGCAACTTCGTACTTTGGCTAAATTATGCTGAACCGCATCCAGATTGAGCACCGCATATGCCGCAGGGATCATTCATAGTCCCCGCCGCCATAAGGGTTTCCGGCGAAATTCTCAAAGCGGGTGTATTGCCCGAGGAAGGTCAGCCTGACTGTTCCCAGCGGGCCGTTACGCTGTTTGCCGATAATAATCTCGGCTATCCCTTTATCGGGGCTGTCTTCGTTATACACTTCGTCCCGGTATACGAACACAATCAAGTCGGCATCCTGCTCGATAGCGCCCGACTCGCGCAAATCGGACATAACGGGGCGCTTATTGGGCCGCTGTTCGAGATTACGGTTAAGCTGGGACAAGGCGACAACGGGGACGTTCAATTCTTTGGCCAGCGCCTTCAGGCCCCGGGAGATGTCGGAAATCTGCTGCACCCGGTTATC
>Ga0172379_10005344_pt1 | contig 18034 bp, 13 predicted proteins | sample GrowelOW334metaG_FD_119756 | JGI IMG/M metagenome (GOLD analysis project Ga0172379, IMG submission 119756) | Groundwater microbial communities from an aquifer near a municipal landfill in Southern Ontario, Canada - Groundwater well OW334 metaG | ecosystem: Environmental > Aquatic > Deep... | reverse complement strand
TTATCGATGAACGGTTCGTATTCTTCTATAACGTGAGTATCAAGCGTTTGTAAATGTTTTATAAAAGTAATAAACAATTCACCGCGCGTCATCTCCGTAAGATTTTTGTTCTTCAGTTGATTTTTAATAAACTGCATTACGTTTCCTTTTAACTTTTCATTAAAAGGGAGTTCGCGGAATGAGATTGCCGTTTGCCTTGCAACATTTGGATTTTTATCCAGGAGCAATTGAAGAAGAAAATCAAAATTGGTTTCACTTGTAAAGGGGAAATAAATTCCGACCTTTGCGGTTTCTATTCGAATGACGGGATCGCTGTTGGTGCTTAGATTAAAAAGCAGTTCAATATCATTCGGGAAAAACTTTGCTTTGCGGAAAATTCCTAATCCATATTGAATTAAAAATTGCGACGGATTTTCTTTTTTGATTTCCGCGCGAATAATTTTTTCAATTGAAGAGAGAATGAGAGAATCTGTTGTACCGATTCTATAAATCGCAAAAAGAGTTTCTTCTTTTCCGTCTTTTCCCTGCGCTAAAATTTGATTTAGAAAAGAGATGCTTCCCGGATCGGAAATTTTGCGGAGAGAAAAATTATAAATCGCTAATGCAAATCCGCAGTTACTTAAGATTTTCTTCCCTTCAAATAAAGAAAGAAGTTTTTGTAAATCGTTTTTATTCCCGGTTTTCCCAATTGTTTCCAAAATTGATTTTTGTTTTTCACTATCCTGATATTTCTCAAACATCTGCCATAGATATTGAGTGGAACCAGTTTGTTCCCCAAACTGCCCAAGCGTAAAACAAATTGTTTCGTAATATTTTTGAAAATCCAAAGAACAGATTTGAGGAATGAATGAAGAGTCTTCAGAATGACTTATCGAAAGAAGAGCGGCGGTTACCTTTCGTTCATCGTTTGAATTAAGATAGGAAGAGATAATTTTTTTATCGAATGTTCTTGTGAAAGTGGTTTTTACTAAAGCTTCATCACTTTTGTTGTATTGACAAAATGATGAAGCTGTATAAAAGAGAAAAAGTAAAAAGAAGAAGAATCTAAATTGCGATCTCATAGATTCGATATTTTTTATAGACTTCGCCTTGCATTACTTGCGCGCCGCGGTTCATCATTTCGTTATCTTCAAGAATCCAGCTTGCTTCACCTAAATCAACACCGAGAGCGTGTGCCCGATTCAAACATTCCATATAGAATACAGCATCAAGACCGCGTTTTTGGTATTCGGGTATAATCCCAAGTGTAATTACTCTTGCCCATTTAATTTCTTTCTTCTTTGTCATCAACTTTATAAAATTAAAGGGGAAAAGATGTCCGTTCATTTCTTTGAATAACTGATTGTAATCAAGCATAACAAGTGCAAAGCCGACAACTTCACCTTTAATCTCGCCGAACAAAACCAAAGAAGGTTCAACCAACGGCTTAAAATCTTTTGCCATTGCGTCAATTTCTTCATCGGTCATGGGAATAAAACCCCAGTTTGGCGCCCAGGCTTTGTTGTAAACCGTCTTGACTTTCTCTAATTCCGATTTGAAATTTTTCATATTAAGAGAAGTAATGTTTATCCCGGATCTCTTTTGAGCGATCTCTGCAACGCGTTTAAGTTTTTCCGAGGAGATGACTTTTTTATTTTCAAGTTTATACGCAAGAAGGTCTTTTGCTTTGTAGAATCCATAATTATCGCAAAGGTCCAAATAATATTTTGGATTGTGCGTCATTAATAATCGTGGCGAATCATTGAAGCCTTCGATCAGCATTCCATATTCGTCATTGGAAGAAGGATTAGCCGGACCTCGCATGTGAGTTAATCCCCGTTTTGCAAGCCAGGCTTTTACGGTATCGAATAAAGCGTTAGCTACCGCTTGATCGTTAATTGATTCGAAGAATCCGAAGAAACCGACTTTATCGTTGTGGTATTTATTGTGCAGATCATTTTTGATTGCGGCAATTCGTCCCACGATTTTTCCATCTCTTTTAGCAAGAAAAAAATCAGCTTCCGCATGTTTGAAAAAAGGATTCTTCTCTTTATTCAGAAGTTTTTTCCTATCCATTATTAAAGGCGGAACCCAATACGGATCATTTTTATAAAACTGCCATTGGCATTTTATAAATTGCATCAACTCTGATTTAGTCTGCACCAAAGAAATTTCAACGGAAGAACTCATGTAAACTCCTGTAATTTGAATAAAGTCATTGGTCAATAGTCATTAGTAATACAAAATGACCATTGACAGATGACTAATGACCATTTAAATCAATCCGAATTCTTTACCGACTTTCTTAAAGGTTTCGATGATGAAATCCAGATGTTCGTCTTCGTGAGTTGACATATAACTTGTTCTCATCATTTGTCTGCCTTGCGGAACGCCCGGAGAAATAAAAGTATTTACGAAAACACCGGCTTCAAAAAGCGCTTTCCACATTGCAAAAGCTACCTCATCTGAACCAACAATAACCGGTACAATAGCGGTTCTGCCCGGTTCAACATTAAATCCGGCTTCAACTAAAGCTGTTCTCACTTTTGCAGCATTGTTCACAACTTTTGCAACTCTTTCAGGTTCTTTTTCAAGAACATCCAAAGCGGCTAAAGCTGAAGCGGCTGATGCCGGAGTAGGAGAAGCAGAAAAAATTAATGCTGCAGCATGATGCTTCAGATAATTGATAACTCTTTCAGCGCCGGCAACAAAACCACCGAGCGATGCAAAAGTTTTGCTGAATGTTCCCATGGTAAGATCAATTTCTTTTCCAAGATTGAATTCGCTTGCGGTTCCTCTCCCACCTTTCCCGATTACACCGACTGAATGTGCATCATCAATTAAAATTCTTGCGCCATATTTTTTTGCAATTCTATTTAATTCGGGCAAGTCAACAATTTCACCGCCGGTTGAAAAAACACCATCACTGACAACAAGTTTTCCTGCGGATTCAGGTAATTTAGAAATAACTCTTTCTAAATCAGCCATGTCGTTATGTTTATAACGTACTACATCGGCAGTTACGCCTTTTGCCATTAAATTTCCGGCAACAATACAAGCATGGTTGTCTCTATCAGAAACAACGTACTCACCGCGGTTTACTAATGTAGGAATAATTCCCTGAGCAGTTTGGTAACCGGTAGAAAATAATAAAACAGCTTCTACTTCTAAGAATTTTGCTAATCTGCCTTCCAATTCTATATGAAGATCGAGAGTTCCGGTTAAGTAGCGAGAACCCGAACAGCCTGTTCCATATTTTTCAATAGCTTTTATAGCGGCTTCCTTTACAGCAGGATGAGCGGTTAATCCCAAATAATTATTAGAGCCCGCCATAACAATTTTTCTACCTTCAATCTGTACAACAGGTCCCTCATTTGCTTCGATAGGTCTGAAGTATGGGTATAAGCCAAGTTTTTTAACTTCATCGGCACGCGTAAACTCAAAACATTTGTTAAATAGATCCAAAAGATCCTCCGTATCCGGTTATTATTAAATAATTTATTTATACGAACTTATTTTAGTAATTTTTCATTTAAAATCTATAATTAAATAGTTTCAAAATCAAATTACGGAAAAAAATGAAGGAAATTGCAGTTATTACCGGCGGAAATGGTTTTGTGGGAAGCCATTTAGTAGATTATTTGCTCGATCAGAATTTTGCAGTGCGATGTATTACCCGAAAAAGCAGTGACCTTAAATGGTTAAAAGACAAAGATGTGGAAATTATTAATTCGGGATTATTTGATAAAGAAGGATTGCGCAAAGCTTTTACCGGAGCTTCTTATCTTTTTCACGTTGCGGGTGTTGTTAAATCAAAAAGAAAGGAAGGTTATTTTAAGGGGAATGTGGAAACGACAAGAACTTTATTGGAAACCGCGGTTGAGTTTAAGAATTCATTTAAAAAGATTTTGATTGTAAGCAGCCAAACTGCCGGAGGTCCTTCGCTTGATGGAGAACCAGTTGATGAATCGATGGAACCGCGTCCGATAACTACATACGGAAGAAGTAAATTAGAAAAAGAAAAAGTTGCAAGACAATTTATGAATGAATTGCCGATAACTATCTGCCGAGCCCCGGCTGTTTATGGTGAACGCGATACCGAAATTTTAATTTTCTTTAAAACTTATCATAGTGGAATTTTTACAACTATCGGTATGGACCTTAAACGTATCAATTTAATTCACGTTAAGGATTTAGTGCGCGGATTTTATCTTGCCGCTCTTTCGGAAAGAACAAAAGGAGAGACTTATTTTATCGGTTCAGAAAAATATTATACGTGGGAAGAAATCGGCAAGGTAACGGAGAAATCATTAAACCGCCATGCTCTACATATTGTAGTTCCTCACTTTTTAGTTTACGGTATTGCGGCGGTTGCACATTTCTTTTCCATTTTCTCTAGCAAAGCCGCAACGTTGAATTTAGAGAAAGCACGCGACATTACTCAAAAAGATTGGATCTGTTCTTCGCAAAAAGCCTTTGATCATTTCGGATACAAACAGGAAATTTCTCTTGAAGAGGGAATTAAGAGAACGGTAACCTGGTACAGGGAGATGAAGTGGATTTGAATATCAGAAATGGTGCAAAATATCTTTAAACGGAGTAAATAATAGAGGTTATGTAAATATCTTTATCAATAAGATAGGAGATTTGTAATGATAGATTTCAAAAATGCAACGTTCCTTAAGTTGAAACCGATTAAGCTTGAAGAGATCATCGAAACAATGCCAAAAATGTTTCTTGATGATGAAAACGTCTTTGCTGCTTTTAAAACCGTAAGAGATCAGCTCGTCTTTACCGATAAACGGATAATTGCAGCAAATGTTCAAGGGATAACCGGAAAGAAAATTGATTTTACTTCAATCCCTTACAGCAGAATACAAACTTTTTCCGTTGAAACTGCCGGCTTAATTGATTTGGATTGTGAGTTGGAAATTTTTGTAAGTTCTATCGGTCCTATTCACTTTGACATTACGGGCGGCTTTGATATTGTGGCGTTCAGTAAACTGATTGCTAAATACATTTTGTAAGTTAGGAAGTATTCGTCCCGTTGAAATTGAACCTCACAAAAAGGAAAGAATGTTTTCATGAATTTGAATATCGAACAAGGAATAATGAATTATGAATTTTTTATCCTTCGATATTCTGAATTCCTTGTTCGTTATTCATTATTATTTTTTAGTTCAGGCTCTGACAGATTAAGAATGAAATAGGATTCAAATTAATTCCTAATTATTTTTCGCCCCTTCTTTTATCCAGGTCTTAATTCCATCAATTTGATTTTTTGTTAAAGATGGATAACCAAGCGGAGGCATACCATTTGAACCTAATTGTCCTTCAATTGCCCAAACAAGCCGCGAAGTTTCCGGTTCGTAATCGTTTATAATTCCTGGAACGTGCGCGTTCGTCCAGGTTGTTAAACTATAACTTCCCGCGCGCGTTTCATCATCGTGGCAACCGGAGTTTGTACACTTAACGTTAAAAATCGGCTGGATATGTTTTCCAAACAAAACGTTTGAAGCCGGTATAATAGCGTCATCAACTTGCTTGTTAGTAACCGTATCTTTACACCCGCCGAGAAAAACCCAAAAGATTATCGTAACTATGGAAATCGAATTGAGAATATTTTTCATGTAACCTGAATTTCGTTATTAAATTGAGTTAATAGAACACTCTAAAAATCTTCATTACTAATTTCAAAATAAATCTTTAGCGGAACAATGGCAAAAAGATAATCCCATTTTTTTCATCCATCCATCCAAACTTAGTGCGCATAGCCGCCGACCAAAACTTTTTTAATCTCGGTCCGCCGCGGCTGAAAGAATTAACGAATAGCGATTTTTGATGTTTCCCAAATTCCCATTACTTTTTTTTTGTTCGGGTTTTTAACTTCTAAAATCAAAAATCGTTAATCCTTGCTCGTAAATCATGATACAAAAAACAAGAACTTAACTGAAAATATCATGCAGACATTCAGTCATTCCACCATTCAGCAATTCCTTTATTCTTCTTCACTCCTTTCTTCTTTCCTTCCTAACGGCTGATAGTAGTTTACCGATTAATTCTTTATTTTTGTAAAAAACATTTCAAAAAAAAACGAATCGGTTATGAAAAAAATAATTCTACTTCTATCACTTCTCGTCTTTAGCATTTCATCTTTTGCTCAAACGTTTTTACCGAAAAGGGAGTTTAGAGGGGCATGGATAGCCACCGTAACAAATATCGATTGGCCCACAAGAGGAGCTTCAACAGCATCGCAGGAACAAGCGTTAATTGATATCTTAGACGGACTTAAAGCGCTAAATGTTAATGCAGTGATGTTTCAAATTAGACCGGAATGTGACGCTCTTTATAATTCATCAATCGAACCCTGGTCTTACTGGTTAACCGGATTTCAAGGAATTGCGCCAAGTCCTTATTATGATCCGCTGCAATTTGCATTAGAAGAAACACACAAACGGGGAATGGAATTACATGCCTGGTTTAATCCTTATCGTGCTGAAAACACTTTAGGGGGATATACAACAGCGCCAAATCATATTTCTAAAAAGCATCCTGAATGGACATTTACAAAAGCAGGAAAAAGGATTCTTGATCCGGGTATTCCCCAAGTGAGAGATTATGTTTTATCAGTTATTATGGATGTTGTAAGAAGATATGATGTGGACGGAATTCATTTTGATGATTATTTTTACCTTGATGGGATGCTCTCGGAAGATGCGGCGAGTTTTGCTTCCTACAATCCGGGAAATTTAGGTTTAGCCGATTGGCGCAGAAATAATGTAAACACACTTGTAAAAATGATAAGTGATAGCATTAAGGTAGTGAAACCTTATGTTAAATGGGGGATAAGTCCGCGTGGAATTTGGCGTCCGAACTATCCATCGGGAATTTCAGGTAATGATAATTACAATTCCATTTATTGTGATGCAATGGCTTGGCTGCATGCTAAGTCGATCGATTATATTAATCCGCAACTTTACTGGGCTTTTGGCGGCGGACAAGATTACGGCAAGTTAATGCCCTGGTGGGCAGACTCTGCCGGTGCTAACGGAAGACACATGTATGTTGGTCATGCGGTTTACAGAATTGGTACTTCTACATTTCCTGCTGCTGAACTTCCAAATCAAATTAGATTAAATCGTGCTACTCTAAAATGTCAGGGAAGTGTTTTATATAACACAACTTCAACTTTAGAGAATCGGTTAGGTTTTACCGATTCATTAAAAAACACGCTCTACAAATATCCGGCGTTAACTCCAATAATGAGTTGGAAAGCAAATAACGCTCCTATGCCGCCAACTAATTTGCGAATAGAAAAAGATTTGGCAACTTCAACAGCAAAACTTGTTTGGGATAAAGGCGAGTTTGATATGGATGGTGATTCTTCTTTCTTTTATGTTTTATACAAGTTTACTACAGGTTCACCATCACAAAGTGAAATTGATAATAACGAAAATATAGTAGACATAACTACATTAAAAGAAATAGCGCCCAAAAATCTTGTCGCATCATCCGGCGATCTTTTCTTTGGTGTAACCGCATTAGATAGGTACGGAGCCGAGAGTCCCATTTCAAACATCGTTCAACTATTACCGCCTCCCGTCCCATCGCTTGCTGTTCCTATTAATGATGAAATGCAGCAAAGAGATACATTAAAGTTGATCTGGAATTACGCAAAGGATGCTTTCCAATATCAGTTACAAGTTGCAGACAATAATGCTTTTAGCGGAACGCCGGTTGTGAATAGCGTGGTTGTTGATACTTCTTACGTTCTAACGAAATTGGCTGGCGAGAAAAAATATTACTGGCGAGTAAAAGCAAGTAATCCGGCGGGAGAAAGCGGATATTCTTCAACGTTCAATTTTACTACCGGTTTCCCGGCTGCTATAACATTGCTTGAACCCGCAAAGTCATCGTATGAAGTTTCAATTAATCCAACGTTTAAGTGGAGTAGATCAGATGCAGCAACATCATACAGATTTCAATTTTCTTCGAGCTTAACTATTACACCGCAATCAACTTTGCTTGACACGGTTTTGACGGATACAACTCTTTCGTTAACAAAACTTATGTTAAATAAAAATTATTTTTGGCGGGTTGCCGCTTTAAATGAATATGGAATGAGTTTGTGGTCGTCAACCTTTGGCTTTAAAACTCAACCCACGGTTAAGGTTGAAGATGAAAAGATAATGCCTGATTTTTATGAGCTTGCACAAAATTATCCTAATCCTTTTAATCCAACAACAACAATAGGTTTTGCAATTCCTTTACCTGAATATGTGGAAGTAAAAATCTATGATATGCTCGGAAGCGAAGTATTAACGATAGTGAATGAAGATTTACCATCCGGGAAATATTCAGTTGAATGGAGCGGACTTGATTCACTTGGCAATCACCTTCCAAGCGGAGTTTATTTTTATAATATTCGCGCCGGAAAATTTCATGATTCTAAGAAGATGATTCTCGTGAGGTAGAAAAGGATAAGAAACAGTAGAAAAGTAAAACTGATTACTGACAACTGTAAACTTTTCCGAGGATGATAGATGAGCTGAGGTTTGTTTATTATCCTTGAATAAATGAAAGTTTGGCTTTGCGTTTATGTTACACACGAGAAATAAATTTAGAGGAAAAATTTATGAGCGAAAAGAAAGATGAATCATTAGCGATCTTCGATACGTTTAGAATTAGACGTCATTATGATGAGGAAAAAGAAATCTGGTATTTCTCCGTTATAGATATTGTTGCAGCTTTAACAGATCAAAAAGATTTTAAAAGAGCACAAAGTTATTGGACTACATTAAAGAACCGTCTTAAAAAAGAAGGGAGTGAGATTGTCACAAATTGTGACAAACTGAAAATGTTATCAGGGGATGGAAAAAGTTATCTAACTGATGTAGCGGATGTGGAAACCATCCTTCGCCTTGTTCAATCTGTGCCGAGCAAAAAAGCGGAACCTATTAAACTGTGGCTTGCTAAAGTCGGTTACGAGAGAATGGAGGAAATGAATAATCCTGAAAACGCATTAAACCGTTCGCGTGAATATTGGCAGAAACAAGGCCGAAGCGAAAAGTGGATTCAGCAAAGAATGTTGGGGCAGGAAACACGCAACAAACTTACTGATTATTGGGGTGACCACGGAGTTAAAAAAGGTGATGAGTTTGCTCTGCTTACAACTATTATTCATAAAGAATGGAGCGACTTAACCGTAAAAGAACACAAAACTTTAAAGGGATTAAAAACGCAAAACTTGCGAGACCACATGAGCGAAGCCGAATTAATTTTTACCGCACTGGCAGAACTTTCTACAAGGCAAATTGCAGAGACGGTAACTGCGGAAGGATTTGAAGAGAATGTAAGTCCGGCAAAAAAGGGAGGAAGAATCGCAAAAGATGCAAGAAAAGCTCTTGAGCAGAAAACGGGCAAAAGTGTAATTACCGGTGAGAATTTTCTGCCGCCCAAAGTAACTCAAAGAAAAATTAAATAATTCGGTTGGAAAAAAAGTTAAATGGGAAAATTGGTTACTGATTCGCCACGGCGAACTGACAACTAATTCGCCGCGGCGAACTGAAAGCTAATAACCGAAAACTTTTTGAGGACGTTAAATAGTTTTGGTTTGATGGTTGATGGGGCAAGAATATTAATTGAGGTTACAATAACATTTTTAATGTCTGTTTGGTAATCTGCAAAAACATTAATAAGTTCGTTTGTACTAATAATCAAGAAATCAGGAGTTTTTATTTCTTCATTAGTTTTACATAGAAAAACATTACCGCATGGGGCTTTACCTAATCCTCACTTATATCCTACAAAGAAAAAACGAACAAAAGAATTTTACTTAAACGAAACAAATGGAATACATTTACCTATCTACCTTTTGGGGGTGCAGTGCCGTGTTGTAATGTATTCTTTAATTAATTAAACGATGAAGGATAAGTAATAATTAGCTTGTTATTAAATTTTGAATAAATGAAAAATATCGATGAAATAATTAAACTGATTGATTCAAAGCAATATAAAACTGCAATTGAATCTATTGAAAAGTCAGATGACTCTAATGAGCCACATCTGAACTATTTAGTCGGCCATATTTATCAACAATATGATAATCCAGAGAGATCTAATGAGTTGGCAGATAAATATTTTAGTAAAGTGGTTGAGGCAGACAGACCAATTTCTGACGCATTTATTAGATTAGCCAATTTGAAAGAAAGTAAGGAACATGCATTACGCATATTAAATAAAGGATTGGTTCTTTTTCCACAAAATGTCTCACTATATGAGGAAATTATAAAAAGAAATCCTTCAATTGAAAGACAAAAAATATTTGAAGAAGTCGAAAAAAAGGGGCTTTTTAGTAAGGAAATAACTCTATTGAAAATAGAGACATTCTATGATCTAAAGAAATATCAAGAAACTATACATCTATTAAATCAAGTTAATGCAGAGACTGACAAGGAAAAACAATTTATAAATTTAATAAGTGGTTATTGCTCTTATGAATTAAATGATTACAAAAAAGCTTTTTCCATTTTCTTTGATATAATTAAAGACGATATCAAGAATGACTTACAATATTGTGGACACATCGGAGCCATAATATCAGCATACGAGTATGATATTAATCTAAGTGAGAAATATTTTGACGAATTACCTAAATCGTTAGATATAAATCCTTACTTATTTTATCCTTATTCTTCATTCGATTTTAATATCGATAAGTATATTGAAATTCTTTTCTTGTTACTTAATAAAAGTAAAAAAAACAAAATCAAAGCTAAAATAAAAGGTATAAGAGGCATCTATAGATACCTAAATCATGGGGAAAATATTAATTATAGAAGCATACTCAAAGATTTATTGGCTGCTTATAAAGAATACCCATATGAGAAATTTTATATAGAAAATATAATTTGGATAAATCTTGAACTAAATGAACGGGTCGAAGCTTTTACATATTGTCTTAAGTATTGTGAGACTTCTATCGAAGAAGAAAAATTATATTATTCAAAATGGACTTTCATCAAAGAATTAAAAGGCAGTGAACTAACAGAAGCTATACGAATATTTTGTAGTAGATTTGATAATAATGAAGTTAGGATAGATACATTAATCATCAAGGAAATATTTTCTTCTTTAGTTGAGGCAACGTTCAAAGAAAAGGATTTTAACCAAGTTATAAAACTAAAATCTTACCTCGATAATAAGCATTTAATTAAATCCTCTGTCCTGTTTGAAATCGCTTATTCATATTCAGAAATAAACCAAATTGATTCAGCCGAAGAATATTATAACCTATATTGTGAAAAAAGAGGAATCACTTCAGCGGTTTCTAATAATCTTGGCGTTATTTATGAAAAGAAAGGAATGCTTGAGAAAGCTATCAAACATTTTGAAAAAGCCATAGAACTAGACAATAGTGATGATATTGCAAAAAAGAATCTCAAACGACTTAATAAACTTTATGAAGAAGAAAAAAAAGAAAATATTGAACTAACAATCTCATTAGACGAATTCAAAAAAGAAAACCCGTGGATAAAAAACAAAATACTAAAGTTTAATGATTATAAAGATACTGATGGCTTTATAACTTGCCCTTATCGTCAATTGCCTCAATACTTATCAGTATCATCAATAAAAGCAACAGATTTAATAAAGACTTTTCTGAATAAAAAATATGTCATTAAGATTTATGAACATGAATTAACAACGTCAAGTAGTGTTTATAGGATAAATCCTTTTATAGAAACATATCTTGTAGAATTAAAAAAAGAGTTGGTAATTGAAGAAGAACTATTGCTGATTGCCGAAAAGCTTAATTGTGAACAAATTACCAAACTTGGGTATAACTCTGAATTATTAAATGCAATAAATAAAATCAATGATGATCAACTTAGAGAAATGATCTTACGTGACATGAAAGAAAATACATTGTCTTTAATCACTCGTTCTTTTAAAGCAACCATAGTATTAAGTGGAAGCGTAATAGAAGCATCTCTATTATTCTATGTTCAAGGCAAAGGATTCAGTTCTTATAAATTAGAAAATGGTAAAACAAAAAAAATTATTTCAATGGATTTAAACGAGCTTCTCTATTTAGCCAAGGAAGAAAAATATATTGATGATCACATTTATCATCTAGGACATGCAATTAGAGGTTACCGTAATTTAATTCATCCTGGAGTTGAACAACGAAAAAAAACATTAAAGATAAGCTATGATAATGCAAAATTGGCTTGGGATATAACAAGGAAAATATTACTCGAATTATTCTTATAACAAGCTAACCCACCGCTCAACACGGGCAGCATTTTTCAGTACGGCATTTGTGGAATTATAAATTGCGTTTGCAATCCGCTGCGGCGGATAAGTTACTTTTTAGGTCGGTTGTTCCAAGAAACATTTTTATAAATGAAAGTTGCGTTTACAAAACCGTAAAGTTGTTCCTCTCTTCGGTAGCTAAACAGGGCGGTGCTTCAATTATAATTTGCCGGGATTTAACAATTTATCAAAAGGAATTACAATGAAATTCTTTGTTGTTGTCTCTTTGTTTTGTCTTCTTTTTTTGTCATGCAAGGATCAATCTTCTGAGAACGAAGATGCTCTTTCGGTTGAGGCGAAGTATGTTTTGCCTTATCCGGTCGGTCGGGAGTATAGGTGCTCGCTTGGATTTAATAACCCATATTCACACAACGGCTCATTCCGTTATGCTGTGGATTTTGCTATGCCAATCGGAACAATTATCACCGCTGCCCGAAGCGGTCGTGTTGTTTACATCCTCGAGACGTATTCCGATAATGATCAAAATGGAGGTCATGAAAACGTAGTGATCATCATGCATGAAGACTCCACCTATGCGCGTTATGTACATTTGACAACAAATGGAGTTTTGGTCACGGGAGGTCAGACCGTAATGCCGGGCGATACCATCGGTTTAAGTGGTAACTCAGGGAGCAGCGGCGCACCGCATTTACATTTTGACGTTACTAATGCGAACACCGGGCGGAGCGACCAGACGATTCCATTTGATTTCAAGAATACGATACCGCATCCGATTGGATTAAAAGTAGGTGTTACATACAAAGCTTTTCCATAATAAGAGCAGTGTTCAATGATACCTCATGTCTGATTAGTTTTCTTGAGAATAATTCCACGAAGGGGCAATTTTAATTTGGTTAAGAAATGGTTTTTGACCGCAGAATTTAAGATGCTGTTAGTGAAATAAAAATATTCTCCATATTTTTACATGAAAGGTGAGCGATCACCTTTTTTCAACTATTAAAACATAACATGGCAGAACTAGGACCCAAAAATCACTGATTGTCAATCGGATGATTGAATGGCTGCATGACTGATTGAAAACATTCATCCATTCATTCGTTTTTTTTATAAACTATCTAATTACTCTTGAAATACTTAGCCCTCATATCCCTTTTTCTCTTTTATGCTTTCTTTCAATATAAGGAAAAGCAGACAGGTACTTCGACTGTTTTAAATGACAGCGCCGCTGTTAAGATTAATATCGAAGATTCAAGTAAAATTAAAACAAAGCAATCCGCAAAAGTATTTTCTTCTTATTCTATTAAAGTTTCCTTAGACGTTCAAAAGAAGCTGCTCAAAGCTTCACAAATCGTTACATGGAAAAATCCATCCAACATCCCAACATCCGAACTCTATTTTCATTTTTATCCAAATGCATTTAGCAATAAACACACTGAATTTCTTGAGGGAAAAAAGATTTCCGAAAATTCTTTTTCACATATTTCGGTAAACAAAGTAGCGGTAAATCATCAACAAAAAATTCTGCAATATTCCACGAACAAAACAGATAATCGATTTGATAGCACTGTTGCGAAAATAGTTTTAGATAAACCGGTAAATCAAAATGATTCTCTTGAAATCGCGTTTGAGTACGAAGTAAAAATTCCCAAAGCTTACAGCCGCTTCGGGTATGACGCCAATGAAATATTTTTCTTTTTGGCTCAATGGTTTCCAAAATTAGGTGTATATGAAAACGGCAACTGGACTTGCGAACCGTACTATCCGTTCACAGAATTCTATGCTGATTTCTCCAACTACACGCTCGAAATAACCATTCCCAATGGTTTCGTACTTGCTTCGTCAGGCAAAGTAATCGGTAAAAAAGTTGAAGCAGAGAACACTACGTATAAAGTGGAACAAAAAAATATTCATGATTTTGCCTGGCTTGCCGCAAAGGATGTTTTAAATTTTACCGATACAATAAAACGTAAAGATCATTCGGAAGTTGCGGTTCATTACATCCTTCAAACAACAAATGAAGGGAGTAAAAAAAGAATCGGTAATGCAGTGAATAACGCTTTTTCTTTCTTTGAAAAAAATATCGGAAGATATCCTTATAAAACATTAACGGTGATTGATGCACCTACAAAAGCCGGAATGATACGCGCGATGGAGTATCCCGCTCTTTTTACTTTTTCTAAAGATTATTTTTCACCGGAGTTTACGAAAGATCTTGACGAAGTAATTCTCCATGAATTTTCCCATCAATATTTTTATGGGATGCTCGCAAATAATGAAACAACCGAAGCCTGGCTTGATGAAGGTTTTGCCGAATATGTTTCGCAAAAAATATTGCAAAAAAAATATGGACAAAGATTCGCTTCGTTCAAACTCTTCGGCTACTTACCGGTTACCGGTATGGAACTTCTCGCAATTGAAAAAATTCCTTTCATATATACGTTAACACAAATACCAAAGCCGTTTGAAGCTGATTTGATGGCTGCGTATTACCCATACGCGATGTTTGGTTCACTTAACGATACTAGTTTTCGTCTTTTAAATAAAAGTGTTTATCAATCTGTCTCTTATGCAAAGGGAGCTCTCTTCTTATTTACACTGGAAAAGTATCTTGGGGAGCAGAAGCTGTTTTTTATTTTAAGACAATATTTTAATGCATATAAATTTCAGCATCCAACTGCGGGAGATTTTTTTTCTACGTTAAGAAAATATTCTCATAAAAATATCGAATGGCTGATAACCGGTTTTTATGAAAATTCTTTTACGTGTGATTACCGCATCCTTGGAATTAATATTTCCGCAGATCATCGGCAAACCGAAGTTGTAATTGTTCGTGATGGGGAAGCGGTCGTTCCTTTGGAAGTTGATCTGCATACTGATAAGGATACATTAAAAACTTTTTGGAACGGCAAAGAAAAGATTAAAAGAATTGTTTTTCACACAAACAACAAAGTTTTGTCAGCAGAGATTGATCCTGAAAGAAAAAATTTATTCGATCTGAATTTTGCCAACAACTCATACACGGTTGAAACGCAATACAGCGGCGCATTATATCTTTCGGTTCGATGGTTTTTCTGGGTGCAAAACTTGCTGATGATCTTCGGAGGTTTGTCTTGAATCTTTCCATAAAAGAAATTTTGATAACCGGTTCAAGAATGGTTTTTGCGCACAGGAAATTTATTCTCCTCTTTTGGATTACGAATATTGTTTTTGCTTTTGCTTTATCTCTTCCTTTATTTTCAGTACTTCAACAAGGATTAGCGCACTCACTCATCAATAGTAATCTCAGTCTTGGATTCGATTATCTCTGGTATGTTCAGTTTCGTCATATTTATCAAAACTCACTTAACGCAATTCCGATTCTCCTTTATGCGTTTGCTGGAGTTTATGTTCTTCTCCAACTTTTCTATTTGGGGGGATTGTTTGCTGTTTATACGAATTCAAAAAAAAATCACATGGTTGATTTCTTTTACGGCAGCGTAAAGTATTTCATCAGGTTTCTCAAAATCGCTGTTTTTGTTGGAGCGCTTTATTTTGTTGCTATCAGCATTAATGTTTTAATTGATTATGTGATCAAACAAATCTTTTTGGAAAAGGAGAACGCGTTCATTGAATTTGCCGTTCAAATTTTTCGTTATCTTTTTTTTCTTCTTCTTATCACCATTATTAATATCATTTCCGATTATACAAAAGTGGCTATTGTGGTTGTTGATTCCACAAAGTTATTCCGGTCTCTCTACAAATCTTTTCAGTTCATTAAAAAGAATTTTGTTAAAGTGGTGACGATTTACTTTATTATGCTGATCTTTGTCGCAATTGGTGCAACCGTTTATAATCTTGTTGATAGTTTTGTCCCCAAAAAACCTGCGTACTTACTCTTACTGACCTTTCTAATTCAGCAGTTGTTAATTATATTTAGGGTGCTCATCAGGATGTATTTTTATTCCACGGAGTTATTAATTTTTACCGATGGCGAAGCCGAAACTGTTTCGCCCGCATTTGAAGAAATTAGTTAAGGAAAACAGTTATGGCAGTGCTGCCGATTACTCTTTACGGTGATAAAATATTAAAGAAAAAAGCGATCCGCATTTCTAAAGTGGATGCAAAGATTCTTACGTTAATAAACGATATGTTTGATACGATGCACAACGCCGACGGTATGGGCTTAGCAGCTAACCAGGTTGGAAGCCATAAATCAATTTTCATTTTTGATTTATCATCCGTAAAAGGATTTGAAAAATCAAAGCCGATGGTATTCATCAATCCCAAAATAGTTGAATACTCTGAAGAGACGAGAATTTTGGAAGAAGGATGTTTAAGTTTACCAGGCGTTCGGGCAAAAGTTGAAAGACCGACAGGCGTAAAGCTTCTTTATCAAGATATTGATTTGAAAGATCATATGCTTGAAGACGATGATCTATTTGCCCGCGTCATTCAACATGAATATGACCATTTACAAGCAACATTTTTTACCGATCGTCTTGATGACGAAGGGAAAAAAATGGTGAAAAAACTACTACTGAGAATTATTGCAAGAAAAGTTGAGATTGAGTACCCGGTTACGGATAAAGGAACTATGTAATAGTTTATGAAAATAATTTTTTTCGGAACGCCAGACTTTGCAATTCCTTCACTTCAAACTATTCTTGATCATCACCATGATGTTGTTGCGGTAGTTACTGCACCGGATAAACCGCGCGGTCGCGGAAAGCAAGTCTCCTTCACTCCGATTAAAGAATTTGCGCTTGAGCATTCCATAAAAGTTCTGCAACCGGAAGCTTTTAATGATGCAACCTTTATTGAACAACTTAAAAAATTAGAAGCCGATCTTTTTGTTGTTGTAGCTTTCCGGATTTTGCCGAAAGAGATTTTTTCTATGCCGGGATATGGTTCATTTAATTTGCATGGCTCGCTTTTGCCAAAGTTTCGAGGTGCTGCACCGATACAGTGGGCATTAATAAAAGGTGAAAAGAAAACCGGGGTAACAACCTTCGCTCTATCGGAAAAAGTTGATACCGGAAATGTTTATTTAAAAAAAGAAATTCCAATTGAGGATGAAGATGACTTTGGTTCGCTTCACGATAAATTAAGTCTGCTCGGAAGTCAAGCTGTTTCTGAAACGATTGAAATGATTGAATCGCAATCCAGCCATAGGCGGAATCAATTATTTCCGCAGGATAATTCAGCGGCGACACCGGCTCCCAAAATAACAAAAGAAATTTGTGAGATCGATTGGAAAAAAGATGCAGTTGAACTCCATAATTTGGTGCGTGGACTTTCACCCTTCCCCACCGCGTTTTTCGTTCATCAACAAAAAATATTTAAAGTTTATAAAACAAAAGTTGTTGAGCGAAATCTTGCACCGGGAGAAATTCAAGAAACTCCGGCAGAGTTGATATTTGGCTGTGGAAATAATTCATTGAGCATTTTGGAAATCCAGCAGGAAGGAAAGAAGCGTTTGAAGATTGAAGAGTTTTTGAGAGGGCACAGGTTTAACAAGTGAAGTATAATAATGAGTTTGGTAGAAATCTAATTGTGCGGATTTTATTAAGTAGAAAGAATGTTTGAAAGAATGGATGAATGAGAAAAATCAATTGATTTATTTTATTGAAAGATCATTCAGCCATGCAATCTTTCATCCATTCAAGCTGCATTGATCGATAGACTATTTACTTGTTCGATTATATGTTTGAAAATAATGAATTAGAAATTTAATACTGGTTTTTATTATTACGTTTATAAAAAGAGGATTTCATGGATTATAAGAATAATATTTTAG
>Ga0172379_10005343_pt1 | contig 18042 bp, 14 predicted proteins | sample GrowelOW334metaG_FD_119756 | JGI IMG/M metagenome (GOLD analysis project Ga0172379, IMG submission 119756) | Groundwater microbial communities from an aquifer near a municipal landfill in Southern Ontario, Canada - Groundwater well OW334 metaG | ecosystem: Environmental > Aquatic > Deep... | reverse complement strand
CAAAACCAGCCCGTACCTCCTCAGGGACGTCCAAGTACTCGGTTCCGGGCAAGGAAGCCAGGGGATGGCCCTTTTCATAGGACTCGGGTCCAAAGTAATAACGGTTCCACCTGCGGGTAAGGGTATAGACCCCGCACCCTGGGATGGAACGGGAGAGAAATCTAAGACGGGAACCCAGCTCTCCAAAACCCCAAGTTCCCGTATCGGCAGAAGTGAAGCTGAGACCCATGACCAGAACCGGGTCGATATAGGAAGTCATGCGTGTAACCTGCCTCAGCAGATCCTGCCGCATTTCCAGGTTGCGGCTTCGCATGCGTTCGATGCCGGAAGCCCAACCAAAAACCAGCAGAAGGGCGTACATGACGGCCAATGAAACCGCCTTGCCATGTTTTCTTACTGATAGGTGGGCGAATTTACTTTTCAAGAGCCTTCTCCACCAGCTCGGCAAGCAGGGGAAGAAGCTGCTTTTTACGGGAAACGATGTCCCGCAATACATACACCTTATCTTCGAGTTTGGGGAATGAAAGGGTGGCCATAAAAGCCTTGTCCCCTTCCACGAACAGGAGCGAGGTAAGTTCCGTCACGTCGGTAACCATCAGCGCGCTGAACAGCCGGGTTTTGGGCCGCCCTTCCCCAGCCGTCTTCTCCGCCGACCTTCGCACCGCCGCCAGCTCGGCAAGAATTTCATCCTTCCGCGCCACCAGCCCGTCGGGCGTATCAGTCTCCACCTGGCTCACCGTGAAGCCAGCCCCCATCTCGTCGTACACCTTCAAATCCATGTGAACCAGTTCTTCCGCAGACCGGGAGCCTATCATGCTCGCGGCGGACATGAGTTCCTGCCCGAGTTCATCGATTTCCAGACCGGTGATGGAAGAAAGGTACTCGGCGGCCTCGCGGTCGATTTCCGTCGTGGTGGCTGACTTGAGCACCAGGGTGTCGGCCAGGATGCCACTGAGCAGCAAGGACGCTATGGGGCGATCCAGGCGTACCCGAGCTTCCCGGTATAGATTGGTGATTATGGTGCTGGTTGCCCCAACGACCTTATTTATGAAGGTGATGGGGTAGCGGGTGGACAGATTGCCCAGCCGGTGATGGTCGATGACCTCCAGTATCTTGTAGTTCTCTATGCCTTCGATGGCCTGGGTAGGTTCGTTATGGTCCACCATTATCACTTCGATGTTGGGTTCCTTGATCAGGTCCCCTTCGTGCAGCACCCCGACGACTTGATCGTCATCGTCGACAACCGGCAGGCAACGGGAGGTGGATTGGGAAAGGGGGCCGCGGATCTTGCGCACCAGGTCGCTTGCCCGGGCGATGGGCACGGTTTCATCGCCCATGGTGCTGGCCGGTGTGGAATAAATGATGAGCAGGGATGTGGACGAGGTATCAAAGGGGCTGATCATTACCGATACGCGGTTGCGCTCGGCCAGTTCGGTCAGATCCTTGTCCAAGGTATTGCCGTTGGTGACGATAAGGGCCCTCACGCGACGCTCTATACAGTATTTCTGGATGGCGAAGCGGTCGCCCACGATGACCAGCGCATTCTCCGGCATCTCTGCGTCCAGGTGCTTTTTGAAGGTTTCGTCGTCCGATGCGGCCACTACGATAAGGGCTTTGCGTACCTCGTGTTCGTCGTAACTCACCACGGGCTGGGCACGCAGGGTCTTCAGGAGCAGGTCGATGGAAGTGGGGATGGCTGCTTTCTTGTGGGGGTTTATTTTCTTGAGTATATTCCGGGCAAAGGCGTTGTAATGGAGCAGGGAGCGGTACGTACCATCCTTGCGCACCAGCGGAAGGGCTTTCAGGTTGTCCGTTTCCATCCGTTCCAAGGCTTCCCAGAGCGGCACGTCCTCGGGGGCGGTCACTGGAGGGTCGCTCAGGTAGTACTCCACCTTCGGGACAAGGTCGGGCAGGAATTCCGGTATCTCGACGAGAAAACGATCGAAAATATACTCCGTCTGGGGATTCACCTTACCCGCTCTGGCCGGGTGGCAGTTAGCCATACCCAGCGAGGTTTTAAGGCGGGCGTAGGCTGCGGCGGCCACTACCGAGTCGGTATCCGGGTTCCGGTGTCCTATAACATAGATGCGCTTATTCATCGGAGCCCCTATCCATAACCACTCAACCCTGTTCCATTTTGGGCAATTCAGGTATCATACGAGTGAATACGATAACAAGTCTACAATGCAAACCGGAGCCTGTAAACGCCTATGATCGAGCTCGTCGCCTTTTTGGGAAACCATGGCCGCGAATACGCGAAAAACCGCCATAACGCCGCCTGGATGCTCGCCGAAGCGTTGCCCTTCGCTCCAAGCCTGTCCTGGCAGAAAAAATACAAGGGCAGATACGCCGCCTTGGACAGCGTCCGGCTCCCGGTCCTGGACGCCCCGGATCCTTCGGGTTCCGACGCCGCCCAGGAAATGCCCGCTCGCCTGCATTTCCTCATGCCGGAAACCTTCATGAACCTCTCTGGCGATTCGGTACACGAGGCGGCCTCCTTCTTCAAGATACCTCCCGATCGCATACTTATCGTACACGACGAACTGGAGTTGCCGCTTGGGTTTGCAAGCCTGAAATTTTCCGGCGGACTGGGCGGGCACAACGGCCTGCGTTCCATGAAAGCCCGCTTCGGGACCGCCGATTTCTGGCGCCTCCGCATCGGCATCGGCAGGCCGGACCACAGCGACATCTCGGGCTGGGTACTGTCCGATTTCAGCCTTGACGAGCGTATCCTATTGGATCTGACCCTGCCCAAAGTGGCAGTAGTCCTGACCCGTGCCTTGCGGGATGGACCTGAAAAGCTGCTCCCCGAATGGAATAAGAAAAGAATAGCCGAGTGAGCACAAACCAAAGATAGCACCCAGTCACAAGGAGAATTGTATGAGCGAGGCCGCAACATCATTCGACAGACTCTACGGCATAGTCAAACGCCTGCGCGCCCCCGATGGATGCCCCTGGGATCGGGAACAGACCCCACACAGCATACGGGGGAACCTGATCGAGGAGGCCTATGAATGCGTGGAAGCCATCGACCAGAAGGATCCCATGCATATCCGTGAAGAAATAGGGGACGTATTTCTGTTGGCTACCATGATCTCATACATGCACGAAGAGGAAGGCAGCTTCAGCGTCAGCGCTTCGTTGGAAGAAATATCGGACAAGCTGGTACGGCGCCATCCCCATGTGTTTGGAGAATCGGACGCAAAAACAAGTACCGAAGTCCTGGCCCAATGGGACAAGATCAAGGTTGAAAAGGAAGGCAGGGGCGCCAAGGATTCCATCATGGACTCGGTTTCCCGGGCACTTCCTCCCTTGGAACGCGCGTACAGGCTCCAGAAAAAGGCCGCAAAAGTGGGTTTCGACTGGCCTGAGATCACCGACGTCTGGGGCAAGATAAACGAGGAACTGGCCGAATCCAAAGCCGCCTTCGACGACCACAACGCTGCCCTCGACGCTGCCAGGTCAGACAGGGCGGCAGTGGGCGATTCCGCCACAAACAAACCCCATGGCGACCCTGTTGTCGATGCCCACTCGCGCCTGGAAGGCGAGTTGGGGGACCTGATCTATTCCGTCGTAAACGTATGCCGCTATCTGGGCGTGGACCCCTCCGTCGCGCTACACCGGACGAACGTCAAATTTACCGAACGCTTCAAGCACGTGGAAAAGCGCATGAAAGAAAGTGGCGAGGTAATGGAAACGGGCAAACTGGCCATCATGGACCAGTACTGGGAAGAGGCGAAAAGGCTGGAGAAGTAGGACGGATCAATCCCCGCCCCCGGCCACATCCTCAAGCGCCTCCCTGTCAGCTATGACGATACCCCGTTGACCTTTCAGTACCACCATGCGGTTTTCCTGAAAAACCGCCAGCTTGCGGCTCAGGGTTTCCTGGGTCATACCCAATTGGGAGGCCAGATCGCCCTTGGTCATCTTGAGGGTGAATTCGTCCTTTCCCGCCGATTCGGCAAGCAGGAAATTGGCCAGCCGTTGTTCCACGGTATGGAGGGTGATTTCCTCGATAAGGCTTTCACTGTTTTCCAGCCTGCCGCTCAGCTCCTCCATTACCTTGAGCCCGATGGACGGATGGGTAGCCATCAATCCTTTCAGCGCCGGACCTTCGATCATGCACATGGTGGAACTTTCCATGGCCACCGCATAATCACTCGATGCTTTCTTGCTGAACAGGGCAAGCTCACCTATGAATTGCCCCGGCCCCACCATCCGGATGACCTGTTCCCTGCCATCAGAGCTAAGCCGGTAAATTTTTACCCTGCCCGTATGCAGTACGAAAAGCTTTTCTTTCTTTTCGCCGGAGCGGTATACAAATTGCCCTTTTTCGAAGCTTTTCGTGCTGGTGATGGAAGCCACCTCGCCCATCTCCTCAGGACTCAGGTTGCTGAAAATCGGCACGATCTCGATGCAATTATATTGTCCACACTTTGTACACGCAGAAGCCATAGACTACACCCCACACAAATAGCGCCGCCTCCCAGGCAAAAATGCCGTCATCCAGGTCAAGGCGCTGTTATATGGTCAATATACTACAGCTTTTGCTTCTTTTCTTCGTGTTCCATTTCCGTAACCAAGCAACCTCACCGCGTTGATGATCACCAGCAATACCGAAAGCTCGTGGATGAGCATGCCGAAAGATAGATTCACTGTTTTAATCAGGACACCGGCAAGGAGCAACGCTGCGACCAGCAGGGCAAAGGCGATATTCTGTTTCATGTTGCGTACCGTCGCCCGGCTCAGTCCTACGGCGTACGAAAGTTTTAGTATATCCGCGGACATAAGCACCACATCAGCGGTTTCCATCGCCACGTCCGCGCCCATGCCACCCATGGCAATGCCCAGATCGGCGGAAGCCAGCGCGGGGGCATCGTTCACCCCGTCACCCACCATGGCGATCCTGCCATATTTCTTCTGCAGTTCCTTCAGGGAGCGTACCTTGCCGTCCGGGAGCAATTCCGCAAAATAGCCGTCCAAACCGAGCTCGTCGGCGATGACCCTCGCTGAATGATCGTTGTCCCCAGTCAGCATGAATACTTTCCGGATGCCCAGCGACTTGAGCTCGCGCACCAACCGCTTGGCATCGTCCCGCACCACATCGGAGATGGAAATGACACCGAAAACTTTCGTGCTGTCCCCAACCATGACGGCTGTGCGGGCCTTCCGCTCCTCCGCCTCCAGCCAGGGCTCCTGCTTCCCGAAATCCACGCCGTGTGAGGCGAACAACTTGCGGTTACCCACCAGCCAGGTTTTTCCTTCCAGGGTGAACTCCAGCCCCTGTCCCATGATCAGACGGGTGGCTTCCGGTACTTCACGCACTCTGCCGAGCCTGGCTTCAGCCTCCTTCACGATGGCTTTTGCCAGTGGGTGTTCCGAATAGGCTTCGCCTATGGCAACCAGCCGCAGCAACGTTTCCTCTGCCATCCCATACACTTGGATGGCAGCGACTACGGGCCGTCCGATGGTCAGTGTCCCCGTCTTGTCAAAAGCCACTACCTTGATGGTGCCCAATTTTTCCATGATATCGCCACCCTTAACCAACACGCCATGCTTGGCGCCGTTGCCTATGCCGGCGACTATGGATACGGGGGCCGAGATCACCAAGGCTCCGGGACAGGCGATGACCAGCAGGGTAAGCGCCAAAACCACATTCCGGGTGACCAGAAATGCAATGATGGACATCACAATGACTGCCGGGGTGTAGAAACGCGAAAATTTCTCCAGGAACTTCTGGGTCCTGGCTTTTTTGTCCTGGGCGTCCTCCACCAGATGGAGGATTCTGGCAAAGGTCGTATCGTCCCCAACGCGGTCGGCGACCACGAGAAGGTAGCCGGATTCGATGATGGTACCGGAGAAGACCTGATCGTCCTTATGCTTGTGCAGGGGAAGGGCCTCTCCGGTAATGGCCGCCTGGTTGACATAGGCCGCACCTTCCCTGACAGTGCCATCCACGGAGATCTTTTCTCCAGGTTTCAGCACGACCAGGTCGCCCTTCACCACCTCACCGGGGCTCACCACGATTTCCTTCCCGTCCCTGCGGACCCTGGCACTGTCGGGTGCAAGGTCCAGCAAGGCTTTAATGGATGACCGGGTTTTCTCGATGGTCTGGGCTTCCAGGAAATCCCCGAACATGAATAGGAAGGTGACTGCCGCCGCCTCCCAGAACTCGCCAATAGCCAGCGCCCCGACAACGGCGATGGTTACCAGGGCGTCGATTCCTACAATACGGTAGCGCAGGGCGCCAAAGGCTTTCAGGAAAATGGGGGTGCCGGCTACGAGGGTCGTGGCGAGCATGGTGATGACGGTGACGGGCTCATAGCCAAAGGCCTGCTTGAGCGCAAAGGAAAGGGACACGAGTATCCCCGACACCACTATGATCCGCGTTTTCGTCATTTTTAACATGCTCCACCCTTTTTCCCTTTTCTCCAGACTATTTCTCGCTAAGGACTTGGTAACCCAACTGCCCGATGCTTGCCTTGATGGCAGCGGAATCAACGACGCTCTCGTCAAAGGTCACCTTGACCCGGGACGAGTTGAACAGTACTTCGGATTCCTTGATGCCCGTGGTTTTCTTGAGCATTCCCCCGATCTTGGCCATACAGCTCGGGCAGGTAAGGGTTTCCAACTGGTAGCTTGCTTCTTTCATTTCATTTCCTCCTATGGAATATGGTACCTGTATGATAATCATGCATGTAACGACAAAGCTTTGACCCAGATCAAAAATGGGAAAATAATACTTCGATCTGGACGATCTGAAGGTCCTGTCAGTATTTTTGTAATAAGGCTTGGGACGAGCATGAAAAACAACGTACTCCTCACCGCGTCCGACCGTCGCTACGGAGATTTTCTCATAGAGCACTGGTTCAGGTCGTTGCGGGAAAACAGCGACCTCGGCAATATTGATGTCGCAGTAATGGATTACGGCCTTTCCCTGGCCCAACACTACTATCTGGAGAAACACGGGATCATTACGCGAAAGGGTAAACGCGACGGTCATGTGGCTGTGATCCGCTACCGGGAAATGCGCGATTTCCTCACGGAAACAGCCTACAACCAGGTGGCGCTTTGCGATTCAGGGGATATCATTTTCCAGGGGGACATATCCCCTGTCTTCCAACAGGATACCTCAAGTTACCGGGCGGTCTGCGAAGACTATAAACCGTTCTTTTCCGTTTTCATCAGCTCTGATTTTTTCGATCCAGCGGATAGGCAACGACTTTCCGAATGTTTCATCCACAACCGCATGGTCAACGGAGGTTTCATCGTCGCGCCTCGCGACAGGATGATCCACCTTGCCGATGAATGTCTCTCTACCATCAGGGACATGACCAGATTTGGCCCGGACCAGATCGTCCTGAACGGTGTCCTATACGAGGAAGGCTTTGTCGAACTGGAAAAAACCTACAATTATGTCATCGCTACAGCCAAAGAAGGCGTTTCGGTTGAATCGGGTGTCGTCAAAACCGCTAACGGTCGCATGCCTCTGGTAGTTCATAATGCGGGCAATCTGGGACTTCTGCGGCCAATCGAGGATTTCGGTTACGGACCGGAACGCAACAAGCTCAAGGAAGATACCTTGAATGCCTTAAAAACCCTATACCAATCGACTGAAGGTTTCTTTAAAACCCAGGAACTATTCATTGAATCACGCCGTCGCTTTCGCACCCGTCTGAGAAAGATGATAAGGAATTTGCGCCTCATAGATTAACCAGATGTCGGATGCAAACAAAATAATACTACCGGGAATCGCAAAATGGGATTATGCTAAAAAGTGATGATTAAAAACAGTCTGGCATCAAAAATATTCATTTTCCTCTGCACCTGGCTTATTCTGGCCACAACCTTTACAGCCCTTTTCCTGAGTTACATCGAGCAGGACCATAAGGAACACATCGACCGCCTTGCCGAGTTGGGCAAAGCCGAAGGCAGGGTTATCGCCGGTCTTATGGAACCCCTCTTTGCCGCAGCCTATAGCTTCAGCGGCCTTATTGAATTGAACCCTGATTTCCAACAGCCGGGAAATGCATTCGAACAACACGCAAAACGTCTTATCGAACGTTGGCCGCTCATCTACCACATATCCATCGCACCGGATGGAATTGTCTCCCATATCTATCCCCGGGAAGGCAATCTCGGGGCAATCGGTCTCGACCTCTTCAAGGATCCCCTTCGACGGGATGACGCCATACGTGCCCGCGACACCCACTCACTCATAGTCACGGGGCCATACGAACTCGCTGTGGGAGATCTGGGATTGACAGCCCGGTACCCGGTTTTCATTCCCGATCCCAAACAGGCGGGGAGCGATACATTTTGGGGTTTCGCAGTCTCGGTAATCAAGCTGGAGCCCCTATTGAAGGCCAGCGAACTTTCGTCCCTTGAAGCGGAGGGTTACCACTGGTCACTTTCCGCCCTTCCGTCCAATACCGCAGGAAAGACGGAAAACCAAAAACCAAGCCTCATCTCCTCTTCCAAGATCCTTCCGCTGGTCGACCCGGTGCTCACTGAAATAAATCTCCCCAACTCGACGTGGATTCTGGCTTTGGCTTCCGCTGACAAGGACCTCTACCATTTCCGAAGGAATATGCTGATCATCGCCTCATTGATCATTGCCCTGATAGCCGCTTCACTTTTTTCAGCCTATATCGACAAGCGCAGAAACCTGGCACGTTTGGCAAAAAGCCTGACCATCGAAGTGGCCGAACGGAAAAAGGCGGAAGCCCTTCTGGCCGCATCCGTAGAAACCAAGGATATCCTCCTTCGGGAAATCCACCATCGCGTCAAAAACAACCTTTCGGTAGTGGAGAGCATCGTATCGCTCCAATCCCTGGATGCCCAGGGCACGCGCTTCGAGGAAGCCTTCGCCCAACTCGCCAAGCGTATCCATTCTATCTCGCTCATCCATGAAAAACTGTATCGAGGTAGGGATTTAGACCACATCGAAGCCGGTCCATATATCCAGGATCTGGTCGTCTACATCTGCGACACCCTGGGTGGGGGCAGCGCGGTTCCGGAAGTATCAGTGGAGAATATCGAACTAAGTTCGAAGGCTGCCATGCCTATAGGCCTCATCCTTACGGAATTGCTCACCAATGCCTACAAATATGGTTCCAAGGGCAAGGTTTCCGTATCCTTGGCCGAGCATGGCCCGAATCTTATACTGGCAGTCGAAAACGAAGGATCGCCCCTCCCGGAGGGTTTTCGGGATACGAATGGGCTTGGTCTACGTTTGGTGGACGCACTTGTCGCGCAATTGTTCGGTAGATGGGAAGCAGAAAGCGGCCCGCCAATACGGTTTACGGTTGAATTTCCCCTGAATCCCGGTTCCATGCAGGAACCGGGCCATTAAAACCCTTTTTTGATCCCATACGCTCCGGTCGCCCTTGCCGCCGATCCCCAGTCATCAGTATCTTTCATCATATATTCCACGCTAAAGGACAAGGAGTCTTCCAAACATGGCCGTACACCAATTTCAGACCGAGGTAAGCAGACTGCTTCACCTCATCATCCATTCCCTGTACTCGCACCGCGAGATCTTCCTTCGCGAGCTGGTTTCCAACGCATCGGATGCCCTGGACAAGCTCAAATACCTGACTGTTGCCGACGATGCGTACAAGGCCCTCGTTTTCGACCCCCGTATCGATATCTCCTTCGACAAGGACGCCAAAACCATCACCATCTCCGATAGCGGCATCGGCATGAACGAGGCGGACCTTATCGAGCACCTGGGTACCATAGCGCGTTCCGGCACCCGGAGTTTCCTGGAAAAACTCAGCGCCGACGCAAAAAAGGACTCGAACCTGATCGGCCAGTTCGGCGTGGGCTTTTATTCAGCCTTCATGGTAGCGGACAAGATCGAAGTTGTTACGAGGAAAGCCGGCGAGGAAAGCGCCTGGAAATGGACGAGCGACGGCAAGGAAGGCTTCGATCTGGAGAGCGCTACCCGTGATGGACAGGGAACCACCATCCTGCTCCACCTCAACGAGGAAGGCCTCGAATACGCCAACCGCTGGTCAATCGAAGACGTGGTGAAACGATATTCCAACCACGTAGCCTTCCCCATTTATCTTCACTACGACGAGAAGGAATGGGACGACAAGGGCAAGGAAAAGGGCTCCAAGCCCAAGGTCGACCAGATCAATTCGGGAAGCGCCATCTGGCGCCGCTCCAAGAGCGAGCTTAAGGACGAGGATTACGCCGAGTTCTACAAGCAGATTTCCCACGACACCGAGGAACCGCTCCATTATGTACATACCAAGGCAGAAGGCAGCCTCGAATACGCCACGCTCTTCTACGTCCCCAAAAAGGCACCCTTCGACCTGTACAACGTGGACTACAAGGCGGGGGTAAAGCTCTACGTCAAGCGCGTCTTCATAACCGACGACGACAAGGAACTCATGCCCACCTGGCTGCGTTTCGTGCGGGGCGTCATCGATTCGGAGGATCTGCCCCTCAACGTAAGCCGTGAGATCCTACAGCAGAACCGGGTCCTGCTCAACATAAAGAACGGTTCGGTAAAGAAGCTGCTGGGTGAGTTCAAGTCCATCGCGGACAACGACAAGGACAAGTGGGAAACCTTCATAAGCCAGTACAACCGCCCCCTCAAAGAAGGTCTCTACCAGGATTTCTCCAACAAGGACGCGATACTGGAGCTGGTGCGCTTTAAAAGTTCAGCCGTTGAGGGCCGCACGAGCCTTGCCGAATACGTCGATCGCATGAAGAACGACCAAAAGTCCATCTACTACATCACCGGTGGCGACGAGAAAACCCTCAAGGCATCGCCACTGCTGGAAGCCTACAAGGCCAAGGATATCGAAGTCCTCGTCATGGACGATGACATCGACGAGATCGTCACCCCCGCCATCGGCAAGTTCAAGGATTTCGAGCTAAAATCGGTGAACCGCGCCGGGGCTGACGAGGAACTGGGGGAAAAGAAGGACAAGGACGCCGAAAAGCGCCTGCAACCCCTCGTGGACAGGCTCAAGAAAGCCCTCGGAGACCGGGTCAAGGACGTCAAGCTGTCCCGCCGCCTCCACGATTCGCCTTCCTGCATCGTGGCCGACGAGAACGACCCGTCCATCCAGTTTGCCCAAATGATGCGCGCCATGGGTCAGACCGAACTGCCCGACGTCAAGCCCATCCTGGAAGTAAACGGCGACCATCCCATCCTGGCAGGCCTGCAGGATGTGGAAGACGAAGCCCGCATAGCCGACGTCGCCGGCGTCCTTCTGGATCAAGCCCTCCTGGTGGAAGGCATCAAACTCAAGGACCCCGCCGACTTCGTCCAGCGCATGAACAGGCTGTTGTCCAGGTAATAGGCTGTCCTTTCAAACCAAGCTTGATAGGGCTCGATACCATTTCCTATTTTATTTCCTGCGCATACCCGCGCGTTCCGTCAGGGGCGCGCGGGTTTTCTCGCATTGATCCTTGCCACGCAGAACGCCATCCATTCGGATGGTTTTTTCTTTTGGCCAAAATCCCAATCCTTCCACACCTGGTACACCGATTCGGGTACAAAGCCGGCACCGGGTGCTTCCTTGGTATTGATGAGTTCCACCATCTCCAGAAAGCGCCTGTCGGTCCAGCATGATTCAATGCTGCTCAGTACTTCCGTGACGTGCAGGATGTCGTACCAGATGAAGGGTAGCTTCAATTTCCGGAAATCGGTGCCCATGTAGAAGATGTACGGATGCTGAACCAGACTGTGTTCCCAAAGCTCCAGCAGACAAGCTGCCCCCTGTCTAATCTTATCCGCGTACGCTTCAGGATCGCTCTGAAGCAACAATTTTACCATGATCAAGGTAGCGTAGGGGCAGGGATCGGTCTTCTTTCCTGGGCCACGCCAGGTACCCAACGCTTTGGAAACGACACAGGGCCAACCCCTTTCCATGGTTTTTCCTGAAAGAAAGTCGATCGCCTGCCTTAGACCATCATCGATAAAGCCCAATTTCTGAAGGGCGTACATGGTGGTCGGCGCATCGCACAAGGCCCAAGCACGGCTTTCCTCGCCGGTCCCGCCGTAGGCTTCCCCTATGCTCATGGGCAGACAGGGAATACCCTGCTCATCCCGGCATTCCAGCACCTTCCGGATTACCTCCCGGACTCCCGGATACTCAACAGTGAGACCAAGATCGGCGACGAATGCCAATATGTGGAAAAATTGCCGGGCGCTTTTATGACTGTTCAGGACGGGTCCGGGCCAGGTCGCGAGACCGCTTACCAGAGATGCTATCCTCTCATCGCGAAGCAGACGTTCATAGTATGTATCCAGGTTGGAAACCTTCAGGATACGCGCGGCATCATAAGCCACATGGGCTTGGGTCGATCGCAAGAATGGTTCAAAATCCAAGGCCATACCACCCGCCCTCAAGGCTCCCGACCCGTATCAGGCGGGATCCGGTCTAATCCTCACCCTCGTCTCCGCCAACGGTCGCGGGGAGAGCCAAGGCTTCCAGTCTATCCAATTCCTCATAACCAGCCTTCAAATCATCCAGGTAGTGGTTCAACTCTGCCGTCTTATCGCGGATAGCATTCATCGGTGCGTTTTCTCCCCCGGCGGGCATGCCGGACAGACGGGCAAGGTCTATTCGCATCTGCTTCATGGTATTTACCGACGATCGAAGCCTCAATTCCATGAGTTCCTGTTGCTCTTTCAGCTCAGCAAAGGATTTTTCCTGTTTTTCAATCTCTGAAAGCGATTTTTCATATTCCTTTTTCAGTCCCACGCCCACCGCTTCCTGCATTTTCAGGGTCAGGTCGGCCTTGTCCTTTCCCAACGCATCCATGGGAATTAGATCGATAATCCTGTCTACCTCACAGGTCCGCTTCGCCAGCAGACCGATTTGTTCGACGTACGAATCCAGCGTGGGTAGAAGGTCCCCATCCCAGGCCGCACCGAAACCAGTCGAATCACCCTTATCCTTTTCTCCCTTTCCTTTTTCTCCACTCCCTTTCCCGCCCACTCGCGTGCCTTTCCCTTTTTTGGCTGAATCATCCGTAGAGCTTGCACCCGTCTGTGCGATAATGGACAGGCGGATGGCTTTGGCCTCGTCAACCAAGGGCTGGTAGGGTCCAAGATCTTCCGGTGTTTCCTTGGCCATAGCCGGCATTCTCCTTAGCGCGCGGGACCAAGATCCGCTCAGGCCAAAAGATTCCAGCAGGCTTTTTTCCAGTTCTGACTTTTTCATGGCGTAGCTCGCGGCATGGGTAAAGAGACCTATGGCCATCCCTATCCCGGGAATCAGGAACCACAGGAAACCGGGGGAGGTGAGCAGGTTGATGGCCGCCAGAAAGCCGGTTGTTGTCAGGGTGGATGACAGGTGCATCCAGAATCCATCTTTTTTCTTCTGCAGTGCCTTAAACAGCTCAAGCTTCTCATGATCCAGCTCGGGCAGGCGTTTCAAGTCCTTGGCCTTCTCGGCCTTTCTCATCACCGAAACCAGGTGCTCGAGCAAGCCTATTCCCCAACCACCCAAAGGAAAGAGTGCCCAAGGGAAGCCGGGGCTGGTGGACGCGTTGATGGCCATAAGAACGCCATTCACGGCGATGAAGCTCAGCGCATGGCCGACAAAGCCGGCGATGGCGGAGCTGGCCTCGCTGCGGGTTTTCTTTGCGTATTTTTCATAATCCACCAGTCCGTCCGCCGCGCTCCGAAAGCGTGATTTATCCACTCGGCGTTCCCACTTGCCGGCTCCACGGCGATCCTCATCAACTTCGTCCTTGATGGCACGGTCCCGCACCCTCATCTCCACGCGGCCGGGTCTATGATCATGAAGGTCCTGGTACTTCCTGCGGTGGGCGAAGGCTGCGTTCAGACCACGGCGGATCTCATCCTCTATCCTGTATTCCAGTGTGTTGACGGTATGTACGATGTCGCTCCGCAAATCAGGGTCCGGGGTCGACTCATTGGAAGAAGCCCGGTCCTCCAACAGAAAACCTTTGACCGCCAGGTCTTCTATCACCGAATTAGCCAGGTTTCCTTCGGAACGGTAGCGTATGCGCATCTGGTCTACACTCAAACGCCTGCCTGCGGATTTTATATCCAGCATTATCCGTCGCTTTATGTCCTTGGCCCGGGCTTCATCATCAGAGGGATGCAGTTGTTGCTGTTCGCCCGCAGTACTCGCTTCACCTGCGTCAACGGCGGTGTCAACGATCTTAGTCGGCGCCAGGGGCATCGCTCCGGCGCTGGAAGTCTTGGTCGCTCTTCGTACGACCGCGGACTTGGCTGCCGTTACCGTCGCCGTTTGCCCGCCACCTGGAGGAACCAAGGCTGCAAGGCCGGTCTCGGCTGCGGCTTTTTCTTCCTTGTCTGGCACCAGTATCGTACGGGCATCCCGGTTGGGGTCAAACTCGATATTCGGCGTCGCTATTTCGTAGGCGTGAATTTCCTTGGTGATATTCTTCAGGCTCACACGACCTAATTTTTCAGCCTTGAATTCCACCTTGTTCAGAACGTGGTTATACACATCATGGGACATGCAAATGCAACCAGGATGTGCTACGGACTGCAGCCTCGCCGCGATATTGATCCCCTCACCCAGAGCATCATTCTTGTAGAAATAAATATCCCCCAGATGCACACCGATACGCACGAGCAAAGGCAAATCCATGTGCAGTTTGTTGTACTCATACAGTTGGTACTGAATGTCGATGGCGCTCTGCAAGGCATCCACGGTATTCCGAAAATCTATCAGAAAGGCGTCACCTATGGTCTTGATGACCGTGCCGCCCTTCTTTGCTACGATGGCCTCGATTATGTCGTTGTGCTTTTGGAGCAACTCGAGAGTGAGCGCCTCGTTTTTTTCCATCATTTTTGAGAAGCCCGCAATATCCGTATAAAGGATGGCCGCCAGGCGATAATCTGTCCGTTCCATCCCAGTAGGATACGATCGGATTTCTTCGCAAGTCAAGGTGGATTTTCCTGCGGAAAATCCAATGGAGTTCCGGAGGAACTCCAGCCTTTAGGCTGTAGGAAAATCCAATGGAGTTCCTACGGAACTCCAGCCTGCAAGCAATGGAACTCCAGACATTACGTAACGGAACTCCAGCCATTACGGTGGAAGGGATTGCCGTTCGGTGGTAAACTTGACCATCAAAGGTGCCTTCACAGGGAGGAGAGCATGGGGGAACACTCAAAAAGCAGCATGAATGCCGATAGGGTTTATAAAATGGTTTTTGGCAGCGTCTATCCTTTGTATGTACAGAAGGCGACAAGAAAAGGGCGTACCAAGGAAGAAGTGAATGAAATCATCTATTGGTTGACAGGTTATGATCAAAAAGGATTGCAGGAACAAATGGATAATGAAATCGATTTCGAGACCTTTTTTGCCCAAGCCCCGAAGATGCATCCCAATGTTTCCAAAATAACAGGCATGATTTGTGGTTATCGTGTGGAAGAAATTGAAGACCCAGTGATTCAAAAAGTTCGCTATCTGGATAAACTGGTAGATGAATTGGCAAAAGGCAAGGCTATGGAGAAAATACTCAGGGAGTGATGATGACGAATCGAAATAGCCGCTTTACTGATAATGAATAAACCATCAATTTCACCGAAGGTACAGGTATTTTCCCACATTCTGGCTATACTCACAATCCAACACCATGAAGAAACTTAAAACCGTCCTGTACCGATGTTCCGGTTGTTCCCACGAGGAGCCTAAATGGCTGGGGCGCTGTCCCCAATGCGGGGAATGGAACACACTGGAAGAAACCGCGATTTCCACACCGGTTGCGGCCACAGGCTTGCGGGCCATGGCTTCGGGCGGCTTGGGAAGAAGCGGAGCGGGGGCAGGTTCTGGCTCAGGGTCCTTACCGCTAACGGCGGTGGATCCCGACGAAGGGACGCGAATTTCCAGTGGCATAGGCGAGCTGGACCGGGTACTGGGCGGCGGCATCATGAAGAAGTCGGCCATACTCGTGGGCGGCGAGCCGGGTATCGGCAAATCCACCTTATTGTTGCAGGCTGCGGCTTCGTGTGGAACCAAGGGGCGGGTCCTCTATATTTCCGGCGAGGAATCCGCCGGACAAATACGGATGCGGGCGGATCGACTTGGCATTCAAGGCGAACGGATCGAGCTTTTCTGTTCCGCCCGCCTGGACGAGGTAGCGCATATCCTGGAAGCCGTCAAACCGGTCATCATCATCGTGGATTCGGTGCAGACCCTCCACTCACCGGAGATAGGGCCAGTTCCTGGTACGGTCAACCAGATGAAGTATTGCGCCCACGAACTCGTATCCTGGGTAAAGGAACGCGATGCGGCCCTATTCCTGGTAGCCCATGTAACCAAGGACGGCATCATAGCAGGCCCAAAAAGTCTGGAACATCTGGTGGACACGGTCCTTTATTTTGAACAGAACGATGCGGACAGCCGCTTCCTGCGGGCTGCCAAGAATCGCTTCGGCTCGGTGGACGAGATAGGCATTTTCACCATGGGCGACAGGGGTCTGACCCCGGTAGATGATCCGTCGACACTTTTCCTGGTACGCCGTGAGGGAGAACTGCCTGCGGGCATCGCCACGGCTGCGGTGTTGGAAGGCTCCCGAGTGCTGATGGTTGAGATCCAGGCCCTGACAGTGCCCTCAAAAGGCGCCATGAGCCGGGTCTTCTCCGACCGGGTGGATATTGCCCGTGTTTCACGGGTCGCCGCAGTACTGGAAAAGCACCTTGGGATACGTTTTTCCGACCATGACCTCTATGTCAACGTCGCCGGAGGCATACGCATTGCCGAAGTCGGTGTGGAACTGGCCTTGGCAGCAGCCCTATACTCCGCACGGACCGGGTTGCCCCTTCCTTCGCGACTGGCCGTTGCGGGTGAATTGAGCCTTGCCGGTGAGTTGCGTCCGGTCCGCCGCCTTTCTTCAAGAGTAAAAGCCGCCCGGGCGTTGGGTTTCGAGCGTTTTGTCGGTCCGCGCAACGAATCCATCGCCCGCAATGACGGAGGTGAACGTGATGGCTCCGAAACCTGGACCGCGACCGTCGATTTACGATCCAGCATACGGATGATTTTTGGGGATAAAAAAGTGAAGGCATCAACACTTGACGGCTAGAACTCTTTGAGTTATCTTTTATTCTGAGCGGGATTAATTTGAATAGCACAATTAGATGCGGCCACATTATGCCGTCGGCGATCGAGTACAACCAACAACCTTCACACCCAGCCACCCGATCCGAATCAAGCAATCCCCCATACCATAGTCTCCTTCGCACCTCCGTACGGAGTGCGAAAAACGCTTATTTTTAATAAGCGAGATAAATCGCGCGCCCGGACGCATCTCCGGGAGAAGGACTTTTTTCGATGGCCAAGAAACTTTACGTCGGTAACCTCTCCTACAACACCTCCGAGGACGGACTCCGCAACCTTTTTTCAGGTTTCGGCAATGTTATGTCCGCCAAGATCGTTTTCGATCGCGACACCGGTAGCTCCAAAGGCTTCGGCTTCGTCGAGATGAGCACGGATGAGGAAGCGAGCGCAGCTATTGCCGGTGCCAACGGTCAAGAGCTCGATGGTCGCCAGCTCCGCGTAAACGAGGCCATGGACAAGCCCCGTCGCGATCGTGATTCCGGTGGTGGCTACGGCGGCCGCTGGTAATCCATTTCCAATAAAAAACCCGGCCATCATGACCGGGTTTTTTATTGCTCCTTCGCCTCAGATATCCAGCTTGACTAATTCTCGTAGCTATACTAAGATAAATGCAGAGTGAGAGAAACTCAAGACAACGAAAAGTCCTTTCCCGTTGATGATCTCCTTTCGAAGTTCCTGAAATGCGTCATTTACATGGCGTGGTTCACGAAAACCGACTTGGTAACGTTTACAGCTTGGAAAAGCACCGCCCGACCTGTCCGTCTCTCCGCTCGTTTACCTATCGCATCAGGAGTTTTTTACTCGACTGCGCGGTAGGAAACGCTTATCCTGGATAGGCGGAACAAGAAAGTCTGGACTAGCGCCCAGACGAAGGAAGGGCCCACCATGGCCAAGAAACTGTATGTCGGAAACCTCAGCTACAACACCTACGAGGACGGTCTTCGTAACCTCT
>Ga0172379_10005342_pt1 | contig 18042 bp, 14 predicted proteins | sample GrowelOW334metaG_FD_119756 | JGI IMG/M metagenome (GOLD analysis project Ga0172379, IMG submission 119756) | Groundwater microbial communities from an aquifer near a municipal landfill in Southern Ontario, Canada - Groundwater well OW334 metaG | ecosystem: Environmental > Aquatic > Deep... | reverse complement strand
TTCCGGCAGTATCTTTCGGTGATTGAGGGGATGCCGATGCTGTATGAGCGGATCGAGGCCGACTGGCACGAGTCGCACAGAATGGCAAAGCTGAAATTCAATTTCGCGGCGAAAAACGACACGGTGTGGTACGACATCCCTTATGCCGCGATACCGCGCAAATCGATTCCGGTGGACCCGTTCGACAGGGCAAAGACGGAGCACTGCGGCCAGAAATGGGCGGACTTCAGCGACGCAAGCGGCGATTTCGGAGTGACTATTCTCAATACGGCAAAATACGGATATGACGCGAAGGAAAGCGCGATAAGGATGTCGCTGCTGCGAGCGCCGTTATATCCAGATCCATACGCGGATCGGGGCTTGCACGAAATCGAATACGCGTTTGAACCGCACGTCGGCGATTGGAAATCGAGCGACGCGCCGCGCAAGGGGTCGGAATTCAACTACGCTTTGCTTCCGCTGATGGCGGCTGCGCATGAAGGAAAACTTCCCGCGGCTTACAGTTTTTATAGCGCGGAACCGGAGAATGTCGCTCTCGCCGCCGTCAAAAAAGCGGAAGACGATTCCAACCTCGTTCTTCGTATAGTGGAGACTGAAGGCAAGGACAGCAAGAATGCCGTCATTAAGCTTCCATTCACGCCTAAATCTATATCTGAAATCAACCTGATAGAGGATGCGATGGCGAACGGGAAACCCGGAACGATTAAAGGAAATTCGATAGTCGTTCCGTTGAATAAATTCGAGATCAAGACAATAAAGCTGACAAAGTGAAAGACATTCTGCTAAAATTTGCGAAAAGCCGCTAAACACATGAAGGAATAGATGAAGAAAAAAATTGAAAGCGAACACTGGCTCGACGGAATACCCGGCGCCTACCCGCGCGGATTGTTGCGGGGCTGCGGCTACCGGACAAGCGATTTGAAGAAACCGCAGATAGGAATAGCGAATTCGTGGACCGAAGCCAATCCGGGCCACACGCACCTGCGGGAACTCGCGGAGCACGTCAAAGCGGGCGTATGGGCGGCGGGCGGAATGCCTGTCGAGTTCAACGTCATAGCGCCTTGCGACGGAATCGCGCAGGGCGACGGCATGCACGCGGTTCTTCCGGCGCGCGACATAATCGCCGCAAGCGTGGAACTGATGTCGCTCGCCCACAGATTCGACGCGCTTGTTATGATCGCTTCATGCGACAAGATAATTCCGGGGATGCTGATGGCGGGAGCGCGGCTCGACCGGCCGACGATTTTCCTCACAGGAGGAACTATGCTGCCGACGCGGCTCGACGGCGAAACATTCGTTACGAGCGATATCAAAGAAGCGATGGGCCGTTATAAAGCGGGCAAAATAGACGCATCTAAATTCTTGGCGATTGAGGAACACATCTGCGAGAGCGCGGGCGCCTGCAGCATGATGGGCACAGCGTGCACTATGGGGTGCCTTGTAGAAGCTATGGGCTTGTCACTGCCCGGCGCCGCCACCGGACTTGCTGTAACTGCCGAACGGCGGAGAATGGCGAAGGACACGGGCGAAATAGCAGTAAAAATCGCAGGCAAAGGACCGTCTTTCAAACAAGTTGCGACTCCGTCTGCTATCAAAAACGCCGTTCGTGTTCTGATGGCGCTCGGAGGTTCCACAAACGGAATTCTGCACATGCTGGCGCTTGCGGCCGAACTCGGAACCAGGCTGTACCTGAGAGATTTTGACATTGCAAGCCGCGAGACCCCGCTTTTGGTCCGCTGTAAACCGGCGTCAGGATGCACTCTGCTTGATTTTCACGAAGCAGGAGGCGTGCAGACCCTTCTTGGCGCGCTCGAAGGCAAAATTGACAGGGACGCGCCCGCCGTTGCGTCGAAAACGCTGCGTTCTCAAATTCGCGCCGCGAGAAAGCCGGACGGAACGGTCATTCGCAGAATGGACAACCCGCTCGCGCAGGAAGGCGGAATCGCCGTGCTATATGGTTCGCTCGCGCCGCTCGGAGCGGTTGTTAAACAGAGCGGCGTGCATCCTGCGATGATGAAACACGAGGGGCCGGCGGTAACGTTCAATTCCGAGGAAGACGTACAGAGGCATCTGTTAAACAAAAAGGTCAAGCCGGGCGATGTGCTCGTTATACGATATGAAGGGCCGAAGGGCGGACCGGGAATGCGCGAGATGTCGATTCCGGCGGCGTTGCTTGTCGGAATGGGACTTGGAGACAAGGTTGCGATGGTGACTGACGGGCGCTACAGCGGCGCCACGAGAGGGCCATGCATCGGCCACGTGGCGCCGGAGGCCGCCGCCGGCGGTCCCATAGCCGCCGTTCGTGACGGCGACATTATAAAAATCGACATCCCAAACCGGCGGCTTGAACTCAATGTTAAAACGGCTGAGATTAAAAAGCGGATTGCCGCGGCGAAAGCGCCGGTAAGGCCGCAAGCTGCCGGTTGGCTTGAAATCTACGCAAAACTTGCCGGCGGCGCAGAAATGGGAGCGCGGTTGACTGTTAAATGAAAACGGCTCAACATTTAATGGCCATATCTTTAATAGCCGGATCGTTTTTCGCCTTTTCTACTTTTGTATTCTCTCAGGAAAAACCCGCAAACTCTTTTGTATCGTCAGCTTTCCCATTATCAAGCATGGTCGTGTTCGATAAGATCTACGCCGTTTGGGACGACGCTGCGGCGACGCCCACCGTTAAGATTACCGTCGCAGCAACCGCGATTGAAAACAATGTCGACAAACAAAAGACAGTCAGAGTGATCGGTTTGAATGCCGACATATCGACGGATAGCGGCCTGACGTGGAAATCGTATAAGTTTGAAATCGATTCAGCCGGCGTTTGGAAAACGGCGATTGAATTGCCTGATTTCATTGATAAAAGCGTATTAGGCAAAGAACCGGAATTGGAGACGCTGAAGAAAAAAGGAACTGTCACGGATGAATTGAGCGGAATGATAAAGGGGCCGCCGGTTGTCATGCCGAATCCGGTTCCTGAAGAAGGACCGTCGCGAATATCGAATGAAGCGGAAGCCCTCATATGTTTTACCGCGACTGATTCCTTAGGGAATACAACCGCTGAACTGTTCAATCAGATAGCTCCAAACGCTGAATCAAAAATGCATTTCACGCAGACATTTAAAGCCGCACAACCTGAAAATGGCGAAGAGAAGAAAAGCATTTTTGACATATTAGATGTGTCCGCCTCCTGGTTAAGAGACAAGATTTTCATCAGGCTTACGCCGGGCGCCGTTTTTAATCAGTATGAATTTATGAAAAATCCGGAGTTCGCTTATTACATATTACGATTCACCGGCTCCGATATAGAATCAGACGCCGAGATGATAGGAGAAGGCATTTATCATTATTTTCTTGTGACGGACGTGCTTACATGGCAGAAAACTCCTGTGCCCGATTCATCGCCTTTTATGATGAAGCTGAACAATAACTTCCTATTGGATTTTGATCAGGCAATGAACACGCCCGAGAATAAACTTTCGCCAGAGCTGAAGAAATTGAAAAAAGATATTCTGGCCCGCAAAATCGTTCCGTCCGATTACTTTTTGACACGAACGCCGGTAACGTATTCAGGGCTTGAATCACAGATGATATCGGGCAGGGCATTTTGGAAAATCAACGAGAAAGCATTGACCGCCGGGCAGGAAGAAGAAAGATCTTTCCGGATGTACGCATATTCAGGGACGACTAAGCACATAGGTTCAGTCTCAATGGATATAAAGGCCAAAACCGGTTACGCGACGTTTTTCCTGAGACATCATATTTTAAAAGGCGATAAGCCTGAAATACGTTGCGAAATAGGAGATAATATGAGCGAGCCTCCGGTTCCAAGCGGTTTGCCGCCGGATGCGATCTGGGAATAAACGGAAAAGAGGCGCGGCTCACAAGCGGCGCGAATATATAAATAAAGGCGCTTGAAGTCATGAAAGACATATTCTTCGGACCTGACCATGAAAAGCTGCACGGTGTGATTATACATGCAGAGCGCGACGGCGCTCCGGCGGTTGTTTTATGCCATCCGCATCCGCAGTTCGGCGGATCTATGAACAACAACGTCATTCTCGGCATGGAAGCCGCTCTCGCAGACGCTGATTTTACAACGTTGCGTTTCGATTTCCGCGGAGTGGGGCGCAGCCGAGGCGTTTACGGCGACGGAATTGGTGAAGTCGAAGATGTAAACCGCGCGATAGCTTTTCTCGCAGCAGACGCTTCTATTGGCGGCATTTATATAGCCGGTTATTCCTTCGGCGCAGCGGTTGGATTGAAGGCGGGCGCCGCCGCAGATAGGGTCGCCGCTCTTGTCGGCGTAGCTCCTCCGACTATGATGTATTCATTCGATTTTCTTTGCGAATACAAGAAACCGCTTCTTCTCGCCGCAGGTTCTCTAGACGAATTTTGCGACACTGACTCACTGCGGCCTTTCGCGGAACAGCAGGGCGCAAGAATCGAAATAATTCCCGGAGCCGACCATTTTTTCATTGGAAATGAAGTTAAAACAGGCGGGATCGTTCGCGATTTTCTTTCGGAGATTGAAACTGGAAAGGAATAAACATTCTTTGACTTTGATCAAGGAATTAAAAATGGAGGAAATATGAAGAAACACATTATCCTGGGAATTCACATCACGAACAGACTGAAAAAAGCGGCAAGCGTTCAGAAGCTGCTGACCGAATACGGCTGTAACATCAAAACGCGCATCGGCCTTCATGAGGTGAACGAGAATTTCTGCGCCACGAACGGGATGCTGATTCTCGAACTTACAGGGGACGAGAAAAAATGCCTCGAACTCACGAAAAAACTCGGCGCCATCACAGGCATTGAAGTCAAAAAAATGGTGTTCAAGAACTAATTATTTAGCAATTTACAAAAAATGAATTCCAGCTTTTAAGCAGGCGACTGCCGTTTTGGCGTTGAATTTTACTCTCCAGTAATTGTAAGATTGTTGATTGACGGAGGGAATTTATAGAATTAAAATCAATCATGAACTGTATTAATAATCACAACAAACAACACGAGGTGAAATTATGATGAAGAAATTCCGGAAAAGCCTATTGGTTTTGATGGCCGGCGCGATGTCGCTTGCAGTCGCGAACTGCGGAGGCGGCGGAGGCGGCGGCGCAACTCCTGCGGCGCCAACCTCGACAAGCCACACATATAGATTATCAGGCGCTTTTTCGACAGTAGGCGCGCCCCGAGTTGCGGATCGCTCGGTAGCCGCTCCTTCAGTCAGCGGCGTTAGAGTGTACGCCTACAATGCCGCTACCGGCGCGCTGCTGAACGCAACCACGGATCTTACAGCCGCGAACGGCAGTTTCAGCATCGTTGTTGATCTCGGTTCCGCTACGACCGCAGACGTTGTTGTCGAAGCTGGCGCGCACAGTTCCGCAACAAGTCTGTTGGCTAACATCAAAGTCGCTTTCGACGGTCTTGCCGCCGACAAAACAGGCGTCACCGCCAACTATGCGACAACCCGGCAGGCGGACGTTTTTATTCTCGCTCCGGACAAGGTTCTCTCGAATATCGTTAAAGCTGACGAACTTATGTTCGCCAAGGACACCGATTACATCACGAGCATTACCACACAGCTACAGGCGCAGGATTTCATGGCTCTGATCACTCCGGCGCTCTCCTGCGACGCTTCAGACACCGCATGCATATCCAACGCTCTTAGCTCAAGCCTCGACGCTCCAGCGGCGGCAACAATGAACGCAACTATCAAAAACCTCGTTTCAGCAGTCGGTTCCGACTACGGCTGGAGCGCAGTTCAGGCGATTTACACAGATGCCGGCACGGCTGCGGCAAACACTCTTTCAAACATCAACACGACTACAAAGATAAATGAGATGACCTCGAAACTCGCCGATGTTATCGCAGCATGGGACAATAGCGCCACAGACGCCAACATGACGGCAAAGCGATTGGCCATCAAGGATGCCGCTCTTGCGATTAAAAGCGGCGACACTTTCGTTTCTTCCGATGTTTACGGTTCTGTTTCGCAATTGAGACTCGACTTAAAGGATAAAATCGCGTTAGCCGCCGCCAATGCGCAAATCACGTCCGGAAATATGGAATACATAATAAACGGCTATGACATTGTGCGCGGAATTCTAATTGACATGATAGTTGAAAAAGCGGCAGCGACGCGCGACGCCTCAGCGGCGTCAGTTGAATCGCTTCTGAAAGACATGGGACAGCTCGGCGTAGCCTCTGAAGGCACAACCTCCATGACCGGCGAAAACGGTGTTATGGACGGCTGGGTGACGGTATGGGCGACTACGGCCTTCATAGCCGACCTGGGCACGGCGCTAAATCCGTTTGAGATGAACGACAGGACGAAAAATGACAACCTTATGCTTCTCGAGCACGATCTAACAGCCCTGTCGAATCCTACGGACGCTCAGGTTCAAGCCGTGCTCGAAACGTATCTTGCCCCGGCGACTGCGGCCAAAGCTATGACAATGTACGTAAACCACAAAGAATGCTCGATCGCAATGTCCGGAACAACTGTCACTGCGACAGGATGCCCTGAAAAAGAAGAGATTTTCCAGTTGATCGAATCTCATTACGACAAATCGCTGCCGAAGCTTCGCGCTTCCGAAGCGGCTTTCGAAGATGTTTTGAATTGCATGATTAACAGCGATTCCACCGCTTGCGCGAACATGGAGACGTGGTACAACGGAAGCGTCTCCGTCGACAGGATCGCTGTCGGACTTTCGATAAGCCCAATTCAGGACGTATATACGAAAATCAAGCAGGGCGGAACTGTTAAGACGCAGGTTGAATCAGCTCTCGATGTCGCAGGCGTCAAAAAAGAACTCTTCTGGCTGGTTAAGAATTTAGAACCTTATTTCAACAACTAAGGAGCGGCGCTCTTTTTGAGAACTAACAACTTCAGATCATTGATTCTGCAGGCAATATCGGCGCTCATATTGATTATTTGCGTATCAGCATCAGGCGAGAACAGGATACCCGGTTATGCCGACCAGTATAATTTCGTGCGTCCCAATTCAATTGGGGACGGCGGGAAGCGCATGGCAATCGTAAACGACGAGCAGAATCCGTTGCGTGTCGGGCAGGAAATGCACGTCATGCGCGGGGACGACATCATAGGAATGTTTTACGTCACAAACGTAGGCAGACTGAATGTTTACGGCAATTTTTACTCACCCATAAGGGACATTCTGCTGACTAACAAAGATGATGTGGCTATCCCGCGGCCGGAAAGCCTACAACCGAGATTGGAAAACACATCGCTCGCGCGGATACTATTCAACTCGTTGGCGCCTGACGGCCGAATTTGGGCTGTTATCGATCGCGGCGCAAAGGACGGCGTCGAATTCGGCCAGACTGCTGCTGTGTTGCTCGACGGCCGCGTGGTCGGAGTTTTTAAAACGATTTTTGTCGGCAAAAGAATTTCTTATGGCCTTATAGATCGCGAAGCGATTGTTTCGATCAATGTCGTCGACAGCCTTATTGTTGATTTTTCCCGGAAAGACATGATATTTGAAAAACCCGCCAACTGGAAATAATCAGGGCGCTTTTTGATATTTCAGATGGATTTCGAAAGATTATTATCCAATTAACTGGCAATTGTCATGTTTGCATTAAACAGTCATCAATATAACGGAGCGGAAAATAATGATACGTGGAATGACGCTCGACGATTATGAAGCCGTTCTTTATATTTGGGCCGAATCAGGGCTCGATCACAGGCCTAATGGGCGCGACAGCCGCGATGCAATAAGCAGACAGCTCGAAATATTCAGCAAAACCATGTTGGTAGCCGAAGAAAACGGAAAGATAATAGGAGTTATTTTCGGAACTCACGACAGGAGAAAAGGCTGGATCAACAGGCTGGCAGTATTGCCGGCCGCGCAGGGGCGCGGAATCGCAAAGGAACTTATCGCCGCTGTCGAGCATGAATTTCTGAAGGCCGGCATTAACATAATCGCAGCCACGATTTATGAGGATAACAAAGCGTCAATAAAGGCGTCTGAAAGCATGGGTTACGTTTGCCATGTAGAAGTGAAATATTTCAGCAAAAGACTTTCGCCGGATTATTAAGCCGAAAAACTATCAGTTTAAATATTCTTTAAGCATTTTAACCTTGCCGAGCCGGCGAAGTTTTGTGAGAGCGCCTTCCTCGATCTGCCTGATGCGCTCGGGCGAAAGGCTGAATATTTTGCCTACTTCTCGCAAAGAGCGCGTTTCGCCGTCAGTTAACCCGAACCTCATCTGAACAATCTTTCGCTCTTTATCGGAAAGATTATGGAGCGCGCTTTCGAGGTCTTCCTGCATGTGAAGACGAATGCTGCTTTCGAGCGGACTGTCCGCGGCTCGATCTTCCAAAACTTCCATGTAATTGTTGTTCTGTTCATCCATTTCGGAAATCGGTGAATCAAGAGAAACGGTGCCTGGTATCAATGAAAGCAGTTGGCGGACCATGTTCTTGTCGATTTCCGCCTCTAATGATATCTCGTCTGCGGTAGGTTCACGGCCAAGGTCTTTTACGAGCTTCTTTGTGACATTCAACAGGTTTTTGAGGTGGGAAGCATAATTTGAAGGTTTCCTGACGGTATCGCCGTGTTTGAGCACAGCATCGTCGATCGCCTGTCTTATCCACCAGGTCGCGTATGTGCTGAACCGGAAACCTCTGCCGGGGTCAAATTTCTCAGATGCAGTAATCAGTCCGAGAATGCCTTCCTGAACGAGATCATCGAATTCAAGGCCCTGATTGGCGCGTTTTTTGGCAATGCTGATAACAAGCGGAAGATGGTGCTCGATGAACTTGTTTCTGTCATCAAGATCGTCTTTCCTGAAACCCTGCGAATAAACAGGTCCTTCCTTCTTTGTATTCTTTCTCGTTTTCACTGCCGTTTGTTCCTGTTTCATGGCGGTGTCCCCCGTAGTTTGCAGCATCTCATGCCTTAATCTGTCTAATATCGTTCTTATCTAAGAACAACCGGACTCTTTAAAATGTTCCATATCAACTTAAAGAAACTTAAATATATTTTTTTACTGCCTCTATGAAAAACATGCAAAATCGAGCCTTTTTCCAAATTTGTAATATTAGAAAAATCAATTACTACAATTGCAGGCGTGGAGTGGCATCCGTATATTCGGGTAATGTCTAATAGAGCCTTTAGTTATGCGAGGTTTTGGAATGCGAGTGATTTAACTTTCATAATAATGATAAGAATATGATTGATTTACAAATAAAAGAATTCACTCATGTTTAGGCGGATAACCGGTGATGTCCTGAATTTCCCGAAAAAGAGGAAGCAGGCGCTTGTACATCTTTAGGTAAACTCTTTCATAGAGTTCTTTATATATTCCCACATTTTTTTCGATCGGTTCAAAGACCTTGCCGACACGCGTCATTTCTTTAACCGCCTGCGGAAAATCCTGGTAATATTTCAAGCCAACCGCGGCGTCTATCGCAGCGCCGAGAACAGAGGTCTCATGGGTGTGCGGACGCTGTGACGGCATGGCGAAAACATCTGCGCATATCTGCATGACTGAATCGCTCTGGGAACCGCCGCCCGACACCCGCAAACCTGTAACACGCGTTTTGTTTTTCTTTTCAGTGAGTTGCGAGCCTTCCTTGAGCGCGAAGACAAGTCCCTCGAGAATCGCGCGGTATAAGTGCGCCCGCTTGTGAACATCGCAGAAACCGATTATTGAACCTCGCGCGCATTCAGCCTTATCGGGCGAAGGAGCCCAGTAAGGCTGAAGCATCAGTCCCATGGCGGCCGGCGGCACGTTTTCTATCAGCCTGTCGAGCAGTTGCTCCGGCGTCACTCCTTTTTCTGCGGCCTCCAGACGTTCCTGCAAGCCGAACTCTTCCTTGAACCATGTAATCATCCATGCGCCCCGCATTACAGCTATTTCAGTGTAGTAGCAATCCGGAATCGCGGAAGGATAGGGGGGCCAGAAAGGTTTTATCTCAACGTATCTATCGTTCTGGGTGTTGATTGTGGATATAGTGCCGAAACTGACGCATGCCGTTTCCGGAGAAATGCACCCCGCGCCGATAATCTCGCATGCCTTGTCGTTGGCCGCAGCTATTACAGGCAGGCCTTTCGGGATGCCCGTTTCTTCGGATGCTTTGCAGGTGATGTAACCGAGAAGTTCGGTCGGTTTCACAAGCGCCGGCAGCTTCTCCGGCTCTATCGGAAACAGACGGGAACTTGGATGGAATCTGCCCGCCCATTGCCCTTTTTTTATGTTGTATGGAACGAACCCGGAAATGTTGCCGCTCGAATCAATGAACTCGCCTGTCAGCCGGAACATGAACCAGCCGGAAAGAAACAGGTGCTTGTGAGTCTGCGCCCATATTTCAGGCTGATTCTGCCTGATCCATGTCGCCTCGCAGTCGCGGATAACAACATCGATCAGTTCATCATATTTTAAAAGTTTCAGAACGGGCCGCAGAAAAGCAGGAATAGTGTTTTCTGAGTCAGCTTTCCGCTCGTCGAGCCATACGATAGCCGGCCTGAGCGGTTTCCCGTTTATATCCACGTCAATTACAGTGCTGCGCTGTGTTGTCACAGTCACGCCTTGAATACGGCTCTTTATTCCCGGCGCTTTATCAAATAATGCGAGACATGAAGAACAAAGAGTTTTCCAGAAATAATCCGGCTCCTGTTCAGCCCAGCCCGGCTGCGAGGCGTTACAGCTATTCAGCGGCGTTTTAACTATATCGATAATGTTGCCGTTGAGGTCCACGGCGGCCGCGCGAATCGACTGCGTTCCTGCGTCTATGGCCAGTATCAATTCGCCGTTGTTTGTCTGAGTCCGGTTCATGTCTGTTTTATAATCCCATCTAATCGAGAGCGAGTTGTCCGCCGGGATTCATGATGTTGTTCGGATCGAAGTGATTTTTCAGAGCGCGCAAAACTTCCATCTGCTCTTTTCCGAGATGGGTTTCCATCCACGGCGACAGCATCTTCCCGACTCCGTGGTGGTGGCTTACGGAGCCGCCGTTTTTCACGATCCTGTCAATTATTCCCCGATGGAATTCGAAGTATTCCTCCAAGCTCTTGGGTTTAAGAACGAAGATGAAATACAGGTTGGTTCCGTTCTGATAAAAGTGGGAAGCGTGAGTCATGCAGATGCTGCCCGGCCTGTTCTTTATGAATTGCCTGACTTCGCTGTGAAGGCGGTGAAGATTGTCCCAGGTGACCGATGTTTCAAGCGTGTCTGTCACCATGCCGTAGTCCATAAAGTCTTCCCGCATAAGCGGTTCCTTGTAACGGGTTTTCTCCCACGATTTAACGACAACTTTCGGCAGCCACATCGCGCCGTGCTGACGGCAGACCTTGGATATCTGTTTCTTAACGTGTTTAGTGAAACCGATTTCCCCCTCGGCGGTGCCCATGCAAACGCACCGCTGCATCGGTTTCATGCCTTTCAGCAACAGGATGCGTTCCAGCGGCCCGCCGTTGAATCCGAGCAGCTTCATTCCTCTGTCGGTTTCTTCAGGATCGGAGATCCTGTATACAGCCGGCATACCGAACTCGCTTTGCATTATCTCTCTGCTCGCATTAACTGCGGCTTCCCATGATGGAAACATGAAAGCGAAATGCTGCCTGTTTTCGGGCAGATGCCTGTAAATCTTCATGGTTAGTTCAACCAGAATGCCGAACGAGCCTTCGCTGCCTTTCATAATGTCGTTGATTTTCGGACCGGTGGCAGTCGCCGGATAGTCGAGAGTTTTGAATGAACCGGCGGGCGTTACGTATTCCTGAGACAGAACAATATGGTACGCATCGCCGTAATATGTCGACGCCTGTCCGGAGCCGAGCGTGACGACCCAGCCGCCAACGGAAGAAATCTCGAAAGATTGCGGGAAATGGCCGCAGGTGTAGCGGCGCGAAGTTTTGAAACGCTCCGGCGCGTTGTTGAGAGCCTCCTCGAAGTCCGGCCCCATCATTCCCGGCTGCACCGTTACCGCCTGATTCAGTTCATTAATTTTTATGATCTTGTTCATGTGGGTGTTCATCACCAGAGTGACGCCGCCCTTCTCAGGCGTGAGCCCCATGACGACGGACGATCCGCCGCCGTAAACATAAACCGGTATTTTCTCTTCGTTGCAATAGGCGACGATCTTCTGAACATCAGACTTGTCTCTGGGGTGAACCACGAGATCGGTGACCTTAAGCGGCTTTCCGCTCCTCAGCGCAGACACTTCCTTTAGCGTCTGCCCGCTACTGTATTTAACCCGGTCGAAATCGGACACGGAAACGTTTTCCGCCCCTGCGAACTCCTCGAACTTTTTTATCTGGTCTTCGTTGAACCGTGCTTGCGGGCCGACCACGACCCGTTCATTGCCTTCGTTGATCTTTCGCTTGAAATCTTCGTTCGTCATCCCGAATTCGTCTTTCATAATGCCGACGAGTTCATTGCGCGGATGCTTGAATTCATCCTGCTTCCCGATTTTAAATATTGCCCGATAAGAGCCTTCCGGCGGCGGCTGATTTGTCCAGTCCGGTGTAAATTCGTTTTTTGCCATGCTATCCTCCATCTATACGATTTTAGTATTTATTCAGGAATGACGAATAGAGCTTCCGCATCCCTTATTTCCTTTGCCGTTCTTGATTCATCCCAATTCAATTCTTTAGCTGCAACGCTCGCGATTTTCGCGATTATGCCGGCGCCAGGATTGCCGAGCGTTCCGATGCCCGTCCTGCGCATGAGAATGTCTTTAAGCGTCTGCGCCATTTCCTCGCGAATCGCATAGACCGCCTGCGCCGCGATTTCGCCATCGTCATTTAACGGTTCTGCGAGGGATTTGTCCTTCCGCGCCAGTTCGAGAAGGCCGCTGTATTCAACGCCGTAGTATCTGCAAAGAGTTTCGACTGTCCGGTCGCTGAAGTCTTTGTTCCCGGCCTTTGCTTCGTCTATGAACCTGTTAATGTCCTTTATCTAGCATCCGGCCAGAAATTGCTTGTCTGTGACACACTTCCGCCCCCCGGAATTCAGTTTTGAAGTGACAACCTTCAACGCATTCGCGGCGAGGTTCCTGCTTGTTGTATATTTCCCTCCCTCAACGGTGATGAGTCCGTCAAAACCGTCTTTGGCGTTATCGTGTATCTCGTACTTGCGGGACGATTCGCGAACGTCGCGGCTTTTGTCTTCAATCAGCGGCCTGAGACCGCCATAGGCATGGACAACATCTTTATACTCAATCCGATCAGTTCCGCGCAGCGATTCATTCGCTGCGTCAATAAGTTCGAGAATTGCCTGTTTCGTCACTTTATAATCGTCCGGGTTGCCGTTGTACTCTTTATCAGTCGGCCCTATAAGCGTGTGGCCTCTCCACGAAGCAACCACGCATCCTTTTCCCGACGAGGTAATCATCGCGAGCATGTTGTTGCACACCGGCTTTTTGGTGATGATATGAATTCCTTCAGAACGTTTGATACGCTTTCCTTTTTCGGCTCCGCCCGCCGCTGCGTTAAGAATAAGGTCCGCCCACGGCCCGCCGCAGTTTATAGTCAGCTTTCCCTTTAACTCAACATCGCGTTTGTTGATCAGGTCTTTGACCCTGACTCCGGCGATTTTCTTTTTGTCGCCTTCGAAAATGAACTCCTCAACCTTGCAGTAATTGGAGACATCGGCGCCGCGCTTCACCGCGGATTTTATGAACGCAAGGGTCAGTCTTTCCGGAAATAGGCTGGCGCAGTCGTAGTACGAGAAGACTTTCTTCAAGCCATCGCGGGGTAGGGCGGGTTCCATTTTTACGGCATCGCTAATCGGGATCGCTTTATGGAGCCCGATGCTCTTGGACGCGTCCCATGTGCGTCCCTTGTCGAACGACAGCGAGTCGTAGAGGATCATGCCGAGTCTGAAAAAGCCGGTGTGCTTCGTGATGCCCTTATTGTAACAGGGAACGAGAACCTGTATTGGGTACACGAGATTGGGAGCGATGTTGGAAAGAATTCTGCGTTCCTTGAGCGATTCCCTGACTATGAGAAGCTCGAAATTCGCGAGATACCTGAATCCGCCGTGAATGAGTTTCGACGTAGCCGCGGAAGTTGCGCCGCCGAAATCCTGTTTCTCGACGAGCGCGACATACAGACCCCTCGAAGCGGCATCGTAAGCCACGGCTGCTCCGGTTATTCCTCCGCCGATCACTATGACGTCGTATTCTTTTCCGCTGTAGCCTTCGATAAACCGTTTCATAGCGGCGCCTCGTTTGCTTCGCTGATGTTATTAATACGTTTCAACATGACTTCTTCAGTGTAAATAAAGACATCCAGCATTATCCTGCGCGCCTTTTCCGGCTTCTTTTCTTTTATCGCCTCGAAGATTTCCCTGTGGAATGTTTCCGAACGCCTGACGTTTTCTTCGCTGTCGAAATACAAGTAGGCGTGATCCTTAAGCATGTTGGTGAAGGCATTGAGAAGAACTACGAATAACAGGTTGCCGCTGGCCTTTGTAATGATGTTATGCACCCGCCAGTCCCGTTCGTCGATCTGCATTTCAGCGCTTTGAAAAACTATCCGTTCCAATTCAAGCAGGTCGTCTTCAGTTCTGTTCATGGCGGCCTGACACGCAATTTCAGGCACGAGAATTCTTCTCAGAAGCGCGAGGTTCTTCATAATGCCGATATCCGGCGCGCCGTCTCTGAAAAGCATTTGTTTTACAAGTTCGAGGCTTCCGCTCTCTAAATAATCTTTAACATAAACGCCGTCGCCGTGTTTGATCTCGACAAGTTCCATGCTTTCAAGTTTGTTCAGCGCTTCCCGCACCGTGGACCGGTTGACATTGAGGCTTTCGGCGAGATCGCGTTCCGGAGGAAGTTTTTCACCCGGCGCAATCTCCCGGCTGACGATTTTGTCTTTCAGTTGAGCGACGATCTCCTCGTGAAGCCTGGTTCGCTGCAAGGGGATTAGCGGCGCGATATTTTTCTTAGCGGACATAGAAGCCTCCGAAAGCTGGTCGTTATTGGTACGGTGGCCCGACCAATCGTATTATATTCATCTTTTCCGCTCATGTCAAGATATTTCGCAATTGCCTCCGAAGGTGGGCTGAGTCGAAAAATTTGAAAAACCAAATGTATTTCCGATCAATTCATTCGGGAATAATTGAATTAACAAAAACGCATATTGATCAATTCGTTTGATAATTTATTTAACAATATTAACTAAATTGAGTTTGCAGCTTACGAATATGATAAATAGTTTTAATAATATTTATACTTGTACACGGTTAACGAAGCGTTTATAATCATACAATGTGGCAGCAAACTTAATGCGCTGCCCGGCGGCGGAAAGAAGTAATGCCGGCTGATCGTAAATATCGGGGGAAGAAAATATGGCGGATTTCGATCCGTTAAGGGATATTGCGAGCGTTTACGCTGACAAGCTTTTCGAGGCGGCTTTGTGGTTCCAGAATGTCGCTCCGCAGCGCTGGAATTTCACCGCGATCGCTCAGAGCCACCTCGATGCCGCATGGCGATGGCGTGTTTTTCAGTCGAAAAGCAAAGCGAAGGCGACTTTCAAGAACGCGCTCTATAAAATAGCCAATCATGACGATTTCAAGTTCTCGGCGTCTTCTCCCCAATATTACGAATGGATCAAGGACCGTCACCCGGCGATTTTCCGCGCGATTCAGGACGCCGTTCGAGGCGGACACTGGGAACTCGTGGGCGGCATGTGGGTCGAGCCTGACGGCAACATGCCCGATGGCGAAAGCCTCGTCCGCCAGCGTCTATACGGGCAGCGTTTTTATCTGAACCATTTCGGACGCATCGCTGAGGTCGAATGGCTGCCGGACACGTTCGGTTTCGCGTGGACGATTCCCCAGATTCTCGCGAAGAGCGGCGCGAAATATTTCTGGACCGGCAAACCGCTCTGGAACGACACGACGAAGTTTCCTTTCAGCACTTTCCTCTGGCAGAGCCCGGACGGCTCCCAGATTTTGACGCATGTCAGCCCGATCGGACCCGAACGGGTTTTCAAAATGAAGGATTTCATAAAGACGAACCGGCTTGTTAATTTCCGGGAAAAACTCGTCGCCAGCTATGAAACGCGGCCGTCGGACATAGTAGCGAAGCTCTCGAACGACGCGCTGCCCGAGGTCGGCATCTTTTACGGCTGGGGCGACGGCGGCCACGGGCCGAGAGACTTCGAGGTCGCCGCGGTAAACAGGCTAAAGGATAAAAGCCTGATTAAGATCGGAATGGCGCGCGACTTTTTTCAGCGGCTCGAACGCTATCGCGACCGGCTGCCGGTATGGAACGACGAAATTTATCTCGAATTCCACCGCGGCGTTTTCACAACGCAGGCGTGGATCAAAAATGCCAACCGCCGCGCGGAGATCGCAGCCAGAAGCGCTGAAGTCGCCCACTCGATCAACTCGCTCTTCGGCGACCCCTATCCCGGCGAGGTTATCCGGGAAAACTGGAAAAAACTGCTCTTCAACCAGTTCCATGACATCCTTCCCGGCAGCAGCATCCCGGAAGTCTATGAGGACGCGAAGAACGATTTCGAGGAATTCTTCTCGACGATGTACCATCTCATCCGGACGGGAATCGAGGCAATCGCGCTACGCATCAACACCGCCGCGCCGGATCTCGGCAACGCCATGCCGGTCATCGTTTACAACGCGCTTTCCTGGACGCGCACCGCGACCGCTTTCCTTCGCGTCTATGACGACGATGTAGAGGTTGTCGACATCAACGGCCGCAAGACTCTCTCGCAGGTTATCGAACTGAACAAAAGGAAGACACTCGCGCTCACGGCGGAAGACGTGCCGGACCTTGGGTATCGAACATATTATTTGAGAAAAAAGAGAGACGAGCAGGGGCCGGCGGCGCAGCAGCTCGAACCTATGGCGCGCCAGCTTGAGGACGGCTCGGTTCAACTCGAAAACGAACATATAAAAGCTGTAATCGACGCGGAATCAGGCTGGGTGACGAGTCTTTATTACAAGAACGAAGAAAAAGAGATGCTCGAAGGGCCGTCGAATCGCCTTCGGCTCTATAACGACGACAATCTCACATACCCGGCGTGGAACATAGACCCGAATTACAAACGTCGCGAAATTGAGATCGGGAAGCCGGACGGGCCGCCTGAGATAGTTGAAAACGGCGAGGTCGCGGCGGCAGTCGTCATAAAACGTAAAGTAAACAACTCGACAGTTTCGCAGAAAGTGCGGATATTCAGACGCCGGCCGCTGCTCATGTTCACAACGCGAGTTGACTGGCGTGAAAACAAGGCGCTTCTCAAGGTGGAGTTTGAAACGGCGGTCAAAACAGACCGGGTTGCGAGCGACATCCCATACGGGGCGATTGAGAGGCCCACGCATCCGCAACTACCCGCGCAGAAAGCGCATTGGGAGATTCCCTGCCAGAAATGGATCGACCTGAACGACGGGCGCTCAGGCCTCGCGCTGCTCAATCAGGATAAATACGGATTTAGCGTAAAAGACGGCAAGATAGCGCTTAGTCTTCTGCGCGGGCCGCGTTATCCAGTGCCGATTCCCAACGCATGGGGATTGCCGCCGCTGTCCGAACGTCCGTTTTTCACAGATCAGGGCGAACACACCATCCGATATGCGCTATTGCCGCACTCAGGCGACTGGCGCGACGCGAAAGTCTGGCAGATGGCCGCCGAACTGGGCGACACGCTGATGGTTGTGCGCACGGACCAGCATGAGGGCGTTATGCCGCGCGAGGCGACCGTTCTGTCATGCCACAGCAGATCGACCTATGTGGGCGCGATTAAACGCCCTGAGGACAATCCTGACAAGCCGGACACGCTCTATCACCAGATAGTCGTGCGGCTCATCGAGGCCGCCGGGCGCCCGGACACCGTAACGCTGAAATTCGGACCAGGTTTCACCATCACCGACGCAAAGGAAACCGATCTGCTCGAATTCAGCCAAAAACCGCTCCCCGACCAGAAAGTCGGCGAAGTCGCCATCGACATGACCCCATTCGAGATCAAAACAATAAAAATCACCCTGAAAGATGCTCCCGCAGAAGGGAAATGAGTTTTTCGACTGAAGATCGTTTGATTAAAAGCGATGCTATGTATT
>Ga0172379_10005341_pt1 | contig 18044 bp, 19 predicted proteins | sample GrowelOW334metaG_FD_119756 | JGI IMG/M metagenome (GOLD analysis project Ga0172379, IMG submission 119756) | Groundwater microbial communities from an aquifer near a municipal landfill in Southern Ontario, Canada - Groundwater well OW334 metaG | ecosystem: Environmental > Aquatic > Deep... | reverse complement strand
GGGGAGTTTAGAATTAAAAAAGACTGGCATCAGCGGTCGGTCGAAACCTTAGGCCTATCCAGTCATCGTGATTGCTTGATTATATCAGAATTATGCTTTTTAAGCTAAAAATATGGAAATAGGCATGCACAGCACACAGTCCCAACTTTAAATTTGGGTTAAAGTAAAAGCTTTTGTATCCAAAGAAAGTACGTAATTTTGCAAAGGAAAAGGATGAATTTGGGTGAATTGTAATCTCTTACGATCAAAATGAGTTACCCGGGTCACACGTTAAGCGGTATCTGTGTTACGGAATACGATTCCCTTTTGGATTATGCTTTTCATCACTAAGTTGGGGTTGGTAATAGACCTAATACTAAATAGATTTTAGTTTAAGAAAATTAGATACAAATTTCCAACCCTAACTTAGGGACAGATATGAATACTATTACTCACAATAAGCTGCATTTGTCATCGCAATCGAGTCTCGATTATCAGTGGAAAAACTTAATAATAGAAGAGCGGAATTCAACTAAATGGTTATCCAAGTTATTTAAAGATAGTATTATTTATTCTTTTTGGTCGGTACTGGCTTCACGTACAAACTAAATAAATTAATTAAATAAAGGCAGGTGAGAAACAAATGACAACAATAGTAAACAATCCGACGCCGTCTAATGAGTCGGGTGGGGGAGGCGGTTTTGTAATCGGAGCAATCATTCTGATCGTATTTGTGGCGGTACTTTTGTATTTTGGTATTCCGGCTGTAAAAAACATGCAGCCGATTCAGCTAAATGTGCCTGCGCCTGAGGTGACCTTACCCGAAAATATTAATGTTAATGTTACGCAACCGCAGTAATTTAAGATAAAGGGGGTGAATAAAATATGGGGATTGTATTATGGATAATTTTTGGAGCAATTGCCGGGTGGACAGCCTCGGTTATTATGAAAACCAATTCCAGTCAGGGGACTGTGACGGACATAATTCTTGGTATAGTCGGATCAGTGGTGGGAGGTCTGTTGATGGGACTGGTGGGAAAGTCCGGGGTGACAGGATTTGATCTTTATAGCCTGGTTGTTGCCGTGATTGGAGCAGTGGTCATAATTTATCTTGGTCGGAGGTTACGTCTTCGATAAGAGCGGTTGTGGGTGATGGCAAAAAGCTGGCCTATAATTACTTGAGGCTTTGGTGTATAATGGCACTTGTTTTAATGTGGTCGGTCAGCTTCAATATGGATCAGGCTAAAATTCAGGAATTTGAAGATTTTTATAAGCAATTTTCGGTTCGTAATTATAAAAAGGGTGAAACACTTATTCGTGCCGATGATGATCCGCAGGGCATCTTTTGTCTGAAGAAGGGATATGTCAGACAATATAATATTTCGAAGACCGGTTACGAACTGACGTTGCATATTCTGAAGCCAACTTCATATTTCCCCATGGTCTGGGCAATTAACGGTACGCCCAATGTTTACTTTTTTGAGGCGCTTACTCCGGTTGAAGTATGGCGTGCTCCCAGGGATGAAGTAGTTAATTTTATCAAGGATAAACCAACGGTCATTTTTGAGTTGATGAGTGAATTGGTGGAGGATTATGCTGAGTCGCTTACAAGAATCGAGCATTTGGTCTTTAGTGACGCATATCGTCGGGTAATTTCCGTGCTTTTGTATATTGCCAAACACTTTGGAGAAGTAAATAAACAGGGGATCATTGTTCACCACCGCTTTACACAACAAGATATCGCAACCCTAGTCGGAGTGGCCAGGGAGACGGCGAGTAATGAATTGACAAAACTTGAGAAGAAGGGGTTGATCAGGCAGATTAACCATTCAATAGTGCTTGACAGTGTCAGTAAATTAGAGTTGGAACTGTTGTCAAGCCGCGTCAAGCCGTAATCTGAATCACATATAACTCACAACTGCGGTCACACGTTACATACCGGGTGCGTTGCTGAGTATTTTTCGTAACTTCCGTATCCTTGGTTCTATATAAGTTTACAATATCCTGTTGTTCTGTTATCAGTTCCGAAACTGATCTTCTTTACCATTGTTGCCGGTTTAATCGGGTTAATTTTACACAACTGGTCCATACCGGCTTCGGGTTACTGGCTGTCGATGGTGGTAATAGCGGTATCCTTGGGCTTATCTATTCAGGGAATATTTACTTTAATGTGGATGCTGTTTGCCTGGAATGATCCGGAAGAGTCCAGGAAGTATAAATCTCCAAAAACATATTTGCCGCCCAATGTCAGGTTTTCAGCTCTGCTTCCGGCCAGACATGAAGAAAAAGTGATTGCCGATACGATAAAGGCGGTTTCCGAGATAGATTACCCGGAGGATTTTAAAGAGATAACCGTACTGTGCCGCGAGGATGATACGGAGACTATAAAAGAGGTAAATAAAACCATTGAGAGTTTGGGTAAAAACAATATACGGCTGTTGGTATTTAATGATTTGCCGATAAATAAACCCCATGGTCTTAATATCGGTTTAAGAAATACCAGTAGGCAGGTAATCAATATTGATACTCTTTCAGATAAAGGATCTAACTACATTTACAACAGTAATCAGGTGATAACTATTTTCGACGCTGAAGATCAGCCACACCGGGATATCTACAATGTTGTAAATACATTAATGACTTCTGAACCGGTTGATGTGGTTCAATCGGGAGTCCAGCTGATGAATTTTAGATCAAAATGGTTTTCGTCCATAAACGTGCTGGAATATTTTTTTTGGTTTAAGTCCGGTTTGCCGTTTTATACCAAGATAGGACATGTAACGCCTTTGGGTGGGAATACTGTTTTTGTTAAGAGAGAGTATCTGGACATGATCGGCGGATGGGATGAAGACTGTCTGACTGAAGACGCGGATATAGGGATTAGGCTGGTGAATAAGGGGGCAAGAGTAAGAGTTGTATATGACGAGCAACATGTAACAAGAGAAGAGACACCGGACAGTGTTGAGGAATTTATTAAACAAAGAACGAGATGGAACCAGGGATTTTTGCAAATACTAATGAAGGGTGATTGGGCCCATTTACCCCAAATGAAGCAAAAGTTCATGGCTTTGTATACCCTGATCGCACCGTTTGTGCAGATGATATTTCTATTGTATATACCAATCGGAACATGGATAGCGTTGAGCTATAAATTACCCATGATAGTGTCAATGTTATCGTTTGTACCCACGTTTTTGTTTTTATTGCAGATCACCTTTTATCTGGTGGGGATATACGAGTTCACGCAGGTGTATGGGATCAAATATTCGATTAAAGATTCATTGAATATTCTAGTTGCATTTTTCCCGTATCAAATCATGTTGGCGATAGCCTCTGTCAGGGCGGTACAACGGCTGATCTCGGGGCAATTAGTATGGGAAAAAACGACACATAATAATGCCCACAGGAGCGTGCTTGCTGGGGTACCGGCTTATGTTGAATAGAATCAATAGCCATCGAAACGAAGTCATATTGGTATTGGCTGTACTGATCATTTCCGGGATTGCTCATGGATATAACATGTTCAACTTTCCGTATTACGAGAGTGATGAGGGAACCTATTTGTCCCAAGCCTGGTCGGTAATCTCTTTGGGAAAATTGGCACCTTATACCTACTGGTATGATCACGCTCCAGCTGGGTGGATATTCGTATCTTTGTGGTCCTTGATCACGAGGGGGGTGTTTTCTTTTGGCTTTTCAATTAATTCCGGAAGGGTGTTTATGCTGGTAATTCATCTGGCTTCAACTTTGCTGACGATCCTGATTGCAAAAAAATTAACAAGGCAAATTTATCCCGGAGTAATTGCTGCCTTAATATTTTCTTTTTCACCACTAGGAGTGTATTTCCAAAGACGGCTGTTGCTGGATAATATTATGATATTTTGGGTCCTGGCCTCTTACTATCTGATATTGGGACGGGGCAGAAAACTGAGCCATTATGTATTGAGTTCATTTTTTCTCGGGATAGCAATACTGTCGAAGGAAAATGCCGTTTTTTTCATCCCCGGGCTGTTGTTTACGGTTTTTAGGACAGCCAGTGTGATTAACAAGCGATTTGCAATTGCCGGCTGGCTGATCGTGTTTTCTTCCATAGTCGGTATGTATCTATTGTTCGCCTTTTTGAAAAGTGAACTTTTCCCGTATGGTACAGTTTTGGGAGGAGAGTCACCTCATGTTAGCTTGATTGAAACCTTAAGGTATCAGGGGTCCAGGAGCGGGGGGTCGATTTTAAGACTTACGGAAAGCAGTTTTTGGGAAAATTTTATGCTGTGGATTAGGCAGGACTTTTTTGTAATATCATTGGGTATTATCAGTAACATAGTTTTGACCGGAATACTGGTGTTCAGGAAAAAATACATATATATTGGTCTTAATCTTCTTGCGATATTTTTTTGGATGTTCCTGCTTAGAGGGGGGATTGTAATCGAGTTTTATATTACTCCACTGATACCCATATTCGGTTTGCTGATCGGAGTGACCGTATATGAAGTTGTAGATATATTCGGAAAAATATTCACGATCAATAATAAAAACAACGTGATGATGGCCATATCGATGATTATCATCGTGTTCTACCTGTCATATGGTCAGGTCAGCAGAGCGTTTGCACAGACCAATAAGGGATTGTTTTTATATAAAAACGATCAAACAAAAGGCCAAATACAGGCGGTGGACTGGATCAGAGAGAACATAGACAGTGATGCGGTGATAGTGATCGATAATTACAGCTATTTAGATCTGCACAGTCTAAAGAACCCTTCAGGGATCGTTTTCCCGAATGCCCATTATTATTGGAAGGTCGATCAGGATATAGAGATCAGGGACAATCTGTTGAAAAATAGTCCCGAGTCAATCGATTTCATTGCCCGAACTCCGCAGATGGCAACGGATCTATTAAAAGACATTTCACCGCTGACTACCGAGGCTTTGGCGAACTCGAAGTTTGCCAAGGGTTTTAATACCGACGGTTGGGGGGTGGAAATTTGGGCGACCACCTATCCGGGCAAAATATTGGACAGATCATGGAACAGCTATAAACGAACTTTTTTAAGAGATGGGAACCGTTCGATAGATCCGAATCAAAACAATATCACAACCTCCGAAGGGCAGTCGTATGTCATGTTGCGGTCCGTTTGGATGGATGACAAGTCGACTTTCGATAAAACGTGGGATTGGACGAGAATAAATTTAAAAAATCAGAATGATGTGTTTGGTTGGAAGTGGGGGAAGGAGTCAACCGACCGGGAGGGAATATTGGATCCGGGTTCAGCAACAGATGCAGATACCGATATCGCATTAGCTTTAATCTTTGCCTACAAAAAGTGGGGAGATCAAGCGTATATGGATAGTGCAAAAAGTTTGTTGACTGCGATCTGGGTTACCGATGTAAAGTATTTTCGCGGAGCATATTACATAATACCCGGGAACTGGGCGATGGGGAATCGGGCTTTGACGATAAATCCATCATACATTTCTCCGTATGCCTACCGAATTTTTGCTCAAGTGGATACCGGTAATCCCTGGAGTGGCTTGATAGATACGTCCTATGAGGTTTTAAAGGGTTGTATGACCTCACCTTTGTTTGCCGGGGATAATCCGGTCTACTTACCACCCAACTGGTGTCAAATGGATGAGAATGGAGTATTTAGTCGGGCCGAAGAGCCGGGTTTGGAATCTACCGATTATTCATATGATGCGGTCAGGACGATGTGGCGGTTGGCTTTGGATTTTAAATGGAATTTAGAGCCGAGAGCCAAGGAATTATTGGATCTTAGCGGTAAGTTTTTATTGAATAAGTGGAAAAGTGACGGAAAGATACTGGTCGGATATACGCATGCCGGTGACCCCTGGGAAGAATATGAATCGGTATTAGGATATTCAATGAATTTGACCAATTTTTCGATCACGTCACCCAAGACGGCAGACAGCGTTTATAAAGGTAAAATATTTAGTAAATTTTATGAGGATTTTGATCGGGGATCCAGTTATTGGGAAGACCCAAACAATTACTATGTTCAAAATTGGGCTTGGTTTGGAACTGCCCTGTACAGCAATAAATTACCTAATTTGTGGAGAGACAAGTAAACCAGGGATAATTTACGATAGAGTTGATATTTCGCAGGCTCATATATTTGCCAGCCCTTTAATTGTTGAGCTGGTAACTATAAAATTACCATATATGAAGGAGGCAACGTTGCGTTAGAGGGGCATTTGCCTCAGTTTGACCAAAAGTTGGGATGTTTTCATGGAGATAGGGATAGTCGGACTACCAAATGTGGGGAAATCAACGCTGTTTAATGCGCTGCTGAAAAAGCAGGTGGCGCTGGCGGCTAATTATCCATTTGCAACGGTAGAACCGAATGTCGGAGTGGTCGGAGTACCAGATGAACGATTGGCTAAATTAGCGGAGGCGGTTAAAAAAGCGGAGAAGATGTCAGAACTTCCGCCGGAAGTGCCGGCAACAGTGAAGTTTGTGGATATTGCCGGGTTAGTTAAGGGAGCCAGTAAAGGTGAGGGGTTGGGAAATAAGTTCCTGTCACATATCCGGGAAGTAGACGCGATGGCTTTAGTACTGCGGGACTTTGCGGATGAGAATGTGATCAGGTCCGGGTCGGAAAACCCCAAATCAGACCGGGAAGTACTGGAAGCGGAGTTAATTCTGGCGGATATGGAGACGGTCGAAAAGGTTCTGAACGGCAAAGATAAAGATAAAGTCAGGCTGGAAACAGCGGCAAAGATAAAGGCCGGTTTAGAAGCCGGTGTGCCGGTAAGGGAGATAACTTTTACGGAAGCGGAAGAGGGGATAAAAAAACAATTAGGGCTTTTAACCAGTAAGCCGGAAATAGTGGTTTTGAATACTGATGAGGATAAGTTAAACGGTGACGGACCGGAAGTGCGGATCTGCGCCAAAATGGAGGCGGAACTGGCCGAACTGGGAGAGCAGGAACAGCGGGACTATCTGGCGGCTTTGGGGGTCGGCGACAGCGGACTGACTAAACTGATAAGAAAAGGCTATGAGATTTTGGGACTGCAGGCATTTCTGACGGCAGGGGTAAAAGAGGTCAGAGCCTGGACGGTGAAGCGGGGAGCAAAAGCGCCGGAGGCGGCCGGGGTCATCCACACCGATTTTGAAAAGTTTTTCATTAAAGCCGATGTGATTGGCTGGCAGGAGTTTGTCAGCGTCGGGGGGTGGACTGCGGCCAGGGAAGCCGGAAAAGTCAGACAAGAAGGACGGGATTATGTGATGAGGGAAGGAGATGTGGTGGAATTCAAGGTCGGGGTTTGATAAAATACCCGGATAATTATGCAAAACAAATACGATTTAACCGTGGTCCTGAAAGCCGATCTTAAAGATGAGGGCAAGGAAGGGTTTCTGAAGAAATTGGAAAAAACCGTAAAAGTATTGGGCGGAACAATGGGAAAGACCATGGACATGGGTAAAAAACAGCTGGCTTACCGGATACAGAATAAGGCGGAAGGGATGTATGTGAACATCAGTCTTGAGCTGCCGAGCAATGCAGTGGTAGAATTGGAAAAGAAGTTAGAAGTGGATGCTGATATATTAAGGCATTTGACAGTTAGGGTATAACAAATTCATGGCTACACGATCATTGAACAAAGTAATGCTGATTGGTAATTTGACCCGGGATCCCGAGTTACGCTACACCCCGCAGGGGACAGCCGTATGTACCATGGGTCTGGCCACAAACAGGACCTGGGTAACCGACGGAGGAGATAAAAAAGAAGAAACCGAGTTTCACCGGATTGTAGCCTGGAACAAACTGGCCGAATTGTGTTCACAGCTGCTGTTTAAAGGCCGAAGAATTTATGTGGAAGGCCGATTACAGACCCGGCAGTGGACCGGTCAGGACGGGGCAGCCAGACAAGCGACGGAAATCGTGATTGAAGACATGCTGATTCTGGACTCGAAGCGCCAGGGTGAAGAAGGCGCGGAGATGGATCAGGGTTATGCGCCCGCAGCGGAAGAAAGTGTCCGACCGGAGGAAGCGGTCCAGCCGGTAGCCGAACCTGAAGCAGCGGCAGCGGCAGAGCAACCGGCGGAGGAACAGCCAAAAGCCAAATCAAAGGTCAAGAAAGCCAAAGCGGAAGAAGTGGCGGAGGATATCCCTTTCTAAGTCAGGGGAGAGATTAAGGAGAGTCTATGATGCAAGCTAAAAGAAAAATTAAAGTCCCGAGAAATTGCTTTTTCTGCAAGGAAAAGGCGGAGCCGAGCTTTAAGGAAGTAGCAAATTTGTCCAGATTTTTAAGTGAACGGGGCAGAATTATCGGACGGGACAGAAGCGGAATGTGTGCTAAGCATCAGCGGAAGCTGACAATGGAGATAAAACGGGCCAGACACCTGGCACTCCTGCCGTTTGTGGCCGGATTGTAATATCGGTGTTGACAGCAGCAGAAAATACGGGTAAGTTTTTCTGGTCGGTAGAAGAAAAAACATGAAGATAAAAAATGTGTTTTTAGTTTTGGCCCTGATGGCGTTTTCGCTGTGGGCGGGGATTTGGATAGGAGAGAAGCGGCTGAAATTTTCGTTCGAGAACTGGAAACCGGGTGTGGTGTATAACCGGGAGTCCCAGTTTCCCAAGAGAGCTTCCGATGCGGATTTTGCCCTATTCTGGCGGGTGTGGGACCGGGTATCGGAATTATATGTAGATAAGAACGACCTGGATACAAAGAAGATGATTGACGGAGCGATTTCCGGAATGGTGGCGGCGATCGGTGATCCGTATACCATGTATCTGCCGGTGCAGCAGAATAAGGAAGCCAAAGAGGATTTGGGCGGAGCGTTCAGCGGAGTGGGGATTGAGTTGGGATATGTCGATAAACAACTGGCTGTGGTGGCGCCTCTGGAAGGCACGCCGGCATTTGCCGCCGGAGTAAAACCGGGAGATCTGATTCTGCGGATTGTGGACGCAGTCAATAAAGTGGATGAATATACGGACGGAATGTCGACTACCCAGGCGGTGAAACTCATCCGGGGGGAGAAAGGCACAAAAGTAAAACTGACGCTGTTTCGGCCCGGAGACAGTAAGCCGTTTGATGTCGAACTGACCCGAGATACGATTGTGGTTAAGAGTGTGACGCTGACTTATGTGCCGGCGGATGCGAATAAGCCGGACGGAGATAAAGTGGCCTGGGTGAAACTGACCCGGTTCGGCGACAGAACCCAGGAGGAATGGCTGACGGCAGTGGCGGATGTGGCCGGCAACTGTCTGGGGGCAGGGGCAAAGTGTAAGGGAATGATTCTGGATGTGAGAAATAACCCGGGCGGATACCTGGATATGGCGGTATATATAGCCGGGGAGTTTCTTAAACCCGGTCAGCTGGTAGTGTCCCAACAATACGGGGACGGAACGGCTGAGGAAAATACGGTAAACCGGAACGGACGGCTTCTGGATATTCCGTTGGTAGTGCTGGTTAACGGCGGAAGCGCTTCGGCGTCGGAAATTTTATCCGGAGCTTTGGCTGATCAGCACCGGGCGACAGTGGTCGGGGTGAAGTCATTCGGTAAGGGAAGTGTACAGAAACCGGAAGATTTTGAAGACGGATCAGGGATTCATGTGACGATTGCCAAGTGGCTGCGGCCGTCGGGCGACTGGATAGATAAGAAGGGGATTACTCCGGATGTAATTGTGGAGGCGGGTGAGGCGACCGACAGCGCCAAACTGACCGATGATCTGCAGCTGATGAAAGCGATTCAGCTGGTGAAGTAGCCAATCTTTCAGGCAACTTTCAGATAAAGATGCTTTAAATTGATTTTTATTAATAAGTGGTATTAAATTTGTGGCTATGACAGCAAAACAGGTCAAGAAAGTAATACTGATTACCGCCGGGATATTGGTTTTAGGCGGGGCGGCGGCCGGCGGAGCGATCTCGGACCGGCTGTTCGGATACAGCCTGTTGGACAAATGGTGGCCGCGCAGCGGGGAGGCAAACCCGTCGTCAGGAAATATAAGAGTGGTAACGGAAGAGTCGATGGTGACGGGTGTGGTGGAAAGAGCCAGTCCGTCCGTAGTCACGGTGGGAATATCCACGACACAGAAGGTGATCAGCCCGAGTCTGAACTTTTCCAATCCGTTCGGCTGGTTCGGACAACAGCTCGGGAAGGTGGAAGAAAGGAAGATTGAAGAAGATATCGGCAGCGGGTTTGTGATCAGTAAAGACGGGTTAATTGTGACAAATAAGCATGTGGTGGATACGGTTAACGCCAAGTACCGGATAATTACCGCGGACGAGAAGACTTATGAGGTACAGAAGATTTACCGGGATCCGGCTAATGATCTGGCAATTTTAAAAATTGATACCGGCGGGGCAGAGCTGAAGCCGGTAGAAATGGGGGATTCGGGTAAGCTGAAAGTCGGACAGTCGGTGGTGGCTATCGGGACGGCTTTGGGTGAATTCCGGCACACGGTGACTACCGGGGTGGTTTCGGGCCTGGGGCGGGGAATTGAGGCGGGAAGCGTGTATGAAGGGTCGGTAGAGAAGCTGGACGACGTAATTCAGACCGATGCGGCGATCAACCCGGGGAATTCCGGCGGGCCGCTTTTAAATTCGGCCGGTCAGGTGATCGGAATAAACACGGCAGTTTCGGCACAGGGGCAGAATATCGGGTTTGCCATTCCCATAAACATAATTAAGGAAGTGATAAACAATTTCAATGAAACCGGACAATTTTCCCGGCCGTATCTGGGAATCAGATACCGGATGCTGAACTTAAAGACGGCACTGCAGTATGAAGTACCGTCCGGAGCGTATGTACAGACGGTGATTGAAGACAGCCCGGCGGCAAAGGCGGGGATACAGGAGGGGGATATCATTACCAAGATTGCCGGGAAGAAGATTAACGGTGAGGATGAAAACAGTCTGACTGCAGAGATCGGAACGCATAAAGTCGGTGAGACGGTCGAGGTGGAGATATACCGCAGCGGAGAGACAAAGACGTTTAAAGTCGGGCTGGAAGAATCCCAATAGGCCGGGGAGATTCCGGGTGTTCAAATTAGGCGGATTTTTTGGTAAAATAAGGGAATGAAAACAGCAATACATCCTCAGTACTACAATGCGGAAGTGACCTGCGCCTGCGGGAATACGTTTACCGTGGGTTCCACCAAGCAGAAGATCAGCGTTGATATCTGTTCCAAGTGCCATCCGTTTTTCACCGGGGAAATGCGGTTTGTGGATGCAATGGGCCGGGTGGAGCGGTTCCAACAGAAGATGGCAGCTACCCCGACAGGAACTTCAGGATTGTCGAAGAAGATGCGGAAGAGTTTGAAGAAGCGGGAAGAGGATGAGAAAGAGGCGGCCAAGCCGAAGAATCTGAAGGAGATGTTTGATAGGGTCAGGTCTCAGGTTTAAGTCCGAATAGAATTGCCAATAAGATAAAACGTTATGGACGAAGCCAGGAAGTATTTAGAGGAGGAGAAATCCAGGCTGGCACAACGGCTGGAAGAGACAAAAAAGATGCTGGCTGAGCCGGGACTGGCGGAAATGGCAGCGGATGAAGTGAAGGGAATTGAGGCGGAAATGGCCAAGATTGACGAGGCAATTGCCGGCGGACAGGGGACAGAAGAGACGGCTGACGGAGGAGAAAGTTTCAAAAGTGTGATGATTGAGGCCAGACCGGGAGTAGGCGGAGATGAGGCAAAAATTTGGGCGGATGATCTGATCCGGATGTATACCCGGTATGCCCAAACCCGGGGCTGGCGGGCGGAAACTTTAGATGAGGGAGTAATCAAGATCAGCGGGAAAGAGGTATTTGAAGTGTTGAAATACGAAACCGGGGTACATCGGGTACAGCGGGTGCCGGTGACTGAAGCGGCCGGACGGATTCATACTTCCACCGCCTCAATTGTGGTGCTGCCGGAAGTGGCGGAAAACCGGATAGAGGTTAAAGAAGATGACCTGATTTGGGAGTTTACCCGCGGGGGCGGACACGGCGGTCAGAATGTAAACAAAGTAGCCACAGCGGTAAGACTGACGCATAAACCCAGCGGGCTGGTGGTGCAGTCGCGGCAGGAGAGATCCCAGGAGCAGAACCGGAAGATTGCCCTGGCGCTTTTAAGGTCACAATTGTGGGAGATAGAAGAGGAAAAGAAAATGTCGGATCTGGCGGATAAACGGGCGGCCATAGGGAGAAGTATGCGGGCGGAGAAAATCCGGACTTACAATTATCCGCAGAACCGGGTGACGGATCACCGGATCGGGAAAAGCTGGCACAAACTGGAGCGGATTATCGAGGGAGATTTAACGGACGTGGCGGAGGCGCTTGCGGCTGATCTCGGCAATGGCCACGCCGACGGCAATAATCAGGCAGCCGACGATCAGGACGACGGTAATGGGCTCACCCAGCCAGAAGAATGAAATGGGGACGGAAAAGACCGGGGAGAGATAGAGAAAGATGCTGGCCTGGGAAGCATTGATGTAACGCTGGGCCTGCTGAAACATCCAGTATGCCAGCCCGCCGGAAATCAGTCCCATGAAGACGACCTCCAGATGGGCAGACAGGGGAAGGCCGGGGAGTTGGGCAAGAATCAGGTGACTTGAAAGCGGATGGGAAATGACTATGGCTGAAAAGACAAAGGCGCCGACAAAAAACATAAAAGTGGTTAAAAGCAGGGGAGAGATTTTGTGATTGAGATAGCGTTTAGTTAACAACACGTAGGCGGTCCAGGACAGGGTACCCAGAAAGATAAGGAAGTTACCGAAGAAGTTACCGGAGCCGGAAGTGCCAGTTTGAAAAACCGGTTCAATGACGATAAGCAGGCTGCCGGAAAAAGCAATTAATAAACCAATGATTTCGTGTCGGGTGACTTTCTCTTTCAAAATAATGAAGCCGCAGATGGCGGTGATAACCGGAGAGACGGAATTAATAACGGCGCCGTCGATGGCCGAGGTCAGGTCTAAACCCCAGAATAAAAAACCCAGCTGAAGAACACCGGCCAACAAACCGGACAGAGTTAAGATAACCCAATCTTTGGCCGAAAGACCGCCCAAAACCGTCCAGGTGCGGGGTTCGGTAATTAACAGAAAAGGGATAAGAAAAAGAATGGCAATGAGAAAACGGTAGGCCAGAAAAAAATCGACGGGAAGAAAATCCAGCACATGTTTAATCATCGGCGGGGCAACACCCCAAATTGCGGCAACACCGATTAAAAGCAGATATGAACGCTGAAGAGCAGACATCAGATTAGTTTAACGAGACGGCGGAAAAAATGATAGGGAAGAGTTGCGGCGGCCGGGGCTTTAGGGCTGCCATTTGGCTAAGTCGGAGACGGGCAGAGTTTCCTGATTTCCGGTTTGCAGATTTTTAATTACCACAGTATTTTGGGCCGCTTCTTCCGGGCCGAGAATGGCGGCGTAAGGGAGGGATTTTTTGGCGGCGTATTTCAATTGCTTTTCGAGTTTTATTCGGGGGTCTGGGAACAGCTCAGTGGCCAAACCCACCTGACGAAATTGTGTGCTCAGAACCACTGAATTATTCAGAAGTTCCGGGCTAAAGATTGTGACCAGAATCTGGGCGGAGGCGGTGTAATCGGGGACCAGTCCAAGCTGTTGGCAGGCTTCTAAGGTGCGGTCAAAACCCAACCCAAAACCCGTGCCGGGAATTTTTTGTCCGGAAATTTTCTCAACCAGAAAGTCGTAACGTTCACCGCCTAAGACGGATCCGCCGCCGATTTCGGGAATTTTTACTTCCCAAATCGGGCCGCTGGAGTAGGAGAAAGATCTGGCCAGGGTGGGTTCAAAACGGTACCATTCGGGCGGGAAACCATATTGTTTCAGCAAGTCAAAAATGGCGGTGATAGCGGCATTGGGCTGCAGATTCTGGACGTAGTTAAGATAGATTTCAGCCTGAGCCGGCAAAATTCCTTTGGCTACCATTTCGGCCAGGACTTGGTCGCGGCCGATTTTTTCGAGTTTGTCGATGGCGGCGATAGCGGGATACGGAACGGTTTTTAAAAGAGTCCGGTCATTAACTAAAACCAGGGGATTTTTGAATCCCAGTTGGCGGTAGATATCCAATGACAGGGCAATAACTTCGGCGTCGGCAACAGGGGAGTCGGTGCCGAAAATGTCGGCATCAGCCTGAAGGAATTCCCGGTAGCGGCCTTTTTGCGGGTTCTCGGCGCGGAAGGCAGGCTGGATCTGGTAGCGGCGGAAAGGAGTGGGGAGGCTCTGCCAATTACTGCCGACTATCCGGCAGGTGGGGACGGTCTGATCATAACGCAGGGCAACCTGACGGCCGCCGTTATCGGTGAACTGATAAAACAGCTTTTCATCTTCGCCGATCTGACCCTGGAAGAGTTCCAGCGGCTCCAGAGTCGGAGTCTCCAGCGGGTCGTAGCCCCAGGCACGAAAAATCGACTCAAGTTTAGTTTTGAGCCACTGGCGTTTGAGAGCTTCCGGGCTTAAGAAATCCCGGAAACCTTTAAGCGGCTGGATGGGGTTGGACATGGGTTGATTATACATTCAATCGGGGAAGGCGAAAATCGCATATTTTCGGGCTATGCCGGGAGAATGAACCGGAAGGAAGAGAAGAAACAATCCGAAATTAAGGGGTGGAGGTCGGAGCAGCAGTTGCCGTCGGGGAAGGAGCAGCGACAATCTGCAGATTGGTGACGGAAGCGGAAGCAGCGGATTTAGTGATCATGACGACGGAAGCACCGGTCTGAATATCGGCAATTTTAGCTTTGACGGAAGCCCCGGCCTGGATTTTGCTGACGGAAGTGGAGGACAGCAGTTTGGCGGTGACAGTTTTGTTTCCGGCGGTTTGGATGGTGATTGAGCCGGAGGAAACAGCGGTGACTTTGCCGAAATCTACCTGACGGTTGTCCTCGCCGGGGGCGGGGATGACCAAAAGCCGTTTGGCGGTCATAATGTTTTTACTGTCGACGTCGCCCATGACTAAAAGATAATCACCGACATTTAAGTCTTTGGGAGTGCCGTCACGGCCGGTTTTGAGTTTAATGGCGGTATCAGTAGTAACCAAAGTCTGGCGGGGCTCTCCCCGGTAGGTATTGAGATTAATGGCAGCCTCATTTTTGGAGGTGATGCTGCCTAAAAAGGCTTTTTTGGAGACGGCCTGCTGAATCTGAGAGAGTTCCTCTTCCACTTTCTGCTTGACGGAGTCGCGCAGATCCTGGGAATTTTCCGTGGTGGGGGTTTGGGCAAAGACCGAGGAAGCCAAAATTAAGGCGGCTACGGGGAAAACTAAGAACCTGGCGGTCATATTTTGGTGGAACTATAGGTAATTAATAAATCTTTGGCGGCAAAATTACCGTTGGTATCAAATGCCCGGACGGAAATGCGGTTATAGCCGCCTTCTAAAGTCAGGTCAAGGGAAAAAATGCCGGCGGAATCGGCGACCAGGATTTGCTGGCCGGTCTCATGAATAACGGAAACCGTGCTGCCGGGTTGGGTTTTGCCGCTTAAGGTCAGCTGATTGGAGTTAACCAGCATTTCGTCCTGATCCGGAGTGGTGATAATCAGCGGGATAGCGGAGGTGGCCTGATTTTGGGCCGGAGTGGGAACGGCGGGAGAAGGGGAAATGGTCTGAGCGGCAGAGGGGGAAGAGGGTTTTAGGTTTTTATTGGCTGTCCAGATACCGAAGGTGATAACCAGTCCGAGACCGAAACCAACAAGAACGGCTAAAAATACTTCTTTTTTCATATCTTTCTTAGGTTTCAGGACAGATTAATGTAGATGGATAAACTTGTCAAGATAATCCCGGTGGTGTATTTTAATGTCTGTGGACATTGTATATCTCGGCCATTCAGCATTCAAAATTAAAGACAGACAAAAAACGGTGGTTACGGATCCGTACACTGAGGTGGTCGGAAAGCTGCCGCGGGATCTGGAAGCGGACATTGTGACGGTGTCACATAAACATCCTGACCATAACGCCGTGGATAAAGTGAAGGGGCATCAGTTTGTAATCGACGGACCGGGAGAATATGAAGTCGGCGGAATATCGGTGATCGGCGTGCCGACATTTCATGATGATGCCGGAGGAGAGAAGCGGGGAGCGAATACGGCGTATGTGATTGAAATTGAGGGGCTGCGGATAGTGCATTTGGGGGATCTGGGCCATAAGCTGTCACAGGAGACGCTGGAAGAAATCGGATCGGTGGATGTGGCTTTGGTGCCGGTGGGGGGAAACTATACGATTGATGCTAAAACAGCCAAGGAAGTGGTAGCCCAGGTGGATCCGTGGATAGTCATCCCCATGCATTACCAGATGAACGAACTGCTGATGAAGGATATTGCGCCCGTAGAAGATTTTCTCAAGGAAATGGGAAAGCCGGATGTAGTGCCGATACCGAAACTCAGTTTGAGTTTGGACAAACTTCCGACGGAGATGCAGATTGTCGTTTTGGAAAAGAAATAGCCGGCTGACATGGAAAACCATGAAGAGGAAGTAACTTTTACCAAGTTATTTGTGCCGCTGACACGGAAAAAGGCCATCGTATTTACGGTTATTCTGGGTGCAGTAGTTTACCTGCAGATATTTTTTAACGGGTTTGTCTGGGACGATGTCAGCTACATTATCGGAAATCCGGAGATTGAAAAGTTCAATCTGCTGACACTTTTCGGACCGAATATGTTTAATTCCAGCGGGTATTTCCGTCCCATTCCGGCGGTTTACTTTTCGGTCCTGTTTCAGATATTCGGTAAATCCGCCTGGGGCTACCATTTCCTGCAATGGGTCATGCACATCGGGTGTACGGTGGGATTATATGAGTTGTTCCGGCGGTTTTTTAAACCCGGAATCAGCCTGTTTCTGAGCTGGGTATTTCTGGTCCACCCGATAAATGTGGAAGCGGTGGCCTATATCGGCGCCTCACAGAGCCAGCTGTATCTGCTGTTCGGCGGAGCGGCCGTGTATTTAAGCCTGAAAAAGGATTTATCCGCCAGGCGGATTTGGGCAATCCACTGGTGGCTGCTTTTAGCCTTTTTAACTAAAGAGGTGGGGGTGTTGTTTCTGGGACTGGTTTATTTTTACCGATGGCTGCAGGGATTAAAGATCCCGAAACTGCAGTGGGGGTTAACAGGGCTGACTGTCGGGATATATCTGGCTCTGAGGATGACAGTCCTGTCGGGAGTGCTGCAGAAAATGCACCTGATTCCGATTTCGGAAATACCGCTGACTGCCAGGCTGATGCATATCCCGGCGGTATTTTTTTACTATCTGAAAACCTGGTTTTTTCCTCAGGTACTGGTGATCGATCAGATCTGGACTATTTCCCAAATTACCCTGACGAATTTCTATCTGCCGCTTTTGGCAGACGGGATATTTCTGGGACTGATAGTTTGGGGACTGAACTATTTCCACCGACACGATATGCCGAAATTCAGGCTGATGGCATTTTTTGCCGGCTGGTATCTGGCCTCTGTGGCGATGCTGATGCAGGTTTTTCCTTTGGACATGACGGTGGCTGACCGGTGGTTTTATTTGCCCGGAGTAGGGATGCTGGGGATGCTGGGAGTGGGATTGGCCGAAGCCGGGCGGAGGATTAAAGGCCTAAATAAAACTGCGGCAGCGGCGGCCGGCGGGATAGTGCTGATACTTTTGGCGGCGAGGACAATGGGACGGACGGCAGACTGGAAAGACGGGCTGACTTTGTACGGGCGGGATGCCGGATATTACGCTAATTATGATCTGGAGAATTATCTGGGATACGAACTGGCCCAGGCAGGAAAGCAGGCAGAGGCTTTACCGCATTTTGTCCGGGCGGCAGAGCTGCTGCCGCATGATACGAATCTGTATAACATCGGGTCGATTTTCGAACATTTGGGAGATTATCCCAAGGCACTGCAGTATTACGGCCAGGCCCTGGAATTAAACCGGGGGTATATGCCGCATCCGGAGGTGAGGCGGCTGGCATATACGGGCAGACTGCGGCTTTTACTGCGGACCGGAACGCCGGAACAGACAAATCCGGAGATGCAAAAGGCGGTGGCGGAGTTTCCGCAGGAGGGGACTTTCTGGGCGTTTCTGGCTATCAATGAATATGCTTTAAAGCAGCAGCAACCGGCTCTGGCTGCCGCCGAAAAAG
>Ga0172379_10005340_pt1 | contig 18046 bp, 13 predicted proteins | sample GrowelOW334metaG_FD_119756 | JGI IMG/M metagenome (GOLD analysis project Ga0172379, IMG submission 119756) | Groundwater microbial communities from an aquifer near a municipal landfill in Southern Ontario, Canada - Groundwater well OW334 metaG | ecosystem: Environmental > Aquatic > Deep... | reverse complement strand
CGATCACGATTCTAATGCCTTCTTTGTTGGATTCATCGCGCAGATCTTTGATGCCCTCAATCTTCTTGTCCTGCACGAGCTGGGCAATCTTCTCTATCAAAGTGGCTTTGTTCACTTGATAAGGTATCTCGTTCACGATAATTTGGAATTGGTCAGTCTTCTTTTCTATAATCTCCGCTTTGGCGCGCATGACAATCCGGCCCTTGCCGGTCGTATAGGCCTGTTTGATTTCTTTCACATCATAGATAATGCCGCCGGTCGGGAAATCCGGGCCTTTCACAAACTCCATCAGGTCGTCCACTGAGCAGTCAGCATGGTCAATCAAATGAATGGTACCGTCGCAAAGCTCGGACAAATTGTGCGGGGGAATATTGGTCGTCATGCCGACCGCGATGCCGACTGTGCCGTTGAGGAGCAGGTTGGGCAGTTTGGCTGGGAGAACCACCGGCTCTTGGTGCGAGCCGTCGTAGTTGGGCATGAAGTTCACGGTCTCTTTCTCTATATCCACGAGCATCTCCTCGGCAATGCGCGCCAGCTTGGCCTCGGTATAACGCATAGCCGCGGCCGAGTCGCCGTCAATTGAACCAAAATTGCCTTGGCCCGCGATCAAAGGATAGCGGAGGGAGAATTCTTGCGCCAAACGAACCATAGTATCATAGACCGCCACATCGCCGTGCGGATGATATTTGCCCAAGACCTCGCCGACCACGGTAGCGGATTTGCGGAATTTGCCATTGGCGCGGAGGCCCACATCCCACATGGCGTAGAGGATGCGGCGATGCACCGGCTTTAGGCCATCACGCACATCCGGCAGAGCGCGGGAGATAATGACTGACATGGCATAATCAAGATAAGACTCTTGCACTTCATCAACAATCTGCCGGGATGACACTTTGCCCAGATTATCTATCACTTCGCCCTCGAGCGGCAGATTAGCCTGTTCGCCGGCAGTCTTCTCGCTCTCTTTCTTGGACATGGTCCTTTTTAACCGTTTTAATTTTTTTTGCTTAGCCATATTATTTAATATTGGTATTCGTATTATTGGTATTAGTGTTGGTAGCCGCCTGACCTTGCTTTATTTTTTCCAATACTTGATTAGTTATTTTTTTCATTTCCTCACTATCTACTTGCGTATTTTGATTGGCATTGCCAGCTGGCGCTTGGTTCAACTGGGAAAACAGCGTATTGAAATTCTTGGTAAACGAATCCATGCTTTTTTTTACTTCCGCCCAGACATCCGCAGTGTCATTTTTCTTGCTTTCTCCTCCTGCCGTTGGAGAAATTTTATTAAAATTGAAGAGCCACAGAGCCACCACCGCCACCATTATCGCCGCCACGACCAGCCACATCAATTTCATTTTCTTATCATCTTTACTCGCTCCTTCCTTCTTGCCTGCGCCAATAGACTGCTCACGTTCTCGATTGATTTCTTGATTAAAATCTTTGGCCAAAACCTCTTCGGCAATATTCGGCCGGCGTCCGGCTCCGGAATTTTTAATTACTTTTATTTTTACTTCTTGGTCGCTATTCATAAAACAAACGGCACAAAAACTATGCCTATTCTTTTTTATACTTTCAGGGTGATCACTTGCATATCTTCTTGCGGTAGCTCCTTTTTGGTAATTTTCAATTTATCCGGCGATTCTTTGCTGCAGATGCCGATCTCCTTGCAAAATTTGTCCACGCCATCTAGATTGATTTTCAATCCTGGAATCTTGTAGTGCATCGGGATCACAATCCTCGGTTCTATTTGATTAATAATCTCTACCGCCTCCTTGCCATTGAGAGTAAAACCGCCGCCCACCGGTATCAAAAGTATATCCGCGCCATTCAGGCTCTCCAGCTGAGCATCGGTGAGCGCCTTTTGCCCCAAATCCCCCAAATGAGCTATTTTCAAGCCTTCGGATTCTATGAGATAAATAATATTTTCTCCTCGCTCTTTGCCTTCTACATTATCATGATATGACGGTATGCCATAGACAAATACTCCCTTGGATTCGTACTCACCGGGTTTATTAATAACAAATGGATCACCCTTGATCGCGTCCAAATTATTATGATCATGGTGATCATGGGTAATTAAAACTACGTCCGCGCTTCCCCGCGGTTCCTTGAGGCCGGTAGCGGCATCAAAGGGGTCAATAATAACAGTAGTGTCTTTTTCCTGAAGTTTGAAACAGGATTGGCCAAGCCAAGTAATAATCATAGGTTTGAAAATAAAGCTAAAAATATAAAAGAAAAATTGCCCGCTTCTTCCCTCTCTCGAAGATATGCCCACGGACAAATTACTAAGTTTATTTTGATAATATTATAGCACGGCCTTGGAAAATGGGCAACAAAAAAAGAGGGGCTGAAATTTTATTTCAACCCCCTCTTGGAATCCTATTTTTTCTCCCGTGTGGCCAGCCAGCCGAGGACCGTTACGGCTCCGCCGCCGATGGCCATCATGACTATCAGCTTCCAGAGATCTTCTGGAACCGACGCATTGGATAGTAGGGCGAGAAAATATATAATCCCTACTCCCACGGTCGTGAGTCCTCCCCAGACAGCCGCAGCTTTGAGGAAGAAAACGACTATTTCCTTTACCCACAGCTTTTCCTTGGCCTTCCTTTTCCTCAGACGATCAAAGAAGGTGAGGCCAAAGCCGATGGAGAAAGATATCGCGAGATAAAAGATTACTTCCCCTATCTCCCAGCTTCCGCGGATTAGGCCCCCTATGGGCAGGATCATACACATCATCCCGCCAAAAAACGAATTGGCAAAAAATACTGAAACAAGGCTATTCATGGCACTCCTCCTTTTTTTCCGACTTCCTTTTGGTTAGAGAATAACTTATCCCACCGGTAATAAAAATGTAGAGCAAACCGAACACCCATGCCTGCCAATCGGCAAGCTCTACTCTAAGGACGGAAAATAGGGACAAAGGCCAGGAAATCAGAGCAATGATGAAGAAAATTTTGGCCCAGAGCTTCATCCACTCCTTGTGAAAAAGCTCTTCTTTGTTTTTCTTCTTTTGCTCTTCGTCTGCTATCTCCTCGGCCGCCTTTTTCCTTGCCTGGATGTCAAAAGTTTTTCGTAGCGCCTCGACGAAGACCCTATTGGCCGCGATCAATTGATAGGTTGATCCTACCTGCCGGCGCGCCTCTGCGTCCTGGATCAAGCTCTCCACTTCTTCCAGGTCGTGAAAAAGCTCTTCGCCAAGAGAATACAGTCCCTCCACTTCATCGTTTTCCCGATCAAGTGGATCCTTCTCTGTATGCCCCAAAAAAAACTTGATGCATTTGTAATTCTTGATCTTCTTAACATTTTCCGAGCATTGCCTTGATCGCTTTTCTACGGTCTTCGCCAGTTCCTGGCTCAGAAGATTGATAGCATGATCAATCTCCAGCCGCAGCTGATCAAAATCATGCTCATCGGCCACAGCTTGCAATAAATTTTCATCAAGCTGGATAGCCTTTAACACATAGAACACTGCTCGTTCGTCGCCCTGACTAGTCTCTCGCTGCTCCTCAGCATAGAGTCTGGCCAAAGAAAAAATAATTCTGGTATTTCCAGGGTCTTGAGCCAACTCTGACTCAAGTCTCAAAATATCCTCTTTCCTGGCCATATAGCCTCCTTTTGCCACATTTAATGGCGTAATTGGGTTATTTTTTAATTTTTATAGAACAATTTACAGCAAAAAGCTGTAACATCATATATTATCATATTTGAAATATTTTGTCAACTACTTTAAAGCCCTCTTTATTAAAAGAGGGGTTGGGAGGAATAAAAAATCCCCCTAGTATTACCAGGGGGTGATAATTTTATCGTTTGACGCGTCTTCTCATATATTCTCTTATTTCTTTTACCGTATCGACAAATGTCAAAAGAAAACCAATTGATAGGGAGAGAGCTAAATAGACAAACCAAGTTTCTAGATTGTTATTTCTCTCGTTGATAAGCACGCTAAGTGGAAAAATTGCGCACATGAGAGCGCCCAAAAAAGAATATTTGACCCAGCGATAGAGAAACAAGACCAGGCTCACCAAAATTTCTTCTCGGGTTTCTTTTTTGAGCCACTGCTGGAAATTTACTCTCCGCTGCTGCCTTAGCCAGTTTCGCCTAACTGTTTCTTTTTCTTTCAATTCTTTGGCCACAGCCCCGCTTTTTTGCCTCAAAGAAAAAAAGTCTTTTTCTGCCTGCGACAATTCTTTTTCATACTCCAGGGTGATGGCAAAGTCTTCTTCGGAAAATATTTTTTCTTTTGTTGCCAGGAATCTGTCCAGGGCAAGTATTTTCTTTTTTAACCGGCGGCCAAGGCGGGGAAAATATATCGCTTTTTTGAGATAAGAAATTTCTTTGGCCAACAAACAGTGGCTTTCCTCAATTCTTCCAATCTCCTGCAGCTCTTGCCCGCGAATCTCTGCTTGGATTTTCTGCAGGCTATTCCTAGCCAAAATAATATTTTCTTTTGCCCGAATAGCATCAATATAATCGCCGCCCTCTAGATACTTCCTCGCTTTTTCAATATAATTTTCAATTTCCTGCAGAGCAGACTTGAATCGAGGAGCAAAAAGATGCGCTTTGGCTATTTGCAAATTGGGCAAAATTACTCTTTCAATTTTTTCCACTTCACTCTGAACCTCGTTTTTCAGGCGGAGAATAAGCTCGTCCACTCTTGGCCTGATTCCGTCAAAATCATGGTCCAGCGCTATCTTCAAAACATAATCGCAATCCGCCCGGATCACTTGACGCAAATATTGCAATGATTCTTCCGCCTCTTTGTTTAGCGCCAAATATTTGGCCAGCATGTACTGCGCCAAAATATCATTAGGATTCAGTCCAATCGCTTCTCTGGTATTGGCAATAGCACCAGCCAGATCTTTCAGGAGATAAGACACAAAGCCGGCGAAATAATGCGCTCGTGAAGCAAAATTTTGGCTTTGCGGCTTGGCATACTTGGCCGCCGCAAGAAAATACTCTCTGGCCTGCGGCAGCTCTTTTGACGACCGATGGTAGAGATAAATATCGCCCAGATAAAAATGGACTATATAATCGGGATAGTGAAGTTTAATGGCTTCTCGGAAATCCGCCTCTGCCTCATCTATCCAGCCGTTCTTCAAGGCCTCCTCTCCGCGTTTTTTCAATTCTTTGGAACTAGTCAAAAGAGGATTTGGTATGGCTTCAGCAATAACAGCCAAAATTTCATTCTGAGCTTGCAAATGCAGAATAATCCTTTGAGAAGCTTCGTTGACAAAAATACCCAGCCGATTAACCAGCTCGTCTATGTTTTCTACTCCATCGGCTATGCGCGACAAACTGTCTTGCAGGCCTTCATTGAACAAATCAATGCTCTCCATAATTTCTCTACTGGCCGCTCGTTCAAAAATTGATGATTGCCGAATAGCCTCGCCAATGTCCTTGCGGATTATTTCAGCATTCTTCTGGCTAGCTTCCACAAAAGCTGCACCTGTACCCGCAGAAATCATTTTAGCCTGACGGTATTTCTCCCAGTCCATGCCATAAAAATAATTATACGAATTTTCAAAACCCATTTTGACCTCCTTGCCTCCTTGTAGGGAGACGATTGTTATTGTTAAGGAACCTCAAAATAACCTGTCATTTGTTTTTTAGCTTAACACAGATATTTTGAATAAGTCAACTATGCTTTAACCCCCCTTGAAAGGGGTTGGCGGGAATTCAGTTCCTCCCTTATTAAAAGGAGGATCGGGGGGAATTTTAAATTTTCCCCCTTCCAGAAGGGGGCGGCGAAGCCGGGGGGATGTATAAAGGTGGCGAGCACTCAAAAACTTATCAATAACTTATCAATTTAGTAAAAAATTTTTAACAAACGATTGGGTAAGTAGGTAGTATGTAGTATTTAAGAACAACGATTAAACCTCCTGTCACGGTTATACATCCCCCCCCTCTCCGATGGCCATCGGAGTCCCCCCTCGAGGGGGGTAATTTTAATTCCTCTTGCCCCGCCGCTCGCGAGCGGCGGGGCTTGCCAAAAAATATAATCTGTTATAAGATACTAATATAATAATTTCCTTCGCTAAAGTCCGCTAAAAAAAGGATGAACGCGAAGACTTATCCTTGGAAGGATAGGTTAAATCTTTTAACCCCCATTCCATAATGGGGCATTTTATTTACATGACAACTAACAACAAAACTAAAGACATTGGAGCTGAATTCAAAAAACTATTGGCCGATGACTCCTATCTCAAGATTCCCAAAGTCGGGGATATTGTAAAAGGCCATGTCCTCAGCGCTTCCAAAAAGGAAGTGCGCTTGGATATTGAAGGCTTTACTACGGGCATCGTCCGCGGCCGCGAACTTTATCAAGAATCTCCGGATTATGCTGACCTCAAAACCGGCGATGAAGTGGAAGCCACGGTAGTGGAGATAGAGAACGAAAACGGCGAAATGGAATTATCTTTCCGCTTTGCCGGACATAGGAAAGTCTGGGACAGCCTGATCGGACTAAAGAATCAGGGCCTCGTCATTCCCGCCAAAATTCTTGATGCCAACAAAGGCGGCCTAATGGTGGAAGTCAACCGGCACAAAGGTTTCCTGCCAGTCTCTCAATTAATTTCCGAACACTATCCTCGCGTCCAAGGCGGCGACAAGGGAAAAATACTGGAGAAGCTAAAACAATATGTCGGCCAGAGCTTCAATGTCAAGGTCATTGATATCTCGGAAAACGACGACAAGCTGATTGTTTCCGAAAAAGCCGCTTGGGAAGAAGCGCAAAAAGAAGTTATTTCCAAATACAAAGTCGGCGATACGGTGGCGGGCAAAATTACCGCGGTCACTGATTTCGGCGCTTTCATTGAATTTGATAACAATATGGAAGGCTTAATCCATATCTCGGAAATCGCCTGGCAGAGAATTGACGATCCGCGTGATTTCTTGAAAGTCGGCGACCAAGTCAAAGCCGCAATCATTAATATTGATGGCGCGAAGATTTTCCTCTCTATCAAGAAACTAATTGACGATCCGTGGAAGAATATTGAAAAAAAGTACCAGATCGGCAAAGTCGTCAAAGGCAAGGTCATCAAGGCCAATCCTTTTGGCCTCTTCGTAGAGCTTGATCCCGAGATCCATGGTCTCGCCCACGTCTCTGAACTTTCGGACAAGCCGAATGTGGACGTGAAAGAGATTGCCAAACCCGGCGACACCGTAGAATTCAAAATCATTTCCATCGAGCCGACTGATCATCGCCTCGGCCTCTCTATCCGAGCTTTGAAAGAATCAACCGCTGCTTCCACCTCCGCCAAGGCTACGGCGGACAAGAAAGCAGAAGATAAGACTGAAGCCAAGAAAGAAGAAGCTACTCCGACTGAAAAAACCGAACTTTCCTCCGCTTCTGTTGAAGCTATGGAGAGCAAGGAAAAGCCAAAGAAGAAAGCCAAGAAGAAAGAAGAAGATAAAAAGTAATTAATTATAAAACCCCTCCGATGGTCATCGAAGGGGTTTTAGTTTCTTTCTAGATAAAACTTTAACTATTCAAAAAATCATTTAGCGCCAAATTCGCGTCTTTAATTATTTGATGCAGGAGGCCCGGTTTTATAGTTTTGTGGAGGGGCACGGTAATCGGCTTGAAACGTGAATTAATATGCCTCAATCTAACATGACTGCCCTTTTGCCTCACAACCTGATAACCATGCTTAGTTAACTTCTTAATTACCTCTTCACCGGACAAGACGGGTAATTTAGACATATTTATTTTTTAAATTTATCAAGTGCAAACTAATGTTTTTAATTTTGATTTTATCGCTCTCTCCCTTGGCCTCTTCCAAACAAAGTTCAGTTGCCTCTTTGATATTTTTTAACGCTTCTTCAGTGGTTTCGCCCTGGCTATAACAGCCCTCAATGGCCGGATTTATAACAATATAACCGCCGGTTTCATCTTCTTCTAGAATGACCGGAAAAGTTTGATTTTTATAGTCAATATTTTCCATAAATTTAGAGATATTTACTTATATTTTTATATTAGCAATTAAAATCAACTGTGTCAATTCAATTAACTTAACTTTTGAAAACTCCTCTTATCAAAACTTTTGTTGCTAAACCATTAAAAATTAGTTATAATTATATCAAGTATTATTAACCTAATTACCTAATATCCTAATTCCCCAAACCATGCGCACTTTGCTCAAAAACATTTTTATCTTCCTCGTCGTTTTTCTGGTCATTGCCAGTATTTTTAGCCTATACAATAATTCTTTGGAAAAGCCGGCCGCTATCGGGCAGGATCAACTGGTGAATGAAATAAACAACGACCAGGTGAAGAAAATTGAGATTAGCGGCGATACGCTCAATATCACCCTGAATGATAATACGAAACAGACGACCATGAAAGAACCGACTGACTCGCTCTCCACTATGCTCAAGAATTACAATGTTGATCCGGAGAAAACCAAGAAAATCGCGATTGAAATCAAGGAAGCGAGCGGCGCCGCCTTTTGGGCCTCTACTCTCCTGCCTTTTGTCATCCCCCTGCTCTTCATCGCGGTCTTCATCTACTTTATGATGCGCCAGATCCAGGGAGCGAATAATCGCGCTATGACCTTTGGCCAAAGCGGAGCGAGGGAAATGAATCGAAATGGCAAGGACAAAATCACTTTCAAGGATGTGGCTGGGGTGAAGGAAGCCAAAGAAGAGCTGATGGAAATCGTGGAGTTCTTGAAAAGCCCAAAAAAATTCACGAGCCTTGGCGCCAAGATCCCCAAGGGCGTGCTCCTGATGGGCAGTCCGGGCACGGGCAAAACTTTATTAGCCAAAGCTGTGGCCGGCGAAGCCAATGTGCCCTTCTTCTCCATCTCCGGCTCGGAGTTCGTGGAGATGTTCGTGGGCGTGGGCGCGGCCCGAGTACGCGACCTCTTCCAAAAAGCTAAGAAGAGCGCTCCTTGCATTATCTTTGTTGATGAAATCGACGCGGTCGGACGCCAACGCGGAGCCGGACTCGGCGGTTCGCATGACGAGAGAGAACAAACTTTGAACCAAATACTCGTAGAGCTGGACGGCTTTGATCCGAATATCGGCGTCATCGTCATGGCTGCGACCAATCGTCCTGATGTGCTTGATCCCGCGCTCCTTCGCCCGGGCAGATTTGACCGCCGAGTAATCCTCGATGAGCCGGATATCAATGATCGGGAAAAAATCTTGGAGGTCCATGCCAGAAAGAAACCGCTGGCGCCAAATATCGATATCCGTAAAATCGCTCTGCGCACTCCCGGCTTCTCGGGCGCTGACCTGGGCAACCTTTTGAATGAAGCGGCTATTCTCGCGGCCAGGAGAAACAAAAAAAGGATTGAGATGGAAGATATTTTGGAAAGTATTGAAAAAGTCTTGCTCGGCCCTGAACGCAAAAGCCACATCCTCTCGGACAAAGAAAAGAAAATCACGGCCTATCACGAGGCTGGCCACGCGCTCTTAGCTCACGAACTCCCCAATGCCGACCCGGTGCACAAAGTCTCCATCATCTCCCGCGGCCGCGCTGCCGGCTATACTTTGAAATTGCCCATTGAAGACAAACATTTGCATTCCCGCGGTGAATTCATTGACGATCTGGCCGTGCTCCTCGCCGGACATGCCTCGGAAAAAGAAATTTTTGGCGAGGTGACGACCGGCGCTTCAAATGATCTTCAACGAGCGACCGAGCTCGCCCGGCGCTTGGTCACGCAATTTGGCATGAGCGATACTCTTGGCCCGCGCACCTTTGGCGAAAAAGAAGAGCTTGTCTTCCTCGGCCGAGAAATCAAAGAACAAAAGAATTATAGTGAAAAGACGGCTGAAGCGATTGATAAAGAAATAAATAAGCTTATTTCCAACGCTTACAAAACTGCCAAGGAAGTACTCACCAAGATGCGCCACAAACTGGATGAGATAGCCAATACGCTCGTAGAGAAAGAAACTTTGGAACAAGACGAATTCGAAGCCATCTTCTCTAAATAAAATTCATAATTCTTAATTCTTTCTTATGTCCCTCTCTTACCGTGAAATCATAAAAAAATCTTGGCAAATCACTTGGAATAATAAAATTCTCTGGTTTTTCGGCTTCTTTGCCATGAGCCTATTCAGCAATAGCCGGACTTTCAATCTGATTATTGACAACCTCAATAATCTTTCACGCCAGGATCTTTCGACTTATTATGCTTTCCAATCATTCAAGGCCGCTCTCGCTCCTGCCCAAATTATTACCTTTTTTTCCGGATTGAAAAACCTGCTGTTGGCCAAGCCTTTATTTTTCTTCACTGCCCTCCTTGTTTGCTTGATTGTTCTGGTTATTATTTTATTTATCGTTTGGCTGGCTATCACTTCGCAAATTTCCTTGATCCGAGGCGCCGCAGAAGCCAATGATGATAAAAAAATAAAATTAAAAAAATCTATTCTGGAAGCGCAAACTAGCTTTTGGCTGGTCTTGGGGCTAAATGTCATAAAATCAATTATTCTTATTATTTTGTTTGCTGTTTTTATTTATCCTTTTATTGCCTATCCTTCTTTCTTCTCCGATGCCACGACCATCGCTTTCCTGATTTTCTTCCTGGTCTTCATCCCGCTTTCAGTTATTTTGAATTTTACGATTATCTATGCTTCATCTTTCGTTGTCTTGAAAAAAGAAAAGGTAAGAACCGCCATCTCTTCGGCCTGGATTCTTTTCTGCAAAAATTGGCTTTTGAGCCTTGAAATCGGCCTTCTTCTCTTGCTAATTGATTTTCTGGCGGCGCTGGCGCTCGTGGTTTTCATGACCCTCCTAGCTATTCCTTTCGGCCTATTGCTCGTTATCTTCTCTTTTGTCGCCAGCGACTTAGGGTTGAAGCTGGTCTCTGTCTTAATTATCTGCGCTTCTATTCTCGCGGTAATCTTTTTCACTGCCCTTATCTCTACCTTCCAATATGCGACCTGGACCATACTTTTTCTTAAACTTGCCGGCAAATCAGCCAAAAGCAAAACTACGGAAACTTTGTCGGCCCTATCTTCTTATTTTAAAAAATAATATCGGGAAAAAACCTTTATGCCCTCCATCGACGATTTGCTAAAAAATTACCAGGGGAAATCAAGCGCTCTGCCAACCGTTTCGGCCAAAGAGATTACGGAAAAATTTTCCGCCAAAATGGAAGAGATTGAAATCAAAGAAAAAGAACGACTAGTGCAAAATCAAGCCGCAACTATTAATATCCCTTACATCAACCTGGTCGGCTTTCCTATCACGCCCAATACTCTTAGCACTATTACCGAGGAAGAAGCCAAACGATTGAAAATTATTTGTTTCCTGAATACCGGCTCGGAAATCAGAATTGGCGCAGTTAATCCGGCCGACCCGCAAGTGAAGGAAATCCCCTTTCAGCTCGAGGAAAGATTCCATGCCAATACGGCTCTCTATATCATCTCCGAGCATAGTTTTGAATATGCCTCAAAACTTTATGCTGCTTTGCCGAAATTCCGCAAAGTCGTATCCGGCATTGAACTCACCGGCGACCAGCTGGAAAAATTCAGAAAAGAATTAACCAGCTTTCAAATTCTGAATGACAAATTGCAGGAGGCATCTCTCACCGATATCTTTGCCATGGTCATCGCTGGCGCCATGGAGGCGGGTTCAAGCGATATTCACATTGAAGCCGAAGAATATGAAATCAAAATCAGATATCGAGTTGACGGCCTGCTCCAAACCGTGGCCGCCTTGAAAAAAGATCTCTGGCCAAGAGTCATCAGCCGTATCAAAACAATCGCTAAACTAAAAATTAATATTGATGATGTGCCCCAAGACGGCCGCATCACTGTCTATCTTTCCAACAAGCAAGAAATGGACATTCGCGTCTCCACTCTGCCTTCGGCCTTTGGCGAAAGCGTCGTACTCCGTTTGCTCATGGCCGGACTCTCAGGATTTAAATTTGAAGACATCGGCATTCGCGATCGGCCTTTTGATCAGCTGAAACGCGAAGTAGAGCGTCCCAATGGCATGATTATTGCTACCGGCCCAACCGGTTCCGGAAAAACTACCACCCTTTATGCTATTCTAAGCAAATTAAACAAACCGGACGTAAAAATTATTACCTTGGAAGACCCGGTGGAAATCAAATTGAAAGGCATTACCCAAAGCCAAATAGACCATTCCAAAGATTATACTTTTGCCAAAGGCTTGCGTTCAATTTTAAGACAAGATCCGGATATCATCATGGTAGGCGAAATTCGCGATCTGGAGACCGCAGAAATCGCCATCCAGGCCGCGCTCACCGGCCACCTGGTGCTCTCTACTATTCATACAAATGACTCAGCCGGCGCAATTCCCCGCTTCCTCTCCATGGGAGTGAAACCCTTTCTCTTGGCCCCGGCCCTCAATGCCGTCATTGGTCAAAGGCTAGTCAGAAAAATCTGCTCCGCCTGCAAAATCGAAGACAAACTTGATGACAACACCCTCGCGCGAGCCAAAGAAATTCTCGACAAAATCCCGGAAAAATCAGGCTACAAGGTGGATACCAAAAAATTAAAATTCTGGAAAGGCGCCGGCTGCCCGGAATGTAACGGCCTAGGCTACAAAGGCCGAATTGGCGTTTATGAAATTCTCACCATGAATCCCGATACGGAGAAAGCCATCCTTTCCGGTATTTCCTCGGAATACCAGATGCGCGACATTGCTACCCAGCACGGCATGATCACTATGGCGCAAGACGGGCTCTTGAAAGCTATTGACGGCATTACTTCGGTGGAAGAAGTCTTCACTGTCGCGGAATAATTTATAAAAAATAATAAAAACCGTATCAAATAATACGGTTTTTATTTTTAAAACGGTATTCTGCCAGCCCTTGACGGAATCACGAAGCCATGCTAAATTTTAACCACAACCAAGGAGGTGATAAATGAAGAACTTTGACAAACGAAAGGCGCTTAGAAAGGCAAACAGATTAGTAAAACAGGGCAAGTATCAAGAAGCGATAACTGAATTAAAAAAGATCGTTGAGGCGGATCCGGAACAACAGAATGTGTGGGTCAAGATAGCCGAGCTGTATGTCAAACTTGGTGACAATGGAGAGGCAATAAAGGCGTATGTCGTGGCGGCCATAAAGCATGAAGCTCATAAAGACTATGTTAAAAGCATAAATATTTTGAGGACTGTCTTGAAGCTTAGTTCGGAGCCGACGATGGTTAGCATTTTCCTCAAGCTCGCCGGGCTGTATCAGAAAATAGGGTTACCAGCTGAAGCGATCGCGGAATACCGGATAGCGATTGGCATGCATGAAAAAAATGGGTATTATGATAGCTGCGTGCCTTTGCTGGAAGAGGTGATCAAGCTTGACCCGGATAAATTAGCAAACCGAGTCAAGCTCGCGGAAGCATATTTCAAGATCGGTAGAAGATTTGAATCGGAAGCGGAGATTGAGAAAGTCGCGAAGAAGCTGAGAGACGAGAGGAGACCTTCTGATCTTATTGCTTTATACGAAAGATATTTCAAGCTGAGCCCGGGTTACTTGCAAAAGGTGGCAGTAGAGTACAACAATCTCAAAAGCAAGGTGGGGATAAAAAAGGAAAAAGCCACAGGGACAAACCCGGCCGATGAAATAAGAAGGCTGGACAAGCTGATTCAAGAAGCGAAAAGCGAGAAATCTCCCACGGAGCCATTTTCCACTCCCGGCGTTTCCCCGGAAGATTTGAAATCACTGGAAGAGGCCAGCGCCAAGATTGACGAGGTCAACAAGGCCATAAAGAATTTTTTGGAAAAAGCGAAAAAGTAGGCCATAAACTCAAAGCCGTATCAAATGATACGGCTTTTCTTTTTCACTAAAATAATATTGATTTTAGAATAATTATTTGGTAGAATAAATTTAATCAGGGCCTGGTAGCCAAGCAGTAAGGCAGGAGTCTGCAAAACTCCTATGCGCGGGTGCGATTCCCGCCCAGGCCTCAAAGACAAAAAAATAAACTAAAAACCTCTCTTTCCAAATCGGTTAGAGAGGTTTTTAGGTTTGCTTGCCCGAAGCGCCTGACGAATCAGTGTCCCGGGCAAACAGTATATAAAAGAACAACTGGCAATTAGGCTTCTGCGGCGGCTTCTTTCGCTTCCTTGGCCGCGGCCTTGGCTTCCTTTTCTTTCGCTTCTTTAGCTGCTTCTTTTGCTTCCTTATTCTTGAAACCGGAGCCTGCCGGTATGAGCCGGCCAATGATGACATTTTCTTTCAAGCCTTCCAAGTGGTCAATCTTTCCCGTGACCGCCGCGTTGATCAAGACTCTGGAGGTCTCCTGGAAAGAAGCGGCTGAAAGAAAACTCCTCGTGCTGAGGGAAATCTTTGTAATACCGAGAAAGAGCTCTTCCGCTTCGGCTGGCTGGCCTTTGCCGCCCAGGAGTTCATTGGCTTCGTCCAGTTCGGCCTTTTCAATCGTTTCGCCGGGCAGGAGGACAGTGTCGCCGGACTCCTTCACATAGACGCGGGAGAAGAGCTGGCGGATGATTATTTCAATATGCTTGTCATTGAGCTTTTGGCCTTGCGAAGAGTAGATGGCCTGAATCTCTTTTGTAATATACTTTTGCACAGCTTCTTTGCCTTTCAAGGCATAGAGCTCGTGGAGATCGAGGCTGCCCTCGGTGAGCTGATCGCCCTTGGCTAGGAGATCGCCTTCTTTGGCCCAGACCGGGTAGCCCGGCGGGATGATAATCTCGGTGATCTTCGTGCCCTCGGAAGTGACCGTGAGAATAGTTTTGTCTTCGCCTTTATCAATATTCACGATTCCCTTAGTTCCGGCCTTCACTTCCTTGGTTTTCTTTTCTTTATTCAGAGTGACTTCTTCGGTGTAGAGGACCTCGTCCTTGGCTACTTCAGCGCCAGTCTTGACCTTGATCACGGCCTGCATCTTTTTCTTGATCTCATGTTTCTCCGTATTGACTGCCTTGTGTTCAATCTGAATTATCTTTTGTCCGCGGATACCCGTGATAACCGTGCCGTCCGGCAGAGTGATATCGCGATCGCCGGCCACAATCTTTTCCACTCGGCCATCCACTTCGCTCATGATCGCTTTCCTCTTCGGCGGACGAGCTTCAAAGAGCTCTTCCACGCGAGGCAGACCGCGGGTGATATCGCTGCCGCCGGCTACGCCGCCGGTATGGAAAGTTCTCATGGTGAGCTGAGTGCCCGGCTCGCCGATGCTTTGCGCCGCTACAATGCCGACCGCTGTGCCGAATTCCACCAGCTTGCCGTAGCCCAAGTCATAGCCATAGCATTTCTGGCAGAGGCCCTTCTTGGCGCGGCAGGTGAGGACTGAACGGATCTTCACTTCTTGCAGGTCAATATTTTTTATCTTCTTCAATTTTTCTTCCGAGACAATGTCGCCTTTTCTCACTATGGGTTTGCCGGTAGCCGGATCATTGATGGCCTGGAGCACGGTGCGGCCGAGAAGTCGATTAGTAATGCTTTCGCCCATTTCATCGCTTTCTTTCTTGGTAAGCAAGGTACCACGATCATCTTCGCAATCATTGATAGTGATGACCATGTCCTGGGAAACATCCACCAAGCGGCGAGTGAGATAGCCGGCATTGGCTGTTCGAAGCGCGGTATCAGAGAGGCCTTTTCTCGAGCCATGGGTGGAGATGAAATATTCCAAAACATCAAAACCTTCTTTGAAATTCGCCTTGACCGGCAATTCAATGATTTCACCGGCCGGGTTGGACACGAGGCCTTTCATGCCGACCATCTGGGTGAGCTGGCTCCAAGATCCTCTGGCGCCGGATTCCACCATAGAGTAGACCGGCCCAGTTTTCAAGAGGGATTCTTTGCTCAGCTTCACGATCTTGTCCTTCGTCTCGGTCCAAACTTCAATAATACGGCTATGGCGTTCGTTTTGCGTGAGCAAGCCTTCTTCATATTGCTTATTGATTTCATCAATTTGCCTGTCACCTTCCTCGACGGTGGTTTTCTTTCCCGCTATGACCGGCAAATCATTCATACCCCAGGAATAACCGGACTTGGTGCAATAACGGAAACCAAACTCTTTGATCGCGTCCAGCAGTTTGGCCGTCGCCTCTTGGTCATAGAGCTCGAGAGATAGGCGGACAATTTCGCCCATGCCCTTGGCATCCACCATCTTATTCAGGAAGGGGAATTTCTCCGGCAGAATCTGGTTGAAAAGTATTCGGCCGACCGAGGTTTCCACCATTTCCGCAGCCTCTTTGCCCTTCAGCTGTTCGCGCACTTTGATCTTGTGGCGCAAACCGACTTTATTCAAATGATAAGCAATCTTGGCTTCGCCAAAAGACGAAAATATTTTGGTTTCATCCGCGCCTTCAATGGAAGTCATATAATAAACGCCAAGCACGATGTCTTTGCCGGGGGTGACGACCGGACTGCCGGTAGCCGGCTTCAAAAGATTTTTGGATGAGAGCATGACTTCCCTCGCCTCTCGCTTGGCTTCTTCAGTTAGGGGCACATGCACGGCCATCTGGTCGCCGTCAAAGTCAGCATTGAAAGCGGTACAGACGAGCGGATGGACCTGGATCGCCTTGCCTTCAATCAGCACCGGGCGGAAAGCCTGAATACCCAGGCGATGAAGAGTCGGAGCGCGGTTCAGGAGCACATGCGCGTCCTTCGTGACATCTTCCAGGATGTCCCAGACCTCCAAATGGTTTAATTCAATATAACGGTTGGCGCTGCGAATATTGTGCACCAAGCCATCTTTGATCAATCGGCTAATGACAAATGGCTTGAAGAGCTCGAGCGCCATTCTCTTCGGCAGACCGCATTGGTCCAGTCTCAATTTTGGGCCAACGACAATGACGCTGCGGCCAGAATAGTCAATTCTCTTGCCGAGCAAATTTTGGCGGAAGCGTCCTTGCTTGCCTTTCAAAATATCGGCAATGGATTTCAGCTGGCGCTTTTGTCCGGTGGAAGCCGTCGTGGTCTTCGCATGTCTGGCGCTATTATCAATCAGGGCGTCCACTGCTTCCTGCAACATTCTTTTTTCGTTTCTCGTGATAACTTCCGGGGCATTTAATTCCACCAATCTCTTCAAACGGTTATTTCTATTGATCACTCGGCGATAAAGATCGTTCAGATCGGAAGTGGCAAAACGACCGCCGTCCAGCGGTACCATGGGACGGAGATCCGGCGGAATGACGGGAATCGTGCTGAGCACCATCCACTCGGGATTAATCTTGTTTATTTCCAAATTTTTGAGCAGCTTGATGCGGCGGATCAGTTTGTCCTTTTTGATGCCCTGCGCCTCCGGCAATTCCTTGTCAATTTCAACAATGGCCTTTTTCAAATCCACTTTTTTGAGCAAACGCCCGACTGCCTCGGTGCCAATGCCCGCTTCAAAGAGATGCCCGTATTTGAGCGACAGGTCATGATAAGCGTCTTCGGTGATAATCTTCAGCGCTTTCAATTCTTTGATTTCCTTTTCTGAAATACTAGATTCGCTTTCTAGATCTTTCAGCTTGGCGTCCTTCTCTTTGGCCAAGGCCAGGACCGCCTGATCAATTTCCTTTTCCGTTTTATTCTGCTTTGTCATTTCATTCTTCGCCTGCTGGCTGCGATTGGCAAAATCGCCGTCAATCATTTTTTTCTTGCTCTTGAATTCCTGCTTCAGCTGTTCAATGGTTTCCTTTTTCAAATCTTCATTGACATCGGTAATGATAAAATTGGCAAAATAAATAACTTTCTCCAGGTTTTGGACCGAGAGGTCAAGGACCAGGCCGATTTTGGACGGCACGCCACGGAGGAACCAGATATGGGTCACCGGCACAGCCAGGTCAATATGGCCCATGCGTTCGCGCCGGACATGGGAATGGGTGACTTCCACTCCGCACTTGTCGCAGACAATGCCTTTGTAGCGGATCTTCTTGTATTTGCCGCAATAGCATTCCCAGTCTTTGGTCGGACCGAAAATCTCTTCGCCGAAGAGTCCATCCTTTTCCGGCTTTTGCGTGCGATAATTGATCGTCTCGGGCTTGGTCACTTCGCCGTAAGACCAAGAGCGTATTTCCTCGGGCGAGGCTAGCTTGACGCGGATGGCGTCAAAGTCTCTAGTTTTTGGTTGTTCAATCATATTAGTATGAGAATTATTTTAATTTAGG
>Ga0172379_10005339_pt1 | contig 18047 bp, 18 predicted proteins | sample GrowelOW334metaG_FD_119756 | JGI IMG/M metagenome (GOLD analysis project Ga0172379, IMG submission 119756) | Groundwater microbial communities from an aquifer near a municipal landfill in Southern Ontario, Canada - Groundwater well OW334 metaG | ecosystem: Environmental > Aquatic > Deep... | reverse complement strand
GCGTGACGGGCGATGCTTTATTATACCGTCGCAGCAATCCTTTTTCCTCCTCATTGATTTCTTCGTTCCTCATGGTTGCATTGTACCAAAAACCGGAAGTTTTGTTTTGAGATGGCTATACCAGCGATCGGTGTCGCCGCCACCACCCTGGGCTCCTCCCCCACGCGTGCCGCCCCGTCCCATCCCGCCGCCGTCACGGACACCCTCGGGGCCGGTGGCGTCCGCGATGGGATGTTGCATCATCTGCGGGTTGCCGAAGGGACTGAAGACCTGCGCCGGCGGCAGATTCGCGAATCCGCCACTGATCGAGTTCCAGGGGATCTCGTCGCCGATCTTGGCGAGGTACACGAGCATCGCGGGAAGCCGTGAAGCATCGATCTCCCCGAGTCGGACGACGTTGATGAGCCAGGTGATGAGCTTCGCCTGGTCCGTGAGCATGGCCTGGGTGATTCGGATGTCCAGCTTGGACATCATGGCCTTGTGGTCCAGGGTTCCCACCGCCGCGGGAAGGCCTTCCAGCTCCAGGATCCTCGTGAAGCGGGCCGCGCGTTCGCCCAGAATCCGGGATGCGTCCAGTCCTTGATCTTCGAATATCTCGTTGAGGTCAAAGACCAGGTTCTCGACCTGATCCACGATCGGCTTGGGATCCAGTTTGATTCCAACGAGATCCAAGGGGTTGATTCCGAAGAGATCGGGAGCGGGAGTGCCGATCCTCGACTGGGCCGTCATGTTCAGAGAGGCCACGTATGCTTCATTTCTGAATCCCCGGAGGCGAACCTGGAAGTCGATCAGCACGGGCCAGATCTTGTCCATGGCCTTGAACGCCCGATCGATGTCAGCCTGATCGACGTACAGCGACTTCGGCTGATCTTCAGACACCATGTCGTCCACGATCGCACCGACGCTGGTGCGTCTTCGCGCCTCGCGGTTCACGACCCTGAAGATCGGCGGATTGGGGATGTGGTGGGCGCGAGAGCTGGCACGGATGGCCTCGGCAAGCGTCTTGGGAAGATCGTAGACTCCCAAACGCCTTGCGACGGCCGCCCGGATGACGGACGCGATGTTGGCCGGCTCGAACACCGGCCTTTCGGTGGTCGTCAGTGCCTTGAGCATGTCGTCATCGCTCGGTGCCTGGATGAGGAGGCTCATGATGTCGACTGGCATCGCTGCGGTCTTGTTCGTGGATGCGTCCGTGTTCGTGTCGTCGGCGGCCTTGGGCTTCTGCTCGGCCTTGGCGCGGATGTTGCGGATGGCCTTGTTGCGGAAGCCCTCGGTCGGCACGATCGGAGCCAGCAGTTCGTGGAGACGCCCAGTCGGGGTGTCTTCCGTGTTCTGGAGCAGCTCGATGGCCGCGTCGTTGAGGGCGGTTCCGACGAGCGGAATCAAGGCATCGGCGACCTTGTCGGGCTCGGTACTCATGCCGAGCGCGAGGAGGAAGGCCTTCCAGACTTCGGCAGACTGTTCATTGAGAGTAGTGACCATGTTTCATGGCCTCCTATGTAAGGATCGACGTTCCCGATCGAATCATGATTTCATCGACGGGCCAGGGAGGAGAAACCTTGATTCTCTTCCCGCGTCCGGTGACGAATTGGTGGCGCAACTTCCCATTTTTTGCGCGAAATGTCAAGCCTTTGTGTCAAATATGTCTAAAGGATTTTGACGCTCGCGGTTTTTCGTTGTTTGAAGGCAAAAAGCTCAGCTGGGCGGTGGGCGCTGCCGGTCGAGCGTCTTCCTGTGGATTCGACCAGGTTCAGGTCCAGGATTTTTCTACGGAAATTTCGTTTATCCAGTGGTTTTGCAAGAATTTTCTCGTAGACGGACTGGAGTTGGGAGAGGGCAAATTCCTTTGGCAGCAGGCTCCAGACAATGTTGGAGCTTTCAATTTTCGCGCGCAGGCGCTCGACCGCGATTGTGACGATTTCGTCGTGATCGTAGGCTAGGGAAGGGAGGTTGGAGACGGGCATCCAGCGGATATCAGCGTATTTTTCGGTTGTTTTAAGTGAAACTGAGTCGCTTGGGACAAGGGCGACGTAGGCAACGCTCACGACCCGGCCAAGTTGGTCGCGGGTTACGGAGTCGAAGGTTTGCAGTTGCTCGAGGTGTGCGTCCGTGACGCCGGTCTGCGTTTCGAGGATGCGCCGCGCGGCTTGTTCCGTTGTTTCGTCTTGTTCGATGAGCCCGCCGGGAACAGCCCAAAGGCCCTGATACGGCAACTTGACCATTTGGATCAGTAAAACTTTCAGTTCGTTGTCTTGAACCGTGAAGATGACGGCGTCGGTGGCGATCAAGATGGTTTGTGCCATATCGTGTTTGATATACACAAACTAGATCCTCCACAAAATCGTGTCAACCCCACACTATCCACACCCCACAGCGGTCCGTCACTAAGAGACGGACTTGTAGAAACTTGGCCTTTTCGTGACCGTGGTACGGATTCATGGGGTTTTCAACGGTCCGTCACTAAGAGACGGACCGCTCCGTCGACTGTCCGTCACTAAGAGACGGACGAATATATCCGTCCGTCTCTTAGTGACGGACAGTTGTGAGATGAGATGAAAAACCCGCTCTCAGGGAGAGCGGGGGGAGGCGATTGCGACGCCCTGGTCGTCCGCGAGACGGCGGAACGTGGGCGAGATCGCGTAGAGTTCCTCGAACGATGCGGCCACGGCCTCGACCTGCGGCATTCCATCCAATGTTTCGGCCGATGGTCGTAGCACCACGAAGGAATCGCACAGGTCGCGAACCGTCGAAAGGCGATGTGTGACAATGAGCGCGCCGACGTCCGCGCCCAGGCATTCGGCCAGGCCACGCTGCACGTCGCGCTCGGTCGTTGAGTCGAGCGACGACGTAGCCTCGTCGATCACCATGAGGCGAGGCTTGCGCGCCACGGCCGCGCCGATCATGAGCCGCTGGGCCTGCCCGCCGGAAAGCCTGAGTCCGCCGCGTCCAACGCGCGTGTCCAGCCCGTTCGTGAGTCGCTTGCCGAAGTCGATGCTGAGACGCCGCATGAGCGGCCACAGCTTTTCGTCCGGCCATTGTGCCTTATCGGCCGCGAACAGGAGATTGTCGCGGATCGTTCCGTCGAACACCTGCGGCTGCTGCGCGATGTATCCCACCTGCTTGAGCCAGGAACCAAGCCGGAGATCGCGAAGATCCCTGTTGTTCACGAGCACACGGCCTTCACTAGGATCGCTGGCTCGAAACAGTAGGCGCATAAGCGTGGATTTTCCGGCCCCGGATGGACCGATGAGTGCCACTTTGCCGCGTGGCGGAATTTCGAACGAGACATGGTGAAGCACGTGCGCGCCATTGCCGTCCTGGTCCGGATACGAGCAGGCCACGTTTTCGAACTGGACGCGGATGCCGTCCGACGCATCAGGCAGCTCCTTTGTGCCGTCCATCACGTTCGGCTCCATCGAAAGGGCGCGCATCATCGAACGCACGGAAGGCGCGTTCCAATTGAGCTGCTGCTCAATGCGCGAGATGCGCCAGAGGTTGTCGATGACGAATGTGCACCAGGAGAGGAGAGGGAACAGAGTTCCGATTTCCCATTTGTCGGTCCAGACCATGTGCGCGCCGTAACAGGCGACCAGTACCAAGGCCGCGTAGTTCATGAGATTGCTCCACATGTCGCGGCCAATGAGCCAGAGCCAGAACGCGCGGTCCTTGCCGATGAGCGAACGGAAGCGCTGTTTCAGCTCGTCCGTCTCCGCCTGCTCCATGCCGCAGGTTTTGACGCGCTCCACGAACTGCCACCGGTCCGCGCGCCAGCGGTTCAGGGCACGGAAGTCCTTCTCAATCGGCACACACACGCGGTTGATGTTCGCGTTGAAGTAGACCATCCAGAACAGGTGGATGATGAGCAGGGTTCCCATGATGGCGCTCGCCGCCGCGGAAACGAACCACAGGCAGGCGTAGCACAGTAGCATGTTGAGAAGCACGCCCAAGCCTTCGAAGAGCAGCAGATTTTGGAGCGCGAGGACATTGGCCCGCCCGCGTTCGACGTTTGAGGCGGAAAGCACGTCGCCCTCGTGCAGGTGCTGGCCAAGCGCCTTGGAAAAGAACAGCTCCGTGGTGCGTGCGTCGATGCGGCCGTTGTTTTCGCCGAGTACGACCTCGCGCCTCGAGGCCCAGGCCCGGTCGAAGAGCGCTTTGCCCGCAAGGCAAAGCCCGAGCGAGGACAGGCCGAAGAGCACGGAAGGCGCGTTTCGGCCCATGAGCCCGTCGATCACGAATTTCGTGGTCCAGGGTTGAACCGCGGAAAGAACGGTCATGAGGCACATGAACGCGACCATCTGCCGGATGCAGGGCCAGGCCTCGGGTGCAACCAGCTCGCCTACGGCCCAGCGGTAAACTGTGAGGCTTTCGCGCATTTCTCGCAGGTAATCGCGCCAGGTTTCGGTGGCGCTCGGAACGTCGTCGTCGACGTCGTGGGACATGGGATCCTCCTTGTTGGACGGAAAAGCCCGGCTTGCGGCCGGGCTTTGCGCTGCTTTTGATCAAGGTGACCTTAGATCATCAAAAACAGGAGAAAGCCCGTCCGCGCCGAACACAAACCACCCGCCCGCACAAGGAAGGCAAGATTCCGCACGTCCATCAGTTGTTCGGTTGCATTGGACATAAAGGCTTTGGTTAGAGGGGCAGGTTAGCCACCTTTACGCTCCGTGTCAAGCGGTCCGTCTCTTAGTGACGGACCGCTGTGTCAAGAAACACCTTCGACTGTCCGTCACTTAGTGAAGGACGAATATATCCGTCCGTCTCTTAGTGACGGACAGTTGTGAGATGAGACGAAAAACCCGCCCTCAGGGAGAGCGGGAGGTGTACAGCCAGGATTTTCAGCCGTTCATATGTATCTCGTCGATCTTCTCTTCTTGCTGATCATCCTCCTTCGTCCACCCGCTCCGCATGTGGTGGATGGCCAGGTTGATCTTGGCGAGAGGAATCCCCAACGGTGCGAGGGCGCTCTGGATCGCCACGTCGTGGGTGAGTCCAGTGTCTTTGAGCCATGCGAGGGCATTTTGCGAGATCTCGCCGCAGACGGGACGCAGGGCCGCGACGATTTCCTCCTCAGTTGGCTTGCCTTCGGTCTGAAGCGTGTGGAGGATTCTCCTCCAGGACTTTTCATCATCTCCGAACAGGTGAAGCATGCTTCCTCCAGGGAAATCCTATCAACGACTCGTCGACAGGCCCTGAGACAAAGTTGGTTTTGTCCCTGGGTCCGGTGACGAATGACCGGAGATAATATCGATTTTTTTTGAGAATGTCAAGGCAATCCCAGGTATTCCTCCTGTTTTTTATCCTTTCCAGCCAATTGTCCGCAGGCCGCAGCGATGTCATCGCCCATGGTGCGGCGGCGGGTGGTGGTGACGCCGGCGTTTTCGAGGATCGAGAGGAATTCGTCGATTCGTTCATCTTGGCTACACGCGAATGGCACGCCCGTCAGGTTGTAAGGGATGAGGTTGCAGCGCACGTTGCCGATCGAGTTCACGAACGCAGCGAGCGCGCGGGCGTCGGCGGGCGAGTCATTGACCTTGTCGAGCATCACGTATTCGAACGTGAGGTGATGCCGGCGGTTGCCGAGCGTTTTCAGATAGCGTCGCGCCCAGTCCGCGAGTTTGGGCAGAAAGTCGTCGTAGGAGGAGGGGACGATGCGCTTGCGTGTTTCTGAAACCGCGGAATGGAGCGAGATCGCCATGCGCACGCGTGGCCATTCCTTGTCCGTGAGGATCTGCTCGAGGCGTGGGAGCACGCCGACCGTGGAGACGGTGATGCACGTGGGGCCAAGCTTCGTCCAGGTGAGCAGGACGTTGAGCGCCTCCTTCACGTTCTCGTAGTTCGCGAGCGGCTCGCCCATGCCCATGAGCACCACGTTCGAAATGCGCGGGGCTATGGCGGAGAATTCCGAATGCAGACCTTCCTCGCGCTTGTTGTCCTCGAGAAACCATTGCCAGAACCGGTACTGGTCCACGATCTCGTCTGCGTCAAGCGAGCGTGTGAGTCCCAATGCTCCCGTTGCGCAAAACGCGCAGCGCATGGCGCACCCGACCTGCGACGAAACGCAGACCGTGAGCTCGCCGCGCGCATTTTCCATGAGCACGGATTCGATGGCGCGGCCGTCGCCAAGAGTCAAGAGCGCCTTGTGGGTATCCCCGTTTGCGCTTGAGACGATCGTGGATGCGGCCACCGACGTCCAGGGCGCTCCGGAAAGGGAAGCGCGCATATCCTTGGAAAACGAAGTCACGCCGTCCCAGGACCGGATGGTCGGAACGAAAAACGCCTGCTCCGCTTGTTTCCATCGGTAGGCAGGCGTATCCGGAAACAATCGTTGGAATTGCTCCTTGCGTCCCATGCTATTTTCCAGCTTTTGCCTTTGCTGCGGCCTTCACGTGACGGATGGCCTTTGCCTTCCGCTGCGACGTGAGGTTGACCTTACGGTCGGCCTTCCAGGCGTTTCGAATCTTTTTACGCATGCCCATATCTTTGTTTCAAATGTTATTGCAAACGGAATCGTTTCGATGTTTTTCTCCTTGTCTGACGAGTGCAACGATACCGGTTCCGTGCTATATTGTCAACAATCTATGCAATCGCCAGACGCAACCATGGCCCTTCTCGGGCTTGCATCCGCCTCGCTCACGGTCGGGTTCACGCTCTCGCTTCTCGTACGCCGGCGTGCGTCCGTTGTCACCGCACTTTTCGTTTCATTTGGCGTCGCGTTTGCCGCGCTTGCCGGCGCCATGGCGCTTGATGTGGCTGGTCCCGAGCGCACGGTGGTCGTCACGCAAGCCATGCGCGCGGTTACACTCCTTGCATCTACGCACAGGAGACTGCTCGTGGTTCTCCCGTTCGTTTCCTGCGCCGGCGCGCTGTTCGTCCTGTCGGTATATCGAGAGCGCCTGGCCGAAGCGCATGCGAAGGATTATCGCAACGTCATCTGTTTTTGCGCGGGAATTGCCCTCATCTCCACGCTTCTAACGCTTGTTGAGACGGCGATATAAATATGTTCCACCTTTTCAAGGATCGCGTGCATGAGCCTGTGGCTGTGGCCGGCATGGCCGGAGCTGCCGCGGCGCTGCATGCGGCCTGGATGGCGAATCTGCTTCTGTTCCGCTGGTCGCGCACGGACACGCTTTCTCCGCTGTACCTGTTCGTAGCCTGCGTATTCGTCATCATTTTCACACTCATGCTCGCCTGGTGTCGCGGCCGCGATTGTTCCGATATTCGGGATCGCGTGCTGCACGCCTTCTGCGTGGCTGTGTTCGTCTTCCTTGCGATGACGTTTCCGCCGGTGTACGGTTTCGGTCTATAGACCTGTTGCCAAAAACGTCTTTCGCTCGAATCTGAAGTTTTTCGTCTATAAGCTTATTCGGCAACAGGTCTTATGATCATCACTGTTCGAAAGGGAAATTTGCTTGAGGAGAAGTCGGACTTGCTCGCCGTGGGCCGGTTTGCGGACGATCGCGTGGGCAGTGCCTACTCGACCGTGAACGAGAGGCTCGACTGCTTGCTTGATACGGTCGCGAAGGAGGACGGGTTCAAGGCAACCATCGGATCGACGCTGCTGGTTCGGACAAACGGCGCGATCCCGTCGAAGCGCATTCTCATCGTCGGCCTCGGCGATCGCAAGAAGTTTTCCGAGGAATCCGTGCGCCTGGCCGCAGCCGTCACATTGAACGTCGCGAAGTCGCTTGGCGCGAAAACGGTCGCGTCCGCCTTGCATGGAACCGGAAGCACGGGGCTCGAGGCGCGCGTCTGCGCAAAGGCCATGGCCGAAGGAGCCGTGCTCGCGGACTACGACTTCTCCCGATACAAGGGCGAGGCTCCCGCAAAGTCTCCGAAGACGTTCACCATTCTGACGACGGACGGTAAAAAAGTTCGCGCGGCCGCGGACGGCGCAGTGGCTGGCGAACGCTATGCGCGGGCAACCATGTTTGCGCGCGATCTCGTCAACACTCCCGCGCAGCACATGCGTCCGGCGGATTTGGTCGACGCGGCAAGGGCTATCGCAAAGGGAAAGGGAACGATCCGCGTCAAGGTCTATGGACGGGAACAATTGGAACGGATGCATGCCGGCGGAATCTTGGCCGTAAACCAAGGATCCGATCATGAGCCGTTTTTGGTGCACATGGTGTATCAGGGGAAAATTTCAAGAGCCAAGAGCCAAAAGCGCATTTGTCTGGTCGGAAAGGCCGTGACGTTTGATTCCGGCGGGTTGTCGCTCAAACCGCCGAACTACATGGAAACCATGAAGTGCGACATGGCTGGCGCGGCCGCCGTGCTCGGTGCGTTCTCGGTCATCGACGAGCTTGCACCCGGGTGCGAGGTGCACGGAATCTTCGGCGCGGTGGAGAACATGCCGTCGAGCAAGGCCATGCGGCCTGGGGATATCGTCACGATCATGAACGGAAAGACAATTGAGATCCGCAACGCGGACGCTGAGGGACGCGTGACCCTGGCGGATACGCTCGTTTACGCCGCAAAGCAAAAGCCCGACGTCATCATCGACCTCGCGACCCTCACTGCGGCCTGCATCATCTCGCTTGGCGAGGAATACTCTGGGCTTATGTCGAACAACGAGGGCCTGGCCGCAAAGGTCGCGGCTGCTGCAAAGACGGCCGGCGAAAACCTTTGGCAACTCCCATTGCCGGATGAGTACAAGGAATTCATCAAGTCCGACGTCGCCGACTATAAGAACGACGCGCCACGCTGGGGCGGAACCCTTACCGCCGGACTTCTCCTCCAAGAATTTGTCGGAGAAATACCATGGGTTCATCTCGACATCGCGGGACCGGCCTTCGCGGAACGTCCTCTCAACGCGTATTCGAAAAAGGGAGCAACCGGATGCGGAACGCGAACGCTGCTAGAATATCTACGCGGCATATAATTCAGCCCGACGGGACTGAAGTCCCTCTGAAAATTTTCTAAGCCACTTTCGTGGCGTGTGTATGAACGTAACCGTTTATTCAACCCCGACGTGCCCGTACTGCAAGCTTGCAAAGAAATTTTTGAGCGATCACGAGGTGACATTCACGGACATCGACGTGTCCGCGGATGGAAAGAAGGCCGAGGAAATGATCAAAAAGACTGGCCAGATGGGCGTGCCGGTCATCGAGATTGATGACGAGACCATCATCGGGTTTGACGAGAAGAAGTTGAAAAAAGCGCTCAAAATCGACTAGACGCAATCAAACGGGGCCGCAAAGCCCTGTTTTGCGTACGAAAAAACGGCCGGGGTGAGCGGCCGTCTGTCAGTCTCCCGTGTAGTTCCACATGTCGGTGGTCATGAAGACGTAGTCCGTCATCCACCGATCGACGAGGTCCCTTCGGGTCTCCGTCTTGGTGCTCTTGTACTTTGCGAGCATCCTGCATGTGCACTCGCCCATGGTGTAGCTCATCTGGTTCGACGCGTAGTTCGGGTTGAAGCCATAGCGGCTTACCACGATGGCGAGCTGCCAGGGTTCCTTGCACAGGTCGAGCGCGGCCATGTCGCCGATGTCGTCGATCTTGAGCCGGAAGTCCCAGCCCTGCTGTCCGTCGACCATGGCATTCTGTTTCTGGAAGAACGAGAGCCTTCGCTCGATGTCCTTCGGGAGGCCGTCCTCGCACCGGTCCGCGAAGAGGCTGGCGGCCTTCGCGAACAGGCGTCGTGCCCGGGGATCGTTGATGATCCGGTCCTCGTACCGATCCGGCATCACAGGCATGTCATCGACCCACCTTGTGACCCGGATCTCGGGCTCCACCACGTCGTCGCCGCGGCCCTTGTCCAGAACCTGGAGCTTCAGGAGTCCAACTTCCGTGACGAATCGCTCGATCAAGCCTGCGCCGGTGATCTCGGCTCGCCTTGCGATGTACACACCGCGCACACGGCGGGCCGCGAAGATTCGGATGTCCCGGTCCTCGTACACGTCGGCGAGGCGCTCGCCATCACCTCGTTCCCAGGCGACTGCCATCTCCCACGGTCCGCCGCGGGCTTCCTTGACCCAGGGCACGGCCCTTTCGCGACCACCAGACAAGCGCGTCGTCCTTCGGCCTTCGGGCAGGAGCAGTACATGGTAGGCCCCTTTGGGCATCGGCACGTCCCGATCCCTGAGCGTGAGCCAGGGCTGCCTGTAGCGTCCGTCGTTGCGACGGACGAAGTCGAGCGGCTTCAGGTCGATGGTGAACTCTGGTAGGGAAACGTCCCGCTCGACGTAGACCGTGTCGCGGGTCCGGATGATGGTCCTCTCGCGCTTCCCGTCGCTGTGAATTGTCGAGACGCTCTGGATGTAGTGCGCGGCCGCCTCCAGGCTCTTGAATCCGAAGGCCGGAACCAGGAGACGATTCACCGGGATCGTCATGACCGGCACGATGCCGGCTTGTTCGAGGATATCGGCCGGCTTGTGGCTCGTCTGAGCGGGAGCCGGGCTTCTCTGAAGACCGGCATTCTGGAGAAGATCTGCGAAAAAATGGACTTTTGTCAAGAAATCCATGGTTTCAACGAAAAAACAGCCGGTGTGAGCGGCCGTCTGGGCGGGGTGGGTCAGTACTTCTCCCGATCCTTCATGACCGGGATGAAGTCGACCGCGATCACTCGCGGGGTCAGACGTCGACCTTCGCGATGGAACACCACCGGGTCTCCCACAGTCGGGAAGTACCGATGCGCGTGGTTCTGATGGACGAAGACGGTGTTGTTTTCGCGCACCACGTACTGCACCAGTCCCGACTTCGCGGGGTTCGGCTCGCGCCGGATGACGCCGTAGCCGTAGCCCTCGTTTTCCAGTCTCGCGAGGAGGTTGGACTCGAGCCGCGGCAGCACCAGGCCCAGCTGGCGCCAGGCCGCGTACAGGCTTGGCGCATCCGCGTTCTCGAGCACCCGGAGGAGCGTTCCTTCATAGAACGCCCTTCGGTCCGCCTCGGGCAGGTCGACCAGGATCCTGAGCAGGAACTGGATCGTCCTCTTGTCGGACCACCCGTAGGTCTTCGGCAGGGGAGCCAGGCGTTCCGCAAGCTGCTGAGTCTCGGCCGGCGACAGACGCTTGAGCTCAACATCCGGGATGTGACCAAGCGAGGTCGCGTTCGCCATTGCCTGCGCGATGAGCTGGTCGACCTTCTCCTCGGGCAGGCGCCGGAGAAGCTTGGCTCGAAGGCCAACTGTGCAACCCGGCTGACGTTCCTCGCACAGAATCATGGCCAGCTCGAGTTCCTCGGCCGTGAGCACGCTCCAGGTCGAGAGGCCGTAGAAGCAGGTCTTCCACTTCTCCGGTTCTGTCTGCTGCTTCCGATCGCATGTGATGTCTGTCCAGATGCAATAGGAGCGTTGAGGCACGGCTTCGCCGCGTTCGATTGCGTCGAGCCTGGCTTGGACGGTCTGCTCGAGGCAGGTCCACCAGGGCGCGGGGTTCAGGCGAATGCTCTCGCGTTGCCTGCTTGCGCATCCACAGTCTTTGTCGATGAACCCGCCGAGCCTGCTCAGCGTGGACGAGAGCGGATTCTCCTCGTGTCCATAACCGAACTCGAGGAAGTCGTCCATGTCGGTTCGTCTTCCGGGTTCTTTCGGCTTCGCCCGGTCGAGCTTCGTGAGGATGGCGTTGGCCATCACATCGCGGTTCACCCCGGTCTGCGCGGCCGCGGCGATCCAGTCGTTCTGGGCTCCGACCAGGTGCCACACTTCGCTCACCATGCGCTCGCGCCATTCGGGCGAGAGCAACATCATGAGTTCAGGCACCCTGAGGATCGTGCTCAAGATATCGCGCGAGGCGAGCCAGGTGGCGCGTTCGTGTTCCTCGTCGCCCTCGCGGTTGCGACGGAGAAGGGTGAGCAGCGTCTCGACGAATACCTCGACGTTGCCGACGGCATTCGCGAACCGTTCCGCATTGTGCCAGAGCCACTGGATTCCCTCGGAACCCGGGACCGTTTCGGTCCCGCAGTCGTCGATGAGAAGGACGAAGCGGAGGACGTCCGTGGCCGTGGCCGTCCCGGCCTCGAACAGGTCGAGGAAGACTTGGCGTTCCGCGTTCAGGCGGTCGTAGGCACTTCCTGTGCCGGAAATCGTGTTGATGGAAAGGTCAGCCGTCCGCAGCAGGGCGATCACGTTTGCGTTCATTCGGTACTCCGATCGGTCGCCATTGGCGTTGCCGAGTGAGCGATTACTTGCCATTTTTCGGCCCAAATGCCGAGAAAGCAAGCGGCCAGGATAGCAAAAATCCGGCGTTTTGTCAATCGCCGGATCGTTGCGTGACGCAGGCCTTTTTAAGCTTCTCTGGCGGTTTGAAGTCGGGTTGACACGACATTCCAGTTAATCAGCTTCATGAAGGTTCCAATGTAATCCGCACGGTTTAGTCCGAAATCCCGAAGGTAGGCATGCTCGAACGCATCCATCACAAGGATGGGGACGCACCCGGCCGGATGGCCCGCATCATGTTCGTTAATCCAGACGTTGAAGAGCCGGTGATCTTGCGGATCGAGGTACATCATTACCCAACCGATCCCGCGCATGGCGCCAATCTTTGAAAATTCCTCCAGCAGGGGCGCGCATTCTTCAGGAACGTTACCGGCACCAGTCGGACAAAGATTTTCAAAATACCATTCGTGCAGGCGCATGCCATCGTATTCCCACCCAAGGCGGCGTTGCAGCTCGGCGCGTTGGGGAAGGGCGTAATCCATGCCAGAGAGCTGTTCGATGATCGCGTTTACGTTCTTCACGTATCCGCGGTACAGCGTCAGATGGTCCTGGATGAGCGCGTCGCTGAGTCCGTTCAATCCGACAAGCGAGTCAAACGATTTGGTCGCATACGTCATACGCGCGCGTTTTCAATTACGGTTCATTACGTTACCATGGTACGCGACGCCTATGAAACAAACAACGGCTTATGGAACCTGGGCGCTTATCGCGATTGGCGCGGCATTGCTTTGGTGTGGGACGTATTGGTTTTATCGAGTTCCTCCCAAGGCTCGGCCAGTCGAAGGATACTCATTCGTGAACGCCGGGCCGGTGGAGGGAGGAATCGTACCCATCGACGTGCCGGCATTCGAATCCGTCGCGGCCGCGGACCAGTATTTGAACGATAAGGGGGAAGGGCTCGACGTGGAGGTTGATGGTGAGCATCGATTTTATCCGTATCAGATTTTGGTCTGGCACGAAATCGTAAATGACTCGTTCGACAACGTCCCCGTCCTCATCTCCTATTCGCCGCTTACGGATACAGGCATGGCGTTTCGTCGCGACCCGAACGGGGAAGCGCTCACGTTTTCCGTGTCTGATTTTCTTTGGAACAACAATTCGGTCTTGACGGACACTCAGACGAATTCGCATTGGATTCAGGTACTCGGCAAGGCCGTGGACGGGGAACGATCCGGAACCGTGCTTGCGCCGGTGATGGCTCGGACCATGTCCTGGTCCGCCTGGAAGCAGGCGAATCCAAAGGGGGAGGTACTTTCGCGTGAGACCGGAGTTTCCCGCGACTACACGCGGAATCCATACGGAAATTACGCGTCGACCCCCGCGATTTGGTACGGGCTGACGTCCGTGGATTCGCGCTTGAACGCGAAGACGCGGGTCTATACGGTTTCGGTCGGAACTTCCCGTGCGGTCTATGCCGAGGACGAGCTTATGAAAGCAGGGAATGTCCGCGAGACTGTTGATAATGTGCCGATCGAGGTCACGTTCGACGAGGACCTTGGAACCGCGCGGGCGTACCGATTGGAAATGAATGGCGAGCCGGGAGAGGAGCTTGTGGTGACCCGAGGCTTCTGGTTTCTCTGGTCCGCCGCATACCCGGGCGTGCATCTATACGATCTTCCATAACAGCTTAACCACCCCCTGACCCCTCCTTGGAAAGGAGGGGAGACGCGGCGTTTAACCACCCCTTAACCCCTCCTTGTTAGGAGGGGAGACGTGTTGGAAAGGAGGGGAGACGCGTTTGACTTTTGCATTTTGACTTTCGTCCCTCACCCCCTATGTCAACTCTCTTCATTGTCGCGACACCGATTGGAAACTTATCTGACCTGTCGTCTCGGGCAAAGGAGACGCTTGTTGGCGTAGACGCGATTTTGTGCGAGGACACGCGCGTGACCGCGAAGCTGCTTGCTGCGTTCGACATTCGCAAGCCGCTTGTGGCTTACCACCAGCATTCCGATGACCGAAGGATAAAGGAAATCATCGAGATGCTGCGGGGCGGCAAGTCGCTCGCGCTCGTGACGGACGCGGGCACGCCAGGCATCTCCGACCCGGGCGGCCGCCTTGTCGAGGCTGTTCTTCGCGCATTCTCCCCCCTGCCTCCACCAGAGGCGGATCCGGCTCTGCCGGAAAGGGGGGATGAAAGGGGGGTCGACGAGGTCGAGGTTTCGATTGTTCCGATTCCGGGTCCAAGCGCGATCGTCGCGGCTCTCTCCATCTCCGGGTTTCCATGCGACGAATTTCTCTTTCTCGGCTTTCCGCCGAACAAGAAGGGAAGGCAATCGTTCTTTCGGCGACTCGCGACGATCGAGAGCACGGTGGTCCTGTACGAGAGCACGCACCGCATCGAGAAGACGCTTGCCGAGATCGATGCTGTGAGTCCTGACCGTCGTCTCGTGGTCTGCCGCGAGCTGACGAAGATGTACGAAACCATGTATCGCGGCACGGCCAAGGAAGTGACAGCGCGGTTGAAATCCACTAGCATCAAAGGCGAATTTGTCTTGATCCTTGCGCCCATCCGCCTTCCCCCCCTTACGCCTTAAGCCTTAAGCCTTACGCCTTAAGCCTTACGCCTTACGCCTCCCCCCCCCGCCTATGCCCAAATTCTATCTCACCACCACGCTGCCGTACGTGAATGCGGATCCTCACATCGGGTTCGCGCTTGAGATCGTCCAGGCCGACGCGATTGCGCGTTATCGGCGCTTGCTTGGCGATGACGTGATTTTCAACACGGGCACGGATGAGCATGGCATGAAGATATGGAACAACGCCAAGGAGGCGGGACTCGACCCGAAGGCCTACTGCGACGGATTCGCGGCAAAGTTCCATGGGCTCAAGGAGGCGCTCAATCTTACCTACGACCATTTTGTCCGCACCACGGATGCGGGACACGTTGCCGCGGCTCAGGAATTTTGGCGGCGGTGCGACCAGGCCGGTGACATGTATAAAAAGTCGTACTCGATCAAGTATTGCGTCGGATGCGAGCTGGAAAAGACGGATTCGGAGCTTGTGAGCGGCCGCTGTCCGGTGCACCCGAACAAGGATCTTGAGCTCATCGAGGAAGAGAATTATTTCTTTCGTTGGTCCCGCTACCAGCAGGCTTTGCTCGACCACTATGCGGCGCATCCGGACTTCGTGGTGCCGCAGAATCGGCTGACCGAAATTCGAAATTTCGTCGCGTCTGGGCTCCAGGATTTCAGTGTCTCGCGCCTCGCGTCGAAAATGCCGTGGGGAATTCCCGTGCCCGGCGACGAGACCCAGGTGATGTACGTGTGGTTCGACGCGCTCGTCAACTATCTCTCGACCCTTGGATGGCCAAAGGAAGACGGCGAGTTCGCCTACTGGCCCGGTGTGCAGGTGGCGGGAAAGGACAATCTGCGCCAGCAGTCGGCCATGTGGCAGGGAATGCTTCTTTCAGCCGGAGTTCCCATGTCCAGGCAGATCTTCATTCACGGGTTCGTTACGTCCGAGGGACAGAAGATGTCGAAGTCAGTGGGGAACGTGGTGAATCCGTACGACGTGGTTTCGGAATACGGCACGGACGCGCTGCGCTACTACCTGCTCGGCGCGCTACCGAGTTACGACGACGGGGATTTTTCGCGCGCCACGTTCGACTCGACTTACGTCTCGAAGCTCGCGAACGGCATCGGCAACCTGGCCGCACGCGTCACGACCATGGCCGGGAAGTTTTGCGGCGGAATCGTCCCGGAGATTGCGGAAGACCGGTATGGCACGGGAGCCTTCTGGGGCACATATCATGCCGCGTTTGCGCGCTATCGGTTTGACGACATGGTGCGCGCCATCGAGGACCTGGTGGCCGCGTGCAACAAGTCTGTGGATGCGGAGGCGCCATGGAAGGCAGCAAAGGAGGGGAAGGATGTGTCGCTGTTCATGTACCAGCTCTTGGAGGCGCTGCGCCACGCGGCCGTCGCCTTGTTGCCCGTGATCCCTTCCGCGGCCGAGCGGATGCTCCGCGATTTGGGAATCGATCCTTCATCTGTTCGATTGCCCGAGGATTCCGCTTGGGGGCGGCTTGTTCCAGGTGGTACAATTGTCACAGGCGGGCCGTTATTTCCGCGTAAAGAATAACTATGTTTCTCGCTGACGTTCTCCTCATCGTGCTTGTCGGGCTATTCGTCCTGTTCGGCCTGTTCTTCGGAGCTGTCCATACGCTCGGCAGCGTCGTGGGCACGGCGCTCGGCATCGTGGTTTCAACGCGGCTCATCGACCAGGCGTTCGAGCGATTCGGATTTCTGCTCGGCGGAGGAACCGTCGCCAGGATCGTTCTCTTCATCATTCTCTTCCTTCTTGTTTCCCGTCTGACCGGAATCCTGTTTTGGATCGTGGAAAAGATGTTTGGCATCTTCGCCATGGTTCCGTTCGCGAAAAGCCTCAACCGTTTGATCGGCGGCATCCTCGGATTCGTCGAGGGCGTGGTCGTGGTCGGCGTGGTGACGTACTACGCGCTCCAGTATCTGCCGGACGGCGTGGTGCGCGCCTCGCTCGAACAGTCTTCGGTTGCTGCCTATCTACTCATGACCGCGACCGCCCTCCAGATGCTGTTCCCCGAAGGCGTACGCGTGTTGAAATGATGAATTGAATCCTCTTATTTTTCCGAACGCCACTCAAGTGGCTGGGAAAAGACTATCCCAAAATTTTCAAACGCCACAAACGTGGCTGGGAAAAAATTTTTCAAAGCCACTTTAGTGGCGTTCGTCTTCAGCCCTGTCTTCGATGATTTACTAATCCGGAGATTTCCGTATGAACCTCGTCGACACCCATTGCCACGTGCACTTCAACGCCTACCGGCAGGACATGGACGAGGTCATCGAACGCACCCTGTCGAAGGGTGTGTTTATGATCACGGTCGGCACCCAGTCCACGACGAGCGCGAACGGCCTCAAGGTTGCCGAGCGTTACGATGGTGTTTGGGCCGCGGTCGGATTGCATCCGAACCATTTGTGCGAACAGGAATTTTTCGATGAGGAGGAGCTTGAATTCAACGCGACTTTCGTGGCGTCAGAGCAAGACGGGACTTCCGCCGGAGGCGGATCCGGCTTCGCCGGAAAAGTCCCTTTGAATAAAATCAAAACCCGTTGCGAATCGTTTGATCACGATTACTATCTCAACCTGGCCCGCCATCCGAAATGTGTGGCCATTGGCGAATGCGGGCTCGACTACTACCGGATGCCGGAGAACATTGACCGCGACGAGCTCATCGCGAAACAACAGGCGACCATTCGCGCGCATTTCGATCTGGCAAGCGAAGTCGGGCTCCCGGTAATCATCCACAGCCGGGCCGCGCACGAGGACCAGCTCTCCGTGATTCGGGAATACGTCGAGGCCGGAAAGCTTGAGCAACGCGGAGTCATCCACTGCTTCACGGGTACCATCGAGGAGGCGAGGCAATTCATTGACCTCGGATTCCTCATCTCCTTCACCGGGATCATCACGTTTCCGCCGCGCAAGACTGAAGGCTTGATATCGCCCGTCCAAACCGTGGTCCGCGACCTGCCGCTCGAATGCATGATGGTCGAAACCGATGCTCCATACATTGCCCCGGTTCCGCATCGCGGAAAGCGCAATGAACCATGGATGGTGGAATATGTGGCAAAGAAGATCGCGGAATTGAAGGGAATATCCGTGGAGGAAGTGGCGGAAGTGACCAGCAGAAATGCGAGAAAAATGTTTAGGATCTAGGGTAGAAAATTAAAAGATACAAGAGACAAAATCTAGCATTTGTTTCTTGTATCTTTTCATTTTCAACCCAACGAAATGACATCCTCCCCGGAGTCCGGCTGAGGCCTCCCTCCGGGGTTTCCTCAAGACCTCCATCCGCATTCAAATCTTGAACCTCTGCGTGATGTCTTTTGGCAGATCGCTCTGGCCTTGGTTG
>Ga0172379_10005338_pt1 | contig 18051 bp, 12 predicted proteins | sample GrowelOW334metaG_FD_119756 | JGI IMG/M metagenome (GOLD analysis project Ga0172379, IMG submission 119756) | Groundwater microbial communities from an aquifer near a municipal landfill in Southern Ontario, Canada - Groundwater well OW334 metaG | ecosystem: Environmental > Aquatic > Deep... | reverse complement strand
TCACGCACATCCTCTGGCTCGGCGACGGCATCGTGGGCGACGACACCGACGGGCACATTGACGACCTCACGCGCTTCGTCAGCCCGACGACCGTCGTGACCGTGGTCGAGGAAGATCCGGCGGATGAGAACTTCAAGCTGCTCCAGGAAAATCTCCACCGCCTCCGCACGATGAAAGACCAGGACGGCAGGCCGCTGCGCGTGGTCGAGCTGCCCATGCCCGGCCGCGTGGAATACGACGGCCAGCGCCTGCCCGCGAGCTACGCGAACTTCTACGTCGCCAACGGCCTCGTGCTCACCCCCACCTACCGCCACGCCAACGACCGCCGCGCGCTGGACATCCTGCAACGCGAGTTCCCGCAGCACCGTGTCGTCGGCGTGGACTCCACGGAGCTCATCTGGGGCCTCGGCAGCTTCCACTGCATCAGCCAGCAGGAGCCGGCGTGAAACCGGAGCGATGGCGCCTGTTCGTCGCCGTGCCGGTGGCGGACACGGTGAAGGCGGCCATCGCCAGACTTGTCGAGGGGACGGACATCGCACGCGAGTTCAAGTGTCCGGGTGCGGAAAAGATCCATCTGACCGTCCGCTTTTTCGGCGGAGTCCCCGCCCGGCAAGTGCCCGACCTTCAGGCGCGGCTGACCGAAGTCTGCCATCGCTTCGCCCCCTTCAAGCTGCGTGCGGAAGGGCTGGGGCAGTTCGGCCGGCGAATTCTCTGGGTTGGATTGCGCGGGGATTTGGATTCACTGCATCAGCTCGCCTCGGAAGTCGCCACACAGACCGCCGGTTTCGGAGGGCACACGGAGGAGCGCGCCTTCGCCCCGCACATCACCATCGGCAGACGCTCCGGGCGTCTGCCACAGCACGGCGCGCTGGCCGGATTGATTGACCACCATCGCGCCACGGTCTTCGGAGCGTGGAGCGTGGAGCGCCTCGAATTGATCCGCAGCGTGCCCGCGCCCCACGGCGCGACGTATTCGCGTCTGGCGGAGATGCCGCTTGCCGCGCGGGCCTGCGCATGACGCCCCTGAAAAAGCAGGACGGCCTTCCCCGCTTGCGCGTATGGGAAAGCCGTCCGGGTTGTTTGAAGCGTTGAAGGCTACTTCTTGCCCTTCTTCGCCGCCTTCTTTGCTGCTGGTTTCTTCGCTGCTGCTTTCTTTTTAGCTGCCATGGTTGCATTCACCCCCCTTCGACACTCCGAGAGTGTTGTTGAACTCCGATGAAAAAGTTTTCGGGCGCATGACGCGAACTGTCGGGCTGATGCTGTAGTTGGAGTAACGGATTTACCCCCGCCGCGTCACGACAAAGTTTCGCTTCGCGTGATATTTTTTTACCGCTATCGTCGCGCGCGCGATGTCCACTGCCGCTCCCGAACCGCAACTCACGCCCATGATGGCGCAGTATCGCCGCATCAAAAGCGAGCTGCCCAGGGACGCGCTGCTGCTCTTCCGCCTCGGCGATTTCTACGAAATGTTTTTCGAGGACGCCGTTGCCGGCGCGCAGCTTCTCAACGTCGCGCTCACCAAGCGCGGCGCGGTGCCGATGTGCGGCATCCCGCACCACGCGTTCAACGGCTACGTCGCGCGCATCCTCCGCGCGGGCCGCAAGGTCGCCGTGTGCGACCAGATGGAGGAGGCGCGCCCCGGCCAGCTCGTCAAACGCGAGGTCACGCAAATCCTCTCGCCCGGCACGCACTTCGACGAGCGCCTGCTCGCGGCGGAGCGGAACAACTTCCTCGCCGCCGTCTATCCGGCGGGCAAGACCACGGGCATCGCGGTCGTGGACCTGACCACCGGCGACTTCCGCACGACGGAAACGGAGAGCGATACCGAGCTGCTCACAGAACTGGAACGACTGCGCCCGGCGGAAGTCATTTATCCCGGTGAAGCCGCATCGCTTCGCACGCTGCTGCAGGGCACACCGGGCATCCTTATCGGCCACGACGACTGGGTCTTCGCACCGGAGACGGCGGTCTTCACCGTGCGCGAACACTTCAAGGTCGCGGTGCTCGACGGCTTCGGGCTGAAGGGCCGCATCGCCGCCACGGGCGCGGCCGGCGCGGCGCTGCACTACCTCACGCAACATCTCCGCCGCGACGTGAAGCACCTCACGCGCATTACCTTCTATCAGTGCCGCGACTACCTCGTGCTCGACAGCACCACGCTGCGGAACCTGGAAATCCTCGAACCGCTCCACCGCGACGCGCCGAAGAACACGTCGCTCTACGGCGCACTGAACCGCACCGTCACGCCGATGGGTGCGCGGCTGCTGCGCAACTGGCTCACGCAGCCGCTCTCATCCGTGGAGCCGATCCGCCGCCGGCAGGACGCCGTGCAATCGTGGCTGGAGAACGGCGCTTCACTCGAAACCTTCCGCACCAAGCTCGCCGAGGTCCGCGACCTCGAACGCACCGTAAGCCGCCTCTCCGTCGGCACCGGCAACGCCCGCGATCTCCACGCGCTGCGAATGGCGGTCGAGCAGGTGCCGGTGTTGCGACAGGTCCTGTCCGAGTTGCGGGCGGCCCCCGCTCCCGTAGTCGCAAGCTTCAGCTTGCGCGTCGCCGGGGAAACGCCTGAAGCGCAAGCTGAAGCTTGCGACTACGAGGCGTCGTTGCTCACCGAACTCACGGCACAACTCACCGAGCTCCCCGCGCTCGTCGAGCTGATCTCCCGCGCCATCGTGGACGAACCGCCGCTCGCATTGAAGGAAGGCGGGCTCATCCGCGACGGCTTCGATCCAAGCCTCGACGAACTCCGCGCCGCCTCACGCGGCGGCAAGGACTGGATCGCCCAGCTCAAGCAGAAGGAGGTCGAGCGCACCGGCATCGCGTCGCTGAAGGTCGGATTCAACTCTGTCTTCGGCTATTACATCGAAATCACCAGGGCGAACCTCGACAAGGTTCCTCCCGACTACATCCGCAAGCAGACCATCGCGAACGGCGAGCGTTTCATCACGCCGGAGCTGAAGGCGATGGAAGGCAAAATCCTCGGCGCGGAAGAGCGCGCGATGAAGCTGGAATACGAACTGTTCCTCCGGGTGCGCGAGGAGGTCATCGGCAACCTCGCCGCCATCCAGCAAACCGCCGCCGCGCTCGCGAACCTCGACGTGCTTGCATGCTTCGCCGAAACCGCACGCCACTTCAACTACGCGCGCCCCGAAGTCCGCGACGAAGGCCAACTCCTCATTCGCGATGGCCGTCACCCCGTGCTCGACCAGGCGCTGACCGAAGAACGCTTCGTGCCGAATGACACCGAGTTGGCCGCCGGGCCCTCGGAGCGCGGGCTTCAGCCCGCTTCAACGTCCGCCGGCGAGGGTGTGCCGAAGCGGCCTGAAGGCCGCGCTCAGGCGATGCATTCCCCATCCCCCATTCCCCATCCCCCATTCCCTCAAATCGCCCTCATCACCGGCCCGAACATGGCCGGCAAATCCACCTACATCCGCCAGGTCGCGCTGCTCGCGCTGCTCGCGCACACCGGCAGCTTCCTCCCCGCCGCGTCCGCGCGTGTGGATTTGGTGGACCGCATCTTCACCCGCATCGGCGCGAGCGACGACCTTGCACGCGGCCAGAGCACCTTCATGGTGGAGATGAGCGAGACGGCCAACATCCTCAACAACGCCACCGCCCGCAGCCTCATCATCCTCGACGAGATCGGGCGCGGCACGAGCACCTTCGACGGCCTCTCGCTCGCATGGAGCATCGTCGAGCACCTGCACAACCAGGTCGGCGCGAAGACCCTCTTCGCCACCCACTACCATGAGCTGACAGAACTCGCCGCGCGGATGCCACGCTTGAAAAATTACAATGTCGCCGTCCGCGAGTGGCACGACCAGATCATCTTTCTCCGCAAGATCGTCGAGGGCGGCACCGACAAGAGCTACGGCATCCAGGTCGCCCGCCTCGCCGGAGTGCCGAAGGAAGTCCTCGAACGGGCCAAGGTCATCCTCCGCAACCTTGAAGACAGCGAACTCACGCCTGAGGGCAACGTCCGCCAGGTCAACCGCCGCCAGCAGGACCGCGAAAAACTTCAGCAGCTCGAGGCGAACCCGCAGATGGATTTGTTTGGGTGAGTTCCAGTTGGCTACAGCTTTATTCCAACCGCTGCCGCCAATAACCTGGCTTCCGTTTGCAGTGCATGACCGCGACAATCCAGATGCGGTCCGGTTGCTCCAGATAAACAACGGCGTAGGGAAACACGGTGGAGAGATGCCGGCGCACGGGCGGGTCAAACTGCCAGAATCGCATCGGCTGCGAGCGCGTCTCGCGAATCAACCGCTCCACCTCATCGTAAAAACGACCGCCAAGCTCGGTTTCAAGCCCGGCGTAATACCGCGCGGCCTCGGTGTATTCCTCCTCCGCCTCGGGATGGAAGACGTGTGGCTTCACCGTCCGACAATTTGCCGGACACGGGCGGACACGACTTCGCCGGGGATGCCTTCGACACGGCCGCTTTCAATCTCCGCGACGCGACGCCGAGTCTCCGTTCGCCATGCATTTTCGATTTCCGCGTCAGGCTGAAGCTCCGTCGTGAGCCGGTCCACGAGCTCCGCGACCCGGCCGGGCGGCCATTGGCGGGTCTCCGCCACCACTTGGTCGAGCGTCATAGGCATGGGCGGAGCATACTTGGTTTGCGCCCGGACTCAATGGCCGAAGTTGCCCTCAGACGTTGAACTTGAACAGCAGCACGTCGCCGTCATCCACAACGTATGCCTTGCCCTTCATGCCGAAAATTCTTCACGCGAACCCGCTCACTTCGCCTCCAGCAGCCGCTTCATCGCACCCATGAGCACGGCCTCGACTTCGGGCGCGACGTTGCTGGAGCGCGGCGCGGTTTCGTAGCCGCCCTCCTCGTAGGCGCGCGCCGTGCCGATGTAGGCCGGACCGTAATCACCGTAGGCCGCCAGCGCCACGTGCAGGTCGGGCCGCATCGCCTTGGCGGCGAGCTGATACTCGACGAACAGTTCGCCCGGCAGATGCAGCATCCGAACGCCACCGAGCGCGAGACAGGAAATCTCGGTCTGATGCCCGGCCTTCGCGCGCAGCAGGAACGCCAGCACGTCCGCCGGCCCGAGGAACGGCACGCTCTTCACCCTGGGCAATTCCGCGCGGAGCCTTGCCTCGTCGAGGTGTTTGCCCGGCGGCAGCACGACACGCTCGACGCGCCACGCCACATCCTCCGGCGCGAGCGGGGCTTTCACCGTGGCTTCCCATGCGCGCTTCATGCCGTCGGCCAGGCGCAGCGCGAGCGCCACGCGGTTTTCCTTTGCGCCGTCGTTGTATTTGCCCGCGCCGAGGTTGCCCCCCGCGCCGTTGAAGTGGACGTGCAACGCCTCCGGCACCGCCTGACCGCGCACGAACCGCGCGATGCCGGGAAAGTCCGGGCTGGGAATGCCCATGCGGTAATAGCTCTGCGGATGGCAGGCGTAGTAACTCAGCACCGCGACCGCGCGGTTGGTGTTCCAGAAGCTCACGAGGTTCACGTCCGGGTCAATCACGCCCTCCGGCTCGGCGCGCAGCGCGGGATCCTTCGTGGCCGTGTAGCGCAAGGCGCGAATGCGTCCATCAGGGCCGGGAATGCGGCGGTTCGAGGCGACCTCAATGACCTTCGCGCTGCCCCAGCCGATGTGCGTGACGGGCGAGGTGTTCGTGAGCGCGGCGCGAAGAGTCGTGGCCGCGCGCTGCATGACCTGCCGGGCGAAGGTGCTTTCCCAGCGGCCCGGTGGAAGATTCGCCTCCTTCAAGATGTGCTCCGCCCCGAGGTCAAAGGCCGGCGCGTCGTGCTGGTGCAGCGTGTGCAGCGCCACGCGGCTGCGCGATGTGCCCGCCGCCGCCGCCAGTGCGTCGCGAAAGGCGTCGTGCGCCTCGTTGCCGATGCCGATCCAGTCCACGGCGCAGAGCACGATAGGCTCGCCCGCGCCGAGCAGCGCAATGCCCCGGCAGCGCAGCGTCAGCTCATCCACGCGCACGACCGGATCGTAGGCCATGACGTTCCCGACGGGCGGCGTGGCGTCCACGTCGAACGTGGCGAGCCGGAGCGCTTCAGCGGCGGGCAGGCGACAGGTGAGACCAAGGCATGTAAAGGCCAGCGCGGTGCGAAGCAGAACGTGCATGATTGAATGTGCGGACGATGAGCAGCCCGGAGCCGTTCAACCGAAGTCTCCGAAGCAGGAACCGGAGGAGCGTCAGGGAAAACCTACTTGCCTTCCCCCACCTTGCATTTACGCTCGCCCCGTCTTCGGTCAAGCGCGGACGCTTAGCTCAGTGGTAGAGCACATCCTTCACACGGATGGGGTCGCAGGTTCGAACCCTGCAGCGTCCACCATCCGCGTCGTCGGGGCTCTTCCAGCCGCAGACGGCCCTCTTTCTTCACTCTTCGTTCACCGCTCCCATGCGTGTGGACAAAGGCGGTTGAGGAACAGCTCAGGACGCGATCAACCAGTGGCGCATTGCGAACGCAGCCGTTTCCCGTTAATTCTCTTCTTCATGTCTGCTCCGCACATCCTGGCCGTCATCGGAAGCCTGCACAAAAAATCGGCCACGCGCGTCGTGCTGATGCATGTCGCAGAGGCGCTGCGCGCGGACGGCTGCACCGTGGACGTCCTCGATTTCGGCCAGACCCCGCTGCCTCCGTTCAACCCCGACACGGCATGGTCGCAGCCCGGCTTTGCGGAGCTGAAGGCGCGGGTGGAGCGTGCGGACGTCCTGCTGCTCGGCACGCCGGACTACCACGGAAGCGTGAGCAGCACGTTGAAAAACTTCCTCGACCACTTCTGGAAGGAGTTCGGCGGAAAACTTTTTGTCACCATCGTCGCCTCGCACGAGAAGGGGCTGACGGTCCATGACCAGCTCCGCACCATCGCCCGGCAGTGCTATGCGTGGGCTCTTCCGTATGGCGTCTCCTTCGCTGAAAAGGAGGATCTACGGGACGATGCGGTGGCGGGCGATGCGCTCCGGCGACGGCTGGAAATGCTGGCGCGCGACGTTCGCGTGTATGGCGGGCTCCTGGCCGCGCAGCGGAAAAGCGATCTGGCAGGAACGGAACCGGGCTTCATGGCGAAGCTCAGGAAGTGAGCGTCATCGCCGATGGCGCTGCGCAGGCCGGGCTGGATTGCCTGGAGTTGCGCAGCTAGGCTCCGGCAAATGTCCACCGCCCCAAAAACGACCGCCGCCCCGGGCACGCGAACGGACTGGTGGCCGTGGATCACGGGGGCGTTCCTCGCCTTCACGCTGCTCAAACTTGGAAATCCGGTCATCCTCGACCAGCTTTCGCAGCCCCCAAAGAACGCGGAGGAAATCCTGTTTGAGACATGGCCGGCAGTCTGGGGTTACGCCGTGCTGGCGCTGGTGACGGGACTCGGACTGAGGCGCTGGCGGCGTCCCGCGAGCGTTCCTCTCCGGGTCTTGGTTCTGCCCGCAGTCTGGCTGGGCTGGCAATTCCTGGCGGCGACGACGACGGTGGATGCCGCGTTGACCCGGGTGGTGCTGCCTCAGTTTGTGGCCACGGCGGTGTGCTTCATGCTGGGTTTGGGGGCCGGTGGCACGCCACAGGCACGGCGGCTCTGGATCTGCCTGCTCGCGGGCCTGCTCGTCGTGCTGGGCGCAGGCTTCCGTCAGCAATACGGCGGGCTGGCGGCCAGCCGGGATTTTTTCGAGGAGAACGAGAAGACGGGCTGGAAGGATGTCCCGGCAGAACAGATCCGGGAATTGGAGGCGAACAAGCTTCTTGTCCGCAAGCCGGATGGCGGCCTCACCCTTCATCCCGACATTCTTCCGAGGCTCGCCAAGAACCGCATCTTCGGCACGCTCGTTTATCCAAACGCGCTCGCCGGCGTCGTGCTGCTGCTGCTGCCCGGCGCGCTGGTGACCGTCTGGCAGGTGACGACGCGGCTCCAGAACATCACGCGCGGCGTGCTCATCGGAGTGGTGGCTTACATGGCCCTGGCATGCCTGTATTGGTCCGGGTCCAAGGCGGGCTGGCTCATCGCACTGGTGATGGGCGGAGCTGCTTTGCTGAATCTTCCGATGTCCGGGAAACTCAAACTCGGACTGGTCGCACTGGTGGCGGTCGGCGGGCTGGCGGGATTCGCCTGGAAATATGGGGGCTACTTCGTCGGCGGGGCGCGCAGCGCAAACGCGCGCTTCGCCTACTGGAAAGTCGCGGCAGACACCGCGCTCAACCACCCGGCCCTCGGCACGGGGCCGGGAACCTTTTACGCGGTCTACCGCCAGAACAAGCCGCCGGGGGCCGAAATGGCGCGGCTCGCACACAACGACTACCTCCAGCAGGCGGCCGATTCCGGCGTGGTCGGACTGCTCGCATTCGGCGGGTTCATCTGGGCGTCACTGGTGAGGCTCCACGGGCTGACGCGGAGGGACTGGACGCTGTTTGCCGTCTGGCTGGGCCTGCTGGGCTGGGCGTTGCAGGGCTTCGTGGAGTTCGGGCTCTACATCCCGGCGCTGGCATGGCTGGCGTTCTTCCTCTTCGGCTGGCTCTGGGCGGCGGAGAAACCCGCGCCTCCGAACGCGATGGCCTGAGATTTGCGCGTGCCGCTACGCACTTGTTGCATTCATCTTCGCGCTGCAATCCGGGCAGAGCATGTAGGAGGCTTCGTCAGCCGCGTCGACCGTGAAGGGAAGCTGTATCTTGCGCCACTGGTCCTGCAAATCCCGCGCATTTCCGCACCCGCTGCACACGGCGACGAACTCCCTGAGTTGCGCGGCGCTTTGCACCGCCCACTCGGCCTCGGCCAGGCGCTTGATGAGGTAGGACTGCAACTCCACGGAGCGGACGCCGGCCTTGATGCGCGCCTGCAAAATATCCTTGTCGAAGGGCTTGGTCACGAAATCGTCCACGCCCGCCGCAAACGCGTCCAACAGGCCCTCCTTCCCGCTCCGCGCGGTGCACAGGATGATGTGGAACGGCGTGATGTTCGCATCTCGAATCTGGCGGGTCAGCTCGATGCCGTTGATCTCCGGCATGAACCAGTCGAACAGCCCGATGCGCAGCGAAGGATCCTGCTGGAGAATCGCCAAGGCCTGGGCGCCGTTTGTCGCCGGGACGACCTCATAACCCCACTTCGACAGCAAGTTCATCAAAACCTGCCGGATGATTGGGTCGTCGTCCGCGATCAGTATCTTCATGGAGTGGCTGCTGCCCCGGATGCAACCGGCACGCTGGCTGCCGGTGTGTAGCCAGAAATCATCGAAGGGACAATCAAATTATCCGCGCCGACAGCGGGGAAAATGCGGGAGGCACCCGCACTACTTCGCCGGCGGCGGGACGAAGAGGTTGGTCGCGGCACCGGTGCCGGGCACAAGCAATGCCTCCGGCTCCTTCGCCGGTTCAGCGCCCGGCGCGCGGCGACGGCGGGTGAAGAAGCGGCCGTTGCCCCAGTCGTCGAAAATCGAGTAGCTCACCGGCGTGACCAGCAGCGTCAGCAGCAGGCAGAGCAGCTGCCCGCCGATGATGACCTTCGCCATCGAGGCGCGCCCGCCGGAGCCGGGACCGGTGCCCAGCGCGATGGGAATCATCGAGACCACGAGCATGAGCGTGGTCATCAGGATGGGGCGGAGCCGCACGCGGTTGGCCTGGAGGATGGCGGCCTCGCGCTCCATGCCCTGCGCGCGGAGCGTGTTCGTGTAGTCCACCTGGAGGATGCCGTTCTTCTTCACGATGCCGAAGAGCATGAACAGGCCGAAGATGGCGTAGATGTTGAACGGCTCGTTGAGCACCAACATGCTGATGAGCGCGAAGGGCAGCGACAGCGGCACCGCGAGCATGATGGAGATGGGGTGGACGAAGTGCTCGAACTGCGCGGCCAGGATCATATACATGAAGAGCATCGCCAGCCCGAACGCGATGGCGAAGTTCTGCGCGGTCTCGACCAGCGTCTTGGCGCGGCCGGTGAAGTAGATCGAGTAGCCCGCCGGCAGATTCATTCCCTCGACGATGCGGCGCACCTCGGTCATGGCCTCGTTGAGTGAAGTGCCCGCAATGTTTCCGACGAGGGTCACCTTCCTCTGACGCTGGAAGCGGTCAATCTGGTTCGGCCCGCGTGCCTCGCGCAGGGTGACAAAGTTCGCGAGCTGCACGAGCTGCGCGTCGTTGGTCGCCGACGCGGGACGCACCATGATCTGCTCCAGCGCCTCCTGCGTGCTCCGCTCGTGGAGCATCGCGCGCAGCCACACGTCATACTGGTCGTCGGCCTCCTTGTAGTTCGAGACGATCTGCCCGCCGACCAGCGTGCGCAGCGTGTTCGCCACGTCCGCCACGCGCACGCCCATCTGGCTGGCCTTCTCCCGGTCCACCTGCACCTGCAGCTCCGGCTTGCGGTTCGCAAGCGTGGTGTCGAGATCTGCCATGCCGGGGATGTCGCGCATCTTCTCGAGAATCTGGGAGGAATAGTCCGTGAGCTTGTCCAGCTCCGGGCCGATGAGGTTGAACGTGAGATCCGAGTTGCGGCCGGTCTGCCCGATGTTGGAAATCAACTGCACGCTGGCGCGGATGTCCGGGTAATGCGCCAGCACCTGCCGCGCGCGGCGCATCACGTCGAACTGCGACCAGCGCCGCGTCTTTCCGGTCATCGTCTCCCAGCGCCCGCCCTGCTCCGGCAGACGGCAGTAGATGGTCGCGATGGTCACGTCGCCCTCGCCCTTGCCGACGCGGCCCGTCGTTTCGCCAACGGTCACAAGCGTGTCGGTGATGGCGGGCTGGCCGTCCATGCGGATGGACTTCAACTCGGCCTCCATCTCGGCACAGAGCCGCGCCGTGCGCTCCATGCTCGTGCCCTCGGGTGTCTGCAGGGCGATTTCAAATTCGCTCGCGTCGTCCTGCGGCAGATAGTTGAACTTCACCATCGGCACGATCCACCAGAGCGAGGCCACGCAGGCCAGCGAGGTGACCACCACCACCCAGCGGTGATGCAGGCTCCAGCGCAGGATGGCGATGTAGCCGTCCGCCAGCAGCCGCATGAGCCAGCCACCGTGCGCTTTCTTTTCGCGGGCCTTCTCGTTGTCCGAGTGCCGCAGGAAACGCGAGGCCAGCATGGGCGTGAGGGTGAACGAGATGAAGAGCGACACCATGATGGCGAACGCCACCACCACGCCGTAGCTCGAGAAGAACAGCCCGACGCGGCCCTTCATGAACGCCAGCGGCAGGAAGATGACGACCAGCGACAGCGTCGTGGCCAGCACGGCCAGGGCGATTTCCCGTGTGCCGATGATGGCGGCGTTGATGCCGTCCAGCCCGCGTTCCTCCATCGTGCGGTGGACGTTCTCCAGCACGACGATGGCGTCATCAATCACGATGCCCACGGCGAAGACCAGGCCGAGCATGGTGAAGTTGTTCAGCGAGTAGTTCATCGCCCGCATCAGCGCGAACGTGGCGATGATGGACGCCGGGATCGCGATGCTCGCGATGACCGTCCCGCGCCAGTCGTGCAGGAACGCGAACACCGTGATGGCCACCAGCACCGCGCCGAGGATCAGGTGGAAGTTCACCTCTTCCAGCGAGCGCTTGATGAAGCGGGACTGGTCGCGGATGACCGTCATCTTGAAGTCCGACGGCACTTCCTTCTCCAGCTCCCTGAGCCGCTCCTTCACGCCGTCAATCACCTTCACCGTGTTGCTGCCGGACTGCTTGCGGATGACCAGCGTCACGGAGTTCTCACCGTTCAGGCGGGCCAGCGAGCGCGGCTCCTCCACGGAGTCCTCGACCTTCGCGACTTCCTTCAGATGAATGTTTTCTCCGCCGAAGCTGCCGATGATGATGTCCTCGAACTCCGGCACCGTGCGCATCCGGCCCAGCGTGCGGACGACCAGTTCGCGCGAACCCTGCTCCAGCCGGCCGCCGGGAATCTCGACGTTCTGCGCCTGCAACGCCGCGCTCACGTCCTGGATGGTCAGGCCGCGCGCACGCAGCCGGTCAATGTCCACCGTCACCTGCACGGCGCGCGTGCGGTTGCCGGCCATGTTGACGGAGCCGACGTCGAGGACGGTTTCAAGGCTTTGCTTGATGACCTTGTCCGTGAGGTAGGTCACTTCGCGCAGGTCGCGCGGCGCGCTGATGCTCACGGTGATCACCGGCGTCGCGTCCACGTCGAACTTGTCGATGATGGGCGCCTCGGTGCCGGGCGGCAGGCGGGAAAGGATGGTGTTGACCTTGTCGCGCACGTCCTGCGCGGCGATGTCGCGGTTGCGCTCGTAGAGGAACTGGACGGTGATGCTGGACACGCCCTCGCGCGTGACGCTGGTCAGCTCGTCAATGCCCTGCACCGTGTTGATGATCTCCTCCAACGGCTTGGTGACGCTGGTCTCCATCTCCTCCGGCGACGCGCCGCGGAGCGTGGTCGTGACCGTGACGATGGGCAGCTCGACGTTCGGAAACTGGTCAATGCCGATGCTGAAGAACGAGACCAGCCCGAGGACGACGAGCAGGAGGTTCATCATCGTCGCGAACACGGGTCGGCGGATGCACAGGTCCGCGAGGCCGATGCCCTTCTCGGTCACGCGCGCGGCGAGGCCGGGCGGCTGGTCCGGCGGCTCAGGTGAAGCAGTCGTGGCCATGGGCTTACTTGCCGGCCGGCGGAGAAATCTCCGCCGGCTTCTTCACCGTCACCTTGAGCCCATCGCGCAACCTGCCGTGGCCGGTGACCACGACCGAATCCCAGGCCTTCAATCCGCCGAGAATCTGCTGCCTGCTGTCCTGAATGCGGCCGACCTGAACCTCGCGCACGCGGGCGACGTCGCCCTCGACCACGAACACCTTTGTCACCCCGGCGAAGTTGATGACCGCCTCGACCGGCAGGACCAGCACCGGCACGTCTTTTTCGAGGACAAGCTCGCCGCGTGCGAACGCATTGGCCTTGAGCGTGAGGTCGGGATTCTTCACCAGCGCTCCGAACGGAAACGCGCGCGTCTTCGTGTTGACCGACGGGCTGATGAGCAGCACGCGGCCCTCGAAGGTCCGGCCCGGATGCTGGTCCACCGTGAAGCGCACGAGCTGGTCCTTCTTCACCTCGCCCGCGAAGCGCTCGGGCACGGACGTGATGTATTTGATGAGCCGGTCGTTGACGACGTGGAACAGCGGCGTGCCGATGTGGACGAAATCGCCCGGCCCCACGAGCCGCTCGGTCACGGCGGCGGCGAACGGCACCTTGAGGCGAGAGCGGGAGACGTTCAGCTCTGCGACGGTCTGCGAGGCTTCAACGGCCTCCACCGCGGCGCGCGCCTCGTCGGCGTCGGCCACGGCTTTGTCGAAGTCGCTGACGGATGCGATGCTCGCCTTGCGCAGTTCGGTGGTGCGCCGGAGGTTTTGCCCGGCGTTGGACAGCGTGGCTTTCGCACGGGCCACGTCTGCGGCGGCCCGCAGAGCCAGCGCGGCGTAGGCGGTCGTGTCGATGAAGGCGATCTCCTGCCCGTTGGTCAGCCGGTCGCCGAAATCCACCGTCGTCTTCTCGACGCGGCCCTCGACCTCGGCGCAGAGCGTGGCTTCATCCTTCGGAAACAGCGTGCCGACGAGAGGTATCGTCCGATCCACGCGGAGGGTCTCGGGACGCGCAACGGTGACGGACACCACCTCGGCCGGCGCAGGTTTGCGAGCCTCTGACACGGGCTTCTGGCAGGCGGACAACAGGACAAGCGCGGCCCCAACCGCCACCGGCCACCGCGTGCCGGCGGACTGGACACGACGACCGGGCCGGCGCAAAGAGCAATCAGGTTCGTTCACAACGTGGAGCGTTCGACGTGCGGATCCTCCGCGCAATTTAGACGAATCTGCGGCGGCGAAGGCGCCAGCCCGGCCAACCGAGGCCTCACGGGGTGCCTGTCTTGGGGATGTCGAGAAAATCGGTGGACGGCTTCTTCTCCACAGGCGGGACGACCGGAGCATTGAGCGGGCTGTCCGGCGTGGGAACCTGGCCGTTGGGATATTTCTTCATCAGCTTGCGCATCGCATCGATTTCCTCGTCCTCGATCTTTTTGTTCTGCTTGACCTCCCTCTCCCGGACCATCTGCTCGACGCCGCGAATGGTCGTGGAGCGCTGGCGTTCGGCCTGGGCGGCGAGGGATGCCGACTGGGGCGTGGGCAGCACGGTGGGGCGGATCAAGACGATGAGTTCAACCCGGGTGGGATTCTCGCTGGTGGCGCGGAACAGCGCGCCCAGGAGGGGAATGTCCTTCAACCCCGGCACGCCGCTGACGGACTTGGTCCGCTTGGTGCGGATCAGGCCGCCGAGCATGATCGTCTCGCCGTCCTTCACCGCCACCTTGGCCTGGGCCTGGTGACGAACGGTCTTGGGCACCTCGAGATTCGCGTCGATTTTCACCGAGCCGCCTTCGCTTTCAATGGTCTGGTTGATGTCAAGCACGACGAGGCCGTCCGCCGTGATGAGCGGCAGCACCTGCATGCTGATGCCGATCTGGAGCTGCTGGATCTGGTTCTGCGAGCCGACGCCGACGCCAAAGGTCGTGCCGGTCACGTAAGGCGTGGTGCCGCCGGAGAAGATCGTCGCGGCCTCCGCGTGGGAAGTCTGGATGCGCGGGCGGGAGAGGATTTCCGAGTTGGAATCACGCTCGATGAGCGAGATGGCCGCGCCCCAGTTGTTGCCGATCTGCGCCAGATAGCCAAACCCGCCGGTGGCCGGGCCCACCAGCGCCGTGGCGTTGGTCGAGAAGGTGAAGATGGAATTGATGCCGCCCTTGCCGCTGAAGTTGGCTCCCGGCTGGGCTGTCTTCTGCCCGACGCCGAAACTGACATCACGCGAATTGCCGATGTCGGTCTCGAAGATCAGGGCCTCGATGAGGACCTGCTGCTGCGGCACGTCAATCTGCTTCAACAGCTTCTCCAGCATCGCCAGCTCCTTCTCGTTGGCGAGCACCAGCAGCGAATTGCTCCGGTCGTAGGGAATGATCTTGGCCTCGCCCAGCAGCGGCGCGCCGCCGGCCCGCCCGCCCGTGATGTTGCTCACGATCTGGTTGAGCCGCTGCTGAAACTGCGTCTGCGCCGTGCCGGGCTGGGCCGCGCCGGGGATGCCCGCGTTCGCGCCGGGCTGGCCGCCGAAGGGCGTCGCCCCGCCCATGGTGCCCACACCCGAACCGGAGATGCCCGTGTTGCCGCCAAACGGCGAGGTGCCGCGTCCGGTGGATCTGCCACCCGTGCGGCTGGATCCGGTGCTGCCGGTGCCGCTGGAGCCGCCCGAGGTGAGGCTGCCCAGCACCTGCGCGACATCCGCCGCGAGCGCGTAGTTGATGGGAATGACCTTGAACTGCTCCTCGGTCGGCACGGCCACGTCGATCTTCTCGAGCACCTCCATCACGCGCTTGATGTTGATGGCGTTGTCACGCAGCACGAGCATGCTCGTGGCGTCTATGGCCAGGATGCCCGTGCCGGATTTCATGAACGGCGAGAGGGCCGGCAAAATCTCGGTCGGCTTCGCGTTCTTCACCTGCACGACCTTCGTGATGTATTGGCCCGCCTCGGGAAGGTCCTTGGCTGACATATTGTTGAACGCCGCGCCTTCCTTGTCGGCCTGGGCGGAGGGCACGACCGTGAGAAACTTCTCGCCCGTGGGGATCACCGTAATGCCGTTCAGGGAAAGCACGCTGTCCAGCGCCTGCAACGTCTCCTTCACCGTGAGCTTGGACTGCACTTTCAAGGTGATCGTGGTGTTGGCGGGAAAGCTGTTAGGCCTGAGAATGGTCCGGCCGGTCAACTGCGAATAAAGTTCGAGCACCTGGTCCAGCGGTGCCGCCTGAAGCTGCGTCACCGCAGGGTCCAGACTCTGATCCGGCGAGAAGCGCGGCCCGTCCTCGTCTTCCTTGCCGCCAGGGGCGGGCAGCCCCATCGCATTCGTCCCTGCGGCGCGGGGTGCGGAAGGGCCGCCGGGCAGGGTGAGCGTGTTTGACGGCAGCGCCACAGCCGGTGCGGGAAGGGGCCTCCGGGCTGACGGAGCGGCTGGAGTTGTGCCGGTGGGCAAGGGCAGCGCAGGCAGCAGCTCCGGCGCGCTGGTGCGCGGCGGACGCGTGGGCGCGCCGCTGAGGGTGTTCGTCACCGTGCTGACATTGGACGGCGCCTCCGGCGTGAAGGTGCGCACGGGCACGGAGATGGCCCTGCCCTTGCCCGGCGACGGCGGGGCGGGGGGCGGCGCCTGCGCGAGCAGTGCAGTCGCGGCGGCGGTGAGGAAAAGACACGCCAGTTTGGTTTTCATGGACGTTTCGGAGTTGCAGGCTGCTTGCCGGATGGCGCGGACTTCTGATAGCTCGCCACCATGGTCAGCTCGCCCATCAGTTTCATCTGCGTCGGGTCAGGCTTCACCGTCAGGTCGCGGATGCGGATGGTGGAATTGTTTTCTCCCAGCGACACCATGAACTTGAGCAGCTCGGCGTCGCCGGTGCTCTGGAAGCTGATGCGGAGCGACTGCTCCTCGAAATAGCTGTTCGTGTTCGCGCCGTGGCTGCCCTGGCCCGGATTGTAGGACATGACGTTGACGCCCGCGGCCCGCGCCTTGGGCTCGACGACGCGCATCAGCGCGAGCGCCATCTCGGCCGACGCAAGCTGGGCGCCGCCGGTGCCCTTCAGCTCCGTCTCCCTCTGCTGGAGCCGGGGGAGCTGGTCCACTTCCTTCTGGAAGTCGGCGAGCGTCTTCTGCGCCCTGATGATTTCGAGCTGCACCCGGGTCCAGTCCTTGAACCTCGGCCAGACGAACAGCGCGTTGATCACGACGAACAACACGAGCAGCGCGCCCACGACGATGCGCCGCTCCAGCGCGCCGAGGTTCAGCTTGTCGAAGAGGGTCTTCATTCGAGTTCGGGGCCGCGCAGCTCACAGCTGAGCGTCCAGTTGAACTGGTTGGCCGCCGCGCCGCTGCCCTGCGAGCTGGGCGCGCTGACGGTTTTGAAGAGCGGGACGCCGTTGAGCATGGCCGACTGGAGGGCCGCGCTGTAATCCGTGAGCTTGCTGATCTGCTCCGCGGGCACCACGCCGCGGAGCGACACCTTCTGCCCGCGCTGGAAGGCGAAGTCCGTGAGGGTCATGCCCTCGGGCAGCTTGGCGGAGACGGCCTTGAGGCTCTCGATGGCGGCGTATTTGAGCGCGATCTGCTCCTGCAGGACCTGGATGCGCGCCCGGGTGACAAGCGCGTTCGTGTAGGTGCCGGAAAGTTCCGCAACATCGCGATCCAGACCCTGCTTCTGACTCTCCGCCCGCAGGAGCATGGCAAAGAAAACCGCCAGGCCGAGGAGATAAACCGCGACCAGCGCGCCCAGTCCGCGCATCCACACGCTGTCCACCAGCTGCTGCCGGTAGCGCGTGATGAACTCCGCCGGGAGCAGGTTCGCCAGGCTCTCGCCGCGCGCCGCGCGCTGGGCGGAAAGCGTGGCCAGCGCCGCCGGCTCACAGGGAAGCGTCACGTCCACCGGCATGTCCGACAGGTCTCGCAGCACGCGCAGCCAGACATCCTGATCCTCCGGCACGGAGACGAGCCGGAAGCGCGGCGGGCCGGTGAGCCAGCCTTCGAGTTCGCCGGCCCACGCGGACTTCGTCAGCACCTCGCCGAGCTCACGCTGCCAGTGTTCCGGTTCGGTGAGCTTGGCCAGGGTGAGGCTGCGCAACTCGCCGCCATACCACCAGGCGACGAGGCACGAGTGTGCGTCCGCGCCGCTGCCGGGATAAACCCACGTCCCGTCACCCTCAACCTTCGTCGCGAGGACCTGGTGAAGCTGGGGCACTTCCAGCCGGTCGGCGAGGAAGCCGCGCCCCTCCAGCGTGCCAAGAAATTTCTCGACCTCATGCCGCGCGGCGATGAGCACGATGACGGTCTGCATCTCGCTGGGCACCGCCGTGCGCGCGGGCACCGGCTCGACACTCCAGGCGATCTGGGCGACGGGCAGCGGGGAAATCTTCTCCAGCGCCAGCTCCACCATCGCAAACAGCTCGGCACGGTCGCACTTGGGAAACTGCGCGACGCGGAGGAAGACGCTGCCCGCCGGGAGCCACGCGAGGTTCAGCCGGCTGCTGAAAAGCGAGCGCCAGTCTTTCGCGACATGACCGGCAGGCAGGGC
>Ga0172379_10005337_pt1 | contig 18051 bp, 17 predicted proteins | sample GrowelOW334metaG_FD_119756 | JGI IMG/M metagenome (GOLD analysis project Ga0172379, IMG submission 119756) | Groundwater microbial communities from an aquifer near a municipal landfill in Southern Ontario, Canada - Groundwater well OW334 metaG | ecosystem: Environmental > Aquatic > Deep... | reverse complement strand
GACGTCGGTTTCTCTGAATAATCTTGAAATTTCTTCAGCCATTTTGGGAGTTCCATATTCAACTAATTCGGAAGTTGTTGGAAGTTTGCCTTTCCATTTTTCCCAGAGTTCTAAATTATGAACATGGATTACTGAATTTATTTTTAAATCTGATTCATAAACTGCGGCATGAGTTAAAGATTCAGAGGAAGCATCTATCTCCCCTGCGCATACTAAATAATTTTCGTCAAAATCCCAATGAATCACTTCGGTATAATGTTCTTTTGTTAATTTTTCAATTCCCCCTGTTTTTGTTCCTGAAATTACAAATCCTCTTCCACTTCTTACACTTATATTTCCATATCCAATTCCGTTATCATATTTTCCAATTAATCTTAATGCATAAAATCTGTCTCTCCAGGAATTAAGTTCAGAAATATCTTTTTTTAATTCTCTTTGAATTAATTCAGAACTAAATTTTACATATCCTTCGCTCATTTTAATTCCTAAAGAATTTTGTTACATCTTTTTCGTTTGCTTTGCAGATTCCTCTTTCGGTTATCAACCCGGTTATTAATCTTGCAGGAGTTATGTCAAAAGCATAATTCAATGCATTGCTATTTTCGGGGGTTAACAAAACTTTTTCTATTGATCCTTTTTTTGTTTTCCCTGTCGCGTATTTTACTTCTTCTGGACCTCTTTCTTCTATATTTATTTCTGACCAACTTTTTATTTTCAAATCTAATGTGGATGTCGGAAAGGCGACATAAAATGGAATTGCATTATCATACGCAGCGAGAGCTTTCAAATAAGTTCCGATTTTATTTACGACATCTCCTCTTCGGGTTACTCTGTCTGCACCGACGATGGTTAAATCAACCAGCCCTTTTTGCATTAAATGTCCGCCAGTATTATCTGAGATTATTGTGTACGGAATTTTTTGCTGTTCTAATTCCCATGCAGTTAATTTTGCACCTTGATTCCAGGGACTTGTGATATCCACAAAAACATGAACAGGAATATTTTCATTAAACGCGCAGTATATCGGAGAAAGTGCAGAGCCGTAATCAACGAATGCAAGCCAGCCGGCGTTGCAGTGAGTGAGAATATTTACTCTTTCACCTTTTTTCTCCTGACTTATTTTTCTGATTAATCCTGCTCCGTATTTTCCTATGCTTTCACAACTACGTGCATCTTCATTTGCAATTTCTTCAGCAGTTTCAAAAGCAATCTCTATTTTTTCTTTGTGAGAAGTTGATTGTTTCATTCTGTCTAACTGGATTTCAACTGCACGGGAAAGATTTACTGCAGTCGGACGTGTTGATTTTAATTTTTCTCCGACGTTAACCATATAAGAATCAAAATTTTCTTTTGAAGCTTCCAAACTTGCGAGATACATTCCATAACCTGCAGCTGCACCAATTAATCCTGCTCCACGGACGTGCATTTCTTTTATCGCTTCTGCAACATCATCAGAACTTTTCAAATTTTCTATCTTGAATTTGTGCGGGAGATGCCTTTGGTCAATTATTTTTATAATTTTTTCATCTTTTGGACTTACCCAAATTGTTCTGTAATGTTTTCCGTTGACTTCCATTTTATAAAGAAATTATTTTTTCAATCCCCCTAACAAGAATTTTTTTTACTTTATCTGAATTTTTTTCCATTCTCTCTTTTATCATTTCCCATGTTACTGGAGTTTCATTTTCTTTCCAACAATCATAATCTGTTGACATTGCAATGCTTTGGTAGGGAATTTTTAATTCATTTGCTAAAATAACTTCGGGGCAAGTTGACATATTGATTATATCTGCTCCCCATTGCCTGAACATGAAACTTTCTGCTCTTGTAGAAAATCTCGGGCCTTCAATTGTTATGACTGTGACATCTTTATTATAATTAAAACCCAATTCATCACAGGCTTCACATAAAATATCTCTTAATGTTTTATCAAAAGGCATTGACATTTGTGTATGAACCACTTTTCCTTTTCCTTCGAAAAATGTACTCTCTCTTTTTTTGGTGAAATCTATAAATTGATTTGGGAAAACTAAATTTTCGGGTTTTATTTCCTCTCTCAGCGAGCCGACTGCGGTTGTTGCTAAAATATATTTGCACCCTAGTTGATTTAATGCAGAAATGTTTGCTCGGTAATTTACTTTGCTTGGAGGAATTTCATGATTTTTTCCGTGACGCGATAAAATGTAAACTTCTGCCCCAGATATATTTCCCGAAGTGATAATGCTCGACGGGATTCCATATTTGGTTGTTATTTCTCCTTCTTTAAAATTTTCTAATAATTCCGGATTATCTAATCCGCTTCCGCCGATTATTCCTATCCTTAATCCCATTTTATAAGGTATTTAACAATCTTTAAAAGCATTATACCGATAGAAAATATATGTTAACTCCAAAGAAAAACGAGATTAGAAAACCGACTAAGACAATTTCGGGAATCACTCCTGTAGCTGTGATGCTGCCGCCTCGTCCGTGCGAACATGGGACTTGCATTTATTGTCCATCGCTGGATGTTCCGCAGAGTTATACTCCGAAAAGTCCTGTTGTTATGAGAGCTTCAGAAGTTGGATATGACTCTTACAAACAGGTTAAAGCAAGAATAAAAGCATTTGAAGCGATGAATCATCCAACAGAAAAAATTGAATTGATAATTATGGGTGGAACTTTTTTGCAGTATCCAAAAAAATTTCAGTATGATTTTATAAAAAAATGTTATGATGCTTTGAATGAAAAAAATTCCAAGAATTTAATTCAAGCGCAGAAATTAAATGAGAAAGCGAAACATAGATGCGTTGCTCTTTGCGTTGAAACTCGACCCGATGAATGCATTCAGTATATCAAACAAATGAGAGAATTTGGAGTTACGCGAGTTGAACTTGGAGTGCAAATGCCTGACGATGAAATTTATAAAAAAATAAAAAGAGGGCACAGCGTAAAAGATGTTGCTGACGCGACGAGAGAATTAAAAAATGCAGGATTCAAAGTTGGATATCACATTATGCCCGGACTTCCCGGAAGCAATGAAAAAAAAGATTTGCAATTATTTAAGAAATTATTTTCTGATGAAAGATTTAAACCAGACCAATTGAAAATTTATCCGTGCCAAGTAATTAAGGGAGCAGAACTTGAAAAAGATTATTGGAAGAAAAAATATTCTCCTTACACAAAAGAGCAAATTGAAAATCTGCTTTTGAAAATGATGAAAATAGTTCCGCGTTATTGCAGAGTTATGAGAGTTAAGCGGCAAATTCCTCCAGAGTATCTTATTGCAGGAACAACTAAAATTGATTTGAGAAAAGATGTTGAAGAAAAATTAAGAAAGGGAAAAAATAAAATCAAAGAAATAAGATTTAGAGAAGTTGGATTTGACAAAGAAAAAGATTCAAATGTTAAATTGAAAATTACAAAATACCGCGCTTCGGAGGGTAATGAATATTTTTTGGAACTTGTAAATAAAGATGATATTTTATTTGGATTATTAAGATTGAGGATTGCGGACAAAGAAAAAAATAAAATTGCGATTGTTAGGGAACTTCATGTTTATGGGAAGTCTCTTAATCTTCATGAAGAAAATTTTAATGCTGCTCAGCATCACGGATTTGGGAAAATGCTGATGAACGAAGCTGAAAAAATTGCAAAAAAAGAAAAAGCAAAAAAGATTTTAGTCATCTCCGGAATTGGAGTAAGGAATTATTATTCTAATTTAGGATACAAGTTGGAAGATAGTTACATGATAAAAGAACTGAAATAAAGATAAATAGATAGTCTATTAGTTATGTTTAAAAACTAATTTCTCTCCCATATTTTGTAAAAGCCCCGTTAGTCTATAGACAGAAATGTCAAGACTTTCCGGTGCAGAAACAACAAGCCCCGTTAGTCTAGAGGCCAAGGACACATCCCTTTCAAGGCTGAAACCCGGGTTCGAATCCCGGACGGGGCATCCTGTTTGGAAATTATTTCGAACATCCTTCTATAATAAATTTTAAATATGCTGAATTTATCCAATTATATCAATGAGCCTGTAGCTCAGCCTGGTCAGAGCACTGCTCTTATAAGAGCAAATTTCGTGAGGAATTTGTTTTCAAGAATTCGATTGAATTCTAAGAAAGGCAGGGGTCCACAGTTCAAATCTGTGCAGGCTCATTAAAAATATTCTAAGACTGCACCACTTAAAAGGAAAGTTGATTGTCAAGGAAACCTTGGTTGCCTTACACTGTGCAGGCTCATTAAAAATATTCTAAAAACTATGCGTTTGCAAAGTAATATTAAAACAAAATATTTATATATAATCAATATATAACTAATTATATATGGCTAATGATTCAACTATTCTTATAGACAAAAAAATAATTGAATTGCTTAAAGAAGCAAAAGACCATCCTCGACAGACTTATAATGAATTATTGGAGAAAATGGCAAAGACATTTATAATTCTTAAAAAAAGAAATCAATACGATGAATTTTTGCATAAAATTCAGCAACCTAAGATGAAAGAATTGTGGAATAATGAAGAGGATGAATTCTGGGATGAAATTTAATTTTGGGCAGGTTGTTTTGGCAGAAGTTCAGTATACAGATACGTTTGAAATTAAAACAAGGCCAGCATTAATCTTGTTTGAAGAACAGGGAAATGTTGTTGTTGCTGGAATCACAAGCAATTTGAACATGAAAGGAATTTCTCTAAGCAAAAAAGAAGGAATGCCCAAAGATAGCATAATAAAACTAAATTATATTTTTACAATTTCTGAAAAAATGATTAAAAATTTCCTTTTTAATGTTCCAAAAGAGAAAAAAAGATTGATAAAAGAAGAGTTTCTAAAAAAGATAAATTAAGGAAAAAATTTGCTAAATTTACCGACGCTGTTTTTTATGTAGGTAAACGCATTTACTCTACACTGAAATAAGGTTTATAAATCTCTGAAGCCTAAAAATAAAATGATAAAAGGGGCGAGGTTTGTATTTATAATTTTATTATCCATTTTTATTTTGAATTTTATTTCTGCTGCGGCAATTGAAGATAATTTGCACTTAAATATTCAAGCACTTAATTCATCAGGAGATATTGTTACTGGGACTTTTGTTTTTACTTTTAATATTTCCACAACGAGTGACTGTGCAAATGTGGTTTATGCAAAATCCGCTTCTCTCACAACAGATTCGAGAGGAATAATTTCTTATTATTTGACAAATACTAATTTAAATTATTCGGATCAATATTGGCTTTGTTATTACAGAGATAATGTTTTAATTGATGCTTCAAAACTTGCGAGAAATCCGTACACTTTCTACGCGAATAATTCTGAAAACTGGCAAGGAATGAATAATTTTAATGCGACGCAGATGGAGAATTCAAATAATTTATTGAATATAAAAGAAAGTTGGCTTTCCAGTTTGCTTCATTCGGTAATTGACCCAATCTTTACCGCACTAAGCAATAATGTTTCTTCAGTAAATACGACGCTGAATATTCAGAATTTATATAATTCAACATTATATCAAGGATTAGGAATAATTAATACTACTGCAAATATCCAACATTTAATCAACGGAACAAATATGAATTTTGGAAATGTTGATTTTAACGGCGGGGGATTTTTGGGAGGAAACGGAGTCAGCATTGTCAACGGAGATATCTGGGCGAAAACAATTTTTGTTTATAATATTTCTTCAATAAGCATAAATAATCTAAATGTAAATGGTTCATTATATCCTGCATTTGATAGTCAATTTGATTTAGGAAATTCTTCATTTAGATGGAGAAATATTTATTCATCAGGAAACATTTATTCTAACGGAACAATTTTCATAAACAACGGAACAGACATTCAAAGTTATATTTCAAATAATGCAGTTTGGAATCAATCGGGTTCTAACATATTTTTAAACACCCCGAAGGGAAACGTAAGTATAGGAGCAACTACTTCTTTATTGCCCTTGAGTATAAGAGGGGTAAATAATCCTCCAGCAACATCTGGAACTGTTCCTAATGGAGTTTTTTCATTTGATGGTGCGATTGCGGGAAATACTTTGTATATGGGAGCAATTTCTGATTCACCTTATGGACTTTGGCTTCAAACTTCAAACAGAGTAGATTTAAGTTTGACTTATCCTCTTTTATTAAATCCCCGTGGAGGAAATGTGGGAATAGGAACAACAAATCCATTGGGAAAACTTCACATTCTTAATGGGGCAGGTGGAGGTTCAACTCCCACAAGCCAATTTGATGTTTTGAGTGTTGAAAATAATGATACCTCTTATATAAATATTATATCTCCTACAACAAAAAGGGGGGGAATAATATTCAGCGACGATGTAAGAGCAAGAGCAATAATTGGGTATAGTAATGGGGATAGTAGTTTATCTCAGATAGATAGTTTATTTTTTACGGCTAATGGAACTGTTTCAGATATGGTTATTAACGGAGCAGGAAATGTGGGAATAGGAACAACAAACCCCGCAGCAGGTTTAGAAGTTTATGATAAAACTGTAAGAATAACAACTCCAACAGGAGCAATTCAAGGCTTAATCATTGGAAATTTAACTGCAATAGCAGCTCAAACCGCAGGAACAAAAGGATTTGAATTGTCATATAATCCAATCACAAATGAATTGAATTTTTCAAACATTTATTGGGGACAAAGTTATGAGCCTATAATATTCAGAGCAAGCAATTTTAGTTTTAAAACTGGAACAAGTTCAACTTCTGATGCCTTATTTATAGATTCTTCACAAAGAGTTGGAATAGGAACAAGTAATCCAACAACTAAATTATATCTTAATGGAGCAGATACATCAAGTGTTGCTTTAACAATAAATAATTCAGATACGGGAGGAACCGCATGGAAATTGCAGTCAACGGGTTCAATAGCAGGTTCTGGAGCAGGCAATCTGCAATTTTTGAATGGTTCGGATATTTCTATGATTATAACAAAGGTAGGAAATGTAGGAATAGGAGCAACTGCACCTGCTTATAATTTAGAAATTGCAAAATCAACAAAGGCATTAAATGTTTCTGGTTTCTTATATGTTAATTCAAGTAATGTAGGAATTGGAACAACAAGCCCTCAAGTATTACTTCAACTTCAAACAACTGCTGGAAATGGAGCTTCAAATTACCCAATTATAAGATATAATAACAGTATAAGCGCATTTGACGCAGGAGTTGCTGCAACAGGAGATTCTGCTTCTGGGGATTTTTATATTGCAGATAATGCTGTAAATGTTAAAAGATTAGTTATTCAGAATGGAACAGGAAATGTAGGAATTGGAACAACGAGCCCAGCAGGACTATTACATGAGCAAAAAGCAGTTGCGAGTGGTTCAGATTTTTATGGAGCAGATTTAATTCTTTCAAGATTTTGGGGAAATGATACAAATACAAGAGCTTCGGGTATTTATCATTATTATGATGGTGCTTATGGGTCTGACAAATTAGTTTTCGGAGTTACTGGCGGAGGAGGATTACTTACAAGTCCAACTCTATTAAGCAATGCAAAGATGGTTATACAAGCAAATGGAAATGTAGGAATAGGAAATACTGCTCCGAGTTCTCCTTTAACAATTAATGCTTCAACAATTGCTTCAAACGGAGGAATAAGATTATTTCATTATACAAATTCATCTGCTTTGAGCTATTGGTCTGAGACACAATTTGCTATGCAAAATAATTCTGGTTCTTTTGCAGTAGTTATAGATACAAATGGAAATTCTTATTTTAATGGAGGAAATGTTGGAATAGGAACGAACAATCCAATATCTAAATTGCATATTTCAACGGGGGTAGATGCTGATGTAGGAAAAATAAATATTACTCTAGGAAGCCCAAGTGTTTCAGCACGACAATTTGTTATTAGCAAAGATACAACAACTCCTTATGCTGCAAATATTTATTGGGGTAATCATCCATCTGCTGTTGCAGGAGATTTAACTTTATGGTCTTCACAAATTAATCCTATAATGACATTAAAAGGAACAGGAAATGTAGGAATTGGAACAACAAATCCATTAACTACTTTAAACCTTAATGGTACTGCAGTTACTCCTTTAATTTTACAGAGGAATACTGCACAAAATGTTAATATCGGAATTAATAACACTAATGGGGGATTGTATTTGGGTATTACTCCAAGTTTAGATTTTGCTGTTGGTCCTACTCCTGATTTGTCATCAACATCACCGATTCCTCCTTGGTTAACAATAAATAGTACTTCAGGGAATGTTGGAATAGGAACAACAAATCCGACGGAAAAATTACAAGTTGAAGGTGGCAATTTTCAACAACTCATAGTTAATGGGACAAATGCTGCTCGTGCCGGGTCAATTAAAATTTATAATGATGTTGGAAATTATACAGTAATGGGAACATTTGGTTCACAATTTGGTATTGCTTCTGCTAGAAATCAATCTTATATTTCAACCCAATCAGCTGGACAAGATTTATTGTTTGGTAATTCTAATTTTGTAGAAAGAATGAGAATAAATATGTCTTCGGGAAATGTGGGAATTGGAACAAATATTCCAACTTCAAAACTTTATGTTTTTGGAGATAATACCGCAGGTGTTCCTGCTCTTACAGTTTGGAAGAATGTTATTGGCGGAACTGAAACAATAATGGAAGTTAAAGATGGAACAAATGGAGGAACAACTCGTTTTATGGTTAGGGGAGATGGAAATGTCGGAATAGGAACAACAAATCCCTTAAATCTCCTTACAATAAGTGGGGGTGTTTCTGCACTTACATTCAACACTACTTTAGGGAGATTTGATTTATACAATCATGGAGATTATTTTCAAATAACAAATGGTTCTCAGGCATTCATGACCATCACCAATCCTGCGGGAAATGTTGGTATAGGAACAACAACTCCAAAAACAGAATTATCTGTGAATGGTTCTTCTATGTCAACACTTTCTTCAAATGGAAATGTTGTCAATTTGGAACATTATACTAATTTAGCAAGTTATGGAACAAATGTTCCTGCTACTGTAGGAACAATGAAAATTACTCTTCCACAAAATTGGACTAGTACAATGATGACAATTAAGATTACAGGTTATGCTTATAATTCTAATCTGGGGGCATGGGAATTAACTATTAGTGGTTATGATTATGCTCCTACTCCTATTTGGACGAATTATAAAGCAACATTATCTGGAAGAGCACCATTTAATTCTGTTAGATTAGGAAATAATGGAAGCAATGGAGTTATTTTATTAGGAACAACAGCGACTACATGGTCTTATCCTCAAATACAAGTTACTGATTTTTATACAGGATATACTAATGCTGCGGCTTATAATTGGGGAAGTGGTTGGAGTATCACAAATATAACAAGTGAAGCAGGAATAGGACAAATTGTAACTCCTGTAATTGATATATACACAAGCTCGACGGGGAAAATTGGAATAAATGGTTCTCTTAGTCCTGCTTATAATTTAGAAATTGGAGAATCTGCAGTTGCATTAAATGTTTCTGGAATGTTATATGTTAATTCAAGTAATGTAGGAATTAATACTTTCAATCCTCTTACTCCTTTAGATGTTGCTGGAGATGTTAATCTAAATAATCAAGCATTGACTGCAGCAGGAACACTTAACCGAGGATATTATGTTTATAGGTCAGGAGTTATTTCTTATGGATTGAAATTACAATACACGGGAACAGAATATGGAACAATGATGTTTGGTCCAAATCAATCAAGTAGATTTTTGGGTTTTGGTAAAGTAGGTCCTCTTGCTATGACTGATGATAGTATGATTGAATATATGAGAGTAGATTTAGATACAGGTAATTTAGGAATAGGAACAGCAAGTCCAATAGGAAAATTAGATGTTGTAACGGGGGGCACTCATGCAAATGCAGTTACCTTAAGTTCAATAGGAACTGTTCAATTACAATTAAGGGATAATGATGCAGCAGATAATCAAAGATTTTCATTACAATCATTAAATGGAAATTTTTTCATTGGAAGTAATAATATTTCTGACGCTTCTGATTATCTCGGTATAATGAGTATGAATGGCTCTACAGGGAATGTAGGAATTGGAACAAAAACGCCTCTTTATACTTTAGATGTAAATAGTTCAGGAAATGTTTTAAGAACTTTTCAAACATTAGGAACAGGAAATTCTTTTACTATGGGAACAAATTTTGGTAGTGGAAATAATATTTCTTTAAACCCTTTTATTACAGGAGTTTCAAACGGAGGATTTGAAATAAGAAATACAACAACTAATTTATTTACAATTGGTCCTACAGGAAATATCGGAATAGAAACAACAAATCCTCAAGCTTTACTAAATGTTAATGGGGCAGCTTTATTTGGTAATACTAATGCAAGTCAGCCTGGGGCATTATCAATAACAACCGAGGGTGCGTCTCCTATTCGTAATCGTTTGATTTATGGAACAGACGGAACTGGTTGGAAATTTGCAATAAGTAAAAATCAAAGTGGTGTAAGTGCAGGAATAACAGACCAATTAGTTATTCAAGATAATGGAAATGTGGGGATAGGAACAACAGTTCCAGCAAGTAAATTAGATGTTGTTGGTGGAATAATTGTGAATGGAACTGGAAGTTTCATAACAAATACTTCTCAAATTTATAGTGATGCAGCAAATGGTTTAACAATTACAGGAAGAACTGGAAGCACTTATGATTTTGCTATTGCTCAGAGTGATGGAAGCATAGATATTGCAAATCCTATTGGAACAAATGATGTTGTATTCCCTTTGGGAAATGTAGGAATTGGAACAACAACTCCGACAGATGCATTAAATGTCGTCGGAAATGCAAATTTTACTGGAAATATTTCTTCTGCAAATTTTGAAGCTGATTTAAGAAATGTTTCTATTGGATGGAATACGGGAAATAATTTAGGGGGAGGAAATACTGGAGATTATGTTGTTACAATTGGTAATTCTGCAGGATTTGGAAATACTGGGGGCGAGGTTGTTGCAATTGGTCTTTCTGCGGGATCTGGAAATACTGGGAGTTATGTTAATACAATTGGAGTCCAAACAGGATTTGGGAATAAAGGACATTTTGCAAATCTAATGGGTGACCATGCAGGATATGGAAATCTTAAAAATAATCTTAATGCTCTTGGTGGTTATGCGGGATATGGAAATAATGGAACTGATGTTACTGCAATCGGAACCCAAGCAGGATATGGGAATAATGGGAGTTATGTTAGTGCAATCGGATTCAAAGCAGCATCTCTTAATACGGGGGAGAATGTTACTGCAATGGGTTATCAAGCAGGATATGGAAATACTGGAGATTATGTTAATGCAATCGGTTATCGAGCAACAGAGATTAATATTGGAAATAAAGTTAATGCAATGGGTTATCAAGCAGGATATAATAATAAAGGAAATATTGTTAATGCAATTGGTTATACTGCAGGGTGGGGGAATACTGGAAATTACACCGACTTTATGGGTTTTCAAGCAGGATATTCAAATACTGGAAATTTTTTATTGGGAATAGGACAATCAGCAGCATATTTTAATGGAGGTAATTTTTCAATTTTTATAGGTAATTCTGCTGGAGTTTCTAACTTTGGGAATAATGTTGTTACAATTGGTAATTCTGCAGGACAGGTAAATAATGGAAGTTATGCTAATATGATTGGTTATCTTGCAGGAAATTGGAACAATGGAAGTTATGTAAATTTAATGGGCGAAGAAGCGGGTGTTCATAATAATGGGAGTTATGTAGAGGCAATTGGTTATAGAACCGGGTGGTACAATGAGGGAAATTATTCTATATTCATTGGTTCTCAAGCAGGACTTTCCAATAAGGGGGATTATGTTACTGCAATCGGTTCTCAAGCAGGAACTAATAATAAAGGAAATAACTCAATTTTCTTAGGTTATCAAGCAGGAATGAATAATGCGGTAGATAATCAATTCAAAGTTATGCAGGTAAATGTTAATGGGATCCCCTTAATTCGAGGAAATTTTAGTTCAGGAATTGTTAATATGTACGCAATAAATGTGGTACTTAGCTCAGTTCTTCCTACTTGTACTACTGGACAATATAATGGAACAATGATGAGAAATAATTCAGGAACTTACGGATGTAATGGGGTTTGTTGGGGTGCAGGCGGAACTTGCGGAAATAAAATATTTTAATAAATGAACTTATCTGCTTCCGAGATACTTTCCTTTTCTGATTTTCTTTTCTGATTCTTCAAATTTGATTTCGTAATCTCCTCTCGTGAAAATTCTCATACGAACTTCGTTAAAATAAAATATCGGAAAATTTATAAACATTATAATTCATTATAAATTATAATAAAATGGTTCAAAGCATAATTGATATTGGAGAAAATGAAGATAGAATCTTAAATATAGTCAAAGCTAAATTTGGATTTAAAAATAAATCTCAAGCGGTTGCATTAATTGCTAAGGTTTATGGAGAAAGTTTCCTTGAATTTGAATTAAGACCGGAATATATTGAAAAATTAAAAAGGATTGATAAAGAGAAGGGAATTCCTTTTAGAAATATTCAAGAATTAAGAAAAATTATTGAAGGTTAAAATGTATAATTATGAAATTAAACCTTCTTTGCAAAAAATTCTTAATCGGGTATCAAAAAAAGATAAGGAATTATATCTACAAATCCTTAAAAAAATTGAAGAAATAATCAGTTGTGATAGTGTTGAACATTATAAAAATCTAAGATATGACTTAAAAGATTTGAAAAGGGTTCACATCGGACATTTTGTTTTAGCATTCAAATTTGATAAAAAGATTAATTTAATTTCTTTTGAAGATTTTGAGCACCACAATAATATTTACTAAACAGGAAAGCTACGCTTATTGTAGCAAATAATTTTAATAATTAATTCTGAATATTTCTACATATCTCTTTATATTAGAAGAATTTTCTTTCCATCCTCTAGCCATTAAAAGTTTTGAATTATTTTGAATAGCAAAAACTTGCACTGCAGCAGTAACTCCATTAATAATTTTAGCAAGATTTCCCGTTTTATCTATTTGGTAAGCAATTAAATTTCCCAATATTGGAAGTCCAATTGAATAAACACAATCTACTTCCCACAAATTTTTTTCCTGAAGTGCTTTTGGAATAGGATTAAGTTCAGTCAACCCAAATTTTTCAATTGCAGGTTTTGTATATGTATAGATATCTTCATAGATAAGAGAAGAATTTTGAATTAACATTACAGCATTATTTAAATGAGACAATTCTACTTTTGGATAACCCATTCTGGGCAAAACTTTTTGTTCTAATCCCTGTGCACTTATTTTTGGAGCTCCTAAAAGTGAAAGTCCAACTCCGAGTAATGCAAGAGGCAACATCTTTGAACGTTTTTTATTTTCCATAAAAAATAAACATCCCCCTACTTTATAAATTCTACGATTTTATTGTAACTGGATAAGGGTAAAAAATGTGGTTCTTTAAGGAAGAAAGAACCTACACTGGTAGAAAGTGGGAACTGGAGTCTTTTGAATAGAAGTCTTTATTTTTTCTTCACGATTAAATTTATTAACAAGAATTCTTTTTATTGATAATGAAAAAACTGGTGATTTTATTTTTTATTTTCGCGATATTTTATTTCCCAAATATTAGTGCAGATGTTATTTCTGTAAACTCGGGGGGAAATGAAGGAATTATAATTAATCCAGATAATTATGTTGAAGGATTTTTTGGCTGTGTCCCGACGACATGCGCAATATTAGGATTTAACTGCGATACGTGGAATGATAAATGCGGTAAAACAATAAATTGTGGAACCTGCGGAGCAGGATATACATGTTCAAGTGGGGTTTGTTCAGCAGTGCCTCCAACTCCCCCTGGAGGGGGTGGCGGAGCAGGAGGTGGCGGAGGAGCAATAGAAATTGTTCCGGGAATTATAGTTTCCCCAGCATCAATTAATCTTACTTTATCATTCAATAATCAAACTCATATGTCCCAAAGAACAACTCAGATAATTTATGTTACAAATAAAGGAGAATCAAGCAAAACTCTGTCTGTCAGTCAGACAGGATTAGATTTAATTGCAGTTTTGGGAGACACTTCAATCACTGTTGCTCCTGGTGAAACAAAAGAGCTTCGTGTTGATTTTGTTGCCCCGCTTGAACAAAAAGATTTTTCAGGAAGCATATTGGTCGACGGCAAATCAATTCCTGTTTTTTTGCATGTCACCTCAAACCCGCTTTGGTTTGACTCAAATATAGTAGTTCTTAATAAAGATTACAAAGTTGCAAAAGGTTCGACATTAAAAACCAGCGTCGGACTTATTCCGCAGGGAGAAAAATCCAGACTTGATGTAACTTTAAATTATGTTATTGAAGATGTTTCAGGAAAAATTTACTTAACTAAAAGCGAAACAGTTCTTGTAGAAAATAAAATGGATTTTGAAAGAGATTTCGGAACAGGCATGCTTCCCCTTGGGAATTATATTATAAAATTGGACTTGGTTTATCCTGGCGGAATTGCTCCTTCAAGTGCGCGTTTTGAAGTTGTCCCCATGAGCATCAGCGGAATTTTCGGAGTAATATTATTTTTTATAATAATGATAATTCTTGTAATCTTAATAATAATAGTAATTATCTTAATAAGGAAAAAGAGACGTGAGAGCAAGAGCAATGTTAATGTTTAAATATTCCTTACTTTAATCAATAAAATGTTAATTGGATTTATCGGAAAGCCTTCTGTCGGAAAGAGCACATTTTTCAAAGCAGCAACGCTGGCAGAAGTTGAAATTGCACCCTACCCTTTTACAACAATAAAACCAAATCACGGGGTCGGTTATATTAAAATTGACTGTATAGATAAGGAATTCAATACACAATGCAATCCTAATCACGGATTTTGTATTAATCATCAGAGATTTGTTCCGATTGATTTAATGGATGTTGCTGGACTTGTTCCTGGAGCAAGCGAGGGAAAAGGATTGGGAAATCAATTTCTCGACGATTTAAGACAAGCAGATGTTTTTATTCATATTGTTGATGCGTCGGGAACTACAGATGAAATCGGAAAACAGACTGAAAATTATGATGTTACAAAAGATGTTATTTTTTTAGAAGATGAATTAAATAAATGGTTTTTGGGAATTTTAATGAAGGTGTGGAAAAGTTTTGCCCGAAAAGCAGAGATGGAAAATGAGAATTTTGCGAGGGCAGTTGCAACGCAATTTTCAGGATTAAAAGTTAATGAAGAACAAGTTAAGAAAGTTTTGTCAAAAATAAAACTTCCTGTGAGGGCGAGCACATGGAACAATGAACAGCTTTTGAAATTTGCATCTGAATTAAGAAAAGAAACAAAGCCGATGATTATTGCTGCAAATAAAATTGATGCGCCCAACGGAAAAGAGAATTATGAAAAATTAAAAAAAACTTTTCCTGATTTGACAATTGTTCCGTGCTCTGCTGATTCTGAACTTGCATTGAGAGAAGCTGCAAAATTCGGACTTATAGATTATATTCCCGGAGAAAGAAATTTTGAAATTAAAAAAGAATTAAATGCAAAACAAAAAGAAGCTTTGGAAGAAATTAAGAAAAATGTTTTGGATGAATATGAAACTGGAACAGGAGTTCAGGAAATTTTGAATTATGCTGTTTTTAATCTGCTTGGATATTTAGCGATTTTTCCTGCAGGAGCGCATAAATTAGCTGACAGCAAAGGAAAAGTTTTGCCCGACTGTTTTTTACTTCCCCCTAATTCAACTGCATTGGACTTCGCTTATTTTCTTCATACTGATTTTGGAAAAAATTTTATCAGAGCAATTGATGCAAGAACAAAAAAAGTTTTGGGAAAAGAATATCAATTGAAAAATAGAGATGCGTTGGAAATTATTACCGGAAAGTAAATTGTTTTATCTTTTCTTCCATTTATGTTCTGCTTCACTCTCGAGTTTAATCATCGCTTTATGAATCGCTCTTGCTAAATCCCAATCCCACGAACTCGAAGAAAGCATTTTTCCTGAAAATATTAATTGAGAATCAATACTGAACTTGCTTTTTTTCCCGTCTTTGTCGTATTCTTTTATATTTACTTTTAATTTTATGGGAACTTTTGTCATCCGCTGAATTTTTGAATGATATTCTTCAAGTAATTTTTTAACTATCTTTTTTTCTTCTTCTTTAAGAATTCCCTCATTAGTAATTTCTATATCCGCCATCTTTTGAATAAACTTTATAAGTTAAAGGGATTATTAAAATTTATGGAAAAGCGGGTTCTTTTGAAAAAAGAACCTAACTGGGTAGAAAACCTAAGAAAAGAGGAATAGAAAGGCTACAATAAAAAATGGAAAAAAGAGTTGTTATAAAAAAAGGAAGAATTATTGTTACAAGAAAAGGAAGTTTCGTAATAAAACTGTCTAATGAACTTTTAAAATATTTAAAACCATTTTGCAGAAGAATAGAAATTGCAGGAAGCATAAGACGAAAAGAAAAAAATCCTGTTGATATTGATATTGTTTTAATTCCCAAGAATAGAATTAAACTTGAAGAATTAATGAAACAGAAAGGAAAATTTATTCAGGGCGGAGAAAAAAAATCGAGATGGAGAGTTGAGGGAGTTAATGTTGAATTATATTATACTACTAAAGAAGAATGGGGAGCAACATTATTGGCTTATTCAAGTAGATTTGGGGCGAGTATCGGATTAAGAGTCATTGCAAAAAGGAAAGGAATGAAATTAAATCAATATGGATTATTTAGAAAAGGAAAAAGAATTGCGGGAAAAACTGAAAAAGAAATTTATCATGCTTTAGGAAGAGAATGGAAATCTCCTGAACGGAGATAGCATGTTGATTAATGTAAAAGTTAAAACGAATTCGTCAAAACAGAAAATTGAAAATTTCGGCGGAGGAAGATATCTTATTTACCTAAAATCCGAGCCTGAAAATAATAAAGCAAATATTGAATTAATAAATTTTCTTTCAAAAGAATTTGGGGTTCCTCCGAAAAGCATTAAAATAAAATTTGGACAGACTTCAGATAAAAAGCTGATTGAGATATTATGAAATACGAATTTGCTGAAGACCTTCAGAAAACTGCAGAAGAAATTTCTGTTATGTTATTTCCGCATGTTGATATTAAAAATATAAAATGCTATAGAAGCTACGGAACAAGTTCAAGAGGAACAATTGCAAGATGTCATGCCCTGAATAAAATAATGCAAAAGGCAATTGGGATAAAAGCAATTTATGTTTTGGAATTTTTATCAGAACGATTTGATAAAATGGACAGAGAAGAAAAACTGAAAGTTATAATCCACGAATTAATGCATATTCCAAAAACTTTCGGCGGGGGATTTAAATTTCATGATTTTGTAACTGAAAGGAATGTTAACAAATGTTATCAGGAATATAAGAAGCTGAAGAATGAAAAAACAAATTCAGAGCAAATAAAAATTATTGAATCCCCTGAAAAAGAAAAATTGAAGATAGATTCATGGCGTTCATTTTTCAGATGAAAAAGAAAATCTTGATAAAATATAGGAATAAGAAAATAAACCTTCTTACCGAAGACTGCAATATCTTCAGAAAATTCAGCGGATTGATGTTTTCCCGACGTGAAAAAACGGGAATTTTGCTTTTTGATTTCAAGGAAAAACAGAAAATTGCAATACATTCTTTTTTTGTTTTTTATCCGTTTATTGCAGTTTGGCTCGATAAAAAAAATAAAATTGTTGATTTGAAGATTGTAAAACCCTTTGCTTTCTGCGTTTCTCCAAAAAAATCATGCTTTAAACTCGTCGAAATTCCAATAAATAGGGAAAACCAGAAAATTGTGGATTTTTTCCATATTACTCGTCGGGGACAATAGTTTCGCCGTCGGTAATTAGAAACATTTAAATATCCCCGTCGTTAAAATATAATATATTAAAAAATAAAAGGAGGTAAAAATGGGATCAATAGTTGTTAAGAACGTTATTAAGAGAAAGCCTGGATTTCTTTATTACGTAGATGGAAAGGGAAATGTCTGCGAAGCAAAGATGTCAAGAGGCGGAAAGAAAAAAAAGAAAAAAAAGTAAATTTCATATTTGCTTTTTAATTTAATTTTTATTTTTTT
>Ga0172379_10005336_pt1 | contig 18051 bp, 17 predicted proteins | sample GrowelOW334metaG_FD_119756 | JGI IMG/M metagenome (GOLD analysis project Ga0172379, IMG submission 119756) | Groundwater microbial communities from an aquifer near a municipal landfill in Southern Ontario, Canada - Groundwater well OW334 metaG | ecosystem: Environmental > Aquatic > Deep... | reverse complement strand
TGCCGCCGCCACCGCCACCGGCCCCGGTGTGACCGCCATGCGCGTGGCGATTGACACCAACCCGCTCTATGTCACGCAGGCCGGCGTGGCCCGGTATGTGCGCGGGTTGCTGGGGGGGATGGACGCGTTGCAGCCGGCGGATTGCGAGCGGCACACACTGGCATGGAAAGTGGAAAACCTCGCCTACGCGCAGCCGCGGCGCGCGATGAAGACTGTGTTTCGCGAGTTGATCTGGGCCAGATGGCTCGCGCCGCAGACCCTGCGTCGGATCCGCGCGGATTTGTTGCACACCACTTCCGTGTTTCCCATCCGCACCCCCCGGGGAACCAAAAACGTGGCAACCCTGTATGATCTGGCGCTGCTCCGGCATCCCGAGCGGTTTCGAACCTGGCAGCGCTGCTCCGGCCAACATCGGTTGCGCCGGCTCCATACGGCGGACCACATCATCACCATCAGCCAGTTCGCGGCGGACGAGGCGATGGCCCTGCTGGGGCTGCCGGCAGGGCGACTTACCCCGGTGCTGCTCGGGTGGGACGGAGTGGATGAAGGAGCCGGCCTGCCAGACGCGGCGTCCGCACTCCCGGTGCCGGGTGAATTTTTCCTGTTTGTCGGCTCGCTCGAACCGGGCAAGAACCTCGCGCTGCTGCGGGAAGTGTGGGCTGCGGCTGCGGCCACCGGCCAGCGACTGCCGCCCTTGATCATCGCCGGCGCACGCTGGGCCGGGGTGCCGGGCGAAGGACCGCCGCCGCCAGACTGGCACTACCTCGGCCATGTGTCCGATGTCGAGCTTGCGCGGTTGTATCGCCAGGCACTGGCGCTGGTGTTTCCGAGCAAATACGAGGGCTTCGGACTCCCGGTGCTGGAGGCAATGGGGCGTGGCTGTCCGGTGATCTGCTCCCGCGTCGCAAGCCTGCCGGAAGTGGCCGGCGATGCCGCCTGGTGGTGCGAACTGGAGGCCGGCAGCTATCTCGCCGCGCTCCGTGAATGCGCCGGCAACGGTCCGACCCGCCGGTATTTCGCGCTCGCCGGGCCGGTGCAGGCGCGGAGGTTCTCGTGGGCTGCGTGCGCGGCTGGGACGTTGGACGTATATCGCGCCGTGTTGCGAGACCGGATCTGATCATGACCGTATCCGTCGTCCAACCGAGCCCCAGGCACACGCTCATCAGACTGGGGCATCCGCGGTTCCTGTGGAATTGTTGAACGCGCCATGTCACAGCCAACCCTCAGACTGACCGTGTCACTGGCGGACCAGCTGTTCACACAGACGAAGTCCGTGGGCATCTTCAACCTGTCGCTGGGCCTCGTTGAACAGCTCGCCCGACGGCCTGAGGTTTCACGCCTGACGGTGCTCGCAAACCGCACGCTGGCCGGGCGGCTGCCCGACACCCTCGATGTTCGCTGGCACGACGCGCCGGCGCGCGGACGGCTGGGACGCATCTGGTGGGATCAGTGGGGCGTTTATTCGGCTGCCGCCGGCATCGACAATGAGTGGCTGCTGCTGCCGAAGGGTTTTGCCTCCTTCACCCGCGCCTGCCCGCGCCGTCTGGCCGCGTGTGTGGCGGACACAATCCACGATTTCTACCGGGCGCACCATCCACAGGCGACCAGCACGCTGGAGCGTGGCTATTTCGTCCGCAGCTTTTGGGGGACGGTCCGAAACGCGCAGGTCATCTTCACGATCAGCGATTTCACGGGCGGTGAAATTGCGCGGCTGGCAGACGCGCGGGGAGTGCAGACTCCACCCATCCACACCATCGGCATAGGCTTCTCGCGTTCCGGACCATCGGTCGTCCCAAAGGAAAACCGGCTGTGCGTGCTGGCCAGCCCGTTTCCACACAAGCGCACCGATCTGGCGGTGGGATGGCTCGCGCGCTGGCAGCGTGAGAGCGGCTTCCCCGGCCAGGTGGACTGGGTGGGCAGATGGCCGGCCGGGCTGCTCCCGCCCGATTGCCAAAACTGGCATCAGCATGAGCGGCTTCCGGAAAACGATTATCGCAGCCTGCTGGCACGCGCGAAGGCGTTGGTCTTCTTCTCAGAATATGAAGGCTTCGGGATGCCACCCGTGGAGGCGGCGCTGGCGGGGGCGTGCCCGGTCTTCTCGGACATTCCTGCGACGCGCGAGGTGATGGGTGAATGCGGCTTTGCATTTGCCAACACCGACTACGAATCCTTCCGCCTGGCGATGAACTCGTCCCTGGCAGTTTCGCGTGACCAAGTCGAGGCGTGGGCCGAACGGTTGCTGGCGCGGCATAACTGGAACCGGGTGCTCGACAGGCTGGTGGCGGGATTGCAGGCCGCGCAGTCACGGTAGCCGCCGAGGTGAGGAGGCGGATTTGAACCCGAAGCGGACGGCAACCGCCGGCGGGGAGCGCGGCCTTCAGGCCGCAGAAGCGTGCGCCAGTCAGAGGTGGTTCCGGCGCACTTTTGTTCCCGGGGCTCTCTGCGGCGTGAACGCCGCGCTCCTCGCGCCGCCACCGTTTCATCCGCGTTCTCTGCTTCGGAGTTCGGGTTGAACAGTGAACGGTTCCGCTTCCTTACCTCAGCGGCTACGGGCGTCTCACGCCAGCACGTCCCTGACCACGTTTCCGTGCAGGTCGGTGAGCCGGAAATCCCGGCCGGCGTGGCGGAAGGTGAGGCGCTCGTGATCGAAGCCAAGCAGGTGCAGGATCGTGGCCTGCAGGTCGTGGACGTGGACGGGATTCACCTCGGCCTTGAAGCCAAACTCGTCCGTCGCGCCGTAAACCGTGCCGCCCTTAACGCCGCCGCCGGCGAGCCAGGTGGTGAAGCCGTGATGGTTGTGGTCGCGGCCGTTGATCTTGCCGGCATTCGAGCCGGGCGTGGGCAGCTCGACGGTCGGCGTGCGACCGAATTCACCGCAGCAGATGACGAGCGTTTCTTCGAGCAGGCCGCGCTGCTTCAAGTCCTTCAACAGCGCGCCGATGGCCTGGTCGCATTCCCGGGCAAGGTTCCGGTGCTGGGTTTCCAGATCGTCGTGGCTGTCCCACGGCTGGCCCGCGCCGTGCCAGACCTGCACGAAGCGCACGCCGCGTTCGATGAGCCGGCGCGCCGTCAGAATCTGCCGGGCCTGCGTGCCCTCGCCATACATCGCGCGGATGTGGGCCGGCTCCCTGGTGGTGTCGAAGGCGTCCGCCGCCTCCATCTGCATGCGGTAGGCCAGCTCGAAGGAGGCGATGCGCGACTCCAGTTGCGCCTCGCGGGCGCGGGCGGCGGCATGGCGCTGGTTCAACCTCTGGAGCAGGTCCAGTTCCGCGCGCTGGTCGGGCAGGGAAATCTGCTTGTTGTTGATGTGCTCGATGAGCCGCTCGATGCGGGTTTCGGCGGAATTGATGTAGGTGCCCTGAAACACGCCGGGCAGAAACGCGCACTGCCAGTTCTGCGATTCCTGGATCGGATAGCCGCCGGGGCACATGGCGATGAAGCCGGGCAGGTTCTGGTTTTCCGTGCCGAGGCCGTAGGTGACCCACGAGCCCATGCTCGGACGGGGCAGGCGGGCGTCGCCGCAGTTGAGCAGCAGCAGGGAAGGCTCGTGGTTGGGCACGTCAGCGTGCATCGAGCGGATGACGCAGATGTCGTCGATGCTCTCCGCCGTGCGCGCGAAAATGTCGCTCACCTCGATGCCGCTCCTGCCGTATTTCTGGAATTTGAAGGGCGAGCGGAAGGCCGTGCCGGTGCGGCGTTCGGTGCGCAGCTCGTAGGGCAGCGTCTTGCCGTGAAATTGGGTGAGCGAGGGCTTGGGGTCGAACGTGTCCACGTGCGACGGGCCGCCGTTGAGGAAGATGTGGATGACGCGCTTGGCCCTGGCGGCGAAGTGCGGGGCCTTCGGTGCCAGCGGCGAGCCGCTGTTCAGTTCAGCGTGGGCCGGGGTGCCCAGGCCCAGTTCGCCCAGCAGCGCGCCCAGCCCGAGCGCGCCCATGCCCATGCCGGCGCGGCTCAGAAACTCACGCCGGGTGAGGGCCAGATGCTCAGGTCGAAACCCGTGATGACTCATCGTGCTCAAATTGACGGCGCCCGTGGTCGCAGGCTTCAGCCTGCGCGTCGAGTCGGATTGCTGAGCGCGGCTGTGTCCCGCTTGGCGCGGGATCAGCCGCAGCAAGGCCCGAGTGCTGGGCGGTGTAGGAATCTCAACGTCTCCAGGCCAGGCGCAGCCGCTGCGGCTGGCCTCCGCGACACAGCCGCGCTCCGAACGATTCGCAACCTGAAGGTTGCGACTACGGGGCGAGTTTCGCCGCCGCCGCTTCAACGGTGATGCCATCGAGGCGGAGGACCTTGTGCCGGGAGGTCTGGCCGCGCACGAGCGTCACGGCGCGGCGTGGCAGCCCGAGCGTCTCCGCGAGCAACGCCAGAACAGCTTCGTTTGCCGCGGCGTCCACCGGCGGCGCGGTGACGGCGACCTTCAACTCGGTGCCGTGGAGGCCGCCCACGGCATTGCGGCTCGCGCGGGGCTGAACCTTGACGGAGAGGAAGACGCCGTCGGCCTGGCTGCGAAGATACGGCGGGAGAGTCATGGTTGGCGTGCGGATCAGGCCGGGACAAAGTGAAGCATCGCTCCACGGGCGGCTACGTTAGCAGCCGTTCGCGCGCGGCGGTGACGCGGGCAATGGCGGCCTCGACGCTGCGGCCGCAGGCGTTCAGATGCCCCATCTTGCGGCCCTTGCGCGCCTCGGCCTTGCCGTAGAGGTGGAGTTTCACATGCGGGTCGGCAAGCGCGGCGGCCCAGTTCGGCTCGCCTTTTTCCCAGAGGTGGCCGAGCACGTTGGCCATCGCGGCGGGCGCGCGCAGCGCGGTGGAGCCGAGCGGGAGGCAGCAGACGGCGCGGACCTGCTGCTCGAACTGGCTGGTCACGCAGGCGTCCATGGTCAGGTGCCCGCTGTTGTGGGTGCGCGGGGCCAGCTCGTTCACCATCAGCCTGCCGCTCTTCGTGACGAAGAGTTCGACTGTGAGCAGGCCGACGACGCCGAGCTTTTCCAGGATGCCGGCGGCAAGCTCAACGGCTTCCTTCGCCAGACGCGGCTCGATGGCCGCCGGCGCGAAGGTCACGTCGAGGATGTGGTTGGCGTGGCGGTTTTCGAAGACGGGGAACGCGGCGAACTTCCCGTCCGCAGTGCGCGCGGCGACCACGGAGATTTCCTTTTCGAAGTCCACGAACGCCTCGTAGATGCCTTCCGCGCCTTTGAGGTTGGCGAAGACTTCCGCCGGGTCGGACTGCGGGAAAACCTTCTGCTGGCCCTTGCCGTCGTAGCCGAAGCTCGCGGTCTTGAGCACGGCGGGCAGGCCTAGGTCGCGCGCGGCGGCGTGGAGGTCGGCGTAGGTTTTGACGGCGCGAAAGGGCGTGGTGGGAAAGCCGTGGTCGCGGAGGAACGTCTTCTCGCGCAGCCGCTCCTGCGTGGTGTGGAGCACGTTGCCGCCGGGCCGGACAATCGTGTGGCGCGCGGCGACTTCGGACGCGGCGGAGGGCACGTTCTCAAACTCGAAGGTCAGCACGCTCACGCGCTGCGCGAAGTCGGCGAGCCGCTCCTCGTCGAGATAATCCCCGACCGCTTCAATGTCCGCGACCTGGCCCGCAGGCGTGTCCGTGTCCGGAGAATAGACGGCCACGCGATATCCGAGCTGGCGGGCGGCGATGGCCAGCATGCGCCCGAGCTGGCCGCTGCCGAGGATGCCGAGGGTCGAACCGGGGAGGATGGGGAAATTCACGGGCGGTCAGCTTGCGCGAAGCCTGGCGGCGATTGCGGCGGGTTCACGATGAAGATGGACCACAGCGTGAACCACGACCTCGGCTGGCTCAACTGTGTAGAAGAATCCATAAGGGAATGTCCTCGGCTTAAACCGGCGAAACGGGCGCGCGTAATAACGACACAACTCCGGGAAGAGGCCGACCAGCTTGAACCCCTCGTTCACCTCGCGTGCCAGCTTTCTTGCAGTGGCGGGATTCAATGACGCGTAGTGGTCGAACACTTGGATGAACTCGCGGTTGGCGAGCGAGGTAAACCGGACGTTCACCGCAACCTCGCGTGCGCCTGCGCCATGACTTCCTCCAGTGAAATTGTTTCGACCCGGCCCGCGAGATAATCGGCCCGCCGCCGCTCCAGTTCAACGAGCAGTGTCTGGTCCAACGCCGGGTCGAACTCATCCGTGAGGCTGGCGACGAGTTGCTCGGCGACAAATTCGCGTTCCGCAGGAGAGAGCCGTTTGGCTTGCGCCACCAAATCTTCAGCAATGGCAGTCATGGTGAAACTGTGCAGGCGGGCAGCGCTTTCGGCAAGTGTCAGTGCGGCGGCAGCGTGTGATTCTCCCGCACCTTCCGCGTCTGCTCCGCGCGGAACTTGTCGTAGGCCTTGCGGAACTTCGCGTGCTTGTTGCCCAAGATTGCGGTGGCGAGCAGCGCGGCGTTGATCGCGCCGGCCTTGCCGATGGCGAGCGTGCCCACGGGAATGCCACCCGGCATCTGCACGATCGAGAGAAGCGAGTCGAGGCCGCTGAGGGATTTCGACTGCACGGGAACGCCGAGCACGGGGAGCGAAGTCTTCGCCGCCGTCATGCCGGGCAGATGCGCGGCCCCGCCCGCGCCGGCGATGATGACTTCGAGTCCGCGGGCCGCCGCGGACTCCGCATACTCGAACATCCGGTCCGGCGTGCGGTGGGCGGAGACGACCTCGGCCTCATACGGCACGCCAAGAGCATCGAGCTGCGCGGCGGCGTGCTGCATGGTTTCCCAGTCGGACTGGCTGCCCATGATGAGGCCCACGAGAGGTTTCACCGGCTTGCGTTGGCTAGGCATAGCGGAGGGATTCAAGCGGAGCGGCGGCGGTTTGGCAACGCCGCTGCCAAGCCGGCCCGCGCTTCCGGTTGCGAATTCACGCCCAGCCTCCCTCACCCTGATCCTTTGAACCTGTCGGGGCCATCCTGCGGCGGGTTCGCTCCATCACCGGCTCCTCGCATTGGCCCGCAGGAAACCGAGGTGCGCCGATCACTCCCGGGGCGTGTCCTCGTCGGCCACCTTGGCGGCGTTCTCGAAGCGGGTGAAGCCCTTGAGGAAGGTGAGGTGGACGTCGCCGGTCGGGCCGTTGCGCTGCTTGGCGATGAGCAGATTCACGGGCACGGCATCGTAATTGGGCTGCTCGCCGGGATCTTCGTCGTCCTCCTTGCCCATCTTCGGCTTGTAGAGCAGGCCCACAAGGTCGGCGTCCTGTTCGATGGAGCCGGATTCACGCAGGTCGGAGAGCTTTGGCTTTTCGCCGGGGCCGCGCTTCTCGAGTTCACGGTTGAGCTGGGCCAGCACGATGATCGGCACCTTGAGTTCCTTGGCGAGCGCCTTGATGCCCTGCGAGATGTCGGCGATTTCCTGCTGTCGGTTTTCCGCCTTCTTGGCGGTGCTGCGGAGGAGCTGCAGATAGTCGATCACGAACAGCTTCACGTCGTGCTGCTGGTGCATCCGGCGGGCCTTGGCCCGGAGCTGGAGGATGCTCAGGCCGGCCGTGTCGTCGATGAAGAGAGGGCAGCCGGCCATCTTGCCGGCCACGGCGGTGAGCTTCGGAAAATCGCGCTCGGCCAGAAAGCCCTCGCGGATGTCGCGCAGGTTCACGCGGGCACGCGAGCACAGCATGCGCAGCACGAGCGAGTCGGCGCTCATCTCCAGGCTGAACACGCCGACGGGCAGCTTCATGTCCATCGCCACATGCTCGGCGATGTTCATGGCCAGCGACGTCTTGCCCATCGAGGGCCGCGCGGCGATGACGATCATTTCCCCGCCGTGAAAGCCGGTGGTCATCTTGTCGAGGTCGGTGAAACCGGTGGGAATGCCGGTGGTCTGTCCCTGCCGTGAGTGAAACTCCTCAATCTGCGCGATGGCCTTGTGGACCAGGTCCTTCATCACGAGGCTGACCGTTTCCTCGCGCTCCTCGCTGATGTGGAGGACTTCCTTCTCGACCTCGTCGAGGAGCTGTTCCACGTCGCCCTGCTGCGCCTCGTCGTAAATGCGCCCGACCACGCTGGTGCAGGTCTGGATCATCCGGCGGAGGAGGTGCTTCTCGACGACGATGTCCGCGTAGAACGGCAGGTTGGCCGCCGACGGCGTGGCGTCCACGAGCGCGGTGAGGTAGGCCACGCCGCCGATGGCGTCGAGCTGGCCCTTGTCCTTGAGCCGCTGGCGGACGGTGATGAGGTCAATGGCCGCCTTGGCGTCATACATCTCCACGAGCGTCTCGTAGAGAGACTGGTGGCGCAGGTCGTAAAAGGCGGCTGAAGCCCCGGCGTAGGCGCTGGGCGCGGGCGCGTCCCGGCGGGAGGGGGAGGAAGTGGCGCTGTCGTCACGCCGCGATTTGAACTTCTCGATGCAGGTGCCGATGGCCGCGTTGGGGTCGAGCAACATGCAGCCCAGCACGCCCTGCTCGGCTTCCAGCGAGTGCGGCGGCAGGCGGTCCACTTTCGAAAGGTCAATGGCCGCGTCCTTCCGGCGGCGCGTGCGCTTCAGATCGGGCGGGCCGGACGGGGCCTCCGCAGTCAAGTCAACGGAATCAATCACGGGGGAGAGAAGAAGCGAATTCGGCGGGTGTGACAGTTAAAAGTTGCTGGGAGATGCTCACACACTATTCACCGTGCCGCGCCTCTGGGTTCGGACTTGCCGCAGGTGAGAGGTGAAGAGGTTCAAGTGGCGTCAGGAAGGGCGCATCTTGCCCCCCCGGCCTCCGACCTGCCAGACAAGCGGGGACGCTTGCGGCACGGCCGGCCGGAGGCCGGCGCTACGTAGCGCCCGCGTCTCGCGGGCCGTATCGCCGGCGTCCACGCCGGCTCGGCTTCGGCGGCAGTGTCAAGATGCGTCCGTCAGGACAGTCTCCGAAGAGCATCATTGAAGGCAGCGGGCCGGACGTGCAGGATTTCCGGAGATGTCCGCCAAGTTTTGCCGCCGGACGACTTGCCATGAGCTTGAACGCCGCTGATCTGGAAACCCTGCCCGCACGGATCTGGCGCGACCTGGAATCCGCCGTTGCCGACGAGGCCGGCCCGTTTCGCACGCCGGTGCTGGGCACCACGAACCTCTTCGAGTGCTCCATGCGCGTCGTCATCCTGCGGCACGCGGACGGGGCCAGACGCGAGCTGATGTGCTACTCGGACGCCCGCGCGCAGAAGGTCCACCAGCTCAAGCTCTGCGAGCAGGCGCACTGGCTCTTCCATGATCCCGCGCGCCGCCTCCAGCTCCGCATCAGCGCCCACACGATGGTGCATCAGAACGACCCCATCGCCCGCGAGCACTGGCTGAAAACGCCGCTCGCGCACCGACGCAACTATTCCGCCAACCAGCCGCCCGGTTCGGACATCCATGCGCCCGGCGACGCCATCGCTCCCGCGCTCAAGTCGCCCAAAGTCACGGCCAGGGAGCTGGAGCCGGGTTACGAAAACTTCTCCGTGCTGGTTTCCACGGTTGACCAGATCGACTTCCTGCAGCTTGGCGATGAAGGCCATGTCCGGGCGGTCTTCAACTGGACCGCCGTGACGTGGAGCGGCCTCTGGCTGGTGCCATGAACCCAGGTGGATAACTCCCCATTGTCGCACGCCCGGCGTCCCGCTACGTTCCGCCCATGAAGTGGCTCACGCGACAGGAGCAGACGGTCTTGTTCACGCTGCTGTTGCTCGTGCTGCTGGGGCTGGCGGTGAAGACGTATCGAACGTCCACCGCCCCGCCGCAGTCCAACCCTTCGACCGCAGCCGCACGCTGATATGCAAAAATCCCTCAACGTCGAGGAAGTCCTCGATGCCATCCTCGCCAAGGACGCGCGCTACCACCGCGACGCCTACTACTTCGTCCGCGACGCGCTGGACGTGGCGCAGAAGAAGTTTGCCAAGGCCGCGAGCAGGGCCGCGCTGGACAAGCCCTCGCACGTCAGCGGCCAGCAACTGCTCGAGGGCATCCGCACCCACGCGCTGGAGCAGTTCGGCCCCCTGACGCTGATGGTGCTGGAGGAATGGGGCCTGCGCCGCTGCGAGGACTTCGGCGAAATCGTCTTCAACATGGTGGAAAGCTCGCTGCTTGGAAAAACCGAGAGCGACAGCCGCGACGACTTCAAGGGCGGGTATGATTTCTACGAAGCGTTCCGCAAGCCGTATCTGCCGAAGGCGAAGCTGCTGACGCAGAAGCCCAAGGTGGAAGAAGTCGGATGAACCGCAGAACACGCGGAATACACGGAAGGAGGCAAAGAAGATGAATGCCCGGTTGGAAGGTCCTTGGCGCGTGGCTTTCCCTCCTTTCCCTTTTCCCCTTTCCGTGTATTCCGTGGTTTCCCCTCGCTTTCTCCTCAGCGGGCATAGCGCCCCTGAGTGGCGACGATGCGTTCAAACTCCACTTTTGGATAGTGACCAAAGTTCACGAGCAGGCCGAGTGGCAGACCGGTCACCTTGAGGTAGTTCTGGACCTGCGCTCGGTGCTCATCCGCCAGTGCCGCCACCGCCTTCAACTCGACCACCACCTTGTCGAAGCAGATGAAGTCCGGGATGTATTTCGACTTTAGCGGCGTGCCCTTGTATTCCAGCGTGCATGGTTGCTGCGGGATGAACGGCACACCTCGCAGGCCGAGTTCGATTTCAAGGCATTCCTGATAGACCGGCTCGACGAACCCGCAGCCCTTCTCCCGATACACCTCGAAGCACGCACCCAGAATTTTATAGCTCAAGTCCTCATGCAGAAGGTTGGTTGTCATGGCGAGCTTCTACCAAAACCAGCCCTTCACCGCGACCCCTTCGTCTTCCTTCCGCGTATTCCGCGTCTTCCGTGGTTTATGTCTTCTCTCCATTTGCCGTCCCCCCCCCGACCCGCTACCTTCCGCTCCCTGACTATGGCTGTTGCCCGCGCATCTCATCGCTCGACGAGCTCCTCCGCTTCCCTCCCTGCCATCCCGCCCGGCACCACCGTCACCACGCTCGACAACGGCCTGACCGTCATCTTGCGCGAGGACCGCTCCGCGCCGGTCGTGTCCGCGCAGGCGTGGGCGCAGACGGGCAGCGTCCACGAGGGCCGCTGGCTCGGCGCGGGCTTGAGCCATGTGCTCGAGCACATGCTCTTCAAGGGCACCGCCACGCGCCCGCCGGGTCAGATTGACCGCGAGGTGCAGGACGCCGGCGGCTACATGAACGCCTACACGAGCTTCGACCGCACCGTGTATCACATCGACGCCCCCAACACCGGCGCACGCGTCGCCGTGGACGTGCTCTGCGACATCATGCAGAACGCGACATTGCCGGAGGACGAGTTGAAGAAGGAACTCGACGTCATCCGCCGCGAGATGGACATGGGCCACGACGATCCCGGCCGCCGCGCAGGCCGCCGGCTGTTCGAGACGGCCTACACACGCAGCCCGTATCGCTTCACGGTCATCGGCTACCGCGACATCTTCGATACGCTGCGCCGCGAGGACATCGTGAGCTACTACCGCGAGCGTTACGCGCCCAACAACGTCTTCTTCCTCGTCGTGGGCGACATCGTGGCCGCCGACGTGCTCGCGCAGATCAAGGAAGCCTGGGCCAGGACGCCGGCGCGGGCGATTCCGCCGATGGTTTTGCCCGAGGAACCCACACAGGCCGCCGCGCGCGAAGTCGTCGAGGAAGCGCCCATCGAACTCGGACACTTCCACTTCTCGTGGCACATCCCCGACGTGCGGCACGCGGACATTCCCGCGCTGGACGTGCTCGCCACGCTGCTCGGCAGCGGCCGCAGCTCGCGGCTCTTCCAGAGCGTCCGCGAGAAACAGGCGCTCGCGCACTCCGCCGACGCGTGGACCTACAACCCCGGCCTGCCCGGCCTCTTCGGCATGAGCGGCGTGGTGGATGCGGACAAGTTCACCGCCGCCTGCGCCGCGATGCTCGCCGAGGTCGAGCGCATGAAGGCGAAGCCCGTGTCCAAGGCCGAGCTGTCCAAGGCCGTGAAGCAGTTCACCGCCGGCACGCTGGCCACGCGCAAGACGATGGCCGGCCAGGCGCAGGACCTCGGCGGCAACTGGCTCGCCGCGAGCGACCTGAATTTCTCGCAGCGTTTCCTCGCCGCCGTCCGCCGCCTGAAACCCGCCGACCTCCAGCGTGTCGCGCGCCAGTATCTCACGCCCGAGAACCGCACGCTCTACGCGCTGCTGCCCGAGGGTGCCGCGCCCAAACGCACGACGAGCGTCGAAGTCAGCAGCCGCAGCGACATCAGGAAATTCACGCTGCCCAACGGCCTGCGCCTGCTGGTGAAGGAAGACCATCGCCTGCCGTTCGTGAACTTCCGCGCCGGCCTGCGCGGCGGCGTGCTCGCCGAGTCGGCGGCCAACTGCGGGGCGAGCTCCATGCTCGCCAAGGTGATGATGAAGGGCACCAGGACCCGCACCGCCGAGCAGCTCGCGACGGAAATCGAAAGCGTCGGCGGCAGCCTCGACGCCTACAGCGGCAACAACAGCTTCGGCGTGACGGCGGAAGTGCTGCGCGAGGATTTCGCCCTCGGCCTCGGCCTCGTGAGCGAAGTGCTGCTGCGCCCGTCCTTCCCGAAGCCCGAGCTAGAGCGCGAACGGGAGATTCAGCTTGGGAACATCCGCCACCAGCGCGACGAGCTGCTCACGAGCTGCTTCAAGCTCATGCGCAAAACGCTCTTCGGAGACGTTGGGTATGGCCTCGATTCCCTCGGCACAGAAGCCACCGTGAAGGCAATGCAGGTCTCCGACCTCGCCGCGTTGCACCGGCAGCTCGTCACGCCCGACAACTGCGTCCTCGCCATCTACGGCGCGGTGGAGACGGAGCGCGTCGCCGCCGCCGTGAAGCACACCTTCGGGAAGTGGAAGCCGGCCACGCGCGCAAACCCCATCCGCCAGACCCCAGACCCCATCCCCTCGAAACTCCGCCGCGCCAGCGACACGCGCGACAAGAAACAAGCCGTCCTCGCCATCGGCTTTCCCGGCACGACCATCAATCACGAAGACCACTACGCGCTGGACCTGATCCAGGAGGCGTGCAGCGACATGGGTTCGCGGCTCTTCACGCGCATCCGGGAGAAGCTCGGCCTGGCCTACTACGTCGGCGCGCAACACCTCGCGGGACTTGTGCCCGGCTACTTCGCCTTCTACTGCGGCACCGCGCCGGAGAAGGCGGCGCAGGTGGAGAAGGAGCTGCTGGCCGAGGCCGATTTGCTCCGCACCGAGGGCTTGAGCGAGGAAGAGCTGAAACGCGCCAAGGCCAAGATCATCGGCCAGAAGAAAATCTCCCGCCAGGACCTCGGCGGCCAGGCGATGCTCCATGCGCTCGACGAACTCTACGGCCTCGGCTACGCGCACCACGAGCAGGACGACGCCCGCTACGAAGCCGTGACGCTCGCTGAAGTGAAGGCCGTCGCCGCGCGCTACTTCGTCCCCGATGCCGGCGCCGTCGCCGTCATCAGCGGGCCGGCGGCCTGAGCAGAGCGCTGCCCGAGTCGGCGGGGAGCATCTTGACACTTGCTGCCCCCGGCCTCGACCTGCCTGCCAGGCAAGCGGGGACGCTTGCGGCACGGCCGGCCGGAGGCCGGCGCTGCGTAGCGCCCGCGTCTCGCGGGCCGTATCGCCGGCGTCCCCGCCGGCTCGGCTTCGGCGGCGGTGTCCAGATGCGCCGGAGTCGGCGCTTTACGCCGCCGGACGCTTTGTGTTTCCTGCGGCCATGTTCAGCCTGCGAATCCTTGCCGTCGTTGCCGTCGCGCTGCCGCTGTCAGGGCAAGTTTCCCTGCCGAATGCCAAGCCCGTCCCGCTCGTGCAGGCGCTGCCGCAGCCGTATGAACAGGTCTCCTTCCAGCGCGACGGCGCCGAACTGGCCCGCCTGCACTTCGGACCGGGGCTGAACCGTCCGTTTGTCTTCCCGCTCATCGGGCCGTCGGGCCGTTCGGTCACGCGCATGGGCCATCCGCACGATCCGGTGACCCACAGCCATCACAACTCGATCTGGGTTTCCCACCACGACGTGAACGGCGTGAGCTTCTGGGCCGACCAGGGCACAAACCAGGGCCGCATCGTCGGGCAGCGGCTGGAGAAACTCGAAGACAGCGACACGGGCGCGGCGGCGACGATCTTCAATCACTGGGTGGACAAGAATGGCAGGGTGCTGCTGGAGGAGCGGCGGCGCGTGAGCCTGGAGTTGCTGTCGAACCACGAGACGTTGCTCGTGCTGGACCTGCGCTTCGAGGCGAAGGGCGCACCGGTCACGTTCGGCAAGACGCCGTTCGGCCTCGTGGGCGTGCGAATGGCCAAGACCATCGGCCTCGCGGACGGCGGCGGGACCATCCGCAACTCCGAGGGCAACGTGGACGAGCAAGGCGACAACGGCTGCTTCTGGAAGCGCGCCCGCTGGTGCGATTACTCCGGGCCGATTCTCCCCGGCAAGAACGAGGGCGCGACGCTCCTCGACCATCCGGCGAATCCGAACCACCCGACGTTCTTCCACGTGCGCAGCGACGGCTGGATGGGCACGAGCTTCACGCACGACGCGACGCGCGTGGTCGAACCGGGCAGGCCGCTGCAACTGCGCTACGCCGTTTACGTTCATGCCGGAGTGCCCGCGCGTGAGGCGTTGCAAAAGCAGTGGGACAGCTTCGCGAAGACGGCCCTGCCGGACCTGAGCGGGAAGAGGAAGTAGGTGCCAGCGTGCCGACGACTTTCACTTCTCATTAGCACCGGGCTTCAGCCCGGTGAAGCGAACAAAGGCAGCGGAAGCCGTTTCAACGGCTTCCGCCCGAGGGCCGGCTGCATAGTCGAAGCACAAACCATTGAAACCGTTCGCGTCGCTTCGATGTCGCCCCCTTGCCACTTGCGGTTTGCGGCCTCTCCCACCATGTTCCGCGCGTGCGAATCGGCCATCAGTCAGGCGAGCAACAAGAACGGCAGGGCGGGCGTCGTCCCGTCATGCTGGTCTTTCTTCAGCGCTGGATCATCAGCACTCTCTCCGTCCTCGTCGCCTCGCACATCGTCCCGGGAATCAATTACGACAAGGACAATGTCGCGAGCCTTTTCGTCGCGTCGCTGTTGTTTGGCATCCTCATCACCTTCCTGCGACCGCTGCTGTTTCTGCTCACGCTGCCGCTCGTGGTCGTATCGCTCGGGTTCTTCGTGCTCGTCATCAACGCCGGGCTGCTTTACCTCGTCGGCTCGATCGTGAAGGGCTTTCACGTGACGGGCTTCTGGCCGGCCTTCTGGGGCGCGCTGGTCATCAGCCTCGTATCGCTGGTGCTCAACACCCTGACGGGAACGGGCGAAAGCCGCGTGCGCGTGCGCCGCCCGCCCGCCGGCGACAAACCTCCCGGCGGCGACGGCCCGGTGATTGACGTCTGAGCGGGCGTCCGTTTGGTGTCCACCCTTCAGGGTGTCACGGTCGTCTGACACGCCCGAAAAATCTCACGCCTCATATCCACTACGTGTGAAGGTTGGTGGAACTGGCACCGGTGGCCGAGTTGCTCCTTCTCCCTTCGCGGAGCGAGGGGAGAAGGTGGCCAAAGGCCGGATGAGGGGTGCGGACGCCGAATATCTCCGAATGAAACCCCTCACCCCGGCCCTCTCCCCTTGCTCCGCAAAGGGAGAGGGAGGAACGCAGTCCCCTGCGCCTGGGTTCAACCAGATTTCACCGGTAGTTGGTATCACGCCAGCAGCCGCTCGATCTCCTCGTAAGTCCGCACGATGTGCTGCGCGTGCGCCAGCTTCTCCGCCGGCAGGGTGTTCGTGATGGCAACCGCCGTCATGCCCGCCGCCCGCGCCGCCGTGACACCCGCCGCTGAGTCTTCAATCACGCAGCAGTCCGCCGGTGCGACCCCAAGCAGCTCCGCCGCCCGGAGGAATATGTCGGGCGCGGGCTTCCCCTGCGCCACGTCCTGCACGCTCACGACCACCGGGAAAAACTGCCGCAGGGACTTCATCGCGAGCACTTCCTCGATCACCGGATGCACCGAGCCGGACGCCACCGCGAGCCGGTAGCGGGCCGCGAGCTTCGTGACGAGTTCCGGCAGGCCGTCGAAGATGGGCTGCTCGCGGCGGATGATGTCGATGAGATGGTTCTGCTTCCACGCGGTGAGTTCCTCGATCGTCCACTTCGGGTTGTGCCGGGCGATGAAGTCCAGCCACACCGCGCGGTCCGAGCGGCCGATGTATTGCTCGAAGTGGACGCCGTGCGTCTGGCCGTAGCCCATCTGCTCAAACACGTCGAGAAACGCGCGCTCGTGGCGCGGCTCGCTGTCAATGATGACGCCGTCCATGTCGAAGATGATCGCGGAGAAGAGAGGCATATCAGGAGAGAGCAGGACTAGGAGCAGGAGGTGGGAATGAGGCAGGCGGCGTTTTCTCCTGCTCGCAATCTTGATCCTGCGAGGTTCAATGAAACACCGACTCCTTCGGACGTTCGACGAAGTGGAGCAAATTCCCCTCCGTGTCCGAGAAGAACAGCACGCGTCCGCCGCCGCCCGCCGGCCTGGGCGGCTCGGTGAAGACGATCCCGCGCCGCGCAAGCCCGGCCTGCGCCGCTTCGATGGAATCCACGCGCAGGGCCAGGTGACGCCAGCCCGCGACGCCGTTGTCCGTGGTGTCCCTGACCGAGCCGGTCGCAGCATAGATCTCGATCATCAGGCCGCCGCCCAGTTCGAGGAAGAAAGCCGGCGGTGTCTGGCCGTTGTCGAATCGCAGCTTCGCGCCCAGCACGCGCACATACCAGTCCTTGAGGGCGACGGGATCGTGGGCCGGCAGGCCGATGTGTTCGACGGAGAACTTGAGTTCGCTCATGCGGCGGGGATTTCGGGCAAGCCGGGATGAATCTGCAACCGCAAAACATCAATTCAAACTGAACTCCGGGATGGCGAACTGCCGGCCCCACTCGGAGCGCAGCGTTCACGCCGCAGAAAGCCCCGGGAGCAAAAGTGCGCTGGAACCACCACAGACTAACGCATGCTTCTGCGGCCTGAAGGCCGCGCCCCTCGCCGATGCAGTCCAGCTTCGGAAGGCGGCGTCACGCCCCGGCCACGCCACCTACGCCGAGTAGTCGAGATACACCGTCTTCACCTTCGAGTAGAACTCGATCGCGCCCGCGCCCTGCTCCTTGAACGAGTCGGTGCTGCTCTTCTTCACGCCGCCGAACGGAGCCTGAAGCGCCAGGCCGGTGGAAATCTGGTTCACCTTCACCACGCCCGCCTCGATGCGCTCGGTGTAGAGCATCGCCTTCTTCAGGTCGCGCGTGACGAGGCTGGCGCTGAGGCCCACGTCCACGCTGTTCGCCACGGCAAGCGCCTCGTCGAAGCCGTCCACGGGAATGATGCCGACGACCGGACCAAACACCTCCTCGCACGCAATGCGCGCCGCCGGCCTCACGTCGCCCAGCACGGTGGGCTGCATGAAGTGGCCGTGCGCGAGTTCGCCATCCGTGAGCTGCGCGCCGCCGCAGAGGAGCGAAGCCCCTTCCTGCTGGGCAATCTGCACGTAGTTCAAGTTGCCTTCGAGCTGCGTTTTGCTCACGGCCGGCCCCATCGTGACGCCGGACTTCAAGCCGTTGCCCACGACGATCGCCTTTGCCTTCTCGACGAGTTTTGCGGCAAACGCGTCGGCCACGCTGCGCTCGACGATCACGCGGCTGGTTGCCGTGCAGGCCTGGCCTGTGAGGCCAAACCCAGCGACGGCCACGAGGCGCGCGGCGAGGTCAAGGTCGGCGTCAGCGAGGACGATGGTGGGGTTCTTGCCGCCCATCTCCATCTGCGCGCGGGCCATGCGCGGCGCAAGCTGCTGGTAAATTTGCGAGCCGACTCCGAGCGAGCCGGTGAAGGAAAGGGCGACGACCGCCGGGTTGGTGGCGAGTTCGCCGCCCACGGCGCGGCCGTCACCGATGACGACGTTCAGCACGCCCTTGGGCAGCCCGGCTTCGGCGAGGATTTTGGCCAGCTCGCAGGTCATCGCGGGAGCCTGCGAGGCGGGCTTGATGATGACGGCGTTGCCGCTGACGAGGGCGGGGGCCATTTTCCACGCCGGGATGGCGATGGGGAAATTCCACGGTGTGATGAGCGCGACGACACCGAGCGGCTCGCGG
>Ga0172379_10005335_pt1 | contig 18052 bp, 13 predicted proteins | sample GrowelOW334metaG_FD_119756 | JGI IMG/M metagenome (GOLD analysis project Ga0172379, IMG submission 119756) | Groundwater microbial communities from an aquifer near a municipal landfill in Southern Ontario, Canada - Groundwater well OW334 metaG | ecosystem: Environmental > Aquatic > Deep... | reverse complement strand
GCTAGCCAGCTTCAGCTGCCCTCTGCCACTGCTCTCGTGGCTAACCTACGGCAGGCTGGTGCAGCGTATGTAGTGCGAAATTTTGCTGAGCTGCGAGACGCTCTCGAGCCGCAACACGCAATCTTTGCGTTACATGGTAAAAATTTGAAAGCACGGCCAATGAAGCCTATAACAATGGTCCTTTGGGCCTTGGCGATGGTTACTGCTAGTCTTGTGTGTTATTTCTTGGGCGGACTGGCCATCGGCTTTGACCGGGGTACTCCGCAACTAGTCGATTATGCCACCAAAATTGTTGATACTAAGCGTCTGCGCTTTGCCGATAAGAATGGTCAGGAACGTGAATTTGATTATGGCTGGCGTGAAGTAAGAAAGCTTTATCTAGACAATGAGCTTGTCACTGGATTTCAGCCAGCTTCTGTGGAAGGTGCCAAAGTAGAATCACCATTTCAGTTTGACAGTGAGCAGATGGGTCTTCGCTGTCATGCCACCACTCAGCTCAAAGACGGACGTATTTTCATTAGTGGTGGTGTGCGCAATGAGCATTCTCCATGGCCTGTCCCGGGTGGTTCACCTGAGTCTTTTAAATCTAATCAAACCTTTTTCTATGACCCCAAGACAGCGACCTATTCTAATGGACCAAATCTTCTTCAGCCTCGTTCCGGCCACAAGATGATTACACTAAAAGACGGTCGTGTCCTTATTGCCGGCGGTGCATGTCCAGAAGGTTATGCCAATATTCTTGAAGTTGAGATGTTTGATCCGAACTTAAATTTGATTTCTCCAGCAGGGCATTTAGGCGTGCCGCGAGAGAATTATGGAACTGCTCAGTTAGGCAACGGCAATGTTTTGTTTGTTGGGGGCCGCACAGCAGACTCGTATAGCGATGCTGCGGAACATTTGACCTCTACTATTGAGCTGTACGATTTGCGCACCGGTGGATCGACTTTAGTAGGTCAATTGCGCAGTGCAAGAGAAAATCCTGATATTTGTGCTACTGGGGATAGTGGCGCCCTAATTGTGGGTGGTACCACCGATGCATTTTGCGACGATCCGAGCGATGAGAGAATAAAGGTTGTTGAATATTATGACGGTAAAACAAGCAGCGCTTGTCCGGTTTATCACACTCCGTCTTTGAATGAGTTATTTTTCCGCTTACTGCACTTTAGAGTGAGGCGCTGAATTTGGCGTTGATCAACTAATGCAGCGGGGCAAAAATTGCTTGGTCGTTGCCGTTGATTTTTTCTCTACCTTTGGCAATCAGCTTTGTGTGAGGAAAGACTTTGCTAATGGCTGCTAGCTTGGCCGGTTCATAGACTCTCTGGGGAAGCATCACTAATTTTAGCGGTAGGTCTTTGAGCTGGGCCAGACCAGTAAGTGAGACACTGGTACCAAATAGTTTGAGCGTCTTCAAATGCTTCAAAGTTACGAGATATTTGATATTTTGATCGTTGACGGTTTGATTGCCCGAAATATCTAAATCGATTAGGTTGGTGCACTTGGCTATGCTCTTCATTGCTTGATCGTTAGGGTGGCAGCGGCCGACATCAAGTTCTGTTAGATTAGGATATCCGCTGAAACATTCGTAAGCTTCAGGTACTAGATCGTTCAATGGAATGTTGATTGCGCGCAGCTTCTTTAGGTGAGCTAGATCTTTAAATGCTTTACCCTTTGCCAGTGTTGAAAACATAGTTAGGCTTTCGAGATTGACTAGGTTTCTCGCTTGAGAGAGGCCAATATCGGTTACTTCTGAGCGGTCAAGGTTTAACTTCTTCAAACCAGTTAGGCCAGCAACATATTTCATAGCCTTGTCGCAGAGCCCATCTTCAGCGTCGTCGAATGACGAGAAGCGCATGCGAATAGTGTCTAAGCTGTCTGGCGGAATGTCTTTCAGCACTTCTGGGTGGAGAAAGAACAGATGATTGGCATCGAGGGCGTATTGGTATTGGCTGTTAAAACGTATGGTGCCTTGAGCAGGGCCTAATGGAGTAAATTCGTTAACTCCTTGGTGCGGTTGCCTGACTGTTAGTGTTCCTATTGAAAAACTTCTAGGGAAATTTACGACTAGTAAGGCTTTTGTTGCTGCTTTTGGCGCTGCATTTGGTATTGCATTAGCGGGCCAACATAAGTCAAGAGCAATTGGGTAAAAAAGTAAATTTGTGCAAGCAAGGCTAAGCGCGAATTTCTGCAAGGTTAGCTGTAGAACCACTGCTCGGCCCTCAAAAGTTCAACAGCGATTTCTCTAATGCGAATAGCGAAGGCAAACTGTGTTTGCTCGTGATGTGTTAGCGTCTCAATCAGTTGTTCGCCGCTGCTACCGCGCTTAGGATATTTTAGCGGAACATTCCAAAATGGTAGGCGCCCTGGGCCAGGCTCGACCAGACCTGTCGGTCTGGGGCTGAAAGGAATATCACCGTACTCGTTTTGCCATTCTTGCAATATTGCCCCCACTCTTTCCATTGAACGGTTGCGATATTTGTGACCGGTTTCGGAGCTAAAAGCTGCATCAGTATGAAAGACATCTGGTTGCTTCTGTCTGGCTCTCTGCATTGCTAGCTCTACTCGTTCACTGCCAGTGATCAAGTGAAGGCTGTCTCTTGGGCCAACGGTAACCCCGCTCAGTAGTTCGGTCATAATACGCAGAACGCGGATGACTGCCATTTGGGTGCGGCGGATGCCTGATAGTGCTAGGTTCTTAACCTCTGGCAGTAAGATGTTAAATGAATCAGCGAAGCTCGACATGGCAGATTCAAGTGAATCATATATGGTGGCATCTTCAAACATCGATTCTGTTGCCGGACCCCGAATCAAAGCAATTTTTGCGAAGCCGTCCGGGTTGTTATAGTTGATTGAATGGTCACCAGCAATAAGAGCATGTGCTATTTTCGAGCCTTCCACGTCGGGGTGCGGCACGTACCATTCGTCAATGGCAATTAGTTTGAGAATTTCATGTTCATCTTTTGTGAATTTGATTAGGCCAAGATCTTCGGTGAGATGATGTTTGTCGAAGGGGTTTTTGATTTTATTGTGAATAGAGCAAATCAAATGTTGATTGCGATTGCGCAGTGGATCTGGGCTGCCGGGGCTAAACTTGAAGCGCTCAAATGAGTCGAGGTTGAGTTTTCGGCTGAGCATTATGGCCACAGTATTCGCCATGAAACTTGGGGGCGCTATCTGGTGCTGCTTGATGGCAAGAACAATGCGTTCTACCGATTTCATACATTCGTCACTGTCATCCCACAAATACGAAAGAGCCTGAGCTGCGGCTTGGGAGCCGTGAATGTTGTGGATAATAAAATTGCCACGAGTTTTTACTGCGTCTGAAAATATTGAGGCGATGATGGCATCGCGCATTTCATCTGAGCTCAAATGGAGAATTTTCGAGGCTTCATAGACTTGATCTAATTCTGCTCGAGTGTGTTTCCAGTTCATGTTCCACTGGTAGCCGCGGTGAGCACCATCGGTCTCAGCTGTTTCAAGTTTGAGATAAGCTTCGCGCACGAGGGTCAAGCAGCGCCAGATGATGTCTTTGTCTGGACGTTTCAGCAGCGATTCTGATTCGATTTTGTGATAGACATTTGTTACTTTGCCGTCAGCGCAAAGCACTGGTACATCGGCAAGATCGGCGCGAAGAGCTGATAAAGAGCGGCTTTCGTCAGCGAGGGGTGGATAGAGTTCTTTCCATTTGCCATGGTCAGAAAGCTCAAGCATCCTTGAGGCACTGCCGATTGCCATTGGCTCAACGGTTTTCTTTGGCGATTTGCTTTCTTTCTTCGGGCTAGATCTGGCCATCAGTTCAATTATCTCCAGCTTTTTTCAAGCTCATTTATCAGTTGATTAAATCGTTTGACCGCGATCAATAATCCATTTGATACTTCGTCTCATCCCCTCTTCTAAAGCTATTTGGGGATTGTAACCCAGTTCAGTTTGAGCTAAATCGATTTTACAGGCAATGTTTTTGTTCATTTCTGATAAGACGTGGAATTTTTGGTGGTAAAGTCCAAGTCCTTGTAAGGTGCTGTCAACAATATATGCCACGTCGCTGGCCAAGTCAGGCAAGTGCATTCGTTTATGGCTGCATTTGATTTGAAAGTCGTTTTCTAAGACTCGCTCGACAGTGTCTACTATTTCATTCATCGTGTAAGGCCGCTGGTCGGCTATCCAGTAAGTTTTTCCCTTGGCCTGCTCAATTTGCTCGCAGAGTAGGAGGCCCTGGCAAATATTGTCAACGTAGGCCATTGAGCGTAAGTTCTCGCCGCTACCAACAATTGGCATTTTGCCGCTTTTAATCATCGAGAAGAAGGTAGTTTGACGCAGCGGCTGTCTCGGACCATAGAACCATGGGGGTCTAATGATGACAGTTTCAAGGTTGCTTTTGCGGCCGGCCGCATTGACTAGATCTTCTGCCATTTTTTTTGAACGGCCATAGTGCATATAGGGGTTGTATGGCGATTTTTCGTCGAAGAGGGCAGATTCCTGACTACTGGCGTTACAGCCAATGGGAGAGTTCGATGATACGTAGATAAAGCGCCTCGCTCCGGCATTTATTGCCGCTGTGAGCATGCGCTTTGTGCCTTCAACATTGACATCGTAGAATTCTTGGCGACCGCGACTGGGGTGTATGACGCCGGCCACATGAAAAACTGTGGCACCTTTGGCGTCAGCGTAAAGTGCTTCTAGCCCTTCTCCGCTAGCTAAATCGCCCTCCACGAAAGTGAGCGCTCCTCCTACTGTAGAGAGTTCTTGGATGTCGCTATTTTCGCTATTTTTGAGGCAAAGCGCCCGGACGGGCCGCTGTGAATTAAGCAGAACTTCAACAAGGTTAGAACCGAGCCAGCCTGGCACTCCTGTGACAATTGCGAGATCTGGCATTTAGTGTCCTCTGTGTAGTTCGGCAAAGTGCAGGGCATTGCGGCGTGCCAGTGCCATAATTGTTCCTTGTGGGTTGATGCCTGGTGAGTCTGGCAGCATGCTGGCATCATTTACGTAGAGATTTTCAAAACCGTGAATTTTACCAAACGAATCGGCCGCACAATGTTCGACTTTTTCGCCTATGGGGCAGGTGGAGAAAGCGTGGACGGTCGTCAGGCTCAAGAGTGAGCGAGGTAGATTTTCGTCAAGCCAACGGACGGCATCTAGCTCGGAGCTTATTTTGGGTAAACCCTGCACGCAGGGATAGACTTCCTTTGCTCCAGCCGAGAGTAATAGGGATGAGAGCCTTGCTAGCCCCTGGCTGAGGTGGCGAATGTCGACATCAGAAAGTTCGTACTTGAGCACTGGGTCACCGTCTCCTAAAGGAGAGGTGCGAACAGTACCACGCCCGGTGCCACGTACTGCTACATAATAAGTAGCCATGCGTTTATAGTTTTGCATGACATTTTGATTGTCTAGCCAGTTGTCGCCGAGGTTAAGCGCTAGATGCCCTACTGAGAAGAAAGAGCCGCCCAGTGATATATCAGGCCAAAATTCTTTCACCTGAAGAAGCGGCATAACACTGTGTTGAGCATTTATTTCTTCGTCGAACAAAGCTGAAACTTTGAGCATTGGATGAATTTGGAAAGTATCACCAATGTGCTCTTTTATTCCGCTTTTGCGCAATAGACCTGGTGTTTGTGTCGGACCAGCACAGACGAATATGTGATCGGCGTCGATGCGCACAAGATCGCTGGTGCTGTCAGGCTTGTGTATTTCAGCCAATACACCAGTAATTTTTCCTCTTGATTTTAATAATAGTTTGGCCTTGCAGCCGGTGATAAATCGTGCTCCTTTTGCTTGGGCATCGGGAATGAGATTGAGGCTTACTCCTTGCCTCGCTCCTTTGGGGCATCCGGCTGAACAGGTGTTGTTATTTTCGCAACCGCTGGCCGCGCGTTTTACTTCTTGTCCAGACCATTGCATGGCTTCGACACCTCGGTGAAAAACCTCTGTTGATTTTGGCCACGGGCCAGGATGGAGGCCGACTGAGAGAATTTTCTCTGCCCACTCAAAGTGCTCAACAAGGGCATCTTGGGTAAAGTCTACTAGATTGAATTTTGCTTGCCAGCGCATCAGGAACTCTGGTGGTAGACGATGCCAGAAACCGCTATTAATCTCGGTACTTCCGCCCAGCGTGCGCCCTTCTACATAGCCTATAGGCACGCTTCCCATGATTGGCATGATGCCACGGTTGCGATAGAGAAGACTCATGGCTTTGGTAGGTAGTTGGCCATAGTCGGCCAGTGTGTGCTTTTCGCCTTCTTCTAAGACAACAACTTCGAAGCCTTGTTCGGCTAGGACATTGGCGGTAGTAGAACCACCGGCGCCACTACCGATGATCAAAACTTGCACCCTCAAGGGCTTGTTACTCTCTAGTTTCTCTTTGGCACTATCTACTTGTTGAGCGTTCATTGCTTTGTTTTGAACCTGATGGACGTGATTGGCAGTTGTTTTACTTAGGCCTTAGAACTTGATTTGAATTTTTCAGAAGAGTCGTTAGATTTGTCCAAAGCTGCTACTACTGCCGGATGTTCGAAAAAGGCAAGTAGGGCCAGGCTTCTCAGTGGCTTAAAGAGCTTGCGTGCTAGCCCGATAGGTCCATATGACCAGGCATTTATGACTTTCGCTTGTCTAGCGCTTGATAGATTCTCAAATGGACAAAGATTGGTAGCTATTGTAATTGAGCGGAAGGCGAGAATGCCTATCTTTAGGAGAAAGCGCAAGAAAGATGGTAGAACGCTTAGCTCTGAGCAGACGAATTGCGTGGAATAGTTTATAGCTGCGGCTCTTTCTTCTGAACTTAGAACAAGAGAACCGGTTGGCACTGATGAGCCCACTACAGCAAGCCAAAACGGGGTAATTTTGAAACAGTGATTGGTGCGCTTCTGGGTTGGAACTGAGGTGATGACAGCCATGGCATCATTAGCCTCGGGTAAGTTAGTGATAGGTTTGGCTTCCCAGGCGAGAGCGGCTGTAGTGCCTAACTCTAGCCCGTAGCGAGCCATAGCAATAACGCCCCAGACAGTCACTGTTGTGTAGAAAACTAGGTGAACAACTACTGCATACGACAGTGCTGTTGAATCTGAGACTTGACCAATGCTGTCGCTCAAAAATGGCATGTTGGCGAACTGGTAAGTTTGTTGGTAGGCCTGAGTAACGGCTTGCGGACTACTTACCGGTAGGGCATTTAGTGGCAGCTGCTCGCTGCCAGTCACCGCCAGTAGTGCAGTTTTGCAGCAGACATGATAAGTGCCGATATAACCGGGGCTAGATGGAACCAGAATGCCGAGATTGGTAAAGGCCATCACTGCTATTGCTTTAATCAGCCTGATGGGCAGGTTGAAGCAGGGCATGATTAGAGCAAACATCAGACCTTCGATAATCCAGATCAAAAAGCTTGTGATCAAAACTGAGAGAGCAGTAGAAGCGTCGCGCAAGCAACTAAGACCTCTGGTGACTTGGGTGACCAAGGCTAATGCTCTATTGTGCCACTTGCGACCAAGGTGAAGGCTGAGTTGAGAAGCGATCGATAGAGACAGTTGCGGTGCAAACGCTAGCATCAATACCGCTGGCATTGCGCAGCCAAATAGCAAACCGGCGACTAGAGCAGCCGGTTTCAACCATTGGTCTGTCGGAGTGACAAAAATGGCTAGAACAAAAAGCGAGAGTATGGTTAAGCCATCTAGAAGTCTCTCAAGAAAGGTTACTGTAAGTGACAGGGCATAGGGAAGGCCTGTTCTCTCTGCCAGCATCCCGGCTCGTGCAAATTCACCTAGTCTGGCTGGCAAGATGTTGTTGGTGGCGTAACCCACTGCGATGATGTTACTCGCGGTGCTTACCGTCAAGCTCGCTTCTGTGCTGACGAGTTGTTTCAGTCTCACTCCTCGCAACAGCATGCCAACTAAGTAAGTGAGTACGGCCAGCGGGAGCCAGGGTAGCCAGGTGGCTGATGAAAATGCATCTCTCACCAGCGGCCATTTAATCTGCTGAGCGGTCATGACAAGCAGCAAGAGGCTGATAATAAAGCCGCCAACGACAATTGCTCCTTTCGACTTGATCATTCTGGTAAGACTTACCGAGCTGCCGTCGCCACCCTGGCTTGAGCTTTCGGGCGTAGAAGGGTCATTCATCAAAGATTGCAACCGTGGTCATAATTACCTAGTAACTAGTAAACATAGAGCCTGCCAGCTAAAATCTTCCCAGAATCGAGCTTATTAACTCGGTAAGATTAAAGTATGTCTGATCAAGGTACTACTGAATTAAATCTAGCAATAAGAATCTCACTCCAAGGGTTTAAATGGACGAGTCTACTCTGCGAATCTACTTCCGTCGTGTGCTGGCTGTGCCACCGGGTGCTTCTCGCAAAGTTTTAAGAGCTGCGCGCGACCGGCGAGCGGCCTTGTGGCGTGAAAAGATGCTCGCAGCCCCAGCTGATCAGAAGCAATTGAGCGAGCAGCGACTGTCGATTACTAACATGGCTTACGACGCCCTTAGTGATTCGGTACGTTTCAAGGCTTACTTCACCCGTATGCAAGCCGGAGTTGAGACTCTGCCTGAGCTTGAGGAATTGTTGGCTGGTTTAGGCGAATCAAGCCCTAAGCCTCCGCCCCAGCGCGTTGTCGAAAAGCGCTTGGCTGCGGTGCACGAGCGCATGCAGCGTATTCAGACACTGATTGAAAGTGCTATTCGACAGTCAGTTGAGGCCGAATCGAAGCGCTTACAAGTCAATACAGTGCCTGATTCGGACGATTTCTACAATGCTGTTTTTGCAGCAGCGAGAGCTAGCGGAGAGCAGGTGCGTGATGATGAAGTGGCTGCTGCAGCCAAGTCTAAGATCGATTTAGACGAGCACTGTATTGGTGAACTTGATGCTCTGATTACAGATACATCTGAGATGGCTGCCCATAAAGCTTATGACAAACTAGAAGCACAGGTGGCTATCAATGAGCCAGCTCAACCTGCTAATCGATCGGTGGCACTAAGTCTTAGTTTGCTTATTCTAGTTTTGGTATTCGGCGCTGCTTACTTCGCTCTCAATCGAGACCCGGGAGCTTTCTTTGCCAGTAACTCTCCTAATGCAGCAGCTGCTCTCACTGCCGCGGACGCCGAGGCCTGCGAAACTGCTGTGGCTAACGCTGAGCCTGCCATTGATGATGCCAGAATCGCTAGTGGCGGGGGCCTCATTGCTCCGGCTGGTGCTGCCGGATTAGGTGGTAGCGCCAATGATGTTACTGAGGACGGTCAAACTCTCTACCACGATGGCATTAAAGAAGCGATCTCTGGTGACAAAAGCAAAGCATTGTCTAACTTCGAACAGGCCTATAAGCTGAGCCCAAATTTAGTACTAGCTTTGTACAATAAAGCTGCGCTGCTTGCTATTGCGGGACAGACCACAGAGGCCATTGCTTGTTATTCCGAGGTGCTTAAGGCTAAGCCCAATCTGGCTCAAGCATATTACAATCGCGGTCTGGCTCATCAAAATTTGGCATCACAGGTGGTGTCGCTTCATGGTTCAGCTTGGCGCCAAAACTCTGCAGCGGAATTGCAAAAAGCAATTGCCAATTATGACAAGTGCCTCAAAATAAATGCACGCTGCGCTCAAGCTTTCTATAATCGCGGTTTTGCCTATTATTGCTTAGGTCGATTTGATCAGGCATTTCTTGATTTTGAGAAGGCTCAGAATCTTTTGCCAATGCTCGAGGCCGCTAATTTCAATAAGACAGTTATCGCTGCCATTTTGAAGAAGCCTGTGAAGCCAATTGCTAGCGCCCCGCCGGGCGCTCCCATAGGTCCGGTCGGACCGCCCTGGCAGTAGAATTAGTCAAAAAAGCAAAGCAAATATCAACGCTAATACCAACGCTAATATCAACGCAAATCAAGACCGAACTTTGCTGGTGCTATTTCTCAGCACGCTTTTGCAGAATTGCTTGAGAAGCGCCGCCGTGCTGATTGCCTTTAGCATCTACGAATGCCCAGTCTTCGATGTCGGCGACTGGCACAGTAACAGCCATTCCGGCTTTTACATTGGGTAGATAAACAGAGTCTTTTTCTAAGTGGCCGACGACCCTGTCGTCATATACTTTATCGACTTCGATCCACTTAAATTCAGATTTTTTGTCATCGTAGAGGCACGAATTAATAGCAAACTTCTCGCCTTTTTGTTTGACGTTGAAAGCCTCAACAAATTCTTTCCAGTTTGCTTGAGCATCGGCTTTAACTTTAGCCAGTTCTGGATCTACTTTCTTGCCATTGACGAAACCTTCGGGTGCCTTCGGTGCTGGTGGTTGAGCTGGCGTGCAGGCTGAGAGCGAAACTGTTGCCAAAGATAGCACCGCTATCAATGAAGTTGTAAACGGGTTGGCGGAAATATAGGATTTGACCCGACCGTAAAAATTGGCAGACATAGTTTCTCTCAGTGCATGGAACACCAAGATTGTAGCAGGCTAATTAATGCTGCGCCTATGGCTGGCCATTATCCTGGTAATTTGACTGCCCGAACGCTATTGCTGTTCGAAATCGAGAATCAATTTTCTGGCCGCTTCGTCGTTGGTCGTCAGTTTTCCGTCTGGTCGCCGAATAATTTTTGCTTTACCGGTTTTGTCGAGACCATAGGCAAGATCTATATCTTCTTGATCTTTTTCTTTCATAAATTGATAGAAGATTGGCGTTTTAACCAATAGCTCCTTGCGGCTGCTGGCGCTCTCTTTTAGCATTGCCATACCTTCTGCAGCCATTTCTACTGGATTGTCAAAATAGAATGAAGGTGGGCGAATCTCTGCTTTAGCCGCCATTTCAATGTCGTCCAGCACTTCGCCTTTGTCATTGCTTGAGTCTTTCGTCTTTACCGGGCTACCGCTCTTGTCAATCTGCTGCCAGCCGCCTAAATCGTTGTCGTGACGATAGAGCTTGCCGTCTTTACTTCTCAGTGCCCAAATTGTTTCGTCTGTACCCGGTTTGAGAAAGGCATCGAAACCGCAGCGCTGAGAAAATTGGATAAGTCGTTTCTCTTCGTCAATACCGAGGCGAAATTGTGAATTGTGAGAAAACTCATGAAGGACCATGTGGCCATCGATTCCGCCCTGCCAGGTGAAGGATTCACCTATTTTTACTAGGGTGGCTCCTATCCCTCCGGGAGCAACGTAAATGGCTGGCTTGTCTTCTTTATCGCTATGTCTGTAAGTGGCAACTGCGCCATGGTCATCTTGATAAAGTGAATCTTTGAGAAAGTAAAACTTAACCCCTTCTTTGCCATCTTTGGTGAGCTGAGATGGTGTGGCGCGCTCCATCAAACCTTCGATGCTATAAAGCTCGCTGAGATGCGGTGCTCTGGCATAGATCATTTTGCCGTGCGTAACACTGCCATCAGGGGCAATGGCAACTTGGCCAACAACCGCTTCTTGCTCTTTGCTGAAACGCAGCTTGTAATCAGCCTTTAACTGCAATTCTTTAGCTGCTGTTAGCTGCTCGATCTGCTTTTCTGCTCGGCTTAAGCCCTCGCGGCTATTGTCAGAAGTCAGAACATCAATGTTAGATTCGCCGCTGCGTACTGTATAGGTGAGCTGCTTACCGGCTGTATCTTGAGAAATCAGTACTTGGTGTTTAAGAGCAAACGAATCTCTAGCAAGTTCAAGCTGCTCACGTTCTACGCCATCTGAAACACTAGTGCCTCTTGTTCCGATTGCTTCTAGAGCAAGGGCAGAGCGCGCAGAGTCGGCAGCTAGCGGGCTGAAGTCTGAATTATTAGAATCATCGCTGGAGCGGTCCGATGACGCTCTATGGCTTGTCATTTATATTTCATACCCGTCTGCGCTCAAATGAATCTCTAAGACGGCGTTAGGGAAATTAAGTAAAGCGTGATACCACTTTAAGGACTTTTAGAATTTGCTCTTTTAACGGCCTGCGGTGGGCTGACGATGACTTTGTTGCCATCAGAGCGTCGTAGTTGGCGATAAAGCTATCGTAGCTTTCGGCCAGCATTTCGTCGTTTGAATATTTCGGTTTCCACCCGAGCTGCTTAAGCGGCTCCACATCAAAATAGAAGTCTTCGCCATAGGTGAGATAGTGCCAAGGGGCAAGGGGGCTGAGTTTGACTGAGTCTAGCGCTTGTAGTGTGCCGACAGTTAAAGCGCTAGGTAGTCGTTTTACTTTGGCTCTACTGCCGGCGTGATTGACGAGATTTTCGAGGCAAACACCAATTTCGTTAAAGCGGTCAGTGCCAACGTTGTAAAGGCCAGGCTTGTTCAATTCGACGAGCATCAAATAGCAGTCGATTAGATCTTGGGCGTGTAAAAATTGAATTTTATTCTTTCCTGAACCGATCACGTAGATGTTGATATCGCTTTTGATCCAGTCGAATAGAATTTGGAAGATACCAAGCCTGCCGTCGCCAATAATTGTGCGAGGACGCACCGCAATTAGTGGCATACCCGCTTGCTCTGCAATGGCGCGAGCGGCCAGTTCACCGTCTAGTTTGCTCACTCCATATATTTCCACCGGCTTGGTGGCTGTGTTGTTTGATATGGGGCAAGGAGCGCAGCCGAAAATCGCTGACGAACTGGTATGAATGAAACACTTTACTTTGGCTTTCACAGCCTCTTCGGCAACGATTTTAGTACCCTCGACATTGACTTGGCGAAATAGATCGCCAGACTTTGTCAGTGGTACAAGTGCTGCTGTGTGGTGCACAATATCGACAGCTTGCATAGCAGCGGCGACGCCGTCTCTATTGAGTACGCTGGTATTAAAGAATTTTGCTTTCGCTGGCCGCTGCTCGTCTTCCCAAATGTCGAGGATGCTGACTTCTTCGCCTTTGGCAAGTAGGTGTATGGCGATTAGATTGCCAAGAAAGCCAGATCCGCCCGTTATTAGATGTCTCATGGCATTTTGTTGCTACTATTACATGGTTATTCTGGCAGCTCGGACGGCAATTCGGATAAATTTGGGTTGAACATTTGGACATTATTTTGCCATGGCCGATTTGAATAAGGTATTTGATAGAAGTCGCAGGTTTACTCTGCGACTCCCTGGCTCAACTAGTAATTTGGGACCGGGCCTAGATTGTATTGGCTTGGCCCTCAACATCTATAGCACCATGTCATTTTTCGTTTTGGACGAAAATGATCCGGGCATTCCGCTGATTACTTTTAAAGGAAGTATTGCCAAGAGCAGTCTGGCGCAGGAACAAGGCAAACTTACATACACCATATTGAGCAAGCTTTGGCAGCGGGATCATGACTTGCTACAAAGGGTGCGCATTCTAGTTGACTCGGAGATTCCGTTGGGCGTGGGATTGGGTTCAAGTGCTACAGCCATTCTCGGTGCACTTTGGGCTGCCAGCGTTTTGAAAGATCGCATTCCGAGCGCTCCTAGCCTTCTAGCTGAAGCTAGTTTGTTGGAGGGACATCCTGAAACTCTGGCCGCTTGTTTACTGGGGAATATGGTTGTCTCTAGTCCGTCATCGTTCACATCCAGTAAAAATATAGTTACTCAACGTCTAAATTGGCCTAAAGAGTGGCACATGCTGGTTGTTTCGCCCCAGTATAGTCTCACTACGACCAACGCCCGATCCGTTCTTCCGGCTGAGGTCAAAATGGCCGATGCAATTTTCAATGTGCAAAAAGTTGCCTCTCTAGTGGCTGCTGTCGCTAGACGCGATGAATCAGCGTTTAAAGATGCTCTCGATGACCGTTTGCATGAGCCATATAGAGCCCAGTTAGTGCCAGAGTTGGCAAAACTGCGCCGCGAGCTGATGAACGAGCCTATTATGGGCTGTACCCTTTCTGGTGCCGGTTCTTCAGTGCTGGTAATAGTGCATGAAAAGCGTAAGGCACAAGTGAAGGAGCGATTAGACTATTGGATTGCAACTGAGACAAAGCCTCCTCGCATACTCGACTGTCAAGTAGACGATCAAGGCATTCAAGAGCTAGACCTATAGAATAAGTAACTTGCTCAGGTCGGCAACGTCTTTATCGCGGCCTAAAATAGTCTTATAGGCAATCAGTTGGTCAAGGGGCTGAACGCTCACCTTGAGTCCGTGAAACGGCATTAGCTGCGCTTTTTTTATGTCTACAACATGCGGCACCCATTGCCCTTTGTGACAAATTTGTTGGGCCTCTATCTGATTAATATCAACCTCTATCTCGTCAATCTTTAGATCGAGCATCACAAGTTGGAATTCGTCATCTTGATAAAAGCGCAGCGGTGTGACGATGTGCTGGCGAAGCAGATATGCAACTAACTCGATATGAGCGCGTGGCATCTCCAAATCTATGTCGTGAAGGGGCCATTTTGAGCCGTGAATGTTACCCGCGAGTCCGCCTGTGAACTGATATGGCACCTTGTGCTCGTTTAATAGAGTAACGAGACGTTTGACTACTTCGAGCTGCTCACTGCTAATTGTTGCTCGCTCTGCCATTTCTTATTAACGTTCTTCTGCTTGCTTGTCGTGCACATTCGCTAAATTATTAGTAAATTTGGTGCATTTTAATGGTTGATGTAATTTGCTTCGAAGTTTGTGTGTGCATGCTTTAAGAGTCTGAACTCCGAATTGCGCACCCATGTTAACCCATTTTTCGTCTTTCTGCTTGAGGCTGTAAAGCCTTGCTGTGACTGGTTCTGCTTGTTCGGTCTTGGCTTGCCCGGTGGTCGAGATTGAATGCGAGTCGATCTTGTTTCTTACGCTGTTTAACAGGAACGGTCACTTCTCGATCACAACGTGAGCGTAACGTGAAGATTGGGTGGTGTTGAATGCTCGGCACCAACACAGGGGGCCTAAGGGAGGCTGACAATGAAAACAGATGCGAAACAGTATACGGAACCTGACACTTCAAAATTTGAGCTGGCTAGCGGTCTGCTCCATCGGCTTTGCAAGCATGCCGATACAAAAGTTAGACTGCATCTAGCAGAGAATAGGCACACACCAATCGAGTTGCTCATAGTCCTTAGCTATGACAGCAGCCCGGCGGTGCGACTAGCGGTGGCTGAGAATGCAAGCTCTCAACTCTGCTTGATCGAACGTGCAATTGATGATGTCAGCGTTGATGTGCGCTATGGGCTTGCGGAAAACCCGCACTTGCCCACGCATTTGTTAGAAAAGTTGGCAGATGACGAGAACCCTTACGTTGCCTGTCGCGCCGAGCGCACCTTGGCTAGAGTGTTGAGAGAGTGCATCGCACTCCAATGCTCGAAAAATAGTTGCCTATCCAGCTAAATGACTTGAGAACAAGTCTTTTATTGTAATAGATAAGGCTTTCAACAACATAGACTGGTTCTATTTGTTGGCTGCTCTTAGCCACTGCAATGTGTCTGCTTCGGCGTGATGCAAGCTGTGATTGGCAATTTGCAAGTAGATATCTATTGGCAGGGAGAATCCAGCTCCTTTCCACTAGGTATCTGCGCCACCCGCGAGGGCCAATCAGTGATCTACGAATTTGGTCGTTTGTAGATCGCTGTATTGGCTCTCATTAGTAGTTTGAGTGTGAAATTTGGCGGATAGCTGCTGGCAGAGGCTATATGGCACCTTTCAGTAAAATTTTGTCTTGACTCAGAACAGCCTTTTTTGTTTCCAAATTGCTTTAATCTTGACCAGTAAAATCTCTTCAATTGCGGCCATAGCCCAGGTTCTGGCCTTTGATTATTTCCCTGCCATGAATCTGGTGCTATTTTGTGCCAAACTGGTGCGTTGTCAATTAATTTAGTTGGCAATGCGTTAGTACCAAGGAGGTTCGCCTTTTGATTAATCGTGCCGCAAGGTTTGTTTTAAACCTTTCACTAAGTTTAGGGCTGGTGTCAGTGGTGGTGCCAAGCGCCATGGCACAGAAGTCTAAAGTTTCAACAGCTAGCACGGCGAAGACTCTTTCACTTAGTTCTCGTACCTCGCCCCACGCTTTTCGCGACCGTCTGTTTAAAGGCAAATTGTCTTCTGATGTGGTCGCCGCCGAAAAGTTGTTACTTGATGGCAAATATGCACAAGCACAAGATGCCTTTCGCATTGCTGTAAATAAGAATTCGAAAGATACTGCAGCTCTCACTGGACTCGGATTTGCACTTGTTCAGCAGTACAAACTTGACGCTGCCGATGAGCAGTTTGCAAAAGCATTAAAGGTAAATAGCAAGACACCATTGGCTTTGGTTGGTCAATCCATGGCAAAGCTTTATCGCCTACAGTCATCTTCTATGACCGTAATATCACAAAGACAGGCAACTCTGGTATCGGCTGAGGCTTTGTGCCGTCAGGCTCTTAAATTGGATCCTAAAGCAGCAGAAGCATATATTGCGCTTGGTTTGGTGCAACGAGAGCAAGGCCGCTTGAAAGAAGCAAGAAACAGTCTTTCAATGGCGATCAAGCTTGATCCCCAATATAGCTCGGCATTTGTTCAACGCGGTTTGATTGACCTGAAACTAGGTGATACCGCAGCGGCACTTACTGACTTTGGTTCTGCCATCAGCTTGCGTTCTGACAATGCCGCCGCTCACTACGGTCTCGGGAAAGCCTATTTAGCTCAAGGAATGCTTGATGATGCTTACAAATCATTGAACACTTCTATATCGTTAAACAGCAATAGCGCTCCTGCGCACATCGCTCTTGGTGATGTCTATCGTCTGCAGAACAATCGTGTTGCTGCCGTTAAGGAGTATCAAGCCGCAATCTTGATCAAGGCGGAGAGTGATGATGCCTATCTGCGTATGGCGGACATTAGGGAGTCTCGCGGCGATCTGGAATTGGCGTTAGGCGATTTGCGCTCAGGGTTGGCACTCAGTCCTAATAGCGTTGATTTGCACCGTCGCGCCGGTGACATCAATTTGCGTTTAGAGAAAACTGATGATGCTTTGAAGGAATACACAACTGTTTTGGGATTTGCACCTGGTGATGTTCCAGCTGTGAAAGGCATGACCAGAACTCTGATGATCAAAGCTCAAAAAGAAGCTAATGGTGCGTTCTTCTTGGCCAACAACTTTGAATCGGCTGAGAACTTCATTCAGCGTGCTATTCAGTTGAATCCGAATGATATGGAATTGCGCTTAGCTGATGCTAAATTGCGAGCCATTTCAGGCAAACCTGTTGATTTGTCTACCGTGGGAACACCGACTAATGATCCGCAGCGAATTGCCTATGCAGAGGCCTGCTTAGCACAGTTCAAGTATCAGGAGGCGACTCAAGCATTCGAGACTGTTATAGCCAACTGCACGACTTCGGCCCAGGCATTTGCTGTGGCGGACATGGCTTTGATGATTCGGGACCTTGATAGTGCCGATAGCGCCTACAAACGTGGTGGCACATTTAGTGACGAAGATGCAGCTGCGCGTTCTAAGCGTGGCTTAAACAATGTTGCTACGGCTCGCGATAAAGCCCGTCAATCGTTGACTTTGGGACAAGATCTTTCTCGCAAGAAGCAACTCACAAGCGCTATTGATCAGTTCCGAAATGCGGCCTATCTAAATCCCCGACTTTCTGCTGCTCACTTGGGACTAGCCGAGACTTTGGAAAAACTCTATAACAAATCTGCGCCTCCTTTGCGAGAAGCAGCTTTGCACTATCGAGCATATGCAAGCTTGGAGCCAGGTTTGCCAGAGAAGCAAGCTGAAAAGATCGCTAAGCGTGCTGAAAAGTGCGACGAAGTTGCTTACAAGATTGAGCAAGGTAAGTCGACAAGCAAGCTGTCTTCAATCTTTAGCTCGGTGGAGAAGTTCTTTAAGAACTAATTTCCTCGACTTTGCCTGAAGGCAATTTTTGCTGCAAAGTTTGCCTGTTTCGTTGGATAGTGAGAAAGGTTTGAGCGTTATCGCTCAAACCTTTTTTCTTGGCGTAAGACTTACGGTTATTTGTAAACCGTTTGAGGTGGATCCGGATTATGGCGAAATCGGTTTAGTAAGAACGGATCCGGACTATGGCGATATCGGTTTAGTAAGAACGGATCCGGACTATGGCGAAATCGGTTTAGTAAGAACGGATCCGGACTATGGCGATATCGGTTTAGTAAGAACGGCTCCGGATTATGGCGATATCGGTTTAGTAAGAACGGCTCCGGATTATGGCGATATCGGTTTAGTAAGAACGGCTCCGGATTATGGCGATATCGGT
>Ga0172379_10005334_pt1 | contig 18060 bp, 11 predicted proteins | sample GrowelOW334metaG_FD_119756 | JGI IMG/M metagenome (GOLD analysis project Ga0172379, IMG submission 119756) | Groundwater microbial communities from an aquifer near a municipal landfill in Southern Ontario, Canada - Groundwater well OW334 metaG | ecosystem: Environmental > Aquatic > Deep... | reverse complement strand
TCAGCTATGGCAACATTTACGTTCCCATCAATTTCCTCGTTGAAAAAGTCGCGACTTCCTACCATTGCCAGTATTTGGCCAGTCTTTGGGTCCATTGCTACGAGGCCAGCATTGGATGCCTTATATCTAGCTTTGTTTTTATCTACGTTAGTATCGACGGCTTCTTCGGCATACTTTTGTTTTTCAACATCCAGTGTGGTGTAGACTTTTAATCCACCAGTGTTGACCATAGTCTCACCATATTTTTCGACCAACTGTTCTCTGACATACATCACAAAGTGTGGTGCAGTAATCGTGCCATAGGGATTATTTGAAAAGGCAATCTCAACCTTTTTGGCTGTGTCCCTTTCTTCTTCTGTTATAAATTTTTGGTCTGCCATAAGATCGAGAATCATGTCTTTTCTGGCAAGGAGCTCTGCCTTATGGGTGCCATACGGAGAATAGAAGGTTGGGGCTTGTGGTAATGCAGCCAAGATTGCAGATTCTTCAATAGTAAGGTCTTTTAGTTCCTTGTTGAAAAATGTTTTGGCCGCTACTTTGACTCCGTAGGCGTTTGAGCCATAAGGAATCTCGTTCAAATACATTTTTAAAATATCATCTTTTTTGTATCGTTGTTCAATCATGGTAGCCAGAATGAGTTCCTTTATTTTCCTAGTGAAGGAGTATTCGTTTGTGAGTAAAGTATTCTTTACATACTGCTGTGTGATTGTTGAGCCACCACCAAGAGAAGGATTCCGTGTAATTACACCCCAAAAAGCACGACCGATACCCATGATACTGAAGCCACCATGACTGTAAAAGTTTTTATCCTCGACAGCTAGTGTAGCGTTTTTTAGGCTAGTAGGGATTTCGTTCCAATCAGCTAATATCCTATTTTGGTCTCCGTGTATCTCGTAGAGAAGCTTCCCGTTTCTATCAAATATTTGTGTAGATTGGGCATTCATACGAGCATTTATTTTGTCAGGACTCGGCAAATCTTTGGCGTACCAGACAAAAAGTACTGCGATAAAGGCTACTCCAACAAGTGCAGCAAAACCAAGTTTCTTCCAGCCATCCTTTGTAGTAAAAAGATCTTTAATGGTTTTCTTTGCTTTATCTAGATTAAAATGTTTTAAATGAGGTAATTTAAAACCGAAGACAGGCATCTTGAACTTAAATGAGTCCGACCCCCGCCTAGAGGCACTAGCAGTACTTCTTCTTCCAATCCCAACAGTTGGTTTGGGGCGACTGCTAACCACGGGTTTTCTTTTTGAGCGTGGTGAACGGGGGAACGAAGTGTACTTCAATCCCGAAAATCTAGAACTTTTCCTGCCAAAAGGCATATATTGCTCCTATAATGTTTATATTGTATACTGCTAGTATTATAAAGGAAAACGCAAATGAATAAAATAGATGAAATCCTGACACGCGGCGTTACAGACGTAATTGTGAGAGATGACCTAAAAAAAGAATTAGAAGGTAATACGAAGTTACGAGTCAAGCTGGGGATTGATCCAACAGGACCAAAACTCCACATAGGTCGTGCCATTTCGCTTTGGAAGCTGAAGCAATTACAAGAGCTGGGTCACAAGATAGTTATGATTATTGGTGACTTTACGGCACAGACCGGAGACGCATCTGATAAAACTGCCGAAAGACAAGTCCTCACGGCTGAAGACGTAAAGCAAAATATGCAGACTTATAAAAAGCAACTTGGTTTAGTCCTAGATATGGACAAGGTCGAACTTCACTACAATTCTGAATGGTGGGGAAAGATGAGCGCAGGGGATCTCTTACAAGAAGCTATGAATTTTACTGTAAATCAACTAATCAAGCGTGATAATTTCTGGCAAAGGTGGGAGTCAGACAAACCGATTGGTCTTCATGAGATTCTTTACCCTTTGCAACAGGGATACGATTCAGTTGCTATAAAAGCAGACGTTGAAGTTGGCGGAAACGATCAGTTATTCAATTTGCTTGCCGGTAGAACTATGCAAAAGAAATATGGTCAAAAAGAGCAGAATGTCATTACTTTTGAGCTTTTGGAAGGAACTGATGGTCGTAAAATGAGTACGAGCTATGGTAATTGCATATATATAGAAGACGAACCAAACGATATGTTCGGCAAAGCCATGTCTATAAAGGACGAACTCATTATCCGTTACATGACTCTAGTAACTGACATGGAATTATCTGAAATCGCGAAAATCCAAAAGAATCTAGATGGGGGTATGAACCCAAGAGACGCAAAAGTGCTTTTGGCCAAGTCACTAGTTTCCAGATACCACGGTGAAAAAGCAGCCAATGAAGCCGAGAAATCATTTGCACAGGTTTTTGTGAAAAAGGAAATGCCAGACGATATAACCGAAGTAGCCGTTCTTGATAAAAATTGGCCACTGGCAGAGTTACTTGAATACATGAAACTTACAACGTCTAAATCCGAAGCCAAGAGACTTATAGAGCAAGGCGGTGTACGAGTAGATGGTGCTGTTATCGGCGATCGAGACGCGATAATTCGCCCGACAAAAGACATGGTCTTACAGGTCGGTAAACGTAAATTTATAAAGATAAAACTAGATAAGTAATGAATCTCAAGACACCTATAAATGAGGTGGCAGGGGTAGGCGAGAGCCATGCGAAGCTACTCGGAGCTCTTGGGATTGAGACTATCGAGGATTTGCTATGGTATCTGCCTAGACGGTGGGACGATTATAGTAAAATCGTTACTATCCGTGAGGCAAAACCTGGCGAAGCTGTCAGCATTCGTGGATTTGTGAAACACATTGCCAATAGGCGAGTGAAGAACGGAATGAATCTCACGGAAGCAATTATCGCCGATAATTCCGGGCTCGTGAAAGCAGTTTGGTTTAATCAGCCATTTCTTACTAAGACAATCCATCTGGATGATGAAATATTTCTTGCAGGCCAGATTGACTTTAGTTTCGGACAGGTGCAGATGGCAAATCCCAGTTACGAACTTGTGAAAGATGATTTAGAGAGCGGTCCTACTCATGTAGGGCGGATCGTGCCTATTTATCCAGAAACTGCTGGAATCACTTCAAAGTGGTTGCGCACAAAACTCATGCCACTTATGAAGTATATATATAGTATCAAAGACTATTTGCCAGAAACCGTAAAAAATGAAGAGAATCTGATAGATTTACCCGCTGCCATCCGTCAGCTTCATTTTCCAGAGAATCCGCTCCAACTCAAAAAAGCCATGGAACGACTCGATTTTGATGAGATGTTCCTTTTACAATTGGCTGTACTGAATGCGCGCAAAAACTTGTCAAAAGAGCAGGCTATTACTGTGCCGTACAATGAAGAGTTGATCAAAAAATTTATACAAAATTTACCTTTCGAGCTTACTACGGCACAAAAGAAGGCTGCATGGGATATTATCCAGGACTGCGGTAAGAATGAGCCCATGAGTCGTTTGCTTCAAGGTGATGTGGGCAGTGGCAAAACTGTTGTAGCGGCAATGGTAATGGCGAATGTCGCTTCTTCGGATTCACAGGCTGTTTTGTTGTGTCCAACAGAGATATTGGCCAAACAACATTTTGCTAAGATATCGAATATGTTGAAACCGCTAGATATCGATTGCGCGCTATTGGTCGGGTCCGTACCCAAGGCGGAACGGGACGAACTGCTTATTAAAATTCGTGAAGGCGAACTAAAGATTATTATTGGCACGCATGCAGTTTTAGAAAAAGATGTTGAATTTTGGCGTCTCGCACTTGCTATAGTAGACGAACAACATAGGTTCGGAGTAGAACAACGATCCGCACTCAAAAAAGAAAGTTTGTCGACGAAGACTCTGCCACATTTCTTGTCTATGACTGCAACGCCAATTCCACGAACACTTTCCCTTACATTATATGGAGATCTGGATTTGTCGATTATTTATGAGATGCCGAAGGGGAGACAAAAGGTAATCACACGTATTATCCCAGGCGAAAAACGTACGGATAGTTATGGCTTTATCCGAAAGGAAATCGAGGCTGGGCGTCAAGCATTCGTTGTCTGTCCGCTAGTTGAGGAGAAGGAAGATGAACGTAAGTCCGTAATGGCTGAATATGAGAAGCTCGCAAACGATATCTTTAAGGATATAAATGTCGGTTATATTCACGGACAAATGAAGACAGAAGAAAAAGAGTTAGCGATGAGTAGATTTGTTTCTGGTGAGACTAAGATACTAGTTAGCTCATCGGTAATAGAGGTTGGCGTGGATGTACCAAATGCAACTATTATGATAATAGAGGATGCTGAACGATTTGGCTTAGCACAGCTACACCAGTTCCGAGGAAGAGTGGGCAGGGGTTCGCACCAATCATATTGCTTGCTGTTTACCTCGTCAAAGACAGAGATAGCCCTGAAGCGTTTGACTGCTCTTGTTAACACCGATGACGGCTTTAAGCTCGCAGATACTGACCTGGAAATCAGAGGCCCAGGAGATTTTATCGGCGCTAGACAACACGGTCTACCTGATATAAAGATGAAAAACCTTATGAATTTGGAACTGATTTCCCGTTGCCGAGAGTCAGCAAAGCACTTTCTTACAAAACATGAGATCAGCGAATATGCTTTACTCTCTACAAAAATGAGCAATTTTGATAAAATTTTGAATCTGGAGTAATCGTGAGCGAAGAACAGAAGAAGCAGGTACGCGAACAGATTGGGGTTATCCTTCTAGCCGGCGTCCTTGTAATGAGTGGGTTACTACTGATAAAACAACCAGACGCTCCAGCGACGTTTACGGAAAGCGCAAATAGTTATTCTGCGAGCGAAGTCGAGAAGACGACAGACATCTCTATACAGGATACTGTAAAACAAGATACTAAAATTAATATCAATAAAGCCTCGCTTGAAGAGCTAGACACTTTGCCAGGTGTGGGGCCCGCGACGGCGCAAAAGATCTTGGATTATCGTTCCCAAAACGGTCTATTCAAAACAACCGAAGAGATAAATGAAGTTTCTGGAATTGGTGAAGTCAAATATTCCCAGATCAAAGATCTAATCAGCATATAGCGTTGAAAAGTATTGTCGAAAGTGTTAATATATCAAGGTTTTAAACCGTGCCTCGGTGGCGGAATTGGTATACGCGCTAGTCTTAGGAACTAGTGCCAGAAATGGCTTGCGAGTTCGAGTCTCGCTCGAGGCACCACTAATAAAAAGTAAAAAAGGGGGAAATATGTTAAACGTAACAGATCAAAATTTTGAGTCAGAAGTACTAAAGAGCAATATGCCAGTAGTTGTAGATTTTTTTGCAGAGTGGTGTGGCCCTTGCAAGATGATGGGACCTATCTTTGAAGAAGTCGGTGCCAAATTCGAAGGTAAAGTAAAATTTGCAAAACTAAACGTAGATGAAGCCAGGGAGACAGCAGGTAAGTTCGGCGTGATGAGTATCCCTACGCTGATAACATTTAAGAATGGTGAAGTTGTCGAAACCCTAGTCGGTTTACAAGACGAAGATTCACTAGCAGAAAAAGCAGAAGGACTGATTAAATAATAATTAAAAATTAAAAAGTAAAAAATTCCCTCCCCGTTGTCACCCCTGGTCGCAAGCCAGGGGCCTAGATTGGGCAAAAGGGACGAAAAGGGGCTGGGTTCCTGGCCACCGACCAGGAATGACAGATATATTTAAAACGGGAGAACACATGCGAGTTACCAAAGAAACAATTTCAGAAAACAAAATCAAATTGACCATCGAAGTCGAAGCCGGGAAACTGGCGCTTGCTAGTGATGCTGTGTACGCTAAACTCGCTCCAAGTGTCAAAGTCCCTGGTTTTAGGCCTGGCAAAGCCCCAAAGAATATTGTCGAAAAGGAAATTGGCACTGAACGATACGAAGCAGAGATATTGGATATTGTGTTACCGCAGACTTATTATGATGCGGTGATTTCTGAAAAGTTGGAAGTGGTTGGATCTCCAGAAGTCAAAGTACTCAAGTTTGTGCGAAATGGTGGTTTGACTTACGAAGCTACAGTAGAAATTATGCCAGAAATCAAGCTTCCAGATATAGATAAGATCCAAGTGAAACGAGAAAAAATCCATGTTACGGACAAAGAAATCCAGGAAGTTTTGCTTGATCTTGCTAAACAACTGTCAAAAACGGCCAAGGTAGAACGCCCGGCAAAGACTGGTGATAAGGTAGAGCTTGATTTTGAGGGATTTGTTGGTGGTGTGCCATTTGAAGGCGGTAAAAGTTTGAATCATCCTCTAGTGCTTGGTTCTGGTCAGTTTATCCCTGGTTTTGAGGATCAGGTAGTCGGGATGAAAGCAGAAGAAGACCGAGAGATAAAAGTCTCATTTCCCAAGGATTATCATTCAGAAAGCCTAAAGGGCAAAGAAGCTACTTTTAAGGTCAAACTTCACTATGTTGAAGAAATTATTTTACCAGAAATAACAGATGAATTTGCAACCCAGGTCGGTCCATTCAAGGATTTGACGGCACTCAAGACAGATGTTGAAAAACAGCTTACATATACAAAAGAGGTACAGGAGCGTCGCCGGGTTGAAGACGAGATACTTGGTAAACTGGTTGAAAAGGCAAAGTTTGCTGCTCCTAGTACTCTCGTAAGTCAGGAACAGGAGCGAATGCTCAATGAGGCTGAAAGCAATCTAGCTGGTCAAGGAATTGGACTGGCTCAATATTTGGAAATGGTTAAAAAAACACAAGAAGATCTAAAAGATGAGATGAAACCAGAAGCAGAGAAGCGCGTCAAGGTAGGGATTGTTCTTACCGAGATTGCCAAGGGTGGCGGATATACTGCTACCGAGAAAGAAGTGAAAGAATCAATCGCTCGTAAGCTAGAGATGTACAACGGCCCAGAGAAGAAGCAGGCCGAAGATTATTTCAAAACACACGAGGCAAAACATCAAATAGAAAATTCAGTGATTGGGCAAAAGGTTCTGGACTATCTATACGAAACCTGTTCAAAATAATAGAATAAACCAAGGAGACAGTTGAAAGACTGTCTCCTTTTGTATATAATCGTTCTGCTCACTCACAAGCCTCTGTATGAAAGGAGACAAGAATGCTGGACCATTCCCAGAATCATGTCTCCAAACTAGTTGGGGAATACAGGTTTGCTCATGAGTGGGCAAGAAGGGCTCATGAGCTTGGGGAATACGATATCGCCGAATGCTTGTTTGTGGCCGCCAAGGGGTACCTAGATGCCATACTGGCAATCTCGGTGGGACGCCCCCATCCTTTGGATCCGAGCCGTTTCGCGACTAGTTGTCGAGAAAGCGATACCGTTTCGAGCCATACTGTCTGCCGGGATCTGTGCAAAGAGACCGAATAGATGCCCACTGGGCAAGCACCAACCGATTCGTGGTTGGGGCTTGCCCCAACTCATTTATGGTACAATATACAAAATTAACGGGAGAGAAAATGAAGTTATCAGAAATTTACAAAACGTTTGTCGAGCTCGGCATTCAGAATGATCCTCGTGGCAAAGAGCGTATAACAAAACTGCTGGCAAAAGAAAAAGAAAAATTTGAAAAGTTAGAGGATGACGAAAAGGAATATTTTGACAAAGACAAGCTAGCGAACCCATACGCAGACACAAGAATTCTTTTTGGTGAAGACGTTGATGTAAAAAGAGTACTTGTTGGTATAGATATGGAGGCCCCGGAGATATTGCTTGCCGATAGGCTTAATGAAAAGGGAGGCAAAATTGATCTTGTACTCTCTCATCATCCAGAAGGCCGTGCACTAGCAGCACTGGACGAAGTAATGGACATACAGACAGACGTATTGGCACTTTACGGAGTTCCTATAAATGTCGCCGAGGGAGTTTTGGCCGGCAGAATATCCGAAGTTTCTAGAAGCATTGCTCCAGTTAATCATAACCGTGCAGTTGACACGGCGAGAATGCTAAACATCCCATTTATGTGTTCCCACACAGTAGCTGATAATATGGTTTATAAATATGTAAAAGATTTGATGGAGAAGGGTAAGCCAGACACCGTGGGTGAAGTTATCGATTTGCTCCTGACCATACCGGAATACAAAGAAGGAAAAATAAATGGTGCTGGTCCACGGATATTTGTTGGTAGTAAAGACAAGCGAGCGGGTAAAGTGGCGGTTACAGAGATGACTGGCGGAACCAGTGGAGATAAGGAAATTTTTGAGAAAATGTCTCATGCCGGGATAGGTACTATTATTGGGATGCATATGGGTGAGGATCATCGCAAAGAAGCAGAAAAATATCACTTGAACGTAGTAATAGCTGGTCATATGGCCTCCGATTCTCTTGGAATGAACCTACTTTTGGACGAAATTGAGAAAAATGGTGTAGAGATACTTCCTGTCTCGGGTCTTATCCGCGTCAAGCGATAAAAAATATTGACAAGATGCGTATAATAGTATAGATTAGATATTACGTTTAAACGGACTTGTCCGCTTTCACTACAATGAGAATACCAAAAAACCCCTTAGAAATTAGTAATTAAATATAAGGAGCGAGCATTTTTATGGCCAAAAAACAGCTCAATTTTGTTTCCGAATCCAAGCTCGGACGCAAATATCTCAATCCATCCCCAGACGTACTGGCACTTCCAAACTTGACGGAAGTACAAACAGACAGTTTTAAATGGTTTTTACGTGAGGGACTCACCGAACTCTTTGAAGAAGTCTCTCCGATAGATGATTACACTGGCAAATTGGTGTCCATCTCTTTCAAGGACTATTGGCTAGGTGACGCCAAGTATTCCGAAAAACTTTCAAAAGAAAAAAAGGTTACCTACGAAGCCCCGCTAAAGGCCAACGTAGAAGTGCACGTTAAAGAAACAAATAAGAAAAAGATTCAAGAAGTCTTTCTTGGTGATATGCCCGTTATGACAGAGCGTGGGACATTTATTATAAATGGTGTTGAACGTGTCGTAGTTTCGCAGTTGGTTCGTTCTCCTGGCGTTTATTTCACTTCAGAGGATACAAACAACGGACCATTATTCGGCGCAAAGGTTATTCCTGGTCGCGGAGCTTGGTTAGAGATAGAAACAGCTAACGGTGATGCAATTTATGCAAAGATAGATCGAAAAAGAAAAATCCCTATCACTACGCTTCTTCGTGCTTTTGGCTACGGTACAGATGAAGAAATTAAAAAATTATTTCATGGTGTAAACACCAATAAAGAACGCGATTTTATCGCAAATACCCTAGAAAAAGACCCATCTAGCAATCAGGGGGAAGCCTTTGTCGAGGTCTATAAGCGTATCAGACCGGGCGACCTTGCTACTGTTGAAAATGCACGTAGTTTTGTAGAAGGTCTCTTTTTTGACGTAAAGAAATATGATCTTTCTCGTGTAGGCCGCTACAAGATGAACAAACGCCTGGGAACTGATATCAAGAATACACGCGCTAACCGCGCTTTTAGACGTGAGGACCTGGTCGCTATCGTTCACGAGATAATTAATTTGAATATCAATGGTGGCGTTTCAGATGATATTGATCACATGGGTAACCGTCGAGTCCGTACAGTCGGTGAGCTTGTCCAACAGAAATTCCGAATTGGTCTTGCTCGTACAGAACGTAACATCAAAGATCGCATGTCTATCTATGATCTGGAGACAGTTACAGCGAGTCAACTAATTAACGTTCGTCCAATCGTGGCAGCTGTTCGCGAATTTTTCGCTAGTTCACAATTGTCACAGTTTATGGACCAAACAAACCCACTTACTGAGCTTGCACATAAACGTCGTTTGTCCTCTCTAGGGCCAGGTGGTTTGTCTCGTGAACGTGCTGGTTTCGAAGTTCGTGACGTGCACAAGACACATTATGGCCGTGTTTGTCCTATTGAAACTCCAGAAGGACCAAACATTGGTCTCGTAAATTCACTTGCTTCATTTGCAAAGATAAACAGTTATGGATTTATAGAAACCCCATATCGCAAGGTAGAAAAAGACAAGAATGGCAAGCCACACGCCACAAACGAAGTAGTATATTTGGCTGCAGATGATGAAGAAAAATGTGTTATTGCTCAGGCCAAAACCCCGATAGATGAAAAAGGCTATTTTGTAGAGAAGCTTGCAATTGCACGTAGAAACGGTGAAGCAGACGAAGTAAAAGTTGAAGAACTTGACTATATTGACGTAGCTACAGAACAACCTGTCAGTATCTCTACTTCTCTTATACCTTTTGTAGAACACGATGACGCTCGCCGCGCACTTATGGGCGCGAACATGCAACGTCAGGCTGTCTCTGTGATTCGTCCGCAAGCGCCTATTGTAGGTACTGGTAATGAAGCGAAGGTAGCCCAAGATTCAGGACAAATAGTACTTGCCCGCGCTGCTGGTGAAGTGCTTTCTGCGACTGCGGACTCGGTCAAGGTTAAATACGCAGACGGTAAAGAAGACATTATTCTACTTAACAAATTTGAACAAACAAACAGTGATACCTGTATCAACCAACATCCAGCTGTCTCCAAGGGTGCTAAATTCAAAAAAGGCGATCTACTTGTAGATGGTGCTGCAACTCAAAACGGTGAGCTTGCACTCGGTCAAAATGTCCTCGTAGGCTTTATGTGCTGGGGTGGTAACAACTTTGAAGACGCTATCATTCTTTCAGAAAAATTAGTGAAGGATGACCGTTACACCTCTATTCATCTAGAGGAATTCCATATAGATGTTCGTGACACGAAGCTAGGGCCGGAAGTAATAACTCGCGATATTCCAAATGTCGGTGAAGAAGCACTTCGTGATCTTGACGAAGAAGGTATCATCACTACTGGTGCCGAGGTACTAGCTGGAGATATCCTCGTTGGTAAAATTACTCCAAAAGGTGAAACAGAACTTACAGCCGAAGAACGTCTACTCCGAGCAATTTTTGGTGAAAAGGCTAGAGACGTAAAGGATAGTTCTCTTCGCGTTCCACCAGGAGTTCACGGAAAAGTTGTAAATATCAGTATCAAGAGTAGAGACAAAGGCGACGAGCTTCCTGCGGGAGTAATTATGCAAGTCTTTGTCATGGTGGCTCAAATGCGTAAGATTGCTGTCGGGGACAAGATGGCTGGACGTCATGGTAACAAGGGCGTTATCGCTCGTATTTTACCAGTTGAGGATATGCCATATCTTGAGGACGGTACTCCGCTCGACGTTCTTTTAAACCCACAAGGTATCTCTTCACGTCTAAACTTTGGTCAGACTCTAGAAACTCATCTTGGTTGGGCTGCACAGACACTTGGGATTACGATTGCATCGCCAGTCTTTAATGGTGTTAGAGTTGATCAAATCAAATCTCTTCTTGCGGAAGCTGGTCTTCCAGAAGACGGGAGAATTCAGCTATACGATGGTCGTACTGGTGAACCATTTGTAGAGAGAACTGTGGTTGGTTACAAATACTTTTTGAAGCTTCTTCATCTTGTCGAAGACAAGATACACGCTCGCTCTATCGGGCCGTACGCCATGGTTACACAGCAACCACTCGGTGGTAAAGCACAGTTTGGTGGCCAGAGATTTGGTGAAATGGAAGTATGGGCGCTAGAAGCTTACGGAGCTGCTCATACACTTCAAGAAATTCTAACCATCAAATCGGACGACGTTATAGGACGTTCAAAGGCTTATGAGTCTGTCATCAAGGGTGAAGACATCAAGGAGCCAAGAATCCCTGAATCATTCAATGTTCTCGTGAAGGAATTACAAGGTTTAGGGCTCGATGTCGATCTTATACAGGACGACAAAGGCAAAGAAGTTATTCTCGAAGCAGAAACCTTGATCGAAGAGAGTTATGAGGAAAATATAGAAGATCTAAAAGATGCAAATCTAATGGTCGGTGATGAGGCCGAAAAAGAACTGCCAAAGGTAGATTTAGAAGAAGATCATTCGGTCGACGACTTCGAAGTACTAGAAGAAGTAACAGCAGAGGAGAAATAAAGTGATAATTTCTGAAACAAAAAACGATAATTTCAAAGCAATTAAGCTTTCAATCGCCTCACCAAAACAGATCCTTGATTGGTCTCATGGTGAAGTCACAAAACCCGAAACTATCAATTACCGAACATTAAAACCAGAAAAGGATGGCCTTTTCTGTGAAAAGATATTTGGTCCTGCAAAGGACTGGGAATGTTATTGTGGTAAATACAAGAGAATCCGCTACAAAGGTGTAGTCTGCGATCGTTGTGGTGTAGAAGTTACACGTTCAATCGTTCGTCGTGAACGAATGGGTCACATAAAACTTGCTGTTCCTGTTACACATATCTGGTTCCTTCGAGGCGTCCCTAGTTCTGTCGGTCTGACTCTAAATATGTCAGCCAGGGACCTCGAAAAGGTAGTATATTTTGCCAATTACATCATCCTATCTGTTGATGAAGAGGCGAAAGCATCTGCTAAAAAACAGATAGACGAGGAATTCAAATCACGTAAAACAGAGATAGAAGCAACAGAAAAAGACGCTGAAGCACGTGATAAGCAAATCGAAGAGCTAGAACATTATCGCTCGACTGCACGCGACGAGCTTTCTCAAATTTCTCCACTCGAGATTATCTCCGAATCTAAATACCGTGACTTTTCCCTCAAATATGGAGAAGTATTTACAGCTGGTATTGGCGCTGAAGCGATAAAGACTCTACTTGAACAGATTAATCTAGACGAGCTTGTCGCAACACTTCGCACTGAAGTAGAGGGTGCGCAGGGAGTTAAGCGTAAGAAATCAATCAAGAGACTCAAACTTATAGAAGGTTTTGTAAACGCTGGCATTCGTCCTGAATGGATGATAACTACTATTCTTCCAGTTATTCCTCCAGATCTTCGTCCAATGGTTCAGCTCGACGGTGGTCGTTTTGCGACCTCTGATCTAAATGATCTGTATCGTCGTGTAATAAACCGTAACATTCGTCTTAAGAAACTCTTAGATATGGATGCCCCTGAAGTTATCTGTCGCAATGAAAAACGTATGTTGCAAGAAGCCGTAGATGCACTTATAGACAACTCTGCTCGTCGTGATAAAAACGTTTCTATGGCAGTAAGTCGCAAGAAACTTCGCTCACTCGCAGACATGCTAAAGGGTAAGCAAGGACGCTTCCGTCAAAACTTACTTGGTAAACGTGTAGACTATTCTGGTCGTTCGGTTATCGTTGTCGGTCCAGAACTAAAACTAGATCAATGTGGTCTTCCAAAAATGATGGCTTTGGAACTTTTCAAACCATTTGTTATTAGTAAGCTTATCCTCGATGGCATCGCTCACAACGTAAAGAGCGCCAGTCGCATGATTGAACGTAGTCGTAACGAAGTATGGGATGCATTAGATTCTGTCATAACGGGTAAATACGTACTTTTAAACCGCGCTCCAACCCTTCATCGTCTTGGTATCCAGGCATTTAAGCCAGTACTGATAGAAGGTAAGGCGATTCAGATCCATCCTCTTGTTTGTTCAGCCTTCAACGCTGACTTTGACGGTGACCAAATGGCGGTACACGTACCTTTGTCAATCAAATCACAAGAGGAAGCTGCAACAATTATGCTTTCTACAAAGAATCTGCTGAAGCCAGCAGCTGGTGAGCCAGTAGTTAAACCAAGTCAGGACATAGTGCTTGGTTCGTACTGGATGACAGTCGAAGACGAAGAACAGGAAAATAAAAAAACATACTCCGAAGCCGAAGAAGCAATTTATGCTTATAACACCGGTGAAATTGGTGTACGTACCAAGATTAGAGTTCGTCTAAAGGGTGAAATCATCGAGACTACAGTGGGACGTATTCTTTATAACGAAATCTTGCCAGAAGGTTACCCTTATCTCAATGAAGCACTGACATCCAAGAAACTGACTTCAATTATTGAGAATATTTTCCGTAATTATGGCCAAGAAGAAACGGTAGTCTTTGTAGACAAAATGAAGACACTTGGCTTCGAATTCTCAACTTTGTCGGGTATATCAATGTCTATGGATGACTTCAACATTCCAGATAACAAAGCAGAGATATTGGCCAAATTTGGAGAAAAAGAAAATCACGTATTTTCACAATACAACCAGGGTCTTATCACTGAAGACGAGAAATACGCAAAAGTTCTCGAAATTTGGATGGACGCTCGTGAAGAAGTGATGAAAGCAATGGAACAACAGATGGATCCAAAGTCCTCTGCTGCCGTGATGATGAATTCTGGCGCTCGTGGTAACCTATCACAGATGGCACAGATGGCTGGTATGAAGGGTCTGGTGGTTAATGCTTCGGGCCGAACTATTGAGTTTCCGATCAAATCAAATTACAAAGAAGGATTGTCTTCTCTAGAATATTTCTCATCTACTCATGGTGCACGTAAAGGTCTGTCCGATACGGCCCTCAAGACATCTGACTCTGGTTACTTGACTCGTCGTCTTGTCGATGTCGCGCAGGAAGTAGTAGTCGGCGAGAATGACTGTGGAACCAAGAAGGGAACAGTTATAACGAAGGGCGAATCAAACAAAATAGGTGAAGACTTCGCTGCTCGTGTAATAAGCCGTGTTCTTGCAAAAGACGCTATCAATGCTAAGACTGGCGAAATTGTATTGAAAAAGGGTGCACTGGTAACCTCTGATGACTTTGCAAAGCTAGAGCCGGCTGGTATCGAGGAAGTTACTATTCGTTCAGCTCTAACTTGTGAATCTGTGTGGGGAGTTTGCCAAAAATGTTATGGCGCCGACCTTGCTCGTGGGGGACTCATTGCCCTTGGTGAAGCGGTTGGTATCATCGCTGCTCAATCTATCGGTGAGCCTGGAACTCAGCTTACTATGCGTACGTTCCATGCTGGTGGTATCGCGGGTGTTGACATCACACAAGGTTTGCCTCGTGTTGAAGAGCTTTTTGAAGCTCGTCAGCCAAAAGGACAAGCTATCCTCGCTGATATTTCTGGTAAAATACGCATCGAAACAGCTCATGGCAAGCACAAGATAGATATCGTATCTGACGTACTTTCCGAGGACGCATATGATGTTATTGGTCTCAAATTGACTGTTAAGAATAACCAGTTCGTTGAAGCCAAAGATGTTTTGGCTACCAAAGAGGACGGTAAAAAACCAGTTAAGGCCAAGAACAGTGGTACGGCCAAGATTAAAGACGGTAAGCTCGTTGTCGTACGTGATGCAGAAGTTAAGTCATATACAGTGCCTTCACAAGTCGGTGTCTACGTTAAAAATGGGGACATGGTAGAAGTGGGCACACAAATTACTGAAGGTTCATGGAATCTTCAGGATGCACTGAAGCTGATGGGCGAAAACGCTGTCGAGCGATATATTATGACCGAAGTACAGCAAACATATGCTTCTCAAGGACAATCAATCAATGACAAGCATATCGAAGTAATTATCCGTCAGATGTTTAGCCGTTGTCGTATCGATGAAGCTGGTAGCACACCGTTTATTGCAGGAGAGATTATCTCTCGTTCCGCGCTTCAACGTGAAAACAATAAAGCCAAAAAGGCTACCGGTGGTAAGGTTGCGGAATTTGTTAACCTTCTACTTTCAATTACTAAGGTATCTATTACAACCGATAGCTTCCTGTCGGCAGCCTCTTTCCAAGAGACTAGTCGCGTGCTAATCGGTGCAGCAGTAGCTGGTAAGGTCGACGATCTACGTGGTCTAAAAGAAAATGTGATTATTGGTAAGCTCATTCCAGCTGGAACCGGCTTCGTACAATCATTGACCAAGAGCGAATAATCTGTTAGAATCTATTAGATTTTAAGGAGCAAAATGCCAACAATCAATCAATTAATTCGAAAACCAAGAAAGAGCAAAGTGTCTAAATCCAAGTCACCGGCTCTTCAGCGTGGTTTCAACGCCCTCAAAAATAGGGCCACAAATGAATCGTCACCTCAAAAGAGGGGAGTATGCGTCAAAGTAACAACCACCACACCCAAAAAGCCAAACTCGGCACTTCGTAAGATTGCCCGTGTTAGGCTCACAAACGGTATGGAAGTTACTGCCTATATCCCAGGAATCGGTCATAATTTACAAGAACACAGTGTCGTTATGATTCGTGGTGGACGTGTAAAGGACCTTCCAGGCGTGCGTTATCACATCGTTCGCGGTGCGCTGGACGCAGCCGGAGTAAGTAATCGCAAACAGGGTCGTAGCAAATACGGCGCCAAGAAAGCTTAAGGAGTAATATGCCAAGAGATCCAAGAAAAGTAGAAAAAAGAGTGCTTGCACCAGATGCCAAGTATCACAGCATTATGATTGCAAAGTTCATCAACAAAGTTATGCTTGATGGTAAAAAGAGTTTGGCTCAAAAGCTTGTCTATGGCGCAATCGAAGAAGTTGCAGCCAAAACACAGAAAAACGGTCTTGAAGTCTTTGAAACGGCAATCAAGAACATTTCCCCTGTGCTACAGGTAAAATCTCGTCGTATCGGTGGTGCTACATATCAAGTACCAACAGAAGTGAAGGGCGAGAGACGCCTTCATTACGCATTTATGTGGCTTCGCGATGCTGCCCGTAAGCGTAAGGGCGTGTCTTTCGACAAAGCCCTAGCTATAGAAATCGTTGATGCCTACAACAATGTTGGAACAGCGGTAAAAAGACGTGAAGACACACACAAGATGGCCGAAGCCAACAAAGCTTTTGCTCATTTTGCGCGTTACTAATATAAAAAGAGGGGAAACATGCCCAGAGAATATTCACTAGATAAGACACGTAACATTGGAATTGCCGCACATATAGATGCAGGTAAAACCACAGTAACCGAACGTATCCTGTACTACACCGGTCGTACTCACAAAATTGGTGAAGTACACGAAGGCGCTGCGACTATGGACTGGATGGAGCAAGAGCAAGAGCGTGGTATTACTATCACATCTGCCGCTACAACCTGTTTTTGGCACGATCACCGTATCAATATCATCGACACACCTGGTCACGTAGACTTCACAGTAGAAGTCGAGCGTTCACTTCGTGTTCTCGACGGTGCTGTAGTTGTTTTTGACGGCAAAAATGGTGTAGAGCCACAGTCCGAGACAGTTTGGCGTCAAGCCGACAAATATAATGTTCCACGTATCGCTTTTGTGAACAAACTTGATGCTATTGGTGGCGATTTTTATATGTCACTGGATTCTATAAAAGAGCGACTCGGTGCCAATGCTGTTGCTATGCAGCTGCCTATTGGTATGGAGTCTGGCTTTTCCGGTGTAGTGGACCTTATGGAGATGAAGGCCATTACTTATGGCAACGAAGATATGGGTAAAGAAGCAAAAGTTGTTGAAATCCCAGCAGATCTCATCGAAAAGGCCAAAGAATTTCGCGCCATTATGGTAGAAAAGATTTCGGAAACAGATGACGCTCTACTAGAAAAATTCTTTGAAGGGGTAGAACCAACTGTCGCCGAGCTGAAATCAGCCATGCGTAGTGCTACTATAAAGGGCGATATCGTTGGAGTTTTTGCTGGTACAGCCCTCAAGAACAAGGGCGTTCAGCCAATGCTTGATGCCGTTATTGATTATCTGCCTAGTCCGCTCGATGTGCCTTCTGCCAAGGGTGAAGATCCAAAGACGGGCGAAGAAGTGGAAGTAAAAACTGATGACGATGGTCCATTTTGTGGTCTAGTGTTCAAGATTGCTGCCGATCCATTCGTTGGTAAGCTCGCGTTTTTCCGCGTATATCGTGGTAAGCTCGTCTCAGGTAGCTATGTCCTAAATGTTGCTACTGGTGAAAAAGAGCGTATTGGGCGCATCGTCCGTATGCATGCCAATAATCGCGAAGAAGTGAACGAGGTATATGCAGGCGAAATTGCTGCTGCAGTAGGTCTAAAGAATACCCTTACTGGTAACACTATCTGTGATCCTACTCACCCCGTGCTTCTAGAAAATATTACTTTCCCAGAACCAGTTATACAGGTTGCTATTGAGCCAAAGACCAAAGCCGACCAGGAAAAGATGGGTATTGCACTTTCTCGTCTCGCCGAAGAAGATCCTACTTTCCGCGTCCATACTGACGAGGAAACAGGGCAAACCATTATCGCGGGTATGGGTGAACTTCATCTAGACATTCTGGTTGATCGCATGAAACGTGAATTCAAGGTAGAAGCCAATGTCGGACGCCCACAAGTTGCGTATCGTGAAACCATCAAGGCCAAAGTACAGCAAGAAGGTAAATTTGTCCGTCAGTCTGGTGGCC
>Ga0172379_10005333_pt1 | contig 18061 bp, 12 predicted proteins | sample GrowelOW334metaG_FD_119756 | JGI IMG/M metagenome (GOLD analysis project Ga0172379, IMG submission 119756) | Groundwater microbial communities from an aquifer near a municipal landfill in Southern Ontario, Canada - Groundwater well OW334 metaG | ecosystem: Environmental > Aquatic > Deep... | reverse complement strand
GTTGTTTTCTAACATATTGCACGATAATGTGTTGCGGCGATATTCCAAATTATTATTCAAATATTTTTTCATTTTTCCAATCTAAGTCGACCTTTTCGAGGAGGCTCTAACTAAGCGCCATTCTGGACAGTCCCCGTAATGCGAGTTTAAAGTATGCCTTGCTCTATATTGCAGCCCAACTCCTTCAATATCCTGTAAATATTGTCCAACCCCATGCGGCAAGCTGTTTTGCATTCTTCCATGCCTTCAAACTCCAAAGACAAATAACCGTCATACCCGGAGTCATAAATGACTTTTAATGCCGCGCGCACGTCAATGTCGCCATGACCGAAAATAGAGCCACGGAGATGATTTCCGCCGGAGGTGGGAAACCATCCTTCTCCTGGCTGAACACGTTCGCACCTCAGATAAAAATCTTTCAGATGCACCATTGAGGCATATTTTATATTGTTCTTTACCGCGCAGACCGGATTTTCATCGACACAGAGGAAATTACCGATATCAATGGTGGTTTTGAAATTATCCCTGCCAACCGCTCTTATAAGGCGTTGAACCCGTTCACTTCCCTGTATGTGGCGTCCGTGATTTTCCACACTGGTGGTTATACCGTATTTCTTCGCGTAATCAGCAATTTGCCGGCATGCTTCGGCCAACATCGGCAAATCTTTGTCAAGGTTCTCCAGTGAGGATTCTTCTATTGTGCGATATGCCACATCATGCCGCATCAATTTGACACCGAGCGCATGGGCGATATCAACTTCTTTCATAACGCGTTTGATTTCCTTATGGTATTCCTCTTCAGAAGCCGTTAAAAAATTTGCGCCTATCGTATAGCTTGAAATGTCAATTCCTGTTTCTTTCGCCTTTTTTACTATTGCGGAAACAAGTTTGTTGTTGTCCGTGAGCGTAAATCCGGATGGAACTATTTCCACGTGCTTCCCATGGTTGTCGGCAATCCATTGAATTACCTGCAAAACATCAAACTCCCCCGACGTGATTGCGCCCAGCAAACTGTATGTACTTAACCCAACTTTCATTATTACCGCCTTTCAGTGACTCTTTTCCATTTGATTACATCGAATTAATTTCAATACCTTGTCAGTAAATTACTTCAGCTTTTCATGTCATTTCCGCAATTTTGAAGCTGCCTCATTTATCCTGTCGAGTTAAAAATACTCCTATTGCCCCATAGCATTTTAATGAGTCAATCGCCATATCCAGTTTTTGAGGATCACGATTCTTGATCTTTGCTTCGAAACTTGGATTGTCAGGAGAGGAACTTTCTATTTTATTGAATGCCCACCCCTCGGGAATATTGAACTTTAGCTCTATATTTTTCAATTCATCAACACGGAATGGACGATATACCGTATCCTCCAAGTGATTTAAAACGTGAATGACATATAATTTTTCCCTGGAAGAAATGTCCCTTGTAAGAACATTTATCTCCGCCTGGCAAGGTAAATTTGATTCAATTAACTGATTGGAAGGCGTTGCTATTAGATTTTTGACAAAATTAACACATTCATCATTCAGGTTACTTGTAAACAAATCAGTAGGAGAAACAACAATAACCTCTCCTTTTTTTAACTTATTAAGCGTAATCGCAGGAGTGCCATCGCTGTATTCAGCCAAAATTTTTATGTCAGCCTTCACAATATGCAGCTCTGGAGCGCCCGCAGTCACCAGTTGCTCCGCATGTTCGAATTTCTCCATTTTTCCAAATTGCGAAGTTCTGGTTAGGCAACCCCATTTTTTTCTGAAGTTAAACCGCTTTATGCCTTTGTTTTCTTCTTCTTTGGACATCCGCTCACTGTAATTACAATTTATTTCGTATAGACGGGCAAAATTTATTTCAGAAGATCCTTGGCAGGGAATTGTGTCATTTTCATGAAGGGGATTGAAATATTCTTTGTCAAGCAATTTGACATGTTCTCTCTGTTTCAATTTGCCAAATCGAACCCCAAGTAGATTATCAAGAGCTGCTTCTGCCACATTTGTGAAGCCAAACTGATCATATTTACCAGTTTCTCCCGCAACAATCAAAGTACCGCCTTGGCCAACCCATTGCTCAAGGATGGTTCTTTCCGTTTCACTTAGGTTAAGTGCATTGACGATAATTAACGTTTTAATGTTTTTCAGTTTTTCAGCAAGATAATAATCCTTGCCAAATGGCGCTGTAATGCAATCCACCGGTACGTGGGCATAAGATAGGGTATAATATGTCTGTAGAAAATCAAAATATTGACCAAGCGGGCCGCAACCGCGGGCGAACGCACGCGGGAACAGGTCATGGACATAAAAAGTATTTTCCGAAAAATAGAGACCAATTGAAGAACATTTCTGTGGATTCCCGTCAAAAAATATTCTGTTTTGTTTAGCCCAACTAATCGCCTGCTTTACATATGCAACAGCTTCTGGATCCTTTTTTACACCGGCATAGGTGAAAATCGCAAACACATCCACGCCGTGCATTAAATATTCCCAGAATTGATTATAGATGCCAATTGCTGATGGACGTTGAACGGAAAGGCAGCCTTCTCCGTCATGCACACCGTCAAGTGCGGCACTCCAGCCTATCATCGGCTTTCCATGAGAGTAACTGTCAATGACATTAAACATTGCACCGGCAAAACGTAGCCTTTCAACAAAAAGAGTATAATATGGATCAGCGCCAACGTAATCCAGTTTTTCCCTTGCCGTATCAAGGAGCAATGGAAAATCAGCACATTGCCCGGCGCCGGACTCCCAATTGAATGACCCCAAATTAATCCCGGACAATTTGCCGCCGCCAGCTTTAAATTCTTGGCAAAGACCGGATAATACTTCACCTAAAACCTGATTTCTCATTAGTATATAATAATACCACGATCTGCCGCTATTCATGTTCAGCTCGGGCAACGGTAAATTAAACCTCCTTTCAAACTCTTTCCTGCAGGCATCGCAAAGCAAGATCTCACTGGGGGTAACCAGCCCGGTATCTGTCCAATGCGGCTCGTCAATAATCAAAGTCTGCGTTCCTTCCAGGGTTTTTGTCCAAGCGGTAAGACTGGCGGTATTCATGTTTTTTAAGTTCTGTGTGAAACAGTTCGCTTGTTTATTCCCCTCGCATGCCAGTTTTAAAAATTCACCCGTCCCTCTAAATCCCCAATATAATAATCCTGCTTTACGGGCAGCCTGTTCATAACTCTGCATTTTCATTGCATGATCGGGACTTGTCCAAACTGGATTTAAAACACCGTCAAACCCAATTGTCTTCAGATCCTCGAACTTCACAAATGCGGTATTGTCCGGATAGTTTAGAGTCATGAATTTAATTTTCATGTTTTCATCGGCAGCGTAAATTTGCAAACCGACAAATGATATAAAGATTGCGGGGAGTGTTTTTTTTAACAGGTTTCTCATTTTTATTTTTTCCTTATTTTGTAAAAGTTTCGTAGTATTTTTCTTCGAAAATTTCTTCTTGCTTGCTTTTCTCTGCGGAAAACTCTTTTTGCCAACTGCGATAACCGGGCTGTTCTATTTGTATTTTTATTACTGCTTCTGGGGGAAGTGTTATCTTGGCATCGCCAATAAAGTCGTATTTCCTGCTGTCAATCCAAATGTGGATTCTGGCTTCTGGTGATAGCTGATTCTGGTATTTAGCTGAGGCCAGTGAAAATTCTTCTGCATATTTTTCCCATGTATAATCCTTATACTGCATGCTGTTACTTGCAAAGCCCTTCCAGCAAAACAGGATTATCCCGTCACAACCACCGCCTAGGCAAAAATCAATGACTTTAGTTGCCGCTCCGGGAGCAATGCCTGTTTTTATTTGCCCTCCTTCCAGATACCCTTGAAGCCAGAAAGAACAGGATTTCCCCTGTTTATGCGCCTCTGTGGTAAAAGGCGTAACGAACGAATTAACCCATTCAGGGGAGCGACCATAGGACACCCAATATGGATCAAGTTGAATACTGTCCAGACATTTCAGATCCAATATCGATGAAAGATCCGCCGAGTACGCATCCAAACCATATTCCGGCGTCAATACAACTTGCGTCACAAGATCACGATTTCCTTTGCGTGCACCCTGTAAGACCATCTGTATATAAGATGTCAAAGTGCTTTTTCTGAAGTTGATCATCAATTTCCATTTAGGGTCATTCCTACTAATCGTTTTCAGATTATCAATGACTGGTATCTCAAAGCCATGTTGCTTTTGGAAAATTTCCCCACAATGAGAGCAATAACAGTAAATATTTTCCCTCCTTTCTGTCTTTCCCCATTCCGGATACGTTGGTTCATCAATCACAACCCCATCCACCTTGAATTCTTTGAAAAAACATAAGTTTTGAATATTGATGAATTCTTGCACTTTTGGATTGTTGAAACACGGGACAGTTCCCGCTTTGCCATTTTGATCGATGATAAAGATATCATCGTTTTTAGCGCTGAAGTTTTTCCACTCAGGAAAATTCCCAGCCCCCCAGCCGGCAATTACCAGAAACCCGTCTTTGTGAGCCGCTTCTATGAAAAGTTTACCGCAATCTCCCCACTTCGCAAAGTAGCGCACGTTAACCACCAGCATGTTAAAACCAAGCGATTTAAGCCATTTCAAATTCCTCAATGTTTCCTGTCCGTCCATTGCGAGATCCAGAAAATCTTTGGTATAGTAAATGCCAATCACAGGGTCTTTTAGGACTTTAACCGTCAACACATTATTGTGGCTCTCCAGTTCCGGCTTTAAAACCCCGAACAGAGGTTCCCCCTTCGCTGTCATTCCAAAAAAAGACAAAACTGTTATCCCAATTAATAATAGCAATTTTTTCATTCTACAGTAATCCTTTCTGTTTTCTCAAAAGCCATATTGTACTCTTGCTCTTTTGTTGCAAAAGAGACAATTATTCCATATGGCGTAAGTGTAACAGTTTCTAACAGGTCTTTGTCGGTTTTAGGCGAATTGAATTTCTTAATCGGCACCATTAATTCCAACTTATCCGAATCTGTGAAATCATATTCTCTGTCAAAACTGACGTTTCCCGTTTTATCAATTGCTTTCACCTTTATTTTTTTTGTCGCTTGATTCCTGTTGACCAAGACCAGCTTCTGCAACACGGTAAGTGAGGAAGTTCGGGTATCGGCGGTTTTTATAATGGCATTGTTGTATGGGGTTTCAAGAATACTCAGATCGCTGGCTAGCAAATGGAAACTTGTATTCACGTTATCCAGCTTATTGTATGAAAATTTCTTCGCGACAGTTCCAGAATGATAGAAGAAAGCAAAGCTCTTGCCGTTTCTTGCCATGCATCCTGAAACCTCAAGATTGGCGCCAGAAGAAGTCCATGGCTCGCTAACAAAAGTATTAAAATTAATTATTTCTGAGTTAACGACGGAAACGGTGCCGATGAGGGGAGTCGAAAAACCGTCAAGCACGGCATTGCAAACCTTGGTTATTCCCTTATTATCAATTTTAAACGGTTCTTTAGGGTTATGTGCAATCATCTTGCTTTCATACAGACAAAAGAGTCCTTCATCAACCAATTTATGGCCTTCCTCAATGGCTAATGTTTCATCCGGGCTGCCAGAACTCTCTGCTTGATAGTAGTTTGACGGGATAAAACTGTTATCAAGAGTACCAATAATCAATGCCTCCTTTATCACTAAATCCGCATTAATCACGGCAACTTTTTCTTTAGGGAAATACTGGAAAACCACTTTTTCGTAAGCTATGCCATTTTTATCCTTGAGCGTCGCTTTGTGAATTAATTTATCAGAGCCTGTATTGGTGTTTTTCAGCGTTTCAGCAATCTGAGCCAATGCCCCCATGGAATCGGCTTTATAAATTCCCGACAATACAATCCTGTCATTGGCTGCATCATAAAGGGCTTCCCGGGCCGATACCTGCCACAGGCAGGCATGCAATAGAAACGCAAACAATGTATATCGAACATAAGACAACTTGTTTCTCATAACTTTTCCCTATGGTAATAGTTCAGAGGTTAATAATTATATTTCCACGGCCAATAAGCAGAGCTGTAACCTTTTGCCGCATATCTGTAATCTATGGTGTCGCAATGACCATCTAGAAACGACACATTGTATTTGAGTTTATGATATTGACCGGCGGTTGATAAAACTCCACCCACAAGTAGCCATGCCTGATAATTGCCATCGTGATTATATTCTCCAAATTGAAGTATTTCAGATTGGTTTTTGAACGAACCTGTTTTTCTTGCCGTTGCCGGCGGGAGAACCAGATTGTTGTTCATTCCATAAGAAGTGCCAAAAACATATAAAGAATTCAGTGCCGTATTGTCTGATGGACACATGAACACTCTGTCTTTTGCCCTCTCAAAGAAATATGAACTGCTGTTTGGGGTCGTGTAAGCTCTTATCGCCCCCGCCCATGACATGTTGTTGTAGTCCGTATAATTGCCGAAATATTTAGGCAGGAGATAATCATTCCAGTCACTGTTGTAAAGGATACTGGCATAACCGATCTGTTTGAGATTATTGACACATGCAATTGACTTCGCCATATCTTGGGCGTTCTTCAATGCCGGAAGCAGCATCGCTGCAAGGATTGCAATAATCGCAATTACAATCAGGAGCTCTATTAATGTAAACTCGTTGCCCTTCAACTGGTTGCATCTTTTCGGGTGCGTCTTGTCGCCCACTGGGGCCGAGGCTGATAGTTCAGTGTTTAAAAGTTGATTTCTTGAAATGTTCCCCATTTTTTCATTCTCCTTCGGTTTTTCGGTTTAAGACCATATGTTCCCAACTTTTCTCATCACGATTTCAGGCTTTCAAACTGGACTGCCTTGCCTGCAGCCTCGGTTTAATCATAATGGTTTCCATGTTCTTGGCGCCGCCTGTGTTTGCCAGGGTTTTTTCAACTGCGCATTCGACGATCTCCCCGGCCTCTATTGAAATGGAACTCAGGGGAATGGGATATGTTTCAGTCCATGGAGTGTCATAATATCCAAGTAAGGCGATATCTCCCGGAATTGCAATGTTGTTGTCAGATGCGAATTCATATACGGGTTTAAGGAGATAGTCGGCGGAAGCAAAGATCGCATCAGGTTTCCATTCTCTTATTTTCGCTTTCAGCCCGGGAATATGAAATCCCCCTTCCGGAGTTTCAAATTCCCCTTCAAGGATGGAATAATTTATCTTCTGAAGATGTTTGCTGCTCCTGACAGCCATTTCGAAGCCCTTGAAAATATCTTCAGAACCTGGTCTTAGAAGAAACGATTTTTTGGAAGGATGTAAAAAAATGATTTTCCTGCACCCCTGGCTTATGAGGTGGGCGCCTCCAATATACCCGCCGTGAAATCCATCGCTCAAGACTTTCAATGAATTTTGAAAAGGATGCCTGCTCCTGAAAATAATTGTCAGATTCTTTATATGTCTGCAATTCCTGTTGAATAATCTGTATGGGAACTCATAATGTCCGTCTATTATGATTGCCGCCGGTTCGGTTCCAATCACCTTTTCCAGTTGGACAAGAAAATCCTTGTCGTTCATTTGATGTTTCAGCGTGTTTATTATTAGCGGGAAGTACCCCTTTGACTGAAGTCTGGAAGTCAACATGTTTGACATTTCACTGTATATATGTCCTTGAGTTGGCAGTAGGCAGCACACCATCTGGGTGTTTTGAATTCCGGTATTCAGTTTTTTTATGAAAATCCCCCTGCAGGGTTTCTTTTCTACAATGCCCTCGCTTTCAAGGAGAGACAAAGCCTTGCGTATTGTAATTACATTGGCTGAAAATATTCTGGACAGCTGCCGCTGGCCAGGGAGCTTCTCTTTGAAACACCCTGAATCAATTTGTTTTTTAAGGCTATCCGCTATGCCTTTGTATTTTTCTGTCCATTGGAAGCTCATGATTTCGGCATTCCCCTTAATTTTAATCACGCCAAGCAAAGATATAAGTAAACCATGTATCAGTATATATATCACATTGGATTTTGTCAAGGGTTTAATGCAAGAGGATCAAAAAATATATTCAGAGATAGGATGGCGGATGGCATGACTGCCTTCATTTCAGCAGTTTTTCCGCAGTGTCGGATTTTATCCAGCCTTCCGAGCCGTTTTCCGTACGGACTCTCAGCCAGCTTTCCCTTTCCTCCTCAATGCGGATTTTTTCCCCGCATGAAATACGGAAGTCGGCCTGTTTGGAGTTTTCAGAAGGCAGCAGATACACCTGTATGTTTTTCATGACGACAAATGCGGTTTTGGAGCTGTAGGAGCTGTTGAACTGAGTCATGGATGCAACTGATGTCAATATGAAAAGCAGTCCGATTACGGAAAGAAGTGCAAGGAGGTTTGCCGGAGAAATGAATTTCCTTCTGAATGCAAGGACGACTCCGGCACACGCCCATAGCGCCGCACCGACAAGCATCCATTCGTCCGGGCGCAGCAAATTGCGGACATTTACAATCAGATCTTTGGGGTTTTCAAGTCTGCCGGTTTCAGGGAGCATGAGTTTTCTGCATACGAGATTGAGATTCTCCCTTATGTCTGAATCGCGCGGCGAGAGGAGGAGTGCTCTTTCATAGAGGACGAGCGCCTGGGCGGGTTCTCCCTGCTGGTAGAGGCAGTTGGCGAGATTGTAAAGGATGGCGGGATCCGGAGAGGATATGTTCAGGTGCTGCCTGTAATAGTCTGCGGATTTCGCAAAATCACCGATGTCATAGGCTTTAAGCGGATTGACGGGTTCGGTCAGAGCTTTTTCCGCTGAAAATCCCGAAAACGGAAGGGTTGCCAGAATCAGGACGGCTGAAATCTTTCTCAATGCTTCCGCAAGAGATTTCCCGATGTCCGGTTTTTTCATGTCGGGGGAGCCGGGCATGTAGGCGGAATCCGAACCGGCGCGCAGGTAAGAGGACAGCTCGGGATCGTTTATTTTTTCCGCCAGCGCGGAGGCTGTTGTTCCCGGCGGCAGGCCAAGCAGATCATTTAAATACGGAACGACTTCGTTTTGAATCAGGGCGTGTATTTTTTCCGGAGCGGATTTGCGGATTTCGCGGATGATTGCGCCTTTTCTTGAAAGCGCTCTCATCTTCCTTTTCAGGAAAGGATCCTTTTCAAGCCTTATCTTTCGGCGATAGTTGAGTTCGCTGATTCCCCATACGGCTGGACCGAAGGTGAAAAGAAACAGGATCAGGAGAATATGGTTTTTCCAGAGCGGAAGAAGTACGGCGCCCGAAGGATTCTTCTTGAGATACAATATCCCCTCGTGTTTTTTAGTATCGTCCGATTTTCTTGCGGTGACGGTGCTCTGGTCTGCCGTTCCTGCGGAGTCCGCAACGACGGATGCGCTCCTGATGTCGGATTTTTCGACTTTTATTTTCCTGCTGAATGGAACTTCCACGTACCTGCCGGATTCCACGGAGAAGTATGAAACATTCAAATTAATATCGGCGGTTCCCTCCTGGAGCGGGATTAAGACATAGCTTATTTCCGCCCCGGTTTTTCCGGAAGCCGCAGATTTCTTCACTTCCGGCGGATATGCCCTGAATCCTTCGATCTTCAGTTCCGGAGTCTTGAGGGTGTCAGTCGTTCCATCTCCTGACACGGAGACTCGCAGTGTCACCGGTTCGCCGGTTTTAAGAGTTTCCTGGCTCAGTGATGTTTTCACAGTCCATTTGCCTATGAGTCCGAGAAAGTTTTTTGTGCCGTTGACATCGGGAAGCTGTTTGACGGTGATTGGCGGAACATCGCATGTCAATGCCTGTTCAATTTTCCTGTAATTAGAGAAAGGACTCCCGAATCCGCCTGAAAAAAAGTCGTCAAACGGATCTCTTCGCGGACTTGCGCCTTTATTGTCGTTTGGAATCACGACATTGCACCGCTCCAGCACTTTTCCTGAAAGAGTGCCGGAAGCGATGGGGCGCAATGCTGTCCTGAAAATGAGGACTTTGAAAGTCTGCCCCCTGATTTTTTCCACACTCTCCCTGAAAGGTTCAAACCTGCCGTTCTTGTCGTTCACGGCGCTGAAATCCCTGAATGCGGCGTTTTCAATGTTGATTTCAGGCCAGGACGGTTCGTAGTTCAAGCCGCTCACAGAGTATATCTTTATATCCATGTAAATCTCTTCTCCGATATAAATGCTGTCCCTGTCGGTAAGCGGGATGCATTTCAGGAAAAGAAGATCTTCCAGTTTGGCGGATTCTTTTGCGCCGGGCTTGTCGGTCGCGGGACTGGCCGAATACTTTCTGGAAATAACTTTTACGCTCACAGGATCGGTAAAGGTCTTCTTTTTTCCCAAGAGGATGTTCAATGCCGGAATTGTCAGCTCCCCTTCCTTCTGCGGGACGAATGTATATCGAACGGTATATTTTGTGCTTGTCTTGAAATTCACTATGTTGGTCTGCATTCCTTTTGACGCACCCTGTTTCCATGAAACCCCTTCCAGTCTTGGGAATTCGTTGATTTCGGGATAGGCTTCGGAGGATGTGAGTTCAATCTGTGCGGGTTCGCCCGCCATCATTGGCTGGGGCGAGACTGTCATATTCATATCGGCGGAAAAAACCGGAACGGAAAACAGGAAAAACATCAGGATTGAGCCAATTGCATAATCGGTGAACCCCACTTTCGCCAACTTTGCAATCATATGTGATTTGTTTTTCATAACTTTATAAAATTGCGGCAAATTTATCAATAGTCCTTGTCGACTTTCCTTATTCCCGAATCTTTCCTCTGATATTCTTTTATCTCATCCCTGAGTTTTTTTTCGTCGTTCGCCATCAGTTCGAGAAGAGATTCCGCCTGTGACGGATCTATTTCCTTTTCATCTTTAGGCTGTCCGTTCTGTTGTTTCCCGTTCTGCTTTTCAGGATTCTTGTCGCCCTGTTCCTGTTTTGGCTTGTCCTGTTCTTTTTTGTCGTCACCCTTATTCTTATCATTTTTTTCGGATTCGCCAAGCTCTTTCATTGCATTTTTAAGATTTTCTTCTGCTTTTTCACCGTTTCCCTTTTTCTGTTCTTCTTTGGCTTTTTCTATTTCCTTCTCGGCTTTAGATGCGGATTTCTCTGATTCTTTTGAATCCTGCTTCTGCGCTTCTTTCTTGTAATCTTCGACGGCTTTCCTGGCTTCGTCGGTCTTCTTTTGCGGATCATCCTGCTTCTTCCGGGAATCCTGCTGCTTCTGCTGATCCCTGTCCTGTTTCTGTTGATCTTCCTTCTGCTGGTCGTTCTTCTGTTTCTGATCGTCTTTTTTCTGGTCTTGCTTGGACTTCGGCTCCTGATTCTTGTCTTTCTGGGAATCATGAGCTTCCTTGGTTTTCTGCTGGGCCTCCTTTTTCTTCTGCTCCAGCTGCTTTTTCTGTTCCAGGATCTTTTTGGCGGTATCCTTGTCCTGAATAAGTTTCTGCTGGTTCAGCGCGACATCTTTCGCCTGTGGAACCGCACGCATTGACTCCCTGTACATGTCTTCCGCGGAATCGAGCATTTTGAGCGCATCCTCGGGTTTGCTGTTGAGCAGCGTCCTTGCCGCCTCATGTTTGATTACCCCGAGATTCTGACACGCTTTTGAAATAAGTTCAGAATCACCGTCGGCCTTGCTGATTGTATTTTCATAGAGACCCGTCGCTTTTTCAAATTCCTTTTTTTTCTGGAGGGCAAGCGCCTGATTGTAGATTTCACGGTTTGAACCTTTTGCGGACAATTCATGATTCACGCTGAGACCGTTGTTTGTATCGGGCATCGCCATCGGGACTGTTTTTGCGTCAGGAGGACTGTCCGCGAGGGGAATTGCGTTGTTGTCGGCGCCGATTGCGAAATTCGCAGACAGGAGAAGCAAAGCCAGGAGGGGTGTTTTCCTTCTTTCGCTGACTGCGAAGAACGCAAGCAGGAGAATCACTGCCGCGAAGAGTGGAATATGAAAACGCTCGATAGCCCTTGTCTGGTTGCCCTGCTCGTATTTTTCGGGAACAAGGGCCTTTACCCTTTTCTGGATGGCGCTCAGGCCCGTGCTGGTTGCGGTTGAACGCACATAGATGCCGGAAGTCCCGCCGGCAATATTCTTCAACTGGGTTTCGTTGAGGGGGCTTTTCACAAGTTCGCCTTTGCTGTCACGCAGGAACTGGGGATCTTTTCCATTCTTGTCCGGCAGCATGATCAGTCCGGGTTGCGACGGATCGCCGATTCCGACCACGAACATTGGTATTTTCATCTTTCTCAGATCTTCAAGCGCGGCCGAGCTTGAACCCTGGACTTCATCTCCGTCTGTCACAAGTATGATCGCCCTGTGTCCGCTTTCCGCCGCTTTGAACGCCTGGATTGAAGTCTCAATCGCCTTCTGAATGTTTGTTCCGCCGAGCGGAATGCTGTCAACGGACATTTCATCTATTGACTGGAAGAGGGTTGTCTTGTCGGCGGTCATCGGGCACTGGAGGAATGCTGATCCGGCGAATGCGACAATGCCGAACCTGTCGCCGGGACATTCCCTTATGAGTTCCCTTAAAAACCATTTGGCGTGTCCGAGGCGGGACGGTTGCACGTCCTGGGACATCATGCTTTTTGAAACATCAAGGACTATGAGCAGATCCCTGCCTTTTCCGGAAAAAGGGAGTATTTTCGTACCCCAGCTGGGGCGGGCCACCGCCAGCACCAGAAGAATTACGGCACTGCCGAGAAGGATGTTTCTCAACATTCTCTTACTGGGGGAAAGGGTTGAAAACTCCGGGTTTCCGGCTCGCCCGCCAAGTACGAGTTCAAGCTGTTTTTTTCTCCGGCGATATGCAATTGTCAAAAAGAGTACAAGTGCCGGAATAATCCATAAAAGATTCCACAGGAAGTCCGGTTTTAAAAAATTCATTTGAGTCCAACCCTTCTTTTATCATATTTGACAGTTGAAATCATGGTTTTGTTCCATAACTTATCCTGAGGTAATTGCAAGACTGGTTATAATATGAGGCTTGACCATGCATAAAATCAAGGTGGATCTTAAAGAACGGGGATATGATATCATTATGGGGAAAGGGATTGTTGCAGGTGGTAAACCCGATTCCTCCGTCTTCAGTCCGTTTGTTTCAGGCAGGAAATGCCTGGTTGTCGCCGACAGCAATGTCGGCAAGATTTTAGGCGCACGTTTTTTGGAGATTCTCGGGATTGCGGGTGCGGATGCGAAACTCGCAGTGTTCAAGGCCGGCGAAGCCTCCAAAAATATCAGAACCTATGAATCACTTCTCAGTAAGGCATGCAAGTCCGGACTTGACCGGTCGTCGGTGATTATTGCGCTCGGAGGCGGGGTGGTTGGCGATGTCGCCGGATTTGTCGCGGCAACTTACATGCGGGGTATCGCTTTCATCCAGGTGCCGACAACGCTTCTTGCGATGGTTGATTCGAGCGTCGGCGGGAAAACCGGGATTGACCTTCCTGAAGGGAAAAACCTTGTCGGGGCCTTCTGGCAGCCGCGCCTCGTGGTTGTTGATCCTGCGGTTCTGATGACGCTCCCGAAACGTGAAGTACGCTGCGGCCTTGCCGAAGTTGTCAAGTACGGCGTAATAATGGATGAAAAATTTTTCTCTTTTCTAGAGAAAAACTTACATGGGATAAAAAACATGGAAATGGATGCATACGCGAAGATCATCGCCAGATGCTGCGAGCTCAAGGCGGAAGTGGTATGCGCCGACGAGCTCGAAACAAAGGGGCTGCGCGCCATCCTCAATTACGGACACACTTTCGGGCATGCGGTTGAAACGGTGACCGGCTATGAAAAATACGCCCATGGCGAAGCTGTTTCGATCGGAATGTGCATTGCTGCGAATCTCGCAATTTCAATTAATGAATTTGCGCCTGTGATGGCGGAGCGCCAGCTTAATCTGCTCAAGGGGCTTGGTTTGCCGACCGCTCTCGGCAGGGAAATGAAACCTGCGCAAATTTATAAGGCGATGTTCAAGGACAAAAAGACCGAGAAGGGCAAACTCCGTTTAGTGCTTCCGGACAGAATCGGAAAGGTGTCGCTGGTGAAGGGTGCGGACGGCGGATCCGTGCTTGAAGCGATCAGGTCGGTTCTCTGAGCTGAAATTCCAAACAATATGACACGTGACGAAATATTTGAAATAGTTGACGAGGACAACAGGGTTGTCGGTACGGCGAAACGGAGCGAGTGCCATGGCAATCCGTCGCTTGTTCACAGGACTGCACACGTCGTTGTTTTTCATCCGGACGGGCGGATTCTATTGCAGAAGCGCTCAGCGGGAAAAGATGTTCAGCCCGGGAAATGGGATACGTCCGTCGGCGGACATCTGATGCCCGGCGAGGATTTCGAGACTGCGGCCCGGCGCGAGATGCTTGAAGAGCTCGGCATTCCGGCCGGACAGCCGCTGAAATATCTTTTTGACTCCAAGATCAGGAACAGCATCGAGTCGGAAAACACGAGGGTTTTTTCCACAGTGTATGCCGGCTCTTTCAGTTTTCAGGAATGTGAAATAGACGAGGTGAAATTCTGGACGGTCTGCGAACTTCGCAAGGAGATGGAAACTGATTCCTTCACCCCGAACCTGGTCGTGGAGCTGGGAAAACTTTTTGAAATGAAGACGCTGAAATAATATGGGCAAAACAGAAGAAAAAACAGACTTTATTTCGCCGGGTACGATTGCATGGCGGCGCTTCAGGAAGGACAAGATCGCGCTTGTCGGCCTCTTTGGAATTGTCTTCCTGTTCGCTGTTGCAATCTTTGCGCCTTTCATAGCGAACGGGAGACCCCTCGTTCTTTTCAGGGACGGATGCCTGTCCTTTCCCGCCATGAGATATGTTTTCGCTCCCGATACGAGCGAGGTGATTGTCGAGAAAATATTCAACTATATCCTGGTATTCATTCTGCCCGCCTGCCTGATGTTTATGGTGTTCAGGAATAAATCCCTCCTCAAATGGAGGGCGATTGCAATATGGGCGGCCGTCGCAGCCATTCCTTTTTTAGTGGTTGGAGCCAGGCTTGAAAAGAGCGATTGGCGCAAGGACTCTGCGAATCTCGCAAAAGGGGAATTTGCGGTTTTCGCACCCATACCGTACGGCCCGTTTGAGAATGCCGGTGAACCTCATCTCAAACCGTGCCGCACCCATGTTTTCGGAACCGACCAGGTTGGCAGGGATGTTTTCTCAAGAATGGTTTACGGCGCCAGGGTTTCTCTGGCGGTAGGATTCCTGGCGACAACACTGACAATGATAATCGGGATTGCTGTCGGACTGATCTGCGGATATTTCGGAGGAAGGATGGATTTCATAGTCATGAGGATTGTCGAGATAATCATGTGTTTCCCCACTTTCCTGCTTCTCCTTATCCTCATGGCCATCATGATGGACCGGAAGATGGAGCAGTCAATACTTCTTGTCATAGGAGTAATAGGCCTGACTTCCTGGACCGGGCTGAGCCGTATTGTCAGGGGCGAAGTCCTCCAGCAGCGGGCGATGCCGTACATAAAAGCCTGTGAATCGCTCGGACTGTCGATATGGAAAATCATGGCCTGCCATCTGCTGCCCAACATCTCGGGGCCCGTCCTTGTCAGCTTTACATTCGGTGTTGCCGGAGCGATACTTGCGGAGAGCGGACTCAGCTTCCTGGGGTTTGGCGTAAGAGCCCCCACTGCAAGCTGGGGAGAGCTTCTGCATCAGGCTTTCTCCGATCCGCTCAGGTACTGGCATCTGACTCTGTGGCCCGGGGCGGCGATATTCATTTCCGTGGTGTCGTTCAATTTTGCCGGAGAGGCGCTGCACCGCGCCTTTGATCCGAAGAGTGATTGAATTCCGATACGATGAACCTACCTTCGGCGGGAAGGTCCGCAGATTTTTATTGCGAGCGCTTCAAGTTCCATCCTGGGCGAGAAAGCGCCAGAGACAAGCGATTTATTGGTCTTGAGTATCTCCGTCAGAATCCGTGCGAGCTCCTTCTCGGAAAAACTTTCGGAAGCCGAGAAGACCTTCCATGCGCGGAACGGATGCAATTTGAAAATGGAGTCGTCCTTGATTTCCATCTTGACGGCAGGCGGGACGTTCTGCAGTTTATGGTTGAACTCGTCCTGCCTGGCGCCGCTCCTTATGCCGAGCGTTCTGCAGACAGCCTTTATTTTGACCATGTCCTGGAAGTGTCCCATGACAGTGTAGATGACTTTTATCTCCGGATTTTTCGCCATGTTTGCAAGGATGTTAAGTGTCTCGATCGCTTCTGAGAGGTTTTTGTCCGAGAGAGCATTTGAGAATGCCCAGCCCGCCATCTCGGGAGTCCTGCTGCAGATTTTCTTGCAGTCGGCAATGGAGATTGAGGTGTTTGGTGCGACATACGCGAAAAGCTTGTCCATTTCCGACTGAACCCGTCCGACATCCACTCCGGCAGTCTCCGAGACGAATGCGACCGCATCTTCAGAAATCCTTATTCCGTTTTTCCGGCAGGCGTCGTGAATTACGGAGCGCAACTTGTCGTTCCAGTCCTTTGACATTATGTCTACTTTTTCAAAGAATTGAACCTCCCCGGATTTCTGGCAGATCTTGAAGAACGAGGAGCGCCTGTCAACGGAAAACACGCTCATGACCAGTGTCGTGTCATCTTCGAGTCCGGTTTTCAGGAGAGACAGGAATGAGTCCATTTTCTCTTCAGATTCTTCCGAATCCTTGAGTTTGGCTATTTTGTCGAAGTCGAGGCTCTTGAGCCAGATTGTTTTCGCGGAGCCCAGGAAAGCGGGAGTTGCGGCCGATTCAATTATGAGGCCAAGCGCCTGAAGAGGTTTCATTTCGTCGCTGTCGCCGTGAATGATTTCCAGACAGGGATTGCCCTCGAAGTCCTTACCGCAGAGACCTGCGATAATTTCCCGCGCCCTGTTTTTGACGGCATATTCGTCGCCGCCGGTAATAAGATGAATTTTCCCCATTGTTCTGCCGCAGACTTTCACTGACTAATTCAGATTCAACATGTTCTTTTCATGAATTCACGTTTATATATGGTTTTCCAGGAAAACAATGAAACTGTTTTCCTGAAAAACTATCAGTAGCTCAATCTATCCCCGGGATGAAAGTCGTGCCCGGTTTCAGCTGTGCTATCGTTTCCGTCAGGAGTTTTATCGCGCCTTCGACATCGCGGAGATCGCAGATTTCCACCGGTGTGTGCATATATCGGTTCGGAATTCCGATCAGTGATGTTGCAACACCGCCGCGGGTCATCTGAATCTGGGCGGTATCCGTGCCGCCGCTTGCCCTGAATCCGGCCTTTTCCTGGATTTTAATGTTTTTCCTTTTTGCGGTCTCCCTCAGGATTTTGCAGACGACGGGATTGTCGTCTGCGCTTCTGCTGAGGATCGGGCCTTTGCCGAGAACGACGCTGCCGAGGGTTTTCTTTTCAATGTCGGGGGTGTCGGTGGCGAATCCAACGTCAACCGCGAATCCGACATTCGGAGCTATCCCGAAAGCGCTTGTTGTGGCGCCGCGCAGTCCGAGCTCCTCCTGTACCGTGCCGACTCCGTAGACGGAGATGTTGATTTTCCTGGCGCTCAGTTCGCGAAGTGTTTCGGCGACGACAAACGCCCCGATTTTGTCATCCATGCCTTTCGACATGATTCTGTTTTTGCCGAGACGCGTAAAATTTGTTTTTACCGCAACCGGATCGCCGACGCGTACGGTTTTCTCGGCTTCTTTTTTATTTTCGGCGCCAATGTCTATCCAGAGGTTTTTCAGCTCAATTACCTGGCTTCTGTCTTTTTCCTCTGTCAGGTGAATCGGTTTTTTCCCTATGACACCGTGGATCTTCCCTTTTTCAGTGAGGATTTCCACTTCGGTTCCGGGAACCGTTATTTTGTCGATTCCCCCGACATTCCTGAAATAGAGCAGGCCTTCGTCTGAAATATGGACGACTTGGAACCCGATTTCGTCATAGTGTCCGGCGAGCATGACTTTGAAGTCGGCTTTCTCGTTCAGCACACCGATTGTATTACCTGTCACATCGGTATAGACCTTGTGGGCGAACTGTGAAAGGTATTTTCTGTAAACGGCGGCGGTTTCAATTTCAAAACCTGACGGACCCGAACACTTCAGTAGCTGTTCAAGAAAATTCAAACTCTTTTCAGAAAGCATTTTCCATTCTCCTT